>Ga0163150_10003156_pt1 | contig 23705 bp, 16 predicted proteins | sample OliLakLV19P2IB_FD_148628 | JGI IMG/M metagenome (GOLD analysis project Ga0163150, IMG submission 148628) | Freshwater microbial mat bacterial communities from Lake Vanda, McMurdo Dry Valleys, Antarctica - Oligotrophic Lake LV.19.P2.IB | ecosystem: Environmental > Aquatic > Freshwater > Lake >...
GGGTAAGCACTCCCACCGCCCTCCCGTTGGTCGGGCTACCACTCTGGCGGGCCAACCCAATTCAAGTTTCGCGCTTGACATCAGGGGGCCTTCTCATGGAAGCCACGATTGACGCGCTTTTCGGCAATCGTGGGCCCGATTCTGCCTTAAGTTGACATCAATGCGCGACGCGTCGCGCCCGAGGACTGCGGCGACACGTCGCCGCAGTCCAAAAAGTCCAAACTCCAGAAACCGGCGCTTTTGCCGGTCTGCGGCATTAGATTTCGCAAACCCTGAGGACTTGACAATCGCCGCCACGACAAGCCGCAGACCCGCACAAAGCACGGGTCTGCGCTACAAAATCCGTTAAAGTCAGAGAACGAAAAGTAGGATGAGTTGGCGATTCTGCCAACCCATTGAGCAACCTGGTGGGATGGGCGAGGGTCTGCAGACAGAACCGCGAGGCATCCTGGTGACTACCACTTGGAGACGCTGGTCAACGAAAAGTTGTAGCGCAGACCGGCGCTTTTGCCGGTCTGCGGCATTAGATTTCGCAAACCGTAGGGGCTGTGCATCAGGAAAACGCCCTCACTCACTGCCACCACAAGCCGCAGACCCGCACCAAGCACGGGTCTGCGCTACTACAAAACTCGCCCATGAGTCAATTCCCCCAAGGCCGCGCCAAATCACCAAGTACCAGACTCACCAGGAACGAAATGTCGTAGTTTTGATGATTTGATACGAACAAACGTACTAATGCGACTGGTCGGATCGCAGGCGGCAATTTACGGAAAGGTTAAGTTCTTTTGTTATCTACAGCATTGGTTCAAATTCCTCAGTGAGGCCTCGAACCCGACTGTTTGGAAGTAACTGTGCAGCTCCAAGTCATGAGCCAATCAGACCAGACAGCAAGTCTGGCCTACCTGGATGACAAGACCGGTGAGTCTCATCACCCCGAGAGCAGTTTAGTTCGCTGCTGCACTAGAAGAACTCGAAAAAGCCTCGCAGTTTACACGAGCACGCTCAAATTCATTCGCTGACGCTGGAAACGAATGGAGAATCAGCCCCCTTCCTACGCCCTAAGCTCGAGAGGTCGAAACTACAAGGTTTAGAGGTCTCTTCCTAAAGCCACAAGTAACGATCAACCAAGGAGAACGGGCATGAACACCAAGACGAAGTCGCCAATCTTTCTGTCAGCGGGGTTCTCGCTTCGAAGCCTTGCGGCATTTCTAACTGTCGCGCTATTGCTCTTGGGCGCGACGACCGTGACGGCTCAGGAAAGAAGTGGAAATATTGCTGGAGTCGTCAAAGATCAAAGCGGAGGCGTACTGCCAGGCGTGGCAGTGACTTTAACCAACAAAGCCTCAAACCGGATCGTCACCACCAAGACCGACGCCGGTGGAACCTATATCGCCCGAGAGCTCGAACCTGGGCGGTATACGGTGAAGTTTGAGTTGACAGGGTTTTCGAACGCTGTGGTTGCGGATGTCATTCTACTCCTGGGAAAAACCATCGACGTGAACACCACAATGCAGATCGGGGCCGTCGAGCAGATTGTCGAGGTCAGCAGCGGCGCCACGTTGATCGATACGATCAGCACGGCCGTGTCACACAACGTGACTGCAGAAGAATTCGATCGAATGCCAAAAGCTCGGACCTTTCAGGACGTAGCTCTGACTTCTCCATCGGTCAATTCAGGCCGCATCGAAGGTGGCATCCAAGTCAACGGCGCCAGCGCTGCTGAGAACAACTTCACGATCGACGGGCTTTCCGTTACAGGCGTCCTTAACGGAGATTCCCGCCAGGATGCGGTCTTTGAATTCTTGCAGGAAATTCAGGTGAAGACTTCCGGCATCGAAGCCGAGTATGGCGGCGCTCTGGGCGGCGTGATCAGTGCGGTGACAAAGTCGGGTGGCAATGAGTTCCACGGCGAAGCCCATTGGTACAACTACGGCTCCAACCTCAACGCCGGTCCGACGAAGCGCCTCCTGACCAATCCAGCGGATGACATCTCGACGACGTATTTTCAAGACCGCAAGATCAAGGACCACAATAACGAGTTTGGAGGATCGCTGGGCGGACCGCTTCTCAGAAACAAGTTGTATTTCTTCACTTCGATTACTCCGAATTGGAGGCGTCAGGAAGCGAATATCAAATTCTCAGATCGCCCGGACGTTTTCAAGAGCGATCGAAATTCCATTAGCATGTTCAACAAGCTGTCCTGGGATCCTGTCAACCGAATCCGAACCAACTTCTCCTGGTTGTACACCACCCAGAAGAGAACGGGTTTGATACCGACTTTCACAGGGTATTGTGCGGACTGCAACCTTAACCCGAGCGCAAACTTTGAGTCCTTTCGTCAGCAGGGCTGGTATTTGCCCAAGAGCAGCTATACCGGAACGACAGATATCACTCTATCAAGCAGCAGCTTGCTGAGCTTCCGGGGCGGCTATTTCTGGGACAACTTCAAGGACCGCAATACTCCTACGAAGCATCAGACCCGCTATAACGTGTCTGGCGTCGGCTTGCCCATTGAGATTCCTGCAGAGTTACGGCGGCCCAACGGCTATTTTGACGTGCCGCTCACAACCGTGAGCTACTTTGATGTGACCAGTCGTGGTTTCTACATGGCTGACTATGGCAAGGCCTTCCGCTTTGGAGGGACTCACAACCTGAAGGGCGGCGCCGGATTCCAGAAAATGGCCAACACGGTTAGTACGGGCTATCAGGGTGGAGGCTACAATGTGGCCATCTACTTGGATCGGTCTTACAGGAGTCTCGTTACAGGCATTACCGATCGCGGCCAGTACGGGTACTATCGGGTGCGCTCAATCGGGACGGACGGTTCTGCCAGTTCCGGAATCGCCCACATGTACATTCAAGACCAGTGGCAGATTCATCCTCGAGTCACACTGAGTCTCGGTTTACGGACGGAAAGGGAGACGATCCCTTCGTTTAACCGTGCCGTGAAGGACATCGCCATCAAGTTTGGTTGGGGTGACAAGTTGGCGCCGCGACTGGGCGGCAGCGTGGATCTCTTTGGCAATGGTAAGACAAAAGTCTTTGGCAGCTGGGGTCGTCTGTTCGACTGGACCAAGTTTGACTTGGTCCGCGGCTCCTTTGGGGGCGACATCTGGAGGGAACGGTGGTATTCCCTCGACACCCTCGATATCTTTTCTTTGGGACTCAACAATCTTCAGGGCAGGAATCTCTGGTCCTCCGTCCCAGGCTCCTTCCAGGATTACCGCATCCCCGCTTTTGACGAAGATTCGGTGGATCCCAACCTCAAACCGATGTTCGCCGACAATATGGTGGTTGGCGTCGAACACCAATTGAATCCACATTTGGTTATCTCCGCTCACTATGTGAGAAATCGGCTGAAGCGGACCATCGAAGATATTGGCCGACTGGTGGATGGCAGCGAAGTGTACACGATCGGGAACCCTGGTGAAGGACGGTTTGTGAACCAAACCAACCACTATACAGCGACTCCAGACTACCCGATGCCTCGGCCAAAGCGCAACTACGACGCCTTGGAACTCTCTTTGAATCGACGTTTTTCCGCTGGGTGGTTTCTGGGTGGGAATTACACGTTCAGCCGGCTCTACGGAAACTATGCCGGCTTGAGTAGCACGGATGAAATTGTGAATGGGGGTCTGCCGAACCAGTCTTGGGCCGTTGACCAGTCTCCTTTCACAGTGCTGGCGCGTCCGGGAGGCAATGCCAATCGCGACTACGATTCGGATGACATCCAGTTTGATTCTCGTGGAAATCTCCTATTAGGCCGCCTGGAGACCGACCGTCCTCACGTGTTTAAGTTGTACGGTTCCTACAAGCTAAAATTCGGAAGCGAGCTCGGCGCCCGCTTCTATGGGGGCAGCGGAACTCCCATCACAACCCGAGTTGAGAACAATCACCAGGTTCCGCTCTTCGTGAATGGACGCGGGGACGGGGGCCGGTTGCCTTTCCTGAATACTACAGACTTCCTGGTTTCTCACGAGTTCAAGATGGGTGAAACCAAACGGCTCCGGTTTGAATTTAATGCCGTCAATGTCTTTAATCAGAAGACGGCACGTTACATGCAGAACATCGTGACTCGCTACCGCGACAACAGCTCGGCAATTGTCCTGGACAATGCAAACTTGCTAAATGGGTACGACTGGAGGGCGCAGCTCGCTCAGACGACATACGCCCAAGACAAGACTCGCTCTTCGGATCCCAACTCTCTCGACCCAACGAAGAACTGGGCGGTCGCTCCAACTTACGGGAAGTACAGCGTATTCAATGACGGGTTTGCCGGCCGGTTCATGGTGAAGTTCATTTTCTAGTCGAAATCGGGAGTCTCTCGCAAAGCGGATGGGCTCACACCCATCCGCTTTTTTTGTTTTGGGAAGGCTGTGGCAAGCGGGCCGCACCGGGTGTGCTAGAATTCCACGCATGCAACAGCAGCGAAGCAGCGCCATAGGAGACGGCCTGCCGTGCCGTTGAGCGTTTGAGTTTCCCTGATCCGTTACAGGGAACGGCACAGGGGACCGCACTCTCGTCCGTCGTGGCGTGCCGTCGACGCAACGGGAAACTCGCTTGAGCTGCCCAAGGTCGGCAGTTATTCTTGAATGGAAAAACTTTTTCCTAGAGCGGTGCATCAGAGTCAGCACTCCACTAGGGTTTCGAGGGTAGTTAGGCGGTCAAACTCCGGTAACGGCTGAGAGCTACATGGGATCACCCGGAGCCCAACAATAAAGATTGACTCGACTCTTGGCTGCTCTATAATTAGCAGGTGGTCATCCTGCGGAAAATCGCCTGAATTCTTTAACATCCCAAAGGTTCGCTTATGAAACACGCATCGAAATTCGAGCAGTTTCTGGGGTCTGTGTTGGCTTTGATTCTGGCTTTGGGGAGCCTGCCAGTCAGCGCTGACAAGAAGAAGGACAAAGATCGGGAAAAGTCTCTGAGGCAGGAAACGTCCGACCAGTTTCTGAAGAAGTGGCTGGAGCAGGATGTGGTGTACATCATTACGGACGAGGAAAAGGCCGCGTTCAAGCGACTCACTACTGATGATGAACGCTACCAGTTCATCGAGCAGTTCTGGCTGCGCAGAGATCCTTCGCCGGACACGATCGAGAACGAGACTCGCGATGAGCACTATCGCCGCATTGCCTACTCCAATGAACGCTTCGCTTCGGGCAAACCCGGCTGGAAAACCGATCGTGGTCGGATCTACATTACCTGGGGGGCGCCCGATCAGATTGAATCGCACCCGAGCGGCGGCAGCTATCTCCGGCCTCAGGAAGAAGGGGGCGGCACCACCAGCACCTTTCCGTTTGAAACCTGGCGCTACCGCTATCTCGAAGGACAGGGACTTGGAAACGAGGTCATCATTGAGTTTGTGGATCCGACGATGAGTGGCGAGTACCGGATGACCATGGATCCTTCTGAAAAAGATGCCTTGCTGAATGTGCCCAACGCAGGTCTCACGGATATGGAATCCATGGGCTTGGCGAGTAAGGCGGATCGTTTCAACAATACCGACGGCACCCGCATGGGCCAGGCGCTCGGCGGACGGGGAATTCGCTACAACCAGTTTGAGCGGCTCCAGCAGTTTGTGGCCCTGCAACGTCCTCCCTCGATCAGGTTCAAAGATCTGGAAGCGACTGTCAATACCAAGATTTCATACAACCTGATGCCGTTCGACTACCGCACCGATTTCATCAAGATCACCGAAGACACCGTGCTGACTCCGATCACGATTCAGCTTCAGAACAAGGACATGACCTTTCAGAACAAGGACGGTGTCCAGCGCGCGGCCGTCAACATCTACGGAAGAATCTCCACCATCACGGGCCGGGTGGCGCAGGTCTTCGAAGACGTTGTGATTGCGGATGTGCCGGAATCTCTCTTCAAGCAGGCATTGGAGCGGCGGTCTCTCTATCAGAAGGCTTTGCCTCTGCGTTCCGGACTTTACAAATTAGAGCTCATCGTAAAGGATCTGAACAGCGGAAACATGGGGACGATTTACAAGGGCTTTAGCGTTCCCAAGTTCGAGGAAGACAAACTGTCCACCAGCAGCATTATCCTCGCGGACAACATCGAGAAGCTTTCTCTCAAACAGGTGGCCGCTGGCCAGTTCATCATTGGCGGTTCGAAAATACATCCCAATGTGAACGTCAGTTTTTCACGCGAGAAGACGATGGGCATCTATTTCCAGATCTACAATCTGGCTCTGGATGAAAAAACGCACAAACCCTCGGCCACGATTGAATATGTTCTGAGAAAGGGTGAGAAAGAAGTCTCGCGCTTCATGGAAGAACAGGACAAGTTGACCGGCGCTTCCCAGCAGATGACTCTGGAAAAACTGTATCCGCTAAAAGATCTGGAACCTGGCCGGTACAGTCTGATCGTGAATGTGACAGACAATTTGACCAAACGGACGATTTCGCCAATTGCGAAGTTTGAAGTACGATAGATGCAATTCTCCCTTAGGCAAATGGGGATAGGGGGTTGTGTTGAAAGAGCTGAGAAACTGTGAAGGACAACCCCCTGGCCCCCTTTATTAAGGGGGAATTCCTGCGGTACGAAAATATCTCTTCCTTTCTGTTCGCAAAACTTAACAAAGGCGACGAGAAACATGAGAGTTCCCAAGTTTCTGCCCGGGATGTTCTTTCTGATCGGTGGCTTGCTGTGCGCCTTTGACGGAAGGCTGTTGGCAGCTAATGCCGGTGGACTTGCCGGCATTGTAAAGGATTCGCGGGGGGCTCCCCTGGCGGGTGTTGCTGTCACTCTCCTCCGGGGCCAGTTTAACCCCAGGGTTGTCCAAACCGTAACGACAGACGGAACTGGACGGTTCGAGATGCGCGGGCTGGTGCCGGGCCTCTACGCACTCAAAGCAAACCTGACCAGTTACCTGCCTTTCATCCAGTCCCAAGTCGGTGTGGTCGCCGGCAAGATTGCAGATTTGAACCTCATTCTTGAGAATCTGTACTTGCAGTCGATTCTGGGTGTTTCGGGCGGAAATGTTCAGGATCCCGTTCGAGAAGACATCGAGTCAGTGCTGCGAAGTGCCTCCTCAACGCGTCCCATTTTGCGCGTGTTCGAGGCCGATGCAGACAGCCGTGAAGAGCAGGAGGCGAGAGGCGGTAGCTGGAGCAAGACGGGTATCCGGGGGGTTGTTGGTTTTTCGACCGCAGCATTTTCCACGGCCCCTGAGCTCGCGAGCGCTGGCAACACGTTTACAGATTTTGCCTTCATCAAAGAGGTTGGCGCCACCACAACCTGGGTTGTGGCCGGTGTGGTTTCTGATTCCGGATTTGCCGAGCTTGATTCTCTGTTGAGGTTTCGCGCGTCTGATCGCCACACCACCTCGGTTCGCCTCAGCTTGGGGATTCTTCCCTACCTGTCGCTTCCACTCGCTCCCGTGCCGGATCAAAGTGTCCGCCGCCTCAACATGTACAATCTCGATCTTCAAGATGAGCTGGAGCTTTCCGAAGTGATGTCGGTAATCTATGGCGCCGAATTGCAGATGACTGACCCGGGCAGTAAAGCTTCCCGATTCCGCCCCAGGTGGGGATTGCGTTTCCGACCCTCCGCAGGCAGTCGGTATAGCTTTATTCGCACGAAGTCGCTTCCGCAAATGCAGCGTACTTTGGACATCAGCGAAGGCGACGATCTCGAGCTTGCGTCACCCTTTCAGCATGATTTCGGGAATCGCCTGAACCTCGGGTTGAATCGTGTGACGCACACGGAGGCCGAAACAGAACAAGGCTTCGGGACTTCGCGGTTCAGTGCTGGAGTGTATACCGACGAAGTCACTTCGAACTATCCGACTACCGCTGCAGGCTTTGAGCGGTTTCCTGAATCACGTGGAGTTCGCTTGACTTACCGCCAGTCGTTTGGGGTAGCGGAAAGCGTTGTTGGCTATACCTACGGCTCAGGCCTCCAGTCCGAACGGAACTTGTCGGAGTTTGCGGCGCACAACTTTCACGTCGTGGCAGCCCGCATCCGATCGAAACTTCCGCTCACTCGCACTCAAGTAGCCGCGACCTACCGTTGGGTTTCAGGCGAATCGATCACGATTGTCGATCCCTACCAGACCGTTTTTGAATCGGGTTCTCCAGGATTGAGCTTGGCCTTCGTCCAGGCCATCCCGTATTTTGGCAAGTTCATACCCGGAAAGATTGAAGCCCAGATCGACGTCAGGAACCTGTTTGGCCGGAGCAATCCAGAGCTCTACCAGTCAGCCAGCCTGAGACGGGTTGAGTTTTTGCAGCCTGCCCGATCTGTCCGTGGCGGGATAAAGCTGAAGTTCTAAGCTGGCTCAGACACCTTCCCACCTTGTTTTAAGCCACAACGTCTCAATCCGATACAATATTTGGTAGGCATAGATTCCAAAAACTGTATTACCGGTGTGTTTCGATGAGCAAACCAGCGTCATGGGACATATAAACTCAATTATATGTTTGCTTTAATCACTGTGGTAGGCTGCCCTGCCTTGGCATCAAAACTGCAAAAGGAAGTTTGACAGTCTTGGATTTCTCGCGAGGAACATGACCGTAGGCTTCAGTTTTAGGACGGCCATCATAGTCTTGGTAACGGCGGCGTTGACGGTCTTGGGACTGATCAACAGCGTTCAGAAGGCCCGCTATGTCACGCCAGACGATGGGTGCGGCTGGAACACGACAACCCGTGGGGTTGAAGCTTACATAGTGGAGCGTCGAGGGCCTGCGGAACGGGCTGGGATTCAGCGTGGCGATGTTCTGGAAGCCATCGGAAACAAGAAGGTTGCTACTGCAAGTGACGTTTCCCGAAGACTGTACGATCTCGGCGTTTGGTCTAAGGCCACTTATGCCCTCAAGCGCGGCGAGACCCGCTTTACCACGACAGTCATTGTGGCTCCTCAGGAGACGCATTTAAGGTTCAAACGCTTCCTCGAGTTTGTTGGATTCCTCTACCTTTTCATCGGAGTGTTTATCTTTCTTCGCCGGTGGCAAGCGAGCGGAGCATTGCACTTTTACGCCATCTGCATCCTTTCCTTCGTTGTCTACGCCTTCTCACACACCAATAAGTTCAATGAGTTCGACTGGACCATCTACTGGCTGGACGAAATCGGCTTTCTTCTTTTACCCCCCTTGTTCCTGCACTTTTGTCTTTGCTTCCCCGAACGCAAGAGCCTGCTGAAGTCATTTCCCTACCTCGTGTCTGCCGTCTATGTTCCCGCTCTGGTGCTGGCTGCGGTCCAGGTATTGTTCATTTCCGGTGGCTTGAATCTGCTGCAGGCACCCTTGTCGCTCCGTGTTTTGCTCGACAAAGTACACACGCTCCATTTTGCAATGATGTTCCTGTTGGGCGTTGTAACTCTGTGCAACACCTATGCGACCAGCTCGAACCAGACCTTGAAACAGCAGATGAAATGGATCGTCATTGGAACCACTGTGGGGGCCTTCCCATTCTTTTTCTTCTATGCGGTGCCCTATTGGTTTGGTGTCATTCCTTCGTTCTGGATGGAGGCAACCGTCTTCCCGCTGGTTTTCATTCCCCTGACGTTCGGCTACGCGATTATCAAGTACCGCCTGATGGACGTAGACATTATTTTCAAACGGGGCGTGGCTTCGACACTGGCGTCGTTAGCGGTTGTTGGCTTCTACTTCGGGCTCATCGCCTTTGTCAGCGAGGTGTTCCGTGCCTCGGGCGCCAACCGAATCTGGGTCATTATTTCAATTGTGGTTGCCGCGTTTATCTTTTCGCCTCTGCGCAATTGGATCCAGGTCAAGGTCGATAAGTACTTTTATCGCGAACGTTACAACTATCGGCAGACACTGATCGAATTCGGCAGGACGCTTGGCGCTGAAATTAGCCTGAAGCGGCTGCTCGATACGGTCGTCGAGCGCTTGAGCCGCACGTTGTCGGTGGACAAGATTGCCCTCTTTCTGGAGGGCGAAAACGGCCAGTTCCGGCTGGTGAAGTCCATGGGCTTGATGCCCAACCTGCGCGAGGCTGAGTTGAGTTTTCTGGACCCGCAGCGCCCGGCCTTGGCCAAGGGCTACCTGTTCTACGAAAACCTCAGAACACTGGTCTCTGAAAACCCCGCCCATCGCGAGGTGCTGAAGCAGTTGGACCTCAACTACTACCTGCCCTGCGTCACCAAGGGACAAACCATTGCTTTTATCGGCTTGGGACGCACGGCCCGCGGCGAGTTGTTGACGAGCGAAGATGTTGAATTGTTGATGACGATTGCCGGCTACGTTGCCATCGCGATTGAGAACAGCCGGCTGTATGAATCGATTCACGAGAAGGCCGAAGAACTGCGCCGCCTCAAGGATTACAACGAGAGCATTGTGGAATCCATCAGCGTTGGTGTGGCCGTCCTGGGACTGGACGACCGGATCGAGGGATGGAATGCCCGCATGGAGTCTCTGCTGGGCGTCGGGCGATCCGAGGCCATCGCGACCTGCCTGGCAGACCACTTTCCAAGAAATCTGATCGATGCGATCCATTCCCGAACCAAGGCCAACTCGCGTGGGGCGTCGGATGCGTTCAAGCTTTACAAATTTCCGCTCCGTCTCAGTTCGAAAACGTTGGTGGCGGATATCACCTTGACCCCCTTGTTTGGACGGAACGGCGAAGTATCGGGTCAGTTGATGATCCTTGATGACAAAACCGAGCATGTGCAGATGGAAGACCAGTTGATCCAGTCTGAAAAGCTGACGTCGATCGGTTTGCTCGCCGCCGGAGTCGCGCACGAGGTGAACACGCCGCTGGCGGTCGTCTCCAGCTATAGCCAGATGCTATACAAGCAGCTTCATCAGGAAGATCCGAAGGCCAAGATCCTCGACAAGATCATTAAGCAATCCTTCCGCGCCTCCGAAATCGTTAACAGCCTTCTGAATTTTTCCAGGACCAGTGGCTCCGAATTTCGACTGGTCGATTTGCATGGCGTGGTTGGGGACACTCTTTCGCTCTTGGAGCACCAGTTCAAGACCGCCAAGGTTCGAGTCAGACGGGAATTCAGTTCCAGCGTTCCCCAGGTGTTCGGAAATCCCGGAAAACTCCAGCAGGTCTTTCTCAACCTTTTCATCAACGCCAAGGACGCCATGCCCGATGGCGGAGATCTTCTAGTCAGGACCTCCAGCCATGATTCTGTCTTTCGATTTGAAGTGGTCGACAACGGTGTTGGCATCGCCGAAGAGCATCTCAAGAAGGTTTACGATCCGTTCTTTACGACGAAGGAGCTCGGACGAGGCACGGGCCTTGGCTTGTCTGTCACCTACGGAATCATTCAAGAACATTCCGGCAAGATCTCCGTGGATTCCAAGCCGGGTCACGGAACGCGTTTCACTTTGGAATTTCCCGCCGCCAGAAAAGTTGCCAATGTTTGAGCAAGAGGGATTCGATGCCTAGCCACGAGGGGTCCATCCTGGTGGTGGACGATGAATCGGCCATCAGGGAAAACCTGGAACTTCTGCTGTCCGATGCCAACTACAAGGTCACGCTGGCTGAAAACGGCGCCGAAGGTTTGAAGAAGCTGGAATCGGAATTTTTCGATCTGGTTCTGCTCGACGTGATGATGCCGGACAAGAACGGGCTGGAGGTGTTGAAGGAGATTCATCTGTCCTCGCCCGAGACCGCGATCATCATGATCACGGCGTTCGGAACGATCGAGAATGCGGTCAGTGCCATCAGGGCCGGGGCCGCCGACTACGTCACGAAACCTTGGGACAACGAAAAGCTGTTGCTGGATATTCGAAATAGCATCCAGCAGCGAAAACTTCAGCTTGAGAACCGCGAGCTCAAGAAGGCGCTCAAACAACGCTATGGCTTTTCCAACATCGTCGGCAAGAGCGAGAAGATGCTGAAAATCTTCGATCTCGTGACTCAAGTGGCCCAGAGCCGCAGCACGGTTCTTATTCAAGGCGAGAGCGGAACAGGAAAAGAGCTCATAGCCAAAGCCATTCACGCCAACAGCAACCGCTCGGAGAACGCTTTCGTTACGGTCAACAGCGGAAGTCTGCCGACCGATCTGCTCGAAAGCACGCTATTCGGGCATCTGAAGGGCGCGTTCACGAGCGCGATCTCTTCGAAGAAGGGGCTGTTCGAAGTGGCCGATCATGGCTCCATCTTCTTCGATGAGATCGGAACCATCAGCCTGGAAACTCAAGCCAAGCTCCTCCGAGTGTTGCAGGAACGCGAGTTCATGAGGCTCGGTGGTATCGAGACCATCAAAGTCGATGCAAGAATCATTGCGGCGACAAACGTAGATCTGAAAACACTGGTGGATCAAGGCCGCTTCCGGGCTGACTTGTATTATCGGCTCAATGTCATCGCGGTACAGTTGCCATCGCTCCGCGAACGCAAGGAAGATATTCCCCTGTTGGTCGGTCACTTCGTGCGAAAGTTCTGCGATGAGAATGGCAAGGCCCACTGCCAGGTCGCTCCCGAAGTCTTGAAGCTTCTGGTGGAATATGATTGGCCCGGCAACGTGCGCGAGTTGGAGAATGTGATCGAGAGAGCTGTCGTTCTATCGCCGCAACGCGAAATCACCGTTGAACTCCTGCCGGAACACCTGAGAGCTCCAGCTGCGCGGATGAAGTTGGATGAAATCGCCATCCTCGATGGTCAATCGTTGTTTGAGATCGTCGATTGCTTCGAAAAGAAAGTCATCGTCCAGATGCTTGAAAGTGTCAACTGGAGCCAAACGGAGGCCGCGGAAAAATTCGCGTTGCCCCTGTCAACCTTGAACTCCAAGGTCAAGCGTCTTGGGATTGACATCAAGCGCAAAGCTGCACGGTAGTTCCGCTGTCACTAGCTTTGCCCGTTCTCGGCTCCTCGAGCACTGAGCGCCTCCATCTCGCTTGATCCCAACTCAGATACTTCAGAAAGCCAGCCCCGTCTTCGTCTGGCTGGCCATTTCGCTTCGATGAACTCTCCTGGAGGAATTTTTTGACTCCTAATCTGCTCGACAAGCTGAAGTCTCAAGTCAAAACAACGAAGAAGAGAATCGTGCTGCCTGAGGCAATGGACGATCGCACGCTCGTTGCGGCCTCACAACTCCATCGTGAAGGACTTGTGGAGGTGACTTTGCTCGGCCACGCCGACACCGTGCGGAAGCGCGCTAAAGAAATGAACGCGTCGATTGAAAATGTTGCAGTGCTGAATCCCGCCTCTTCGAGCGAAACGGAACGCTTTGCAACGCTCTATTACGAGAAGATGCGAGCCAAAGGAATTACGCGGGATGAAGCTTTCCGTCAGATGAAGCAGCCTCTTTACTTTGGAACCATGATGGTCAGCACCGGACAGTGCGATGGGTCCGTGGCGGGAGCCACCAACACCACCGCAGAAACGGTGCGTGCCGCTATTCGCTGCATTGGCCTGCGAGAGGGGTGTTCGCTGGTTTCCAGCTTCTTCTTGATGCTGCTCAAGAATTCCCTCTTGGGGCATCAGGGCGCCCTGTTGTTTGCCGATTGTGCCGTGGTTCCCGCACCCGATGCCTCTCAGCTGGCAGACATCGCAATCGCCACCGCAAGAAACACGCAACTTCTTCTCGACACAGAACCCAAAGTGGCTTTGCTCTCCTTTTCAACAAAAGGGAGCGCTCATCATCCGCTGGTCGACAAAGTCGTTGAAGCAGTGCGGACTGCGAAGGAACGCAACCCAAAACTTCAGATCGACGGAGAACTGCAGGCGGATGCCGCGCTGATTGCCCTAGTTGGAAAAATGAAAGCCCCGGGGAGTGGGGTGGCCGGCAATGCCAATACCCTCATATTTCCAGACCTGCAATCCGGAAACATTGGCTATAAATTGGTGGAGAGGATGGCGGGGGCTGAGGCCATAGGACCCATTCTGCAAGGATTGCGAAGGCCGGCCAACGATCTGTCTCGCGGTTGCAAACCGGAAGACATTGTCAACACAGCGGTGATCACGGCCCTGCAGGCTTCTTTGGATACCTCTTAAAACAAAAAAGCCCCCCGCACCCGGAGGGCTCTGACATCCAACAAAGAAATCTTAGCAGACAGACCCTCAAGCGGTCGCAGAAACCTGCCGCTGCTGCAGAAAACACTCCCGGCAATAAACGGGCCTGCCTTGGGTCGGCTTGAATGGAACCGTTGTTTCCTTGCCGCAGCTCGCACAGGTTGCTGTGGTTTCCACCTTGGTTCTTGGAGCACTCAAGGCTTGGTTCCTCTTTGACTTGCAATCCTTGCACCGCTTGGGTTCGTTCTTGAAGTTCTTGGTCGCGTAAAACAACTGCTCGCCAGCCGAGAAAACGAAGTCACCACCGCATTCAACACATACCAGCGTCTTATCCTGATAATCCATTAGGATCTCCGATCGGTGAACCCGCCAAGAAATCTGCTAAGATTCTTTCAACTGCCTTGATTTGAGCAACGTCAACTGCTGTTTTCAATCATAATCTCTGCGGATCTTCTTTCGATTCCTCTTGCGGGCTAGCGCCTGCTTGACACGCTTTTTTTCTCCCGGCTTGAGGTAGAAAGAGTGCTTCTTTACTTCTTTGATAATGTCCTCCGTCTGAACCTTGCGTTTGAAACGGCGAAGGGCATTCTCCAAAGACTCTCCCTCTTGAAGCCTGACTTCAGCCACTCAACTGACACCCCCCTGCATTTAAAGTGCTTTTGCTTTTTACAACTGGCAGAAATTAGTGAATTTCTGAATCAATGTCAAGAACCAATCAGATAGTTTTCGACTTCCCCAGCAGTTCAAAATTGCACCAAGGCGGGGCAAAAAATATCCTGCGATGCAGGCGAAATTGACACCGGCAGCGGTTTTTGGCTAGAGTCTAGCTCCCCTGGATCAGGCAGTGGCAGGAAGCGGCGTTTTTTCCAGGGCAGTATCCTGATTACTCCAGATCGGCTTTTGGCGATGACCGTTCACAGAGTCTCTGAATCAGCCTTTCCCACAAAATATGGGAAATTTCGGATTCTAGGTTATGCAACAGTGACTCGCGGCAAGAAGAGTCCTTACGTTGTTTTGGTGAAGGGTGACGTTGCCAAGGCTGGATCGCCTCTGGTTCGGATTCATTCTCAATGCCTGACGGGTGACGTTTTCTCTTCCACACGGTGCGACTGTGGAGATCAATTGAAGTTTGCCATGCGGGCGATCCACAAGTCTGGCACGGGGGTTGTTATCTACCACCCCGAAGAAGGTCGCGGTATCGGCCTGCTCAACAAGCTTATTGCTTATGAGCTTCAGGACAAAGGCGCTGATACCGTTGAAGCAAACCGCAAATTGGGCTTCGAGGCCGATGAGCGCAACTACGACGCCTGTGCGGCAATCCTCAAAGACCTGGGTATTCTTCGCGTTCACCTCTTGTCGAACAATCCACAAAAAGTTAAGGCGCTCCAGGCCAGCGGCTTGCAGGTCCTGAAGCGCGTCTCGATTGAAGTGGCTCCCAGACGATCCACACACCACTACCTAAAGACAAAGAAGGACAAACTCGGACACTTATTGACTCGCGTCTGAGAAAGCACGCATGCCAGGGCGCCGGCGTTTCTCGCAGCCAAGAGGCCGCGGCGCTTATCGGACCTCCATCAACGTCCTGGAGAACCGGCTGTGAAAACGCGTTGGAACCGACATCGATTTCGTGGCCTGCTCCGAATCTCCCTCCCGATGATCGCAGTGGCGATTTCATGCCGATTCGGTTTGCGTCTTGATTTCGCTTCAATTTCTCTTGCGGCTGCTTCATCGTCCGGAACACCACTCTCAGAACCCGGCGCTGAACAAGGCAGCCCGGTGTCTTTGATTCTCATTTCGTTGGTTGTCATTCTCGCTTCTGCCAAGCTCGGGGGAGCGCTGATGGAGCGCATTCAGCAGCCGGCCGTGCTCGGCGAGTTGATCTTTGGTGTCCTGCTGGGAAACTTATCCCTGCTTGGGCTTCATCAACTCGACTACCTGAGGTCAAACGAAGTCATCGGAATTCTGGCGGAACTCGGAGTCATCTTCCTGCTTTTCGAAGTGGGATTGGAGTCCAACATCAAGCAGATGATGGAAGTGGGGTTCTCCTCCTTCCTGGTGGCTCTTGTGGGTGTGATCGTTCCGATGCTTCTCGGCTGGAGTGTGGGCGCCTGGTTTCTGCCTCAGTCCAGCACGCTTGTGCATGTGTTCATCGGAGCCACGCTCTGTGCCACCAGCGTCGGCATTACCGCACGCGTCTTGAAGGACCTCGGGAAGACGGGCGCCAAGGAGGCTCGAATTATTCTGGGCGCGGCAGTCATTGACGATGTCATGGGACTGGTCATCCTGGCCGCGGTCAGTGGCGTCATCAAAGCAGCGGACCGCGGAGGAGCAGGCGTCTCGATTCTCGACGTCTTCCTCATCGTGCTAAAAGCGGTGGCTTTTCTGGCAGCCGCTCTTTGGATTGGCGCACGGCTTTCACCTAAAATGTTCTCGCTGGCATCGAGATTGAACGTGCGTGGGATGCTGCTCGCCGTCAGCATTTGCTTTTGTTTCCTTCTTTCCTATTTGGCAGGCCGGATTGAGCTCGCTCCGATTGTGGGTGCCTTTGCGGCAGGCCTTATTCTGGATCCTGTGCACTACCACGATTTCCGGGAACGCGGCGAACTCTCCATCGAAGAGCTATTGCGCCCGATTTCATCGTTCCTGGTGCCAGTCTTCTTTGTCCTGATGGGCGTAAGAGTCGACTTGAAGACGTTTGCTGACTCAAGCATCCTGGGATTTGCTCTTGCGCTGACCGTTGTTGCTATTCTTCGGAAACAGGCCTGTGCGCTGGCGGTGCTTGAAAAAGGGCTCGACCGAATCTCGGTTGGAATCGGCATGATCCCGCGAGGAGAAGTCGGACTGATTTCGCCAGCATTGGTGCGGCGCTCATGCTGAGTGGGACTCCAGTAGTGAGCGGTTCGACTTATTCCGCGGTGGTCATCATGGTCATCCTTACCACCCTGGTCACGCCGCCCCTGCTCAAGGCTTCCCTCGCGCGCGGCGATCGCAGAAACAGTCTGCACGAGCGAACGAGAGTCGACGCGCGCTATTGACGCCGGATATTCAGGACTGAGGTCCATTGAATCGCGCCGTGGCCTCTCGCCTTTCACACGATGAGAACAGGTGTCTAGCGAATGAGAACAGTGCTCTGGGTTTTCGTATGGGTCGCGGTTTGCTCGAGCATCGGCTGTTCGTCCGGCCCTGGACCAGCGGTTCAAGGGGAGGCCGCTCCTGAGTTCACTTTCAAAGATCCGTCCGGAAAGGAACTCTCCCTTGCCCAGCTTCGCGGCAAAGTCGTGCTCGTCAACTTCTGGGCCACCTGGTGCCCGCCCTGCCTTGACGAGATGCCGTCCATGCAACAGCTACAACGGCGAATGGCAAACAAGCCATTTGAGATGCTGGCGCTTAGCGTGGACGACTCTTGGGAACCTGTGAACCGCTTCATGAAAGACAACGGATTCACACTGCCGGTCTACGCAGATTTCGACAAGCGGGTCTCGACGCTCTATGGCACGTCCATATGGCCGGAAACCTACATTGTCGACAAGAAAGGCAAGATCGCTTACAAGGTTGTCGGCCCGAAAGACTGGAGTTCTTCCGAGGTGCTGAAGTTCCTGGACGTGCTTGTTGCTGAGAACTCTTGACCGCCGTTCCGAATGGGGTCGGCAGTCATGGGCTTGGGATGAACAGCCAGGAGGCGCAAGGGATACATCGTCCAGTACGTCTTGTCCGTTTCCATATCCAAGTACCACGGAGCGCTCAATCAACATGAAACGACTCTTGCTGCTTCTGTCTATGGCCGCTTTGCTGTGGCTCGCCACATCGGGCCGAACGAACTCGCAAGGAGGAGGTTCCAGTTCAAGCAAGCGTTGGTATAAGGGCAATACTCACACCCACACCCTCAACAGCGATGGCGATTCGACTCCTGAGGACGTAGTCCGCTGGTATCGCGAGCACGGATATCAGTTCCTTGTCTTGACCGACCACAACTTCCTGACAGGCGTTGACGCCTTAAACGCCCTGCATGGAGCTGACGAGCGTTTTCTGGTAGTCAAAGGCGAGGAAGTCACGGACAAGTTCGGTGACAAGCCTCTCCACCTGAATGGACTGGACGTGGCTGAACTAGTGACGCCTCAGAAGGGAACCTCGGTCGTCGACACACTGCAGCGCAACGTCAACGCAATACGCAAAGTGCAGGGAGTCCCTCACATCAACCATCCTAACTTTGGCTGGGCAGTTACGGCAGAGGAACTGCGACAGGTTGAGAACAACAAGCTTTTCGAAATATTCAACGGCCATCCTCATGTGAACAATCAGGGAGGCGGTGGCATCGCTGGTCTGGAAGCCGCGTGGGACCATATTCTCACGAGCGGGAAAATACTCTACGGCATCGCAGTGGACGACGCCCACATCTTCAAGCGCCCCTGGGACAGGAACGCCGCGAGGCCCGGGCAAGGCTGGGTGGTGGTCCGCGCCGAACGCTTGGACGCACGCGCGCTGCTTGAAGCGATGGAGCGAGGGGAATTCTACGCTTCCACGGGTGTTGAACTCAGCGAGATCCAGACAAACGAGCAGGAATTGGCGATTACAATCAAGGAAGACCCCACCGCAAAATATCGGATCCAGTTCATTGGAAAGGGCGGGAAGCTCTTGAAGGAAGAAGTCACCAGTCCCGCTCGTTATCAGATTCGTGGAGACGAAGGATACGTTCGCGGGAAGGTTCTCGACTCAAACGGTCTGATCGCCTGGACGCAGCCTGTCAAGGTGCGGCCTGACTGATAACCGATCCTGATCATTGTGGCGAAAAAATGTCACCCCGTGAAAACCGTGGCCGGAATCCAGGATTCACGTGGACACCGCGTCTCCCCAGTGTGACGAGCTGCCAGGCTACAGCCTTCTTGAATCAGTTGCCGCTGGGCCATGCCAAGGTTTGCAGGAAGAAAGTCACCGTAGAAATGCTGAGACGCGGAAGACGTTTCGAACTCTCCGTTTTGGCTGAAGCCAGGCTGCGGGCAGAAATTCTTCTTCCCCATCTTTCCTGTGTCTCAGCGTCTCTGCGGTTGTCTGAACTGACGGCCATCGACAGCCTGGATGTTCACTCATTCCCATCATTCCCGTGGCTTCTGGTACACCCGGACATAATCCACTTCGAAACGTGCCGGAAACTCAGTTTCTGAAGGGTCGCCGCCGTTCGTGCCGCCAATCGCCAAATTGAGAAGAACATAGTGGGGTTCGAGAAAGGGATTTGCCTTCTCATCGTCCTGGTTGATTGTTTCCCTAAGGTCAATGGTATTGAGCAACAGATCATCCACATAGAGTCGGATTTCGTCTGAGTCCCAGTCCATGCGCCAAACATGGAACTTGGAGGACCATGCCGGATCACCAAACTCCTCAATCGGTTTCTTGAAATCGTCCCACAGCGCACTCCGCCCTGCACCCCGCCAGCAAGCGTTCGCAAGAAGTTGGCCCCGATAGAACTCCATGATGTCGATTTCGCCACACCCAGGCCAGCGACGTGCCGATCCCAAAGTCCAAAAAGCCGGCCACAATCCACGCCGCGTATCGATCCGTCCGCGCATTTCAAAGCGGCCGTAAGTCCATTGGTGCAATCCTTTCGTCAGCAAGCTGGCGGAGGTGTATTCGGCATACCTCCTGCTTCGCTCCCAGCCTCTGCCGGCAGGATCGTAGTCCGGGTTCTGAACACGCTGCCTTCGCCCTTCGATTACCAGCAACCCGTGCTGGCATCGTGCATTCCCAGGTTGATACCACTGTTGCTCCCGGTTCCGAACAAAGCCTCGTTCGAACGTCCAGTTGCGAGCGTCGGGCGCGCCGTTCGTGTTGAATTCATCAGCCCAAACCAGCTTATAGTCAGCGGATGAGCTGGCCCTGACCGCAGCACCGGTTTGTTCGGCGGGCGTTTGCGGCGCTGGTGACCGCGGCACCAGCAGAAAGAATGGCGCCACTATGAGTATCCATGGCTTCATTGGGTCCTCTCCAGAAACGTCGTTGGGTGGTGCTCTTAGATCAGCTTAAACCTTCGCAATGCCGCAGGGGCTATTCGCCGATCGACACTTTCCGATCGACACTTTCCGATCGACACTTTCCGATCGACTCTTGCCCGACTAACTAGGATTTCATAAAAGTTCCAAGTGACGTCTCTGTAAATTGTGCTTGTCTTGGGTTCGGCGGAGGGAAGCCACGATTGCCGCGTTTTCTGCGGCTATCGTGGGCCTCTCGCCGCTCCCGCAGACCCTGCCGTTTCACACCGCAGGGTTATGGGGAATCGCCTGCCCACGATTAGCGCACACAACCCGCTAATCGTGGCTTCCATTCGGTCTGACAATGGCAGGTCTACGCGCGGTTATCGTTGATATGGCCTCGTGGTAAACTCGTCTCGTCTTCAAGCATTGCCAAAGGTGTTTATGCAATTTCAGGGTTTTCTGCGGAATCCGTTGACTGCCTGGATTTTACCAGCTCTCGCTTTCTGCGCCATTCTAACTCTCGTGGATCGATCCCAGGATCTCGAACCACACCGATCGCCAGCCGGCCGCCATGGAGGACACAAGGCTCATGCTGCAGGCACCATTGGGCAACCGTCCGACGCCTTTCCCAATGCGTTGCGCATTCCGTTCGTAGTGGAGGACATCGATTCCTACTGCAACCTGGGAATCAACAATCTGAGCGATTCGCCCGCCACCATAAAGATCTCCCTCCGGAGTCGAGACGGATCTCCTCTGGGCGCCAGGAGCACGCGCGTGCCGCCTCACGGCATGGTGCAGATCAACCGCGTGGTCTCATACCTGCAAGACGTCCCAACGGAGAACGCTGAAGGACATTTGATTCTCGAAAGTGACCAGGATAGCCGGGCCTGGGCATCCATGATCGACCGGCAATCACTCGACTCAAACGTCATGCTAGCCTCCGACGAAACGGCCAGCCGCATCCTCATTCCCTCGTCAGTTGCCAGCCAGCGTTACACCTCCGGGCTGGTCGTCGTGAACACCTCGGCGGTCGCGAGTTCGCTAAAGATCACGATTCGCAATGCCCAGGGAAGCACGCTGGGCATGAGGAACGAAGTGCCCATCGCAGCTCAAGGCTCCCTCTATTTCAAAGACGTCTTCCAGGCAGTAGGAATTGCTCCTGGCGGTAGCGCCTACGGCCCGATTGAAATCGAATCGGCGAATGGCGCCCAGATGCAAGCCGTCTTGCTCATCCGCACCAGCGAGCGGACTGGTGGATTTCTTCCCGGAGCGAACCTTAACCAGGGAGCGCAAAGCCTGCTGTTGCCCTATGCTGAGGATTCCGCTGACGTCAGAACCAACCTGGGATTAAACAACCCCGGTGTTGCCACGGCCAGTGTCAGCGTGTCGCTGGCAACGCCGGAGGGGTTCACCCTGGCGCCCCGGCGGTTTTCACTGCCTCCGAACTCGCTCACACAGCTTGATTCAGTCGTTCGGTTGCTGGGAAACGAAACAACCCGCGAAGGCTGGATTCGTATCACTGCCGACCAGGACATCTTCGCCTGGGCCTCGCTCATCGACAACCAGACCCAGGATCCGGCCCTCTCTGTCGCCTCATCGCATAGCGCCACGAAATGGTTAATTCCCTCGGCCACGAGCACAGGGAGTTTCAAATCAAGCCTCGCTCTGGCCAATCTGAATGCGGCACCGGTTCAGGTCGCTGTGACTGTCCGCGATTCCGAAGGCTCCGTGATGAAATCTACCGTCATGACGATCCCGGCGTCGGGAATGTTTGTGTCCCAGGATGTGCTTGCCGATCTCGGCCTGCCCGGCCGGTTTGGTCCAATCGAGATCACCTCTCCAAGTGGGAAGCCTCTGCTCGCCGCGTCGCAGGTCATCAGCGGCCAGCGCACCAGAAGCGTCTTCGCAGCGGTCCCGCTGGAACCACAACGGAAGGTGCTTTACCTCACCCACTCGTCCGGTTTTCAGCATGGAGTGCTGCCTCTTTCGGAAAACGTTCTTCGCGAGATCGGTGCAGCGTCGCGGGCTTTCGAACTTGCGGTGGCAAGAGATTCCAGTGCGGTTAACCGAGAGAACCTTCGGAACTACGATGCCATTGTGTTTTACACATCGGGAGAACTGCCGCTTTCAGACGTCCAGAAGGAAGCCCTGCTGGATTTCATCCGTTCAGGAAAGGGCTTCACTGGCATTCACAGCGCCACCGACACACTCTACAGCTGGCCTGAATATGGTGAACTCATCGGCGGCTATTTTGACGGGCATCCCTGGCACCAAGAGGTGGCCATTGAGACTGAAGATCCGGCCCATCCCGCAACTCGCCAACTCGCTCCGGCGTTCCGGATCACGGATGAAATCTACCAGTTTCGCAGCTTCATCCGAGAACAGGTTCACGGGTTGCTGCGGCTCGACAACAACTCGGTAAATCTGAACGTGCCAGGCGTGAATCGTTCTGACGGTGACTTCGCGCTTGCTTGGACGCGGCCGTTTGGCAGCGGACGGGTATTCTATACCGCGCTTGGCCATCGCGAAGAGGTCTGGCAGGATAAGCGTTTCCAGCGGCACCTGCTCAATGGCATCCGCTGGACCCTGAGAGATGTGCGGTGAGCGTTGCGGGGCAGATGATCGAGGTGCGCCGGCATCACAAAGGCTTCGGCTTATTTCTTGGCCGCGGCAAATTGCTAAAGGAGGACGAATGAAGCGAAACGCATTCCTGTTCACGTTCGTGTTCTGGGCAGCGTCGTTGGTCTCTGCCGAAGACTGGCCTGAGTGGCGAGGAAGGGGACGGACAGGTGTCTGGAACGAGACCGGAATCCTCGCTACGTTTCCTGCCGCGGGGCTGAAGGTCAAATGGAGGACGCCAGTCCGTAGCGGCTACAGCGGCCCGGCCGTTGCGGCAGGCCGGGTCTTCGTCACAGACTTTGCACGACGGCAGGGCAACCGCGGCATGGAGCGAGTTCTCTGTCTGGAGGAGCGCACGGGCAAGATTCTTTGGACGCGAGAGTGGGAAGCCGATTACATCGGTCTGATGGAAACATATGCGACGGGACCCAGAGCGACTCCGACCATCGATCAAGACCGAGTCTACGTGCTTGGCTCGAAAGGAAAGCTGCTGTGTCTCAGCGTCAGGACGGGCTCCCTCTTGTGGGAAAAGGATTATCAGAACGATTACCAGACGGAAGTGCCGGTGTGGGGCATGACCGCTGCACCTTTGGTTGAGGGAGACCTGCTGATCTGCCTGGTCGGTAAACAATCCAGTGCCAAAGTGGTGGCTTTTGACAAACACATCGGCAAGGAAGCCTGGCGCGCGTTGCCGTCAGACTCTGAGCCGGGATACAGCCCGCCGTTTGCGCTCACTGCGGGTGGGCGCCGGCAGATCATCATCTGGCATCCGCAGGCGGTTTCAGCGCTCGAGGTCGCCACCGGAAAACTACTTTGGGAAGTGCCCTTCAAAGTGGACACCGCGCTTTCGGTCGTCACCCCGGTTCTCAGCGGACGGCACTTGCTAATGTCGTCGTTCTACAATGGCTCGATGCTGTTGAAGCTGGACGAACAAAAGCCTGAGGCCGAGCTTGTCTGGAAGGGCAAGAGCAAGAGCGAGATCGACACCGACGGCTTGCATGCTCTGATTTCAACTCCGGCAATTGTCGGAGAATCGATTTATGGCATCTGCAGTTACGGCCAATTCCGTTGCCTGGATCTTCGCACGGGCAGCCGTGTTTGGGAGACTCTGGAAGTCACCAAAGAGAAGGCTCGCTGGGCCACTGCATTTCTCGTTAGGAACGCGGACCTTTTTTTCATCAACAA
>Ga0163150_10003158_pt1 | contig 23693 bp, 23 predicted proteins | sample OliLakLV19P2IB_FD_148628 | JGI IMG/M metagenome (GOLD analysis project Ga0163150, IMG submission 148628) | Freshwater microbial mat bacterial communities from Lake Vanda, McMurdo Dry Valleys, Antarctica - Oligotrophic Lake LV.19.P2.IB | ecosystem: Environmental > Aquatic > Freshwater > Lake >...
GATCGTCCGTCAGGTCCGTGGGGTACAACTCACGAGGAGACGTTTTGAATCGCATGGCCAGGCACTCCGTAGGTGAAATGAGACGGAATGCACGAACCTTCGTCAAAACCACGATTTATGGCAATGCCAGTATCCGGATAGACTCTCAGAGGGCCGATCGGGTACTTCGTCGGCATCTTGATGGGCACGAGTTGCACGCCCAGCTCACGAAGCACGCGCAACTCATCGCGCCGATCTGTCGGAGTGTTGCTTTCGACATATCCGACGCGCAGCGTGCGCAGATCGCGTCGCGAAGGCCAATGGTACGGATGATCGACGGCCGTCGGATCGAGCCCGTCGGCGCCGTGGATCGCGCCGAAGATCACCGCACAATCTTCGACCGTGCGAGCGATGGGTCCGATTTTGTCCATACTCCAAGCGAGCGTCATGCAGCCGTAACGGCTCACGCGGCCGAATGTGGGCCGCAAGCCCGTCGCTCCGCAGCGGATACACGGCGAGACGATGCTGCCCAGCGTTTCACTCCCCAATGCAAAACCGACGAGACCCGCGGCCGTGGCCGACGCGCTGCCGGCCGAGGAACCGCTCGAACCTTCGTTGGCGTTCCAAGGATTGCGAGTCATGCCGCCGAACCAACGGTCGCCCATCGCCAATGCCCCTAGCGAGAGCTTGGCGACGAGCACCGCGCCAGCCTCTTCAAGCCGCGCGGCCACGGTGGCTTTTGCATCGATCGTCTGATCCTTGAACGGCGTTGCTCCCCAGGATGTCCTGTAGCCAGGCCAGGTAATCAGGTCCTTCGCGCCCCAGGGGATGCCGTGCAAGGCACTCCGATAGTGGCCGGCGGCAATTTCTCGGTCGGCCCGTTCGGCCTGCTTCAGCGCTAGTTCGTCGGTGTACGTCACGACGCATCGAAGTACGGGGTCGTAGCGTCTCAAGCGTTCGAGATACAACTTGGTCAGCTCGACGCTCGATACCTCCCGCGTGTGAACGAGGGCCGCCAGTTTCGCGACCGGCAGAAAAGCCAGATCGTCATCGGCAGCCGGTCGCTGCGGTGCGGCGTCGTCGGTGAGGCGGACGTCACTTTTCCGATCAACACTTTTCCGATCAACACTTTTCCGATCAACACTTTTCCGATCAACACTTTTCCGATCGACACTTTTCCGATCGACACTTTTCCGATCGACACTTTTTCGATCGACACTTTTTCGATCAACACTTTTTCGATCAACTTTGTGCGATGTCTCGGCACACTGCAGGACGGACGCTGGATTGAACAACAGGGCCGGTCCAATGCTGTTGTCGAGCTTGACGGCACGAAGCTGCTCGATCCCCGCCAAGGTCCGTGCCAGACCGCGGGCCGTCGCCGCGCGATCATCGTCTGAAAGCTTCAATCCGGCGATCCATTCGGCCTGCTGAATCATCTCGGGTGTGACCGTGCCAGACAATTCGATCTGCGCGGCCAAGGCACGACGAAACACGGCGCTGCCGACGCCGAGACCGGCCAGCGCCTTGAGCACGCGCCGCCTGGGGATGAATGCTGTCATCGTGATATTCCAGGTGAAATACGGAAACCAAGTGGAATCTGGGTAAGCGGTCGGCGCCAGCCACGATCAGCATAGTTGACCCGTCGCAGCGCACAACTTTTTCTCGTTGGTTCCGGTTGCAGAGCCGCATGGCCTGTGGGAAATTGGCGGCTGGAAATCTCCAGATCCCGATCGCAGAACTACCCGTCTACGCAAGGAAACCAACATGCTCGCGCCGAGGTTTTTCATTGTTGCCGGCCTGTATTGTATGGGCGCCATCATTTGCTTTTGCGGAGAAAAGACCCAAGTGACCGCCGCCGAACCTTCCGCAACCAGGGTCGCGGGCGACTATCTGGCCCGCAAGTTCATCCAGGAGCATGAAGCTCAGGTCCGGCCGCTGGAGAAAACGCTTAGCTTGGCCTGGTGGAATGCCAACACCACGGGCAAGGACGCGGACTTCGCCGCCAAGGTCGAAGCGCAAAACAAGTTCGATGAAGCCCTCTCCAATCGCGACCGCTTCGCTCTATTGAAAGCCGCCAAGGAAGCCAAACCCAGCGATCCGCTGCTCGCGCGGCAGATTCAGGTGCTGTACTTGATGTATCTGGAAAAGCAGGTCGACCCCGAGCTGCTCAAGCGGATCACGTCGAAGGCCAACGCGATCGAGAAGGCGTTCAACGTCTATCGCGCTAAGGCCGACGGCAAAGACCTTTCCGACAGCGAAGTCCGCAAGGTGCTCAAAGATTCGAAGGACGACAAACAGCGCCGCGCCGTCTGGGAATCGAGCAAGGGCGTCGGGGCCGCGGTCGAAACTGACCTGCGCGAGCTGGTCTACTTGCGCAACGAATCGGCCCGCAAGCTGGGCTTCAAGAGCTACCACGCCATGCAGCTCGAGCTCAACGAACAGAGCCAGCAAGACGTGCTCAAGCTGTTCGACGAGTTGGACGAACTGACACGCGGGCCTTTTGCCGCGGCCAAGAAAGAGATCGATATTAAGCTCGCCGCCAATCTGAGCATCGGCGTCGACGAGTTGCAGGCCTGGCACTACCACGATCCGTTCTTCCAAGAGTCGCCCGCGGTCTTCGACGTGAATCTCGACTCGGTCTTCGCGAATGCCGATATCCTGCGGATCTGCCGCGAGTTCTACGCGGGCATTGATTTGCCGATCAACGACGTGCTCGATCGCAGCGATCTGTACGAGAAGCCGGGCAAGAGCCCGCACGCCTTCTGCACCGATATCGACCGCGAGGGGGACGTCCGAGTGCTGGCCAACATAGTGCCCAACGAATACTGGATGGGCACCATGCTGCACGAGCTGGGACACTCGGTTTACAGCAGCAAGAACATTCCGCACGACATGCCGTACGTGCTGCGAAGCGACGCCCATATCCTCTGCACCGAGGGCGTGGCCATGATGTTCGAGCGGTTCAGCAAAAGCGCCGATTGGCTGCAGAAGTTCGGCGTCGACGTGCCCGATCCGACGGCCTACAACAAAACGGGCGAAAAGATGCGGCGCAACCGGTTGCTGATCTTCTCGCGGTGGTGCCAGGTAATGCTGCGATTTGAGAAGGAGTTGTACGACAACCCCGGCCAGGACTTGAACAAACTGTGGTGGGACCTGGTCGAGAAGTACCAACTCATCAAGCGGCCCGCAGGTCGCAATGCGCCCGACTATGCAAGCAAAATCCACATCGTCTCGGCGCCCTGCTATTACCACAACTACATGATGGGCGAGTTGTTCGCCTGCCAGGTCCACGCCACGATTGCCCGCGAAGTGCTAAAATCGTCGGACCCTGCGAACGCGATTTATTACGACAACAAACAGGTGGGCGAGTTTATGAAAAAGCGCGTATTCGCTCCGGGTCGTAGCCTGCCTTGGAATGAACTTACCAAGCATGCCACGGGCGAACTGTTGAACGCCAAGGCCTTCGCCGAGGAGTTCGGGGGGAAGTGAAGAGGGAGTGAGAGGTGAAAAGTGAGTGGTGAGGGAACTTCCTTGCCTGGGCTTGGCTCTGTCCCGTGCGGATTGCTTGTCGTTTTCCGTCGCCGAAGTGCGCCGTGCCGATGCACGTCCTGCAAACCGACCGTCTGCTGTTGCGCGTGTTGCTTCCATACAATTAGGCTGCGCCAAAAGGGATACTTTGCCCATGTCCAATCTCATCAATCGCCGCATCGTGCTGGCCGCGCGGCCCACGGGGTTCCCCAAGGAATCGGACTTCCGGCTCGAGCAGAAGCCGATTTCTCCGCTAGGCGAGGGAAAATTTCTCGCACGAATCGAATACCTGTCGCTCGATCCGTACATGCGCGGCCGGATGGCTGCCGGCAAGTCCTACGTCGCGCCAATTGAAATCGACGACGTGATGACCGGCGGCGCGGTGGCCCGTGTGATCGAGTCAAAGCATCCCGGCTTCGCGGTGGGCGATTACGTCAATGGGCTGTTCGGATGGCAAGATTACGCCACGAGCGACGGCGCGGGCGTGATGAAGGTCGACCCGAAGGTTGCGCCTGTCTCGACCGCCTTGGGCGTGCTGGGCATGCCGGGCCTCACGGCCTACTTCGGGTTGCTCGACGTGGGCAATCCCAAGGCGGGCGAGACGGTTGTCGTTTCGGCAGCCTCGGGCGCGGTCGGCGCTGTCGTTGGTCAGATTGCCAAACTGAAGGGTTGCCGCGCGGTGGGCATCGCTGGTTCTGACGAAAAGTGCGCCTACATCCGCGATGAGCTGAACTTCGACGCCGCGATCAATTACAAGTCAACCCCCGACCTGAGCCAGGCCGTGGCCGAGGCTTGCCCCCAAGGCGTCGATGTTTATTTCGACAACGTGGGGGGCGAAATCCTCGACGCCACGCTGCGGCACATCAATCAGCGGGCGCGGATCGTGATCTGCGGCATGATCGCGGAGTACAACCTGGAAAAACCGCCCGTGGGGCCACGGGCCGGGCGCTATCTGCTGGTTAATCGCGCACGGATGGAGGGATTTATAGTGTTCGACTATCGTCAGCGCTATGCCGAAGGTTTGAATGCACTGGCCGAATGGCTGCGCGGCGGGCAGATCAAATATCGCGAAGACATTGTCGAAGGATTGGAGAATGCGCCCCGTGCGTTCTTAGGACTTCTGAACGGCAAGAATTTTGGCAAGCTGCTGGTACGCGTAAGCGGCACGGACTAAACCGCAAGCGGACGCATGCAATGGTTGTCGGTGTCGGCTTCTAGTTTGTGAATTGAATTGACGCGATTCCTGTGGTCATTGCATTCGCTTGCGGCTTAGCCGCGCCCCAGATCCCCATGCAAATCCTCCGCACGCCCGACGAACGATTTCAGAATCTGCCCGACTTCGCGTTCGCGCCGCACTACGTCGAAGTAACGGGCATGCGAATGCACTATCTCGACGAAGGCCGCGGCGAGCCAATTCTCTGTCTGCATGGCGAGCCCTCGTGGTGCTATTTGTATCGTAAAATGCTGCCGACGCTGACGGCAAGGCATCGCGTCGTCGCGCCCGATTTGATAGGTTTCGGGCGCTCCGACAAGCCCGCGCAAAAGTCCGACTATACCTACGCGATGCATCACGATGCGCTCTCCGCGTTTATTCTCGCGCTCGACTTGCAGCGGATCACGCTGGTGTGCCAGGACTGGGGCGGACTGCTGGGGCTTCCGCTGGCCGTCGAAATGCCCGAGCGGTTCGCCCGACTAGTGATCATGAACACGGGCCTGCCCACGGGCGACGCTCCGCAAGGGCAGGCATCGCAAGCCAGCAACGCGGCTTTCATGGCCTGGCGTAACTTCGCGGCCGGCTCGAAAGACATGGACGTGGGCCGCGTGGTCCAGGGCGCGGTAAAGTCCAAACTGTCCGACGCAGTGGTGGCTGCCTACAACGCGCCGTTTCCCGCTGCCAGTTACAAGGCCGGCGCACATCAGTTTCCGCTGCTGGTGCCGGTCTCTCCTGATGCCGAGGCCGCGCCCATCATGCGGCGAACGCGCGAAGCGCTCAAGTCGTGGACCAAGCCGGCGCTGGTGATGTTTTCCGACTCCGACCCCATCACGGCCGGCGGCGACCGCTTCTTCCGACAGTTGATCCCGTCGGCCACGAATGAACCGGAGATTGTGATCCAGCACGCGGGCCACTTCTTGCAAGAAGACAAGGGCGAGGAGATTGCCCAGCACGTAAGCGAGTTTCTGAAACGGCGAGGATAGACGCTGCAGGAGGCCATGTCGCATGAGCAGTACAACGGGCCAGTACGTTGGGCAAGCTCTTTTTGATCGGAGCGGTTGCCATGACCCCGAGTCAATTGTTGAGGAAACTGCGGTTACTTAGAAACACGCGCACGGAAACTAAACTCTATCCGCGGCTCGCGTTACGATTAGGCGGATTTCTCGGCGTGCTGCTCAGCCTGCTTCCGTGCGAGCGGGCCCTTGCCGAGCCGGTGGTGCTCGCGTCGGCCCAATTGGGCGCAATCGGAAAGTTTGGCGGCACGAGTGTTACCGTCGCGCAGTTCGTCGGTTGGCGATTCCAAACGGACGTGCCGCTGGCTGTGGAACAGGTCGGCGCGCATGCGCTGGAATTCGATCCGGGAGGCCTCTTTGCCGCGATTGTCCGGCTCGATTCAATTGCTGCCGTGCCTTCGGGCGCCCCTTTTACTCCCGATGAAGTCCTGGCGACGACGGTGTTTCAAGCGCCGCTGCCCAGCGCCGAAGTGTTCGCACCGCTCTCGGCCAACTTGAACCCAGGCAGCTATGTGCTCGTGTTTGGCACGGGGCTGTTTGGCGCCACTGGCGCCGGCGCCCTGCCAAATTTGGACGATCAGCCCGATATCCCGCCGACCGACCTGTCGTCGTTTATTTTCTGGAGCATTCCATCGCAGGGACAGCCGATGCAATGGCGGCTGAACCTCGCCTCGCACATGCGGGTTGTCATCAACGCGAACGCACTCGTGCCGGGCGACGTGAACTTCGACGGCGCGGTGAACATCTTCGACGTGAATCTCGTCTCGTCGCATTGGGACGAAACCGGCCCGACAGGGGATGCCAATGGCGACCATGCGGTCAATATCTTTGACGTGAACTTGATTGCGTCCAACTGGACAGAAACCAGCGATTTTGCGGCCGTGCCCGAGCCGACGACGGCGATCCTCGCAGTAATCGGCGCAACCATTGGCGTCGGAATAATACGACGTCGGCATCGCGTGCGATCGCACAGATTGATCTATATGCGCGACGACCTACGGCTGGATTGCATTCGACGACGTTCGCACATACGACCCTGCAAAGTCCCGAACGCGCTGGACCGCCTCGCGTAGTCGGCCCTTGTCCATTTCGTGAACATTGATGGGGTCGCCGACGCCGCGGAGCATCGTGACCGTCAATCGGCCGCCCAGGTGCTGCCGGAATTCTTCCAAGCCGCGAAACAACTCGGCAGTCTCATTGAGGGCAGTATTTGAGAGGTCGAAGCCCAAATCGCAAAGGCACGCCAGCGCGCGGCGCGCGTCGACAGCCGGCAAGCCATGCACGAGTGACGAATAAACCGTGTCGATCGCCACGCCGATGGCCACGGCCTCGCCATGACGCAGCCGGAATTCGGTCATGGTTTCCAACCGGTGCGCCGACCAGTGGCCAAAATCGAGCGGTCGGGCCGATTCCATCTCGAACGGGTCACCGCCACACGTGATGTGGTCCAGGTGAAGCTGCGCGGAGCGGCGAATCATGGGGAGCGCGGCCGCCAGGTCGCGATTGGCGATTGACGGCGCTTGCCGGCAAAGCTCGCCAAACATCTTGGGATCCTTCAGCAACGAGACTTTGACGGCCTCGGAGAAGCCGCCAACGAAGTCTCGTTGCTTGAGCGTGGCCAACAGCGCCGCATCGTTGACCACACCATAAGGCACCGCAAAAGTACCGATCCAATTCTTCTTGCCGAACAGATTGACGGCGTTCTTCACGCCCAATCCCGAGTCGGCCTGCGCGAGCGTCGTCGTCGGCAGCCGCACCAAACGCAAGCCACGATGGGCGATCGCGGCGGCGAAGCCCACGGCATCGAGCACCGCGCCGCCGCCGACCACGACGACGTAGCTGCGCCGGTCGAGATTGGCCGCGTGGAACACCTTGAGCATTCGTTCGAGGATGTGGATGTCATTCTTGATCGCCTCGCCGCCCGGCACGATCTGTACGTTGCCCGCGCGCGAAAGACGATCCGGACGCGAATCGACGAGGTGCTTCAGCTTTTGCGAGAGATCGGGTCGGCTGCGGGCAAGATCCTTGTCGAGCCAGAATTGCACCCGCGCGGGACTTTCGTCCGACGGCTCGAGCAAGTCGACCAGCACCTGCTGATCGGCGCCCAACACATCCTGGGTGAAGCGGAGCCGATGGACGAACGGCACGGCAAAAGGCACGTCGCTCGACGTAGTGTCGTAGCGGAAAATCTTACGTTCGGGCGGCATGGCGGTTCATTCGTAGGAGGCCGCGGCAGGCGGGGCAACACGATGCGGCATGGAGGGCAAGCCGGGAGGAAATGCGGCCGGTGGGACTCTGGTGCCCGGAGGGACTCTGGTGATTGCCGACGCTTGTTTCTCCCTTTACGATAACCCAGTGCGGGCCAGGAAGGAAGCTGCTGCGGCGCAAAACCACGAGTTTGAGCGCTGCGACTCTAGGTGCTGTGTCAAACCTTCGTTTGCGGGTAGCGGAACTCGTGAGAGTTCCGTGTTACCCTGATTCTGTCGCGAATATCAGAAGTCTCACGACTTCTGCGACCCAAAATCCGAGCATTGACGCTGCACTAGCGAAACCCGCCAATTCGCGCCTAATGCGCCGCAGTCGAGCTGCCTGAGGTCCGCCGGGTCGCCATCCGCAATTGAGCGCGGGCTTGCAATAGGGCCCGGTCGCGGATTGCCAATAGCTCGGGCGAATTGGCGGCGCGGCCGCGAGCGGCTTCCAATTGCGCGGCCGCGGCGTGCGCGTCGAGTTGATCGGCCGGAATTGCCCGATTGGTCAATACCGAGACCAAGTTGTCGGCGACCTGCACGAAGCCGCCATCGACGTAATAGCGGTCCGTGCGATTGCCTTCGGTGATGCGCAACTCGCCGTAACCCAACCGCCCGATCATGGGGCTATGGCCGGGTGCAATGCCGATCTCGCCGTCGAACAGCGGAAGCGCCACGAACTGGGCGGGCGATTCGCGGACCGTGGCCTCGGGCGTGACGACGATGCACATCATCACGCGCACTCCACCCATCGAATCGATTCCACCGCGGCCGCTTTCGGCGTGGTCTACCATATTATTCTCTCTAGCGCGACGCTCAAGTCCCAAGTCTCATTCACAATCAGCCACGGAATAAACACGGATGAATTGCTATTTGTCGTTCAACTTCGACGACTCCATGTTTTGAAGTCGAATGGACCGTCCGCTCCCGACGTGCGTCCATCGTTCTCTTATCCGAGTTTTCTCCGTGTTCAATCCGTGGCTCAGTCATCCAAAGACCCGCCGACAGACGCACTATTTCTTCGCCGCCATCTTCTTGGCCTGCTCTTCCGCTTGCTCAATCGGGCCGACATACATGAACGCGCTTTCGTTCAAATGGTCCCACTTGCCGTCGGCGATCTCCTCGAAGCTGCGAATCGTGTCGGCTAGCGACGTAATTTCGCCCTGCTTGCCGGTAAAGACCTCGGCCACCAAGAACGGCTGCGAGAGGAACCGCTCCATGCGGCGGGCGCGGTGTACGATGAGCTTGTCTTCCTCGCTCAGTTCATCCACGCCCAAGATGGCGATGATGTCTTGCAATTCGCGGTAGCGCTGCAAGGTCCGCTGCACGCGGCGGGCGATCGCGTAATGCCGTTCACCGACGTATTGCGGATCGAGAATGCGGCTGCTCGAGGCCAGCGGATCGACCGCCGGGTAGATGCCCTTCTCGCTGATCGAGCGCTCCAGATACAAGAACGCGTCCAACTGGCTGAAAGCAGTGGCCGGCGCAGGATCGGTCGGGTCATCGGCCGGCACGTACACGGCTTGCACCGACGTGATGGCCCCTTTCGACGTCGACGCGATTCGCTCTTGCAACGCACCCATTTCCGTGGCCAAGGTCGGCTGATAACCCACGGCCGACGGCATGCGGCCCAACAGGGCCGACACCTCGCTGCCGGCTTGCGAGAAGCGGAAGATGTTGTCGATGAACATCAGCGTATCGGCGCCAGTGGTGTCGCGGAAAAATTCGGCCATGGTGAGCGCGGACAGCGCGACTCGCAACCGCGCCCCAGGCGGCTCATTCATCTGGCCGAACACCATGCAGGTTTGCTCGATGACTTTACGGCCGGTCGTGCCGATCTCGGCTTCCTTCATTTCGATCCACAAGTCGGTCCCTTCGCGGGTTCGCTCGCCCACGCCGGCGAACACCGAATAACCGCCGTGGGAGCTGGCGACGCGAGCGATCAGCTCTTGCAGAATGACCGTCTTACCCAGACCGGCCCCGCCGAACAGTCCGGCCTTGCCGCCGCGGACGAACGGCGTGAGCAGGTCGATGACCTTGATGCCGGTCTCGAACAATTCGGTTTTGGTCGAAAGATCGGTGATGTCCGGCGCATCGCGGTGAATGGGCCAATAATCTTCGGCCTCGACCGGACCACCGCCATCGATGGGCTCGCCCAGCAGGTTGAACACGCGCCCTAGCGTGGCCTTGCCGACCGGCACCATCACGGGCCGCCCGGTGTCGATGCACTCCTGCCCGCGGATCATGCCGTCGGTGGTCCCTAATGCGACGCAGCGGACGCGGCCGCCGCCGAGGTGCTGCTGGACCTCGCCCGTGAGGCCGATCTTCACGCCCTTATGCTCCGAGTCAATGCGGACGGCGTTGTAGATGGCAGGCAAATGGCCTTCGGCGTACTCCACGTCAAACGTCGAGCCGATGATTTGCGTGACGTGGCCGATCTTGGTGTTGGCGGGCTGTGTGTGCTGTGAGGCGGTCTTGGTGATGGTGGCCATGGGCAAGCGACTTTGGAGGGTTATGTTTTGGAACGAGTGTGTTGGTTTCGACTATTGAAAATTCATCTTAAGCCACGGATGGAACACGGAATAAACACGGATAGGACGGAGAATGCAAATACAGGATTGAGATTAGAACACGAAGCGTTTGAATTCGACCTTCGTTCGGCCGAAATTGATCATTAAACCTACTTTGATACCGGTTGCTTTGAGTTCATTCAGGAGCTGCGGTTCGTCGTCTGGTTGATAATCTCGTGCAATCTTCAATTCAGCGATCACGCAGTTTTGGACAAACAAGTCTGCGCCATACTCGCCAACGAGTGCGCCTTTGTAAGTGACCTTGATTTTGTGTTCTAGCTCAGCGGTCAAGCCACTTGAGATCAACTCCACCTGCATTGCACGTTGATAGACCTTTTCGAGAAATCCATATCCCAGCACGCGGTACACCTCGAAAGCGGCTCCGATGACCTGTTCCGTTATATCTTGGTGCTGCAACGCCATTCTTGCCCCCCTCTCCTCCGTTTCCGTGTTTCATCAGTGTTTCATCCGTGGCTCGTTCCGCTTTATTCTGGCCACTATCCTTTGAGTGCTTCCACGCCGCCGAGGATTTCCATGATCTCGCCGGTGATCTGGCTCTGCCGGGCGCGGTTGTACGTCATCGTCAGGTGCTTGATGATCTTGTCGGCGTTTTCGGTGGCGGCTTTCATGGCGACCATGCGGGCGACTTGCTCGCTCACCGCGGCATCCAGAAAGCACTTGAAGAGCTTGACCTTGAAGCTCGTGGGCACAACCTCTTCTAAAATGCTTTCGGCCGAGGGCAGAAACTCATACTGCGATTGAACTTGTCCTCCCGCAGAGGTTCCGACGGCCGAATTCGTTTCGCCCAGCGAGGACAACGGCAGCAGCGTTTCGACCACGGCGACTTGCCGCGAGATGCTGTCGAACCGCGTGTAGGCCACATCCAGCCGATCGAGCTTGCCAGTGATGTATTCCTCGAGAAACCGATTGGCCAGGGTCTCAACCTCTTCAAACCGCACTTTGTCCTCGAAGTGCGTGTACGTGCTCTGGGGCGCTATCTCGCGAAAACGGAAGGCCGTGATGCCACGCTTGCCGGATACTTCCAACCGGCTATTGGCGGCCAGCTCGCGGAGCTCCTTGTACCGCACCAACGAGGCCCGCAGCACGTTTGAGTTGTAGCCGCCGCACAGGCCACGGTTGCCGGTGAGCACCAGCAGGGCCGCGCTGCGAATCTCGTCGCGCGATTCGAGCAAGGGATGGCTGACCTGCAAGCCGCTGTTGGCCAGATCGGCAACCAACTGCGTGATGCGACGCGTGTAGGCCGTGGCGGCGCTCGCGCGGTCCATGGCTTTCTTGAACCGCGCAGTCGCGATCAGCTCCATCGTCCGCGTGATCTTGCGGATGTTCTTGATGCTCTTGCGACGTTTATCGAGTGCGCGGGCTTTGGCCATAACTGCTACAGAACCTTAACGCGACAATCCTGAATGCCACCTTACGAATCACTTGATCAAACGAAGCGTAAGTGGGTAACGGTATCTCTCGCCGCTGTTTGCCTTGATCGCTGCCACAATGGCCATGACCACACTGAACAGCAGCACCAACGGCAAAAGCACCACGCCAATCACACACAAAAACGAGGCGCCAGCGACGATCGCGGCAATCAACATCGTAATATGAAAGTTCACGGCTTCTTTGCCCTGATCATCAACGAACTCAAATTCTTGCTTCTTCATCTGCCAAACGACTAGCGGCGCGATGATGGCGATGAAGGGGATCGGAATGAGATAACCGGCCAGTCCGGAAAGGTGACAGATCATCGCCCACATCTTGGCGTCGCTGTTTGTTTCGATTCCAGAGGGTGTCTGTGGAGCGGAGTAGGGATTGTCTTGGTCCATTTCGATCTCCATCGTGCGACTTGGTTCGATCGGTGGCATTGACCGGATACTCCCGGCCAGGATTTAAGCTAATCGTACTTCGCCAAATCCGATGTTTCCTTAGTCGGCTAACCCGATAAACCGTGTCCCTGCAGCACGCTACTGGCTCCGTTCGTAGTGACCGCATTCATGCGGTCCGGACGCCTCATCCCCCGGTTGCGACCAGCGCGGGTGTCCTGGATTTTCCGGACCCGATCGATTCGGGTCACTACAATCGCTTTACTTGGTCGTCTTCGTCGCAAACTGTCGCTGGAACTCGGCGATGGCCGCCTCCAATTCGGGGTTTCTGTCGGTGGTCTTGTCGATCTCCAGGCTCTTGGTGTCCGCGAGCTTCTGACGAATCTCCGATTTCTGCTCACGCACAAAGACCAGGAAGTCGCGCTCCCATTCGGCCACGCGCGCCCTGGGAATCTTGTCCAAGTGTCCGCGAGTGCCGGCGTAAATGCTGAGCACCTCGTCGAACACGTCCAGCGGCTGGTACTGGCCCTGCTTGAGCAACTCGATCATGCGGTAGCCGCGGTCCAGCTTGGACTGAGTCGCGGCGTCGAGATCGGTGCCCAGTTGGGCGAACGCCTCCAGCTCGCGGAAGGAAGCCAGGTCCAACCGCAAACCACCGGCCACCTTCTTCATCGCCGGAATCTGGGCAGCGCCACCCACGCGAGACACCGAGATGCCCACGTTCATGGCGGGTCGCTGGCCGGCGAAGAACAAGTCGGGCTGCAAATAAATCTGCCCATCGGTGATGGAAATAACGTTCGTCGGAATGTAGGCCGACACTTCGCCTTCCAACGTCTCGATGATCGGCAACGAGGTGAGCGAGCCGCCGCCCCATTCGTCGCTCAGTTTGGCGGACCGTTCCAGAAGCCGGCTATGGCAGTAGAACACGTCGCCCGGGTAAGCCTCGCGGCCGGGAGGGCGACGCATCAACAGCGACAACTGACGGTATGCGGCGGCCTGCTTCGACAAGTCGTCGTACACGATCAATGCGTGCTCGCCCTTGTAGGTGAAGTACTCGGCCATGGCCGTGCCCGCGTAGGGGGCGACGTACTGCAACGGAGCGGGGTCGCTAGCGCCAGCGAGAATGACGGTAGTGTAGTCCATCGCGCCATGCTTACGCAATGCCTCGACCACGCCGGCGACGGTCGACTCCTTCTGCCCGATCGCGACGTAAAAGCACTTCACGCCCGAGTTCTTTTGATTGACGATGGCGTCGATGCCGATGGCCGTCTTGCCGGTTTTGCGATCGCCGATGATCAACTCGCGCTGGCCGCGGCCAATGGGCGTCATGGCGTCGATGGCCTTGATGCCGGTCTGCAAAGCCTCGCGAACGGGCTGCCGGCCGGCTACGCCCGGCGCGGTGTATTCGACGGGACGCTGTTCACTGGTGACGATCGGCCCACGGCCGTCGAGCGGATTACCCAGCGGATCGACGACCCGGCCGACGACGGCCTCACCCACGGGCACGCTGAGCAGTTTGCCGGTGCTCTTGACCTCGTCGCCTTCCTTAATGGAAAGAAAGTTGCCGAGAATGATCACGCCGACGGAATGCTCTTCGAGATTGAAGGCCAACCCATTGACGCCGCTGGGAAACTCGACCATTTCGCCGGCCATCACGCCCGAGAGTCCGTAAACGCGCGCGATGCCGTCGCCGACCTCGAGCACGCGTCCCACTTCGCGGACGTCGATCTGAGATTCGTACTGCTCAATTTCCGCTTGTATTACTGAAGCTATCTCGTCGGCTTTGAATTTCATGGACACTCCTAGTGATCATTCTTCCGCGGATTGCGGCTAATTGCGTGGCGATCGACCCGTCGTAGACCGCGTCGCCCACGCGCAGCACGACGCCGCCGATCAGGTCGGGGTCGGTGCGTGGGACCAAAATGGGCTCGCCGCCGACCATGGTTCGAAGTTGCGCCGCCAGTCGTGCGCTCAGTGCGTCGGTCAAGGGCACGGCCGTCGTCACGTCGACCCGTATGCGGCCGAGCATCTGATCGTACAGGGCTCGCGCCGACTGGCTCACCGCTCGCAGGCAATTCAATCGCTCGCGGGTGGCAAGTACCTTGAGAAACACGAGCAACGACTTGGAAGCCCGCCCTGAGAGCGTGCGTTCGAGGATGGCGATTTTTTCGTTGGGCTTGATGAAATTAGACTCGAGCACGGCTTGCAGCCTGGGAAAACGATCGAGCACGTCGTGTACGAACGATTCGAGTTCCACGATCGCCGCTTCCGCGCCTTCTTTTCCGGCCGCCTGGGACGCGCCCACAAACGCTTTGGCGTACACGACGGCGACTTGCTGTGCGCCGGTGTCGATGGCCGACTGCTGGCCGTCAGGCGTTGATTGGGCGGATGCTTCCATCGTCGCAAATTGCCTATCGTTACTAATGCACTCGTCGCGCGTCACAAGACGCTAGTTACCGCGGTGATCGCCCTTGGGAAAGTTGGCCATGGCGTCTTCGATCAGTCGGGCATGGTCCTGAACCGACAATTTGGAGCGGACGATCCGGCCGGCCAGGTCGACCGCCAGGTTCGCGCTGGTCTCTGCCAGTTCCTTGATCGCCTGATCCTTGGCGGTGCCGATTTCCCGCTTGGCCCGCTCCATTTCGGCCCCGGCGTCGGCGCGGGCCTTGGCCAGGATTTCCTGCTGGGTATGCTCGGCATCGCGGCGGGCCTCGTCGAGGATGCCACGCACGTCTTCGGCGGCCTTGGAAAGCTTGGCCTCGTACTCAGCCAGCATGCGTTTGGCCTCGTCGTTGGCGCTTTGAGCCGCGGCAATCTGATCCTCGATGTTCTTCTCGCGCAGGTCGAGCGCGGCGGCGATCGGCCCCCAAGCAAATTTGCCGAGTACAACCAGCAACCCGATAAAGACAATGAACGTCCAGACCGCCAGATCCTTGTCGATGGCCAGCGGATTGGGGCCGCTCGAACCGCCGTGCCCGGCGGCGCCGTGTTCCGCCGTACCGTGGCCGGCCTGCCCTGCGGCGCCGGCGGCATGAGCGCCGTCACCTTTCTCGGCTTCCGCACTGGCGGCTGCCTTGGCTTCGGCGCGGGCCCACGCAGGCGCACAGGCGATCACCAGCAGCGTGGCAATCCACGGCGCGGCCAGCGCCAACGGCGCGGCAAGCTTGCTCGACCTCATACCTATAGCCTCTCGCTTGGATCGTGGCGTGCCGCTAATTATTGAACAACATACAGACAATCAGACCGAAAAACGTTGCGCCCTCGATCAAAGCGGCGGAAATGATCATGGCGGTTTGGATGTTGGCCGCCACTTCCGGCTGCCGCGACATGCTTTCGACGGCCGCGGAACCGATTTTTCCAATGCCCAGGCCAGCGCCGATGATCACAAGACCAGCGCCAAAGGCTCCGCCGAGATAGAGGTTGAATCCATTTTGCGTGCCTGGTTGCTCTGGGGCCTGCGCCATTGCCGGCGTGGCAATAAAGCCCAGCACGAACGTCATCACGGCAATCTTGACCAGCTTGTTCACGTGTCTTGTCTCCCTTGTCATGAGTCAGAAAAACGAATGTCACAATTCGGACAGCCAACCTCCGCCTAGTGCGGGTGGACGGCCATGCCAATAAACAGTGCGGTCAAAAACGTAAAAATGTAGGCCTGCAGGAAGGCTACAAACAGCTCAAGTAAGTTGAGCGCAATTGCCCCCAAAACGCTGGCGGGCGCGACGCCCCACCATGCCAACGACGTGCTGCTAGCGGCAATAAACGCCACGATCACGGCCAGTACCAAGTGCCCGGCCATCATGTTGGCCAAAAGTCGCACGGCCAATACAAAGTGCTTGATGAACAAGCCGCCGACTTCGATCACGAAGATCCCTGGAACCAGCAAGATGGCGATCGGCTTGGGCAGATCCATGTGTGGCACCTGCGCCTTCCAAAACCCTATGACGCCCAACTTCTTGGATCCGGCAACAATCACCGTGCCGAAGGCAATCAGCGCGAGCGCGCCGGTCGTGGCCAGAGCGCCCGTGGCCGATCCGGCCCAGGGCACCAGTCCGAGCAGATTGCAGCCGAGAATGAAGAAAAAAAGTGTCCATAGTAAGGGCAAGAAATGATCGGCGTCGTGGTGGCCAATGGCGGGCCGCGCAACCTGATCGCGGATGAACACCACCATGGCTTCCAACAAGTTCCAGGCCCGACCCTTCGGGCGACCCCCTTGGGTCATACGGTTGGCCAGGCGAATGAAAAGCACGCACATCACGATGGCCACGATGGCCTCGAGCACCATGAACTTCGTGAGGCGCAAATCGAGCGGCAGAAAAAGCCGGTCTACCGGCTCCACGCCCGTTTTCACCTTAAGGATCGTCCAGTCGCCATCGAGTTGAGGCAACACGATCTTGCCGCCGGTCCCCAGCGACATCGGAACTTCAAAGTGCTCGGAATCCTGCACGTGCTCAAACAGGTGTGCAGGATCGAACGGGTCGGCATGGTCGCCTTCGTGGTCGGCCATCGGCTACACCTTCCCTGCCCTGGAGGACGCTTCGCGATCACCCCCAATAGGCATCGCTGACAATCCGGTCGCCATCCAAGTTTCAACGGCCAGAATCGGCATGTAAATGATCAGCAGGTACGTGATGACGCCCGCATCCACGAGCGGTCCGCGACGAAGACTTAGCGCCAGACAAAACACAAGCGGCACGCCCATCCGCGCCAACATGCCGACGAGCATTCCCGCGAGCATGGTCTCGGGAGAGCGGAAAACCTCCGTAACCAAAAGTGCGGCCGAGGCAGCGCCTAAACAGATTAAAGTGGCAATACTTGCGGCCCAAACCCCCATCGATCCGCTCGTATAGCCGGCGACCAATGCCATGGGGGCGTAGACGATTGCGACGACGGTGAACAGCCAACCAAAGCGCGCAGCGAGAGAAATCGGCTTAAGGCTCCTCCAGCGATCGACTCCGCGTGGATTCACAAGTCGTTCCTTCACTTCTCGTCAACACGCCGGTCGCGCGGATTCTGGTCGTGCCGATTTCCGTCTGCACTGCTTCCGTCTGCACTGCGTGGACCTGAACTGGGCGGATGCGATCCGTTCTTTTTGTCTGGCAAACGCGTCATGCTCAACAAGTGCCACATCGCCAGCGATCCACCCAAGCCGAACCCAAGCAACGTGAACACCAACGGGATGCCAGTCTTGCCGTCAATCCAGATCCCAAGCACGCCGGGCAGCACCATCTCCAAGGCGACCGTCGTGATCCGCGACACCCACTCGAGTGCCACGGCCATTGGCGGGCGCTGCTCTTGGGGGTCTGCCACGGCCTGAAAAACCAGTTCTGGGCCTGGAAAGGGCGGCTGGCCAGTCTCCCAACTGAAGAGTCACCCGAATCGTTTACTCAAAAGGGACCTGCCTGACCCGATTACATGCACGTCAACTACATGCCCTGATTGCGGTTGCGAACGAACTTGGTAGCCCACGACGGCGTCAATGCCGTGTTGCGCCTTAAAAACGACACGCGCAATTCGCTGATCAATGAAAGTGAGTAACTTTAATCGCGTCGTTTGGGGCCGTCAACGGTCCATCGGCATGAATTCGTGTTTTTTTTCACAAAGTCTGCCGCTCGCTGCAAATTCAGTCCAGCCATCACCTTGTGAAGGGAGTTTGTCACCTGTCGATGACTGAACCGGCGAGTGGAACCGCACTCAAGTACCGATCACAGCCGTCTCGGTAGACCGCAGGACGTCGACCGGCAGTCGGATTGTTACATTTGGTTCGATTATCGTTCATAAGTGGTTTGTATCAATTATGATGCGCGTGACGACCAGACGACTCTTAGAGGGCCCTTGGCTTCATTTTCCGTTTGCGTTCGGGCGGCACTTTGATTAGATTCATAACTAATGGCACGTCCTGCATACGTCTGCACGGAGGGTGCGGACCCTGCCACATGTGGGGGTGCCATCGCTGTGACCGGAAAGCCAGCCTTGCGTCCAAGATTGATCGGGCACGCCAGACTGATTGGCAAAGTCAGGTCAGGCCTGGAGAGCGAGTCTGGTTTCACGTGCCGGCCATACGCGGGCGAGAGAACTGCATACCTAGTATCGCGGATGCCTGACGCCGGACACCCCAGGTTGTGGTGGTCGGCCGCTTAGGATTCCACCTCATGCGGCTACGGACTGCCCGAGGGGTTCGGCGCGTCATTTCCTAGTCACGGACGACGCAAAGGCCAGTCTGTCCGTGCGCTGCGATTGCTGCGACGGACGGCTTCCCGGAGATAAGTCCGTCGATGACAGCAGACAAACTGAGCAATTGCACGTGCAAGGACTTGGCTGAAATGGCCAGGAAGCGTGGCGTAAGCGGTTGGCACGCCATGCGGAAAGATCAGTTGGCCAAGGCGCTGGTCAGGGCCAGCCAGAAGAAACAAGCCGCGGCTCGAAGGGTGGCCAAAGCGGTCGTCGCCACACGCCGGTCGACCGCCAATCATGCCGAGCGACCCAAGCCCAAGGCACGGCAGGCAGTTGCGCGCCAAACAACGGTGCGCCAAACAATTGTGCGTCAACCAACCGTACGTCCACCCAGTGGTCGCCTGCCAGTTGCGCGCCCGCCGGTCGCACGTAAGGTCGAGCCGCCGCAACCCAAGAATCCGCACGTGCTCAGGCGGCTGCAACAAGCCAGATCCAAACTGGCGCGCTGGAAGAATCTGGCCTTCGATACGGCCAACGGCCATTCGACGAATGGCGCGTCTACGAATGGCCAAGCGACCAACGGCAAAGCCGCCCCGATCGTTCGCGATCGATTGGTCGTCATGGTCCGCGATTCCTACTGGCTGCACGCCTATTGGGAACTGTCCCGGCAGGGCGTCGAACGAGCCGAAGCGGCCATGAGCCAGGAATGGCACTCGGCCAAGCCCATCCTGCGCTTGCTCGAAGTCACCGGCGGCGGCACGACCTGTTCGGCCGAGTGCCATTCGCGCGACATCGAAATCCACGGCGGTGTGAACAACTGGTACGTCGACGTGGTCGATCCGCCCAAGAGCTACCGTATGGACATCGGCTATCGTGCCGAGAGCGGTAAGTTCTTCGTGCTCTGCCGCAGCAACGTGGTGACGACGCCTCCGGCGGGCGCCAGCGACGCGATCGACAAGAACTGGGTCGCCGTGGCCGAGAACTTCGACAAGATCTACGCGCTCAGCGGCGGCTATGCGGCCGATGGCCCAAACCTCGAGCTGCAGCAATTGTTCGAAGAGCGGCTGCGCCGGCCGATGGGTTCGCCCATGAGCACGCGCTTTGGCTCCGGCGCCGAGGCCCTTGCGCCCAAGAAACGCGATTTTGCTTTCGAGCTCGACGCCGAATTAATTGTGTACGGAACCACCGAGCCAGACGCTCACGTGACGCTGCAGGGCGAACCCGTGCGGTTGCGTCCCGATGGCAGCTTTACCGTCCGCTATAGCATGCCCAATTGCCGGCAAGTGATTCCAGCCGTCGCTTCCAGTGCAAACGGCTTGGAACAGCGGACCGTCGTATTGGCCGTCGAACGCAACACGAAGGTCATGGAGCCGCTGATCCGCGATTCCAACGTGTAGCCCGCGGCACGTATCTCGTGTGCCGACGGCGGACATCGCGGCGGCCATGCGCGGCGGGGTTTCTCGACCCTCCGCAGCGCTCGATCGCCCCCCACCGTTGCGGTTGTCCTCGGGCGGTCTTGCACTTAAACTGCACGGCGATCTAGCAGAATGTTCGCGCTCTCGCATTTCCTGGCGAGCGAGCCATCGCCTTGGTCGATGAGCGCGATTCACTGCCCCTTGCCTACCTTCTGCGAGCAACGCGTGTCGCGAGATATCTCCAAAATCCTCGATGGCTGGGACTTCGACCCCGACCAGGTTTCCGTCCGTATCGTCAAGGGCGAAGACGGTCGCGAGAAGATCCAGCTCCGCCTGGATTTGGGGTTAATACAGATGGAAGTTGACGGCCGGCCCGACGGTCGCCGGCCCGAAGATTGCGATTCCTGGCTCGATTACTTCCGCCAGCGGCAGGCGGCTCACGACGCAGCTCATCCCGATGCCGCGTCATTCCAGCTTTCGGACACCGACTGCGAGCGGCTGCTGCGCGAGGGCATCCAATACTATCATCGCTATCTCAGTTTCTGGCACCTGCAGCGGTACGAGTTGTGCGCCCGAGATACGAACCGGAACCTGGTGCTATTTAAGTTTGTCCGCGACCACGTGCCGCACGAGCGCGACCGGCTCAAGTTCGACCAATGGCGGCCGTATGTCCTATTGATGCACGCCCGCGCCGTCGCTACGCCTTTGGCCGAGCTCGAAGATTACGACGCGGCCGTCAGAGCCATCGACGCGGGAATCCAGGGAATTCGTGACTTCTTGGCCGAGTATGGGCAGGCCGAACGGGCAGACGACTGCGTCGAGCTGAAACAGTTGCTCCGTTGGCGGAAGGAAATCGCCGACAAGGGCTCGCCGCCGCTATTGCCCGCCGCGCCTGCCGATCCGCTGGAGCAGCTCCGCACGAGCTTGACCAAAGCGGTCGAAGACGAAAAGTTTGAGGAAGCGGCCCGGCTGCGCGACGAAATTCGCCGAGTCTCCGACATGGCCTTTCCGCCCGGCTCGCCCTTCCCGCCCGGTTCTGAAGAGAAAATGTAAGGACGCGTCGATCGGCAAGCAACGAACACGTATCGCCAATAAGCACGCGCTCGCCGGTGGCGTCGCGGCTAAACGAACGGCGGCTTTCATGTCCGACGACGACTTCGATATCGATAGTCTGGCCGATTACTTGCACTTGGCCAGCGCACAAGTCGCGAAGCTGGCCGATCGCGGCAAGCTGCCCGGTCGCCGCATCGGCGGCGCGTGGCGATTCTCTCGGGCGGAAGTCCATCATTGGCTTGAAGAGCGGATTGGAGTCTCCGATGCCGACGAGCTGGTCCGCGTCGAAGGGGCCCTGGACCGCGTGGCATCGGCGATGGCCGAGCCGGCCGTCTGCCTGGCCGAGATGCTGCCACTCGACGCGATCGAAGTGCCCTTATCCGCGCGGACGCGAAACTCGGTCATCACCCGCATGGTCGACGTGGCGGCCCGGACCGGTTGGCTGTGGGATCCGCCAAAGATGGCCGAGGCGGTGCGGAGCCGCGAAGACCTGTATCCGACCGCGTTGGAAACCGGCGTTGCGTTGCTCCACCCACGGCGGCCGATGGCGAGCATCCTGGGGCACGCATTTTTGAGCTTTGGCCGCACCGAGGGGGGCATTCCGTTCGCCAGCCAGCGCGGGGCGTTGACCGACCTGTTCTTTCTCGTCTGCTCCGTCGACGACCAAGGGCACCTGCGAACCTTAGCCCGTCTAAGCCGGCTGATCGGTCGCGAAGGTTTTTTGGACGAACTGCGGGCGGCTGCCGATGCGCACGCGGTCCGCGATCTGATGATCCTGCGCGAAAATGAGATGTTCGGTGGAGAGTGAAGCTGGAAGAGTTCAGGGACGCGCCACCCTAAGCCGCTCCAGGTCACCCGGTTAGGTCTGTTTTCGGTAGACCGTCCCCTGGTCGATCTCGGCGAAGCCCAGTTTGCGATACAGGGCCAACGCCGCGGTGTTGTGACACATGGTCTGTGCTTCGACCAGCGAGACGCCCTGCACGACTTCCAGGCGGCGCATGGCCTCGGCCAAGAGGAACGTCGCCAGCCCGGTGCGCCGCCGAGGCTCTACCACCTCGATTTCGATCAATCCGGCCGCGCGGACGCCCCAACTGGTCGCCAAAGGTCCCATCGTCCACAGCAGCGCTGTAGCCACGCTGGGTCCTGCCTCGCGTTCTGCGAGATCGAACCGCGTCAGGTCAAAGGCTCCATAGGTGCAAGCCTCCCACCAGGTGCGGAGCCGCGGATCGGCAACCTCCTGGATCGTAAAGCGACGGCGAATTTGCATTTGTTGCCGATCGACTGGCGGACGAAATCCGCCCAGCTCTCGGTGCAACACGATGCAGCGGTCGATCTCGACGTAGCCGTGCGACTCGTACAGTCGACGCGCGGCCGCGTCCGAAGTCATCACGCCGGGCAGTTCGCTGCCGCCGTACAATCCGAGATAAAAGGGATTCAGGGGTCGAATGCCGCCGCCGTAGAGCACCAGCGCACCGCGCGAACGCAGGTACTGTTCGGACCGAGCAAGCAACTCACCGCCGATGCCGCGGCGATGATAGTTTGGCCGCACGAGCACCAGACAGGTTACGCCCATTTGCGTCGAGAGCCCCGCCTCGTCGTCGGTGGGGCCAAAGCCCGCATGCGCGAAGCCCACGGGCAGTTCGTCATCGAGTGCGACGATCAAACCCGCGGCCTCGAAGTAAGGCTTCGAGAGGACGTGCATTTCGAAAAGATCGGCCGACATGGGCTGCATCAAGGCCCGCTCTGGCGCCTGAGACCGCCAGATTTCGGCCAGGGCAGGCAGATCGCGATTTCGAAACGAGCGGTAGTGGATCAACTTACGGTACTCAAAGTCGCTTGCCACAAGGAGTTGGTCAATCGGGGTGGCACGTGCGATTCGCTTCAGGCCTGTGGGCCCGTCTCAGACTTGATGGCCAATGTCGACCAGCACGGCCTGGCCGTCGATACGTACATCCATTTGCGGTTGCACCACCGATTTACTGAGCTGGTGCTGACCGGTGCGGACGTCGAACTGCCAGCCGTGCCAAGGACACGTAACCACGGCCCCGTTCAAATCGCCTTGCCCCAAGGGGCCGCCCTGGTGCGGGCAGACGCCATCCAAAGCGTACAACGTCCCTGCAACGTTGAACAGCGCAACGATGCGATCGCCCGCCACGCGCTCCAGGCATTCACCCGGCGGGCATTCGGAGACCAGGGCGACTTGCACCCAGTTGGGCATATTGAACGCTGCTGATTGTACGCGGATTTGGTTGCGTCAGAGTCTCGACCGGTGGAGTATAAACCGTCGCGGCTTAGTACACTACGGCGAACCATTGTGGCGATGTTCGCCAACCACGCCCTTCGCTGCGCTCAGAGCGTGCCACCCAGTATTGGCATTACTCTTGAACTACAAACATTGATTTTGCATGCGGCTTGCGCGGATTCTTGCGTCCGAGTTTTCCCTAGCCCAGGCATTTATGCCGGGGAGATATGTCCAGAAAGATCTCGTTGTAAACGCCCTTCAGGGCGGAAAGGCCTCAATGGGTCTTGGGCCGCTGAAGCGGGCGGACGACGATTGTTAGGGCGCCACCGAAACCCAGGCATGAATGCCTCATGGTTACCCACATTTTTTGGACATGGCTTGAGCGCCGCGAACGCAGAGGAGCAGGTTTTCCAGGCCGCTCCAGATGG
>Ga0163150_10003163_pt1 | contig 23657 bp, 10 predicted proteins | sample OliLakLV19P2IB_FD_148628 | JGI IMG/M metagenome (GOLD analysis project Ga0163150, IMG submission 148628) | Freshwater microbial mat bacterial communities from Lake Vanda, McMurdo Dry Valleys, Antarctica - Oligotrophic Lake LV.19.P2.IB | ecosystem: Environmental > Aquatic > Freshwater > Lake >...
TGCCACCGCCACCGTCGGCGCGCCGGCGGCGGTGATCAAGACCGCGGGAGACAACCAGACCGCCACCGTCAACAGCGGCGTCGTGGTCCATCCCCAGGTCCACGTCACCGACCAGTTCGGCAACTCCATTGCGGGGGTCGCGGTGACCTTCGCCGTGACCAGCGGCGGCGGCAGCATCACCGGTGCCTCGCAAATCACCAGCGCCGGCGGCATCGCCACGCTGGGCAGCTGGACGCTGGGCACGATCGCCGGTTCCAATACCGTGAGTGCGACCGTCAGCGGCGTTCCTGCCGTGACCTTCACGGCCACCGGCACTGCGGCCGCCGCCAGCACGCTGGCCATCGCTTCCGGCAACGCACAGGCCGCGACGGTCAGCACGGCCGTCGCCGTGGCGCCGTCGGTGCTGATCACCGATGGCTTCGGCAACCCGGTCTCCGGTATTGCCGTGACCTTCGCGGTGGCCAGCGGCGGGGGCTCCCTGACTGGCGCCGCCGCCGTGTCCAACGCCAGCGGCATCGCCACTGTGGGGAGCTGGACCTTGGGCACGGTGGCCGGAGCCAACACCCTCACGGCAACCTCGACAGGATTGAGCGGCAGCCCGGCCGCGTTCACCGCCACCGGTGCGCCGGCGGCGGCCACGACCATGGCCGTGAACGCTGGCGACGGGCAGTCGGCCACCGTCAACACCGCAGTCTCGACCGATCCGTCGGTGCTGGTCACCGATCAGTTCGGCAACGGGGTGCCCGGCGTGAGTGTCACCTTCGCCATCGCCGGGGGAAGCGGCAGCGTCACCGGCGCCAGTGCGCTGAGCAACGCGTCCGGCATCGCCACCGTGGGCAGCTGGACGCTCGGCACGGTCGCCGGCGCCAACAGCCTCTCGGCGACCTCGGCCGGGCTCACCGGCTCGCCGGTCCTGTTCAGTGCCACCGCCACCGTCGGCGCGCCGGCGGCGGTGATCAAGACCGCGGGAGACAACCAGACCGCCACCGTCAACAGCGGCGTCGTGGTCCATCCCCAGGTCCACGTCACCGACCAGTTCGGCAACTCCATTGCGGGGGTCGCGGTGACCTTCGCCGTGACCAGCGGCGGCGGCAGCCTGACCGGAGCCGGGCAGACCACCGACGGCGCGGGCCTGGCCACCGTGGGGAGCTGGACGCTGGGGACCGCTGCCGGCAGCAATACCCTTGCGGCGACCGTGAGCGGAGTGCCGGCGGTCTCGTTCAGCGCCACCGGCGCGGCCGATGCCGCCACGACCATCGCCCTGAGTGCCGGGAACGGGCAGACCGCCACCGTCAACACGGCGGTCGCGGTGAATCCCGAGGTGCTGGTGACCGATCAGTTCGGGAACCCGGTGAGCGGCGTGGTGGTGAACTTCGCCGTCACCGGGGGCGGGGGCGGCATCGCCGGGGCGAGCGGCACCAGCAACGCATTCGGGCGCGCCACCGGTGGCGCCTGGACCCTGGGACAGACCGCGGGCGCCAACACCCTCGAGGCGTCCTCCGGCCTGCTCACGGGGAGCCCCGTGGCCTTCACCGCCACCGGCACCGCCGGGGCGGCGGCCCAGCTGACCCTGACCACACCGCCCTCGGCGACCGCCACCAACGCCGTGGTCCTGGCCCAGCAGCCGGTGCTCCAGGTGCGTGACGCGTTCGGCAACGCGGTGGCGCAGGCGGGGATAAGCGTCACTGCAACGGCCTCGGCCGGCGGCACCCCCGCCGGGACCAATCCGGTCAGTACCAGCGCGGGTGGCCAGGCGACGTTCACCAACCTGGCCCTGAGCGGACTGGTCGGGAACTACACGCTGAGCTTCAGTGCGACGGGCCTCCTCGGCGCCACCTCAGGCAACATCGCCCTCAGCGCCGGCGCGGCCGCATCCATCGCGCTGAACGCGGGCAACAACCAGACGGCCACGGTCAACAGCAACGTGGCGGTGGCCCCCTCCGTGTTGATCCTCGACGGTGGCGGTAACCCGGTGAGCGGGACAAGCGTCACCTTTGCGGTGACCGCCGGCGGCGGGTCCGTCACCGGCGGCGGCGCCACCAGCAACGGCAGTGGCATCGCCAACGTGGGCAGCTGGACGCTGGGCACCGTCGCGGGCGCCGGCGGCAACACCCTCACGGCCACCTCCACCGGCCTGAGCGGCAGCCCGGTGAGCTTCACCGCGTCGGCCACGGCCGGTGCGGCCGCGTCCGTCGTGGCGGCCAGCGCCACCAGCCAGACCAGCCGAGTGGGCATTGCCGCTACGAATACTCCCTCGGTGCTTGTCACCGATGTGCACGGGAACCCCGTGTCGGGGGCGTCGGTGAGCTTTGCAGTCACGACAGGCGGGGGTGCCGTCAGTGGCGGCTCGCAGACCACCAATGGGCTCGGGATCGCAACGGCGACGGGCTGGACCCTCGGCAAGACCGTGGTCCCCAACACCGTGACCGCCACCGTGGGTGCCCTGCCTACGGTGAACTTCGACGCGACGGTGACGTTCGAAGTCGCGGCGGTTGCGGGCGGAAGCGGCCACGCCTGCGCACTCACCATTGATGGCGTGGCCTATTGCTGGGGAGAAAACGGATCCGGTGCCGTCGGCGACAGCACGATCGCCGGTCCCCGCCTGTCGCCGGTGCCCGTCTCGAGTGCCGTCGTGTTCAGCCGGCTGGGGTTGGGTTCGGCGCATGCCTGCGGCGTCTCGACCAGTAATGCGGCGTTGTGCTGGGGCGACAACAGCCAGCGCCAGCTGGGTGACGGCACCAACGCGTCGCACCGGTTTGCCCCGGTCGGCGTGGCCGCCGGGACGTACCAGCGCATCGAAGGTGGATTCGATCACACCTGCGCCATTGAGGCGGCTGGAACCCTCCGCTGCTGGGGCGCCAACAGCCAGGGACATCTGGGCCGCGGGACGGTCGGGGGTCTGTTCAACGTGCCACAGGCGGTGGCGTCCGGGTTTACCTACACCGACGTGAGCGCGGGGACATTCTTCACCTGCGCGGTGCGCACCACCGGGGCGGCGTACTGCTGGGGTGACAACGCCTTCGGGCAGCTGGGTGACAGCACGGTGGCCGATACCAGCAGGCCGTCGGCGGTCAAGGGCGGGCTCCTCTTCAGTCAGGTCGTGGCCAGCCAGGTGCACGCCTGCGGCCTCACCACCGGCGGACTGGTGTCTTGCTGGGGTGACAACACCAGCGGACGTATCGGCCAGAACCCCGACTCGGTTGGCGGAACGACCGGTCCGATCCAGGTCGCCGGGCTGAGCGGGATCGTCCAGCTTGCGGCGGGCGAGGGGCATACCTGCGCCAGGGACTCCGGCAACCTGGTCTTCTGCTGGGGCCTCAATCAGGTGGGTCAGCTTGGGGACGGTAACTCCGGTACCGGTGTCTTCTCCTTCACCCCGGTGGCGGTTCTGCTCCCGGGCGGCGCGGGATTCACCAGCATCGCGGCTGGCTCGCAGTCGACCTGCGGCGTCACCGCCACCAATGCGCTCTACTGCTGGGGTGAAGGAACCTTGGGTCAGCTGGGTGATGGTACCGGTCTGGATCAGCCGTTACCGACTCAGGTGATCAATCCATAGCTGATCGGCGCGGGCCCTGGCCGTTGCTGGCTAGGGCCCTCGCGCGCTGATAGTGCTCCCGGGTAGGCTGGGATCTGCATTGCGCCTCCGAGTGGCCGTCGCCGCCCGCGGGGTTGCCCCGCCGCCCCAGTGCTGCGAAACTCCTCCACCGCTGCGCCACAGGGTGCCGGCCCCCTCGTCCCGAGTTGCATGCGCCGATTCCTGTTCGTGTCGCTGCCGGTGATTCCTGTCGCCCTCGGACTCCTCGCCCTTCCGGCGCTGCGGCCGGCGCCGGAACGGCCGGCGCTGGTGGTGGTGATCACCGTGGACCAGCTGCGCCCCGACCAGCTCGAGCGCTGGCGGACGCAGTGGACGGGCGGATTCGCCCGGCTGCTGTCGCGCGGGGCGGTCTTCCGGAACGGACTGCAGGATCATGCCATCACCGAGACCGCGCCCGGGCACGCCAGCATCCTGTCCGGGCGGTGGCCGGCGAGCACCGGCATCGTGATGAACGATTGGGGCGTCGAGGATTCCACCGCACCGCTCCTCGGCGGCGGCGGCCCGGGGGCCTCCCCACACCGGTTTCGGGGAACCACGCTGGTCGACTGGATGCGCGCGACGGACTCGGCGCTCACCGTGTTGTCGGTCTCCGGCAAGGATCGCAGCGCCATCCTCACCATCGGGAAATCGCGCGGCCAGGTCTTCTGGCAGGCCGGCGACCGGTTCACCACCAGCCGCTATTACGCCGATACCCTCCCCGCCTGGCTCCGCGCATGGAACGGCCGGAAGGGCCTGGCCGCCCTCGCGGGCCGCACCTGGACCCTGCTGCTGCCGGCGTCCCAGTACACCGAACCCGATTCGGCGCCCTGGGAGAATGGGGGAGAATCCTTCGTCTTCCCCCATCGCATCTCTCCCGATCCGGCACGCGCCATCGGCGACATTGATTACACGCCTTGGCTGGACTCGCTCACACTCGATCTCGCGCTCGAAGGCAGCACGCGGCTGAATCTGGGCCGCCGTGGCCGGCCCGATCTGCTGGCGGTGTCCCTGTCTGGGACAGACCATGTGGGCCATCGCTACGGTCCCGACAGCCGGGAGATCCACGATCACCTGCTCCGGGTGGATCGCTGGCTGGCCACCGCGCTCGACTCCCTCTCGGCCCGGGTGGCGCCCGGGCGCCTGCTGGTGGTGCTCAGCGCCGACCATGGGGTGACCAGCTTTCCGGAGTATGCCCGCGCCCAGGGCCGGGATGCCGGCCGCATTTCTCTTGGGGCGCTGGTCCGCCAGCTGAACCAGGACCTCCGCCGGCAGGCCGGTGACGGCCCCAGACTCAGGGTGGGCAGCGGTATCATCTATGGCGACTTCGAACGCCTGCGCGCGGCCAGGATCTCCCCAGACAGCCTGGCCTCGGTGGCCGCCTCCCGAGTGAGGCAGCTCTCCGGCGTGGCCGATGCCTGGACCCCGGCGACGCTCGAAGGCGCCGTGACAACCAGCGCACACGCCGCCCGGTGGCGCCGCTCGCTCCCGCGCGACTTCCGCTGGCTGGTGGTCGCCGCGGCACGGCCGGGCTGGATCTGGTCGGATGGGCCCGGCTCCACCACCCACGGGACCAGCAACCAGGACGACGCCGGAGTGCCAATTATCTTTGCCGGACCGGGTGTCCGGCCCGGACAGTACAGCGACAGCGCCCGGACGGCGGACATCGCCCCGACCCTGGCGCGCCTGCTGAACGTGCAGACCCAGGGGCCACTCGACGGCCACGTCCTCAAGCAGGTTCTGCAGTGACCGCCTTTCCCGTGCTCCCGTGCTTCCCCTGTCCCCACCAGTCCAACTGCTGCAGCTGGGGGGTGACCCTGTCCGCCGCTGAAGCCACCGCGCTCCGCGAACGCTACGGCGAGGACACGGTCTACCTGAGCCGCTGGAACGAGTGGCGCACCCGCGTGCGCGGCGGCAAGTGCATCTTCCTCGTGAACAACAGCTGTACCATCCATGCCGATCCGGCCTATCCGGAGGTGTGTCGCGGGTTTCCGTGGACCGACGCCGAAACCGGCGGGGCCTATCAGTACGATCAGACGATCTGCCCCGAATTCGTCGCCAACCCCGAGTTGCTCCTGCTCGGCAAGCCCGACCGGAAACGCCCCTGACGCCGACGCCGGCCGGCGTCCTGTTGCCGTGGGTTGGACCTCTTACCTGGAATGTGGCTCATCATGTCTTGTCTTCCGATTCGCGCGGCGTGCGCCTCGCTCCTGCTGCTCTCGCTTCCCGCGGCCCTCGCGGGTCAGGACCCCGCGCTGCTGCGCCGGGCCGAGCGGCTGCTGGACCAGACCATTCTCATCGACGGGCACAATGACCTGCCGTGGGAGATTCGCACCAACCGTGAGGCGCCCAGGGATGTCGACGCCTACGACCTCCGCCGGAAGACCCCCGGGCACACCGATCTGGCCCGGCTGGCGGCCGGACGCGTAGGAGCGCAGTTCTGGTCCATCTACGTCCCCGGCGAGATACGGGACAGCGGCTTTGCCCGGGTGCAGCTGGAGGAGTTCGACATCGCCCGGCGGATGATTGCGCGCTACCCCGAACGGATGGTCCTGGCCCTCACGGCGGACGACATCGTGCGGGCCCGGCGCCAGAAGAAGATCGCCTCGCTCCTGGGCATGGAAGGCGGTCACGCCATCGAGAACTCGCTCGGCGCGCTGCGCGCCTATTACGACCTGGGCGCGCGCTACATGACCCTGACCCACAATGTGACCCTGGCCTGGGCCGACGCGGCGCAGGACACCCTGAAGCACGGCGGGCTGACGCCGTTCGGGCGGGAGGTGGTGCGCGAGATGAACCGGCTGGGCATGCTGGTGGACCTCTCCCACGTCTCACCGGGCGTCATGAGCGACGCTCTGAATGTCACCGAAGCGCCGGTGATCTTCTCGCACTCGTCGGCCTATGCCCTGACTCCCCACAAGCGCAACGTGCCGGACTCGATCCTCGCCCGCCTGGACAAGAACGGCGGCGTGGTAATGGTCACCTTCGTGCCGTCGTTTGTTTCGGAGGTCACCAGGCAGGCGGAGGTGCGCACCGACAGCGCCGCCGCGGCCATCCGCGCCGAGGTCCGCGACACCACCGAACAGCGTCAGCGGATCCTCGCCTGGCGCACGGCCAACCCGGTGCCCAACGCCACCCTCGCCGACGTGGCCGATCACATCGAGCACGTCCGCCGGGTGGCGGGGGTGGATCACGTGGGCATCGGCAGCGACTTCGACGGCATCGAATACGGTCCCACCGGCCTGGAGGATGTCTCCAAGTTCCCGGCGCTGTTCGCGGAGCTGATGCGCCGGGGGTGGACCGACGCCGACCTGAAGAAACTGGCCGGCGAGAACATGTTGCGAGCCCTCCGCGCGGCGGAGGCCACCGCGGCCAGGCTTCGCCGGGAGCGCCCCGCGTCCACGGCGGTGATCGGGAACTGATCCACTCAGTGGAACGTCACGCCCAATCCCAGGCTCACGATGCGCTCGTCGTGGTCGCGGTAGCGCTGGGCCTGGATATCCAGCAGCGGCGTGAGCGAGACCTTCCGGGCCACCGGAATGTCATACCCCAGCCCCACTGCGTAGGCGGTCCCGTTCCGCCGTGAGTTGATGTTGGCCTGGGATCCCCCATAGAGCTGGAGGTAATCCTGGGCCCAGCCGAGCCCCCCGCGCAGCCAGAATCCCGAGGCGGGAGCCGGATACCACTGGCCCACCACCATGAGGCTGGCGAGAGTGCGGTCGTAGCCGGCCTGATAGTACTGCGCCGACCAGACGTTGCCCTCGATGCCCACCAGGAAGGACTGGCTGACCGTCCCACCCAGCTTCAGGAAGGCCATTCCGCCTCCCTTGTCATCGCTCCAGCCCAGGCCGTCATTGGCGTCGAACGATTCCGATCCCGCGCCCAGGCCGCCGGACAGCCAGAACCCGCTCCGTCGAGTGGAACTGCGCTCCGAGACCTCGCGCAGGCCGCAGCTGCAACTCTTGCGATCCCGATCCCGATCCCGATCCCGATCCCGGTCCTGGTCGCGATCACGATCACGATCACGATCGCGGTCCCTGTCACGGTCCCGCACGCGGGGCGGTGCCTCCTGGCTCGGCGTGCTGTCGGCCTGGGCCCACGCCGATGCCGGCAGTGCCAGCACCAGCAGGGCAACGGAGAAAGAGAACAGGCGTTTCACGGATAGCTCCTGGTCAGTGGTTGTCGTCGAAGGTGATCGTCAAGCCGATGTTCACGATGCGCTGCCGGTAGCCGTTGGGCCCCGAGACATTCATCCGGATCAGTTCCACGCTCGGCCCCAGCCGGAATCCGCCGCCCACCGGCGCCTCGAAGCCTGCCCCCGCACTCCAGGCCAGGCCGATGTCGGTCGCGATGGCGGGATCGCAGCCGCAGCCGTCATCCAGGAAGTTCTGCCACCAGCTGTCCTCCCACTGGAGCACGTAGGCGCCGAAGCCGGCACCCGCGCGCAGATACAGTCCTGACCCTGGGATCGGATGGAACCGGCCACCCACCATCAGGGTGCTGACCGTTTCGACCGTGCCGTCGCCGGTGAAGTTGAACCAGCCGAAGAGGTCGAGTTCGAGCCCCAGTTGGGGGGCCACGCGTCCGCCTAACGCCGCGGACAGGGTCGGGACGGTGTGGCTGGGGGAATAGGGGACGGGAACGCCGTTGGGGGCGACGCCCACCGCGGCCGCGCCCAGACCGAACGAGACGTACAACCCCTCATTGACTTCGCGGAGCCCGGGGTTGTCGTCCTGGGCCATCAGGGCCGGGACACCAGTTCCCAATGCCAGGACCAGAAGCGGGAGGATGCGCATTTCCGGAGGACTCCGGCCAGTTATGTTGAAGGTGACCGCGGGGCGATGACCGACCTCCAAAGCAAACCCGGGGCCGTTCTCTTCGCATCGCCATAACATGAATACAGCCAACAACTTACAGCGCTGTGACGGGGCCGGGCTGGCTCAGTGAATCGTCCCGAATCGGAGACTCGAGTGTCCTCAATCGTGGACGCCCGCCCCCGCTCGATCCTGTTCTTTGGCCTCACCGTGGTGGCCGCGCTGGTCTTCGCCAGGCTGGGCGTCTGGCAGGTGGAGCGGCTCCAGGAACGCCGGGCCCTGAATGCCCTGGGGGAGGCCGCGCGGGCCCTTCCGCCGCTCAACCTGGATGATCCCGCGCAGGCGGGTCTGGCTGCATCAGGGGGGATCCAGAACCGGCACGTGCAGGTGACCGGGCGATATGACCCGGCGGCGGAGTTGGTGATCAGGGGTCAGAGCGAAGGCGGTGTTCCGGGGGTGCGGCTGATCACGCCGCTCAAGCCGCTCCGTGGTGACACGGTGATCCTGGTGCAGCGCGGCTACGTGACCACCGCCGATGCCCGGACCATCGATCCGGGGCCGCTGGCGGAGGGCGGACTACAGGTGGTGCGGGGGATTGCCTTTCAACTGCCCGACAGCGCCGACGGGGCGCCCCTGGACGTGGCCGGCCGGCTGACCTGGCGCCGGGTGGATCTGCGAACCCTCCGGCAGCGGTTGCCCTATCCGGTGGCGGATTACCTCGTGCTTCAGACGCCGGATTCCACGTTGCCGAAGTTGCCCCGGCGCGACTCGGCGCCGGTACTCGATGATGGACCGCACCTGAGCTATGCGGTGCAGTGGTTTTCGTTCGCGATTACGGCGGTCGTGGTGGGCGCGCTGGTCGGCCTCCGCCGCCGGCAATAGACTCGTAACTCGCTGTGCCACTGTAGGATGAAAACCGCGCCTGTCTCGTCGGGTCCGCACGAGTGTCGCCCTCCCGCCACAGTCCGGCCAATCGTCCACCGGGTGCCGTGCGCCATCTCCTAGCGGCGACGTCACTTGGCTGATAGCCTTTCCCGTTCTGCGTAGGCATACCGCCTGCCGAACACCTTTCCATACTATAGCCGCCAGGTGTCGTGCACCGCTTCAGTTCCCTTCGCCGTCTCCTGATTCCCGGACTCGTCGTCCTCGCCACGGTGCGCTGTGGCGGGGGGGGCGTGACGCTGCCCGAAGAGGGGCTACCCACCGCGATCACGATCATGGCGGGCGACGCCCAGACCGGCGTCGTTGGCCTCCGGGTCACGGACACCCTCATCGTGCGGGTGACCGACGCCCGGCAGCGGCCGGTGCAGAATCAGCCGGTGCAGTTCAAGACGGTGGCGGGGGGCCTCGGGGCGGACCTCATTCCCGACACGGCGGTCACCGACGCCGACGGGCGGGCTCGCGCCGTGTGGGTGCTTGGCACGCTGGCCGGCGCCCAGCGGGTGGAAGCGCGGGTCATCGCCACCGGTCCCGCCGGCCTGCTGAAGGCCACGTTCAATGCCACGGCGCAGGCCGCCGCGGCGGACACCGTCCTGGTCGCCAAGGGGGACGATCAGGTCGGCACGGTGGGCAGCCTGCTGATCGATTCGCTGGCGGTCCTGGTCACCGACCAGTTCGGCAACCCGATCAGCGGGACCACGGTGGCGTGGACCATCCCGGGCGGGCAGGGCAGCGTCAGTTCGGCCAGCACCACCACCGGCACCAATGGACGCAGTGCGGTGACCCGTCGCCTGGGAACCTCCGCGGGGGCGCAGACCACGCTCGCGACGGTCGCCGGGGTGAAGGGCTCGCCCATCACCTTCAGCCACACCGCCACTGCGGGTGGCGCGATCCGGCTGGTCAAGCTGCACGGCGACACTCCGGTGCAGACGGCGCCGGCGGGATTCCAGCTTACCGATTCGCTGGTGGTCCAGGCGCAGGACGTCAACAGCAATGGCGTCCCGGGCATCAACGTCGTCTGGGTGATCACCACGCCGAGCGGCGGCTCACTTACCGCGACGAGCGGTACCACCGATGCGCAGGGTCGCGCGTTCACCTTCTGGACCCTGTCGACCGTCGCGGGATCCAACACCCTGACCGCCAACGCGGCGGGCCTGCCGCAGCTGCAGTTCACCGCCACCGGGACCAGCGCGCAGCCGTCGGCCATTCAGGCGCAGTCGGCGGTGTCCCAGAATGGCACCGCCGGCCAGGCCGTGAGTGCCGTGCCCTCGGTCAAGGTCACCGACCAGAACAACAATCCCGTCGCGGGGGTCACTGTCACCTTCCGGGTGACCCAGGGCGGTGGCAGCGTCTCGGACGGCGCCACCAGCGGCGTGCAGGTCTCGGTGCCCACCGGTGCCGGCGGGGTGGCCACGCTCTCCGGCTGGACCCTCGGCACCGTGGCCGGCAGCAACGCGCTCACCGCCACCGCGGCCGGCAGCGGGATCAGCGGGAACCCCGTCAGCTTCACGGCGACCGGCAATCCCGGGCCCGCGGCGCGGGTCGTGATCACCACGGAACCGTCTGCGACGGCGCAGAGCGGCGTGACGCTCGCGGTCCAGCCGGCGGTCCGTCTGGAGGATGTCAACGGGAATGCCGTGGCCCAGGGGGGCGTGCAGGTAACCGCCCAGGTCACCGGCGGCGGGGCCACGCTGCGCGGCACCACCACCATTCCGACCAGCGGCGCGGGCGTGGCCAGCTTCGGCGGGCTGGATCTATTCGGTCCGGCCGGCAGCTACACCCTGCGCTTCAGCGCCACCGGACTGGCGCCTGACACCAGCGTCGCGGTGACGCTCGGCGCCGGTCCCGCCGCCCAGCTGGCGCTCACGGCCCAGCCCTCGGCGTCCGCCGTCAGCGGGACGCCCTTCGCCCAGCAGCCGGCGGTCCAGGTGCAGGACGGAGCCGGCAATCCGGTGGCCCAGGCCGGGATCAGCGTCACGGCCTCGATCGCCACCGGCGCGGGGACGCTCTCCGGCACCCTCACCGCCAGTACCAGTGCGGCCGGCCTGGCCAGCTTCACCGACCTCACGCTGACCGGCGTGGCCGGCAGCCGGACCCTCGCCTTCGCGGCCACCGGCCTGACCGGTGTCACCTCGGGTGCGGTGGTGCTGGGGTCGGGCACCGCCGCCACCCTGTCCCTCACCACCCAGCCCTCCGCCACTGCGCTGAGCGGCTCGGTGCTCGCGGTGCAGCCGGTGATTCAGCTCCGGGACGCCAGCGGGAACGCGGTGGCCCAGGCCGGCGCCTCGGTGACCGCGGCCGTCTCCGTCGGCGCCACGCTGGGGGGCACCGCCGTAGTGGCTACCGACGCCCAGGGCGTGGCCACCTTCAGCGGGCTATCCCTCAGCGCCGCCGCCGGCACGTATACGCTGAGCTTCAGCGCGACCGGACTGACCGGCGTCACCTCGAACAACATCACGCTCTCCGCCGGTGCCGGTACCAAGCTCACCATCACCACCCAGCCGCCCGCCACCGCGGCCAGCGGGGCCGCGCTCGTGCCCGCTCCGGAAGTGCAGCTACGCGATGCCGCCAACAATCCGGTGAACCAGTCCGGTGTCAGCATCACCGCCACGATCGCCTCCGGCGCCGGCGGCAGCCTGGCCGGAGCGGTCGCGACCACCGATGCCTTCGGTGTCGCCACATTCAGCGGCCTCAGCATCAGCGGGCCGGTGGGCAGCTACACCCTCGGCTTCGGCGGCACCGGGCTCACCGGCGTCACCTCCTCCGCCGTCGCCCTCGGCGCCGGCACCCCGGCCAAGCTGCGGATACTGACTTCGCCGTCCGCGACGGCCCAGAGCGGCGTGCCGCTGGCCACCCAGCCGGTGCTCCAGGTTGACGACGCCGCCGGAAATCCGGTAGCCCAATCCGGCGTCAGCATCGCTGCCGGGATCGCCACCGGCGGCGGCACGCTCGGCGGGACCACCCCGCTCAGCAGCGACGGCGCCGGGCAGGTGGCCTTTACCGATCTCATGATCACCGGCACCGTGGGCAGCCGCACCCTGGCCTTCACGGCGACCGGACTGACCACCGCCACGAGCGGCACCATCGTGCTCAGCGCCGGAGCCGCCGCCAGTCTGGCCATCAACGCGGGCGACAATCAGAGCGCCACGGCCGGCTCCCCGGTCGCCATCAATCCGCAGGTGCTGGTCACCGACGCGAGCAGCAACCCGGTGGCCGGTGTGAGCGTCACCTTCGCGGTGGCCAGTGGCGGCGGCAGCGCGGCCGCGGTCGTGCTCACCAACGCGGCCGGACTCGCGTCGGTCACCTGGACCCTGGGCCCAACGGCGGGCACCAATACCCTGGATGCGAGTGCCTCGCTGACCGGCGGTCCCGCGACGGTCACCTTCACAGCCACTGGGCTGGCGGGCAGCGCCGGCCAGCTGGCCATCTCCACGCAGCCCTCCGCCAGCGCCCAGAGCGGGGTGGCCTTTGCCCAGCAGCCGGCGATCCAGCTCCAGGACCAGAACGGCAACAACGTCACCACCAGCGGCGTGGCCGTCACCGCCAGCTCCAGCGGCGCCCTGGGCGGCAACACCGTGGCGGTCTCCGCCAACGGCGTCGCCACCTTCACCAACCTCTCGCTGACCGGACTCGCGGGCAGCTATCAGGTCACCTTCACCGCCACCAACCTGACCGGTGTCAGCTCGACGCCGATCGGCCTGACGGCCGGGGCGGCCACCAAGCTGGTGCTCATCACCCAGCCGTCGGCGTCGACGCCGAGCGGGACGGCGTTCGCGCAACAGCCGGTGGCGCAGGTGGAGGATGCGGCGGGGAATCCGGTCGCCTCCAGCGGGCGGCAGGTCACCGCCGCGATCAACAGCGGGCCCGGCGGCACCCTGGGTGCGGCGGGCCGCACGGTCACCACCGACGCCAACGGCGTCGCCACCTTCCTGACCCTGACGCTCACCGGCCCGGTTGGGACCTACGACCTGCTCTTCTCCACCGGCGGGCTCTCCTCGGACGTCTCGGCCCCGTTCGACATCACCGCCGGCGGCGCCACCCAGATGACCGCTGCGTCCACGACCAGCCAGTCGGCCACCGTCGGCACCGCCGTCACCGCCCCGCCCACGGTGCTGGTGCGTGACGGGCAGAACAATCCGGTGGCCGGCATCGCGGTCAGCTTCCAGGTCACCGTGGGTGGCGGGTCGCTCAACGGGACCGCGGCGGTCACCGACGCCCAGGGGCTGGCCGCCGTCACCGGCTGGACCCTCGGCAACCTGGCCGGGACCAATACCGTCACGGCCACAGCCAGCGGCCTGCCGACGGTGAACTTCAACGCCACCGGAATCGCCGGCAGCGCCACGGACATCGTGCTCAACGCGGGCAACAACCAGAGCGCCGCCGTCAATATCGCGGTGGCCACGGCGCCTTCAGCCAAGGTCCTGGATGCGCTGGGGAATCCCGTCACCGGCGTCTCGGTCAGCTTCGCGGTAACGGGCGGCGGCGGCAGCGTCACCGGCGCCGCCGCGACCACCAACGCCTCCGGCATCGCCACCGTGGGGAGCTGGACCCTCGGCACCCTGGCCGGGACCAACACCCTGACGGCGACCTCGGGCGCGCTCAACGGCAGCCCCGTCAGCTTCACGTCCACCGGCACCGCCGGGGCCGCGACCGCCATCGCTCTCAATGCCGGCAACGGCCAGAGCGCCCCCATCGGTACCGCGGTGGCCATCGCGCCGTCGGTGCTGGTCACCGACGCCTTCGGCAATCCGAAGAGCGGGGTGAGCGTCACGTTCGCGGTCACCGGCGGTGGCGGCGGCGTCACCGGCGGCAGCACCACCTCGAACGCCAGCGGCATCGCCACGGCGGGGAGCTGGACCCTGGGGACCGCCGTCGGCGCCAATGCGCTTTCGGCCACGAGCACCGGATTGAGCGGCAGCCCCGTCAGCTTCACGGCCACCGCGACCACCGGCGGCGCCGCGACCATCGCCGTCAACGCCGGCAACGGCCAGTCGGCGGTCGCCGGGACGGCGGTCGCCACGCCGCCCTCAGTCAAGGTCACCGATCTGGGCGGGAATCCGGTGAGCAACGTCGGGGTCACCTTCGCGGTGACCGGCGGCGGGGGCACGGTCCAGCCGGTCACCTCGATCCTGACCGACGCGCAGGGCCTGGCCACCGTGACCAGCTGGACGCTGGGCACCACCGCCGGGGCCAACGCCCTCAGCGCCACCGCCACCGGACTGGCCGGCAGCCCGGTCGGGTTCACGGCCACCGGTACCGCAGGGACCGCCACCCAACTGGCGGTCACCACCCAGCCGTCCACGTCGGTGCAGAACACGCTGGTGTTCGGGATCCAGCCGGTGGTGCAGCTCCGCGACGTCAACGGCAACAACGTCAGTCAGGCAGGCGTCGGCGTCACCGTCACCATCGCCACCGGCGGTGGCACACTCGGCGGCACCGCCACGGCCAACACCAACGGCAGCGGCCAGGCGGTCTTTGCCGGGCTGTCCATCACGGGGACGGTCGGGGGGCGGACCCTCAGCTTCACCTCGCTCGGGCTCGCCTCGGCCACCTCGGGGACCGTCACCATCACCGCCGGTCCGGCCACCACGCTGGCCAAGAGCGCCGGCGACGGGCAGTCGGCCCCGGTCGGGACGGCGGTCGCGGTGGCGCCAGCGGTCCTGATCACCGACGTGAGCGGCAACCCGGTGAACGGAACCAGTGTCACCTTCGCGATGACCTCCGGCGGAGGCAGCGTCACCGGCGCCAGCGCCACCACCAACAGCAGCGGTGTCGCGACGGTAGGCAGCTGGACGCTGGGCGCGGTGGCAGGGAGCAACACGCTGAGCGCCACGTCAGGCTCACTTGCCGGGAGCCCGGCCACCTTCACCGCCACCGGCACCACCGGGGCGGCGACCAAGCTGGCCGTCACCATCGTCGCGCCGACCACCGCCCAGAACGGCATTGCCTTCACCACCCAGCCGGCGGTGCAGCTTCAGGACGCCCTCAGCAATCCGGTGGCCCAGGCCGGCGTGACCGTGACCGCGGCGCTCTTCTCCGTCACCCGGACGCTGACCAATCCCACGGCGGTCACCGACGCCGCCGGCCTGGCGACCTTCTCCGGCCTGGCGATCAACGGCCTCATCGGCGTCGACAGCCTGAGCTTCACCTCGACCGGACTGACCACCACGCCGCGGACACCGCTCACCGTGACCGCGGGCACCGCGGTCAAGCTGGGCGTCAACCGGCAGCCCTCCACCACCGGGCAGAGCGGCATCGCCGTGGCGGTCCAGCCGAGGGCCCAGGTGCAGGATATCTCGGGGAACAGCGTGAGCGTCACGGGGGTGCTGGTGACGGCGACGATCGCGTCCGGCCCCGGGGGCGCCACGATCACCAACCCGACCGCCACCACCGTCTCCACCGGCCTGGCCACCTTCGCCGGCCTGGCGATCTCCGGTCCGCCCGGCACCTACACCCTGCAGTTCGATGCCACGGCCGCGGGGTACACGGCGGTGGTGAGCGGCAACATCGTCCTCTCGGTGGGTCCGGCGTCGCACCTGACATTTACCACGGCGCCGCTGTCCACGGTGGGGAGCGGCACCCCGTTCTCTCCGCCGCCGGTCCTGCAGCTCCGGGACGCGTTCGGCAACGCGGTCCCGACGCTGGGGACGGCGGTGACCGCGTCGATTGCCTCGGGAACGGGCGGCAGCCTCACCAATGCCGTGGCCACCACCGACGCCGCCGGTGCGGCCACCTTCACCGGCCTCACCCTCTCCGGGACGGCGGGCGCCTTCACCCTGTCGTTCACCGGCACCGGCCTGACCCCGCTGGTCTCGGGCACCGTGACGCTCACCGCCGGCGGGGGCAGCAAGCTGGCTGTGACCACCCAACCGGCGGGCGCGGTGAACGGCGTCGCCTTCACCACCCAGCCGATCATCCAGCTGCAGGACCCGATCGGCAATCCGGTCAATACCTCCGGCGTGGCGGTCACCGCGTCCATCGCCAGCGGCGGCGGTAGTCTGGGCGGCACCACGACCGTCAACACCAACGGCAGCGGCCAGGCGGTGTTCACCAACCTGAGCATCACCGGTACGGTCGGCGGCCACACGCTGCTCTTTGCCGCCAGCGGGTATACCGGGGTCACCTCGAACTCCGTCACCCTCACCGCCGGCGCGGCGACGACCATCGCGGTAAGCGCCGGGAACGGTCAGTCGGCCACCGTGAACACCGCCGTGGCCGTCCCGCCCGCGGTCCTGGTCACCGACCAGAGCGGCAATCCGGTGAACGCCAGAAGCGTCACCTTCGCGGTGGCCACGGGCGGCGGCGCGGTGGTGGGCGGCAGCGCCACGACCAACGCCAGCGGTATCGCCGCGGTGACCTCGTGGACCCTGGGGACGGCCGCCGGCTCCAACACCGTGACCGCCACCGCGACCGGGCTCACCGGTTCGCCGGTGACCTTCACCGCCACCGGCACGGCGGGCTCGGCCACCCAGATTGCCACCAACACCGGCAACGGCCAGAGCGCCACGGTGAATACCGCCGTGGCCACGGCGCCCTCGGTGCTCGTCCGCGACGTCAATAACAATCCCGTCAATGGAGTGACGGTGACCTGGCAGGTGACGGGTGGCAGCGGCACGGTGAGCGTCGGCACCGGCGGCACCACCAACAGCAGCGGCATCGCCACGGTGACCAGCTGGACCCTGGGCACCACGGCCGGCGTCAGCAACAACACCATGACCGCCACCGCCAGTGGCGTAGGCACCCCGGCGACCTTCACGGCGACCGGCACGGCCGGGACAGCCACGCAGATTGCCATCAGCGCGGGCGACGGCCAGAGCGCCACGGTGAATACCGCGGTTGCCACGGCGCCCTCGGTCCTGGTCCGGGATGCGTTCAATAACCCGGTGAACGGGGCGACGGTGACCTGGCTGGTCACCGGGGGCAGCGGCACGGTGAGCGTGGGCACGGGTGGCACCACCAACGCCAGCGGCATCGCCACCGTGACCAGCTGGACCCTGGGTACCGCGGCCGGCGTCAGCAACAACACCATGACCGCCACCGCGAGCGGTGTGGGCACCCCGGCGACCTTCACCGCCAGCGCCAACGCCGGAGCAGCCACCCAGATCGCCACCAACACCGGCAATGCGCAGAGCGCCACCGTGGGCACCGCGGTCGCCACCGCCCCGTCGGCCCTGGTGCGTGACGCCTTCAACAACCCGGTCAATAACGTCAGCGTCACCTTCGCCGTGACCGGTGGCGGCGGGTCGGTCACCGGTGCCAGCGCCACCACCAACACGAGCGGCATCGCCACGGTCGGGAGCTGGACCCTGGGCACCACGGCGGGGGCGAATACCCTGACCGCCACCGCCAGCGGCGTGGGCACCCCGGCCACCTTCACCGCGACCGGCACCGCTGGGACGGCCACCCAGATGGCGCTCAACGCCGGCAACGGCCAGAGCGCTACGGCGGGCAACACGGTGGCAACCCCGCCCTCGGTGCTCGTCCGCGACGTCAACAACAACCCCGTGAGCGGCGTGGCGATCACCTGGGCGGTGACGGGTGGCGGCGGCTCGGTGAACGCGGGGACCGGCACCACCAACGCCAGCGGCATCGCCACGGTGACGAGCTGGACGCTCGGGACCACCGCCGGCTCCAACACCCTCACCGCCACCAACGGCGCCCTCAGCGGCTCGCCCGTCACCTTCACCGCCACCGGCACGGCGGGTACCGCCACCCAGATGGCACTCAACGCCGGCGATGGCCAGAGCGCCACGGCGGGGAGCACGGTGGCAACGCCGCCCTCGGTGCTGGTCCGCGACGCCAACAACAACCCGGTCACCGGCGTGAGTGTCACCTTCGCCGTGGCCACCGGCGGCGGGTCTGCCACCGGGACAGCTGCCACGACCAACAGCAGCGGCATCGCGACCGTGGGCTCCTGGACCCTCGGCACGACAGCCGGCTCCAACACCCTCACCGCCACCAACGGCGCCCTCAGCGGCTCGCCCGTCACCTTCACCGCCACCGGCACGGCGGGTACCGCCACCCAGATGGCACTCAACGCCGGCGATGGCCAGAGCGCCACGGCGGGGAGCACGGTGGCAACGCCGCCCTCGGTGCTGGTCCGCGACGCCAACAACAACCCGGTCACCGGCGTGAGTGTCACCTTCGCCGTGGCCACCGGCGGCGGGTCTGCCACCGGGACAGCTGCCACGACCAACAGCAGCGGCATCGCGACCGTGGGCTCCTGGACCCTCGGCACCTCCGCCGGGAGCAACACCCTCACCGCCACTAACGGGGCGCTCAGCGGATCGCCGGTCACCTTCACCGCCACTGGCACGGCGGGCACGGCGACCCAGATCACCGTCAGCGCTGGGAACGGGCAAAGCGCCACAGCGGGCACCACGGTTGCAACCGCGCCGTCGGTGCTCGTCCGCGACATCAATAACAATCCCGTGAACGGCGTGACGGTCACCTGGCTGGTGACCGGTGGCAGCGGCTCGGTGGTCGTCGGTTCCGGCGGCAGCCCCACCAACAGCAGCGGGATCGCCACGGTGACCAGCTGGACCCTCGGTACCGGGGCCGGAGTCAACAACAACACCATGACGGCCACGGCGACCGGCGTGGGCACCCCGGCGACGTTCACGGCCAGCGGTACCGCCGGTGCGGCCACCCAAATGACCCTCAACGCCGGCGACGGGCAGAGCGCCACGGCGGGCAGCACGGTGGCAACGCCGCCCTCGGTGCTCGTCCGCGACGTCAATAACAATCCCGTGAGCGGCGTGACGGTCACCTGGCTGGTGACCGGTGGCAGTGGCGCGGTGGTCGTCGGTTCCGGTGGCACCCCCACCAACTCGAGCGGCATCGCCACGGTGACCAGCTGGACCCTGGGCACCGCGGCCGGCGTCAGCAACAACACCATGACCGCCACCGCCGCCGGAGTGGTCACCCCGGCGACCTTCACCGCCACCGGCACCGCCGGCGCGGCTACCCAGATGGCGCTGAACGCCGGCGACGGGCAGAGCGCTACGGCGGGCAGCACGGTGGCGGTGGCGCCGTCGGTCCTGGTGCGGGATGCGTTCAATAATCCCGTCAACAACGTGAGCGTCACGTTTGCCGTGGCCACCGGTGGCGGTTCCGCCACCGGCACGGCGGCCACCACTAATTCGAGTGGCATCGCCACGGTGGGCAGTTGGACCCTCGGCACGACCGCCGGCTCCAACACCCTGACGGCGACCAACGGCAGCCTCAGCGGATCCCCGGTCACCTTCACGGCCACCGGCACCGCCGGCACGGCCACGCAGATCACCATCAGCGCCGGGGACGGACAGAGCGCCACGGTGAACACCGCGGTCGCGACCGCGCCGTCGGTGCTCGTCCGCGATGTCAACAACAATCCCGTGGACGGCGTAACGGTCACCTGGCTGGTGACCGGTGGCAGCGGCGCGGTGGTCGTCGGTTCCGGCGGCAGCCCCACCAACAGCAGCGGCATCGCCACGGTGACCAGCTGGACCCTGGGCACCACCGCCGGGCTCAGCAACAACACCATGACCGCCACCGCCAGCGGCGTGGCCACTCCGGCGACCTTCACCGCCACCGGCACCGCCGGGACGGCCACTCAGATCACCATCAGCGCCGGCAACGGCCAGAGCGCCACCGTCGCCACCGCGGTGGCGACTGCGCCGAGCGTGCTGGTGCGGGATGCGTTCAATAACCCGGTGAATGGCGTGACGGTCACCTGGCTGGTGACCGGTGGCAGCGGCGCGGTGGTCGTCGGTTCCGGCGGCAGCCCCACCAACAGCAGCGGCATCGCCACGGTGACCAGCTGGACCCTGGGCACGACCTCCGGAATCAGCAACAACACCATGACCGCCACGGCCAGTGGGGTGGGTACTCCGGCGACCTTCACCGCCACCGGCACCGCCGGGACGGCCACTCAGATCACCATCAGCGCCGGCAACGGCCAGAGCGCCACCGTCGCCACCGCGGTGGCGACCGCGCCGAGCGTGCTGGTGCGGGATGCGTTCAATAACCCGGTGAACGGCGTCACGGTCACCTGGCTGGTGACCGGTGGCAGCGGCTCGGTGGTCGTCGGTTCCGGCGGCAGCCCCACCAACAGCAGCGGCATCGCCACCGTGACCAGCTGGACGCTGGGCACCGCGGCCGGGGTCAACAACAACACCATGACGGCCACCGCCAGCGGCGTGGTCACCCCGGCGACCTTCACCGCCACCGGCACCGCCGGCGCCGCGACGCAGCTCAGCTTCTCGGTGCAGCCGTCGAATGTCCAGGCGATCCTCGGCGTCATCACGCCGGCGGTCGAGGTCAGCGTGCTCGACACTCACGGCAACCTGGTCACCGGCTCGTCGGCCAGTATCGACATCGCGATTGCCAACGATCCCAATGGAGCGGGGGTCTCCACACTCCTGGGGACGCTCACCCGCAGCGCCTCGGGCGGCATCGCCACATTCGACGATCTGGCCATCGATCTGCTGGGGAGCGGCTTCACGCTCGGCGTCACCTCCTCGCCGCTGACGGCGGCCACCAGCACCGGCTTCGATGTCGTCCCGTAAATGGCCGCAACGGCGCTCGCGGGCCCGTTGCGTTCGCCTCACCGGCCCGCTAAGTTCTCGGCCCGCGCCCTGGTGGTGAAACTGGTAGACACGCTATCTTGAGGGGGTAGTGCCGTAAGGCGTCGCGGTTCGAATCCGCGCCAGGGCATAACAGCGACGAGGGCGTCGCTGTTTTACTTTCCGCATGTTGCCGGTGTAGCTCAGCGGTAGAGCACCTGATTCGTAATCAGGGGGTCGCGGGTTCAATCCCCGCCGCCGGCTCTGATGGTCCGCCCGTCCAGCCCCGCTGGCGGGCGGTTTTGCGTGGTCCCCTAGAACCGGGTCTGCAGCCGCAGATAAATGCGGTCGTCGTGCTTGCCCAGGTCGTCCCGGAAGATCTCGTAGTTGAGCAGCAGGCTCACGTCGTCCCCCGGCAGCCCGGCGTAGGCGCCGAGGGTCCACCGCTTGAATTCTTCGGTGCGGTCGTAGCGCAGGATCGGACCCACGCCCCACCTGGTCTTGGCCGCGGCGATGGCGTAGTAGCCGCTCCGCGTGCCGGTCACCCCCGGCGTGGACGACTTGTCCTTCCCCCGCACGTACTCCGCCGCCAGGAAGAACCGGGGATGGGTGATCTCCACCCCGGCGCCGGCCCGGGTAAAGCTGAAGGTGAACGGCGCCACCGCCGGGGGTCCGGGATCGGCCGGCTCGCGCTGATCGCCGCTCGCGCCCGACACCCCCGCCCGGACGATCAGGCTGTCCCGCTTGTAGCGCAGCCCCAGCCGTCCCCATACGTTCTTCCGCTTGGTGCTGTCCGCCTGCACGTTGAGGCCCGAGCCGTTGACCACGGTGATCGCGTCCTCCAGCCGGAACCCGCCGCCCAGCCGTACAAACCCCACCATCCCGACCCCGATGTCCCGCAGGTTGATCCCCCGCCCCAGCGCCTCCGACACCTCGGCCCGGTTGACCACGAACAGTTTCGACGAGCTGGTGCTGTTCTCGTAACCGAATTGGGTCTTCTGCTGGCCGATGCGGATCTCCTGGTGGCGGAGGTAGTCGAGCGTGATGTAGCCGTCGCGCAGGACGCCGCTGATATCGGGCGAGCGGGGGTCGATCTCCACCGCGTAGCCGACGTGCTCCGACACGTTGCCCTTGAACCCGACCCGCACCCTCTGGTCCCGGAACACCGTCGGCTCGGTCACCCCGTCCCCGTTGGCCTCGCGCCGAGCCTTGAAAAACACCTGGAGGTAGCCGTAGACCTTGGGTTTCTTGTCCTTCTTGGCCTTGGTCGAATCCGCGGTGACGGTGTCCGCTTGCGGCACCTGCTGGGCCAGTGCGGGCGCGCTCCCCAGCGCGATCAGCAGCGCAATCATGATGTGCCACCCTGTTCTGCCTCGCGGCTGTAGACGGTGAGTTCAGCGGAGTCACGCAGCAGGTCGTACCGGCCCACCTCCACCCGCACCACCGGCAGGCCGGTCCGGGCGGTCAGGTCGGCCAGCAGCCGGGCCTCGTTGCCGGGCCGGAGCAGCTCCAGCCGGTCGTACACCAGCGGCGCCGACCGGCCGGTGTCACTGGGCGTGTGGCGTTCCAGCAGCCAGGTCATCACCACGATCACGCCGTTGACCACCAGCAGCTCGGTGACGCTCACGTGCCGGGCCGCCAGCCCGTTCAGCACACCCAGCCCGATCAGAATGAACAGATACGTCAGGTCCCGGATGCGGATCTGCTCGGTGCGGTAGCGCAGGATCCCGAACACGCCGAACAGCGCCAGCGCCAGCCCGAATTGGGTCGGCACCTTGCTGAGCAGCAGGCAGAGGCAGAAGGTGATGACGTTGAAGGCGTAGTAGGTGAAGGCGAAATCACGGTTCCGGTAGAGGCGGAAGTAGATCAGCTGGATCAGCAGCGTGGCGAACGCCAGGTTGAGCGCCAGCCGAGACACCAGGTCGCGGAGATCGAACGGCAGGGCGGTCATGCGGCCCCTCCCTGCTCCAGCGCGCGCAGGTCGGGCAGCAGCCGGTTGCAGGGCACCGACCGTCGAGTGTAGACGATGCCTGCGCAGTACTTGCTGACGCTGCGGGGCCGCCAGCCGGCGTCCCGGAGCAGCGCCATCACCGGGGTGCTGCGGCGGAAGGGTGACTGCTTCACCTCGACGATCACGGTGGCAAAGGATCGGCGTTGGTCGCCCATGGTCAGGGCCAGGTTGAGGTCCACGGTCACTCGCTCGTTGGTGTGGAGGCCGAACAGCGTGGCGCGGGTGTAGTTGGTCCAGACCTGGGGCAGCACGTCGCGATCGAGGCCGGTGTGGAGCCGCACAAAGGCCTGGTCGTCCGGGCTCAGGGTGTTGTCCCCGAAACGGCGCGGGCGGATCACCTTGGTGGTCTGGAGATCGTTCCGGCGGGTCTTGACCTCCAGCAGCGTCAGCCGGCGGCCGGGGTAGTGGCGGATGCGCACCTTGTGGCGCACCCGCCGGCCGCAGCGACGGGCGTGGAAGAAGTCGAGATCGGCGGTGTCGAAGTACAGCGTCTGGTAGTCGGCCAGGCAGGCCTCGCCGGCGGCGAGGACGGCGTAGTCACCGGTCAGGGCGCCGAGCAGGTCGGCGGCGCCGGTGGGAGAGAGCACGAACTTCGAGTCGGCCCGGTGGCACAGCGCCCGGCGCGTAACGAGGTCCGCCGGCGCCACGGGAAACCCCCCGAAGGACGCCCTCCAGGACTGCAGGATGTGCTCTGGCATTGTGACTAGGAACAGCGGAGGGTGGGGCTTTGTGACAGTGAGACGGTTGGGCGGTTAGACGGTTGGGCGGTTGGGCGG
>Ga0163150_10003166_pt1 | contig 23648 bp, 13 predicted proteins | sample OliLakLV19P2IB_FD_148628 | JGI IMG/M metagenome (GOLD analysis project Ga0163150, IMG submission 148628) | Freshwater microbial mat bacterial communities from Lake Vanda, McMurdo Dry Valleys, Antarctica - Oligotrophic Lake LV.19.P2.IB | ecosystem: Environmental > Aquatic > Freshwater > Lake >...
GACTGAAGCTCCCGGAACACAACCCTCTTCATAAGCTCTCTCTACGCCACATGCCCGTTTCTGAGTCAAAATCGCGGGTTGCCAAAGCACTCGCCCGTTGACGCGGGATGTGATCTGGCTTCAGACCGCCGTGCCAGGCACGATGCCAACCTCCGCCATGAACAACCGGACGGTGAAACGAGAAAGGTGAAGTTTGCTTGCCAGTGAATCCATTGGTCGCCTATCCCACCGCTGGAAGCCTGCATTCTCGAAGAACACCTGCGCTTTGCAATCCCTCGAAATATGCAGCCAATCGCCTCACGGTCGGATCGTGACGCAGAAGCACTCCAACCTCGATATTTCGTTTCTGTGCCGCCTCCGTGAAATTCGCGGAGGTAACAAGCGCGACTCGACGATCCACTACCACACATTTTGCGTGCAGGCTCGAACGAGTGGGACCGGCATCAAGGGAACGTGGATCGTAGAAAACCTTCGGGCGGTTCGTCCAGGGCCACTGCTGTGTAACAAAATCGCGGGCGAATCTTCGCACGATCTCATCTGAAAGTGATGTGTCATTATGACGCCGAGAAATGTCGAGATAAAACCGCACATCAAGATTGGGGCTCACCGCCATCCGATTGGCGAGTTGCTCAAAAAGCACTCTGCCGCCGTACACCGCGTAGCCAACGAGTAAAACCTCTTCTTGGCTCTCCGCGATAAGTGAGTGAATGACAGCGCTTGTGTCGCGCGTTGGAACGCCGATCAGTTCAGGGCCAGACAAGACCAGATCAAAAGCTCCGAGCGGTCCATCGGATTGCCGTCGCGCCTCAATGACTGCCTCGAATAGGCGAGCGGTTTGGAGACCTGTCCAACCCTCACGACGCAGATCATCCAACCAACCTGAAATACTGGCGACTTGCGTAGTACCGATGACCTGCCGAATCGCATGAAGTGAGGAAGGCAACGCCGGATGGCTCTCTCTGCACAACCCTGCGAGGCCACGAAGTCCCTGCACTGAGATGTCGTGCAAGTCGGGGTTCATGTCATTGTCGCTCCAAAGAACTCCGCCCCCAACATCTCCACGGTTGGCACAACCAATGCACGGTCGAGGAAATCGTTGCGCTGCTCGCAGGATGTCTCCGAGATAAGCAGACAGCCGTGGCACGCGCTTCCAAGCAAAGGCTGGTGGTCATGTTGCCTTGGGACATGGAACGCGCACACGGGATCATTCGAACAAAGCCTTCCACTAGTCAATGCTCGTTGCATGTGTTCTCGAATACGCCGGCCCGCTTCAACGAGACCTCCCAATGTCCCCTCAGCGTCTGCGGACCCAGTGTAAATGAGGATGCCATATTGGTTGGATATCGTGTTGGCATACACTCGCTCACGGAGTGAGGATGATGGGTAGCCGCATTCCAAAGAAATCGCGGTCATAATCATGTGCGAGAGTGAGTGCAGAAAGAAATACGGCAAGCCGGGAAACTTCCGTGACGATCCCTCGTGATCGGTTTGCCAAACATGAAATCCATCTTGCAGGCTCTGATCTCGGCTCTTCACGACTGGTCGAGCTAGCCACTCATTAATTGCCGCCCCCTTAAACTGGATGAAGACGCCTTCTCCTCTGTTCTCCACGGCCGGCAACCAGGAAACATCCAACGCCAAAGGGGCAGGCTGGACGTTCATATCAAGTTCGCCCTGTATATCGGGCCCTGCAGATTCAAAGCGAGTAAAACCGACCTGCGCCACTACCTCGCGCAAGCGATGAACCAGTACCACGCGCTCCACCGCCTGCATCCACGGCGCGTCCCATCGATCCTTTGGTAGCGTGCGGGCAAAAAAATCGCCCTCGGGGGTATCCGCCCCCACTTCGGCCTTCGTGCTGGAAAGCACAGCAAACTCTGCTTCCTTTACTGGCCTGCTGTCGGCGCTGCCTTGACGCACCCTATTGATTGCGCCCATGATCTGCTCGGCGGTGAAATCGGAAAGTTGGTGCTTAACCACAGGATTCTTGAGTAGGAATGTCAGATGATCCGGCGACTCAACAGCCGACAAATGCACATCCCAAAGAGAGCGAACCGCAAGGTCCACGGCTTCAAACGAGTCCGGGATCGAGATCACAGACAGAAGTTGCGGAAAATAAGCGTTGCTTGCACTGCGGATAAGTAAGCGATTTGGCTCGCCGCAGGATTCACGCGTTCCAGCCCCAAGCCAAAGGCGTGAACCGTTGCATCGGCCGAGCGCTCCTAAATCCATTCGAGCAGCCTGACTCATAGCTCGTTCTACGCCGCATGAGCATCGAACCCACACGGCATCGAGATCACCACTGGTGCCGCGTTCTTCGAGGAATAGTTCACGACGGCACCCTTCGTCATGCCCATGCACAAACGAATGCCAGTCGATGTCGCCGACGTGACCGCGCCGACATGCTCGAACAAAACGAACGGGCACCACTGGATACCGCTTGCCGTCGTCGTCCAGAAACTTTCCCTTTTCAAGGTCGTTCAGATGGACCAACCGCCGGGCTCGGTGCCCCTTCGCCATCATCTGCTTCTGTACTATGAACCACTCCGGAAAACGATAACCGCCGATGTCTGGGGTGAAGCCTTTCTGTTCGATCGCTGGCGGCGGTTTGCGCAGCACGAGATTCGCCACGCCCAATAGCGCCTGCAGTTTTCCGATCAGTCGAGGTTCGGAGACCGTGGGAATGGGAGAGTTCTTGTCGTAGCGCCATGTATCCAACCCCGCCACGATGACGGAGTCGTCCGGCAAGTCCACCATAGACCCGGGGCCAAACGTGGTAATGACTTGGCTCGCTCTAACCTGGGGTTTGCCCATTAGTGGTTCTCCCAGTCGTTCAGATTCTTAACGAGGACCTCGACCGCCGGCTCCACATCACGCATGGAGCGATTGGCACGAAACTTTCGCTGAATGGCATGAAGCATGGGTAAGTCAGGGTGAAGGAATTCGTACAACAGCCGCCGGGGCGGAGAGTTGCTCTCGACTTGATATTGGATGCTCGAGCCTTCTTGCTGCGCCTGTTTAGCAATTTTGAGCCAGTCGTCGAGGAGGTCGTCACATCGATGTTTAACGTTAGCGAGCAGCGCGGTTCGCTCGGTCGGCCCCATCGGTGAGTGTTCGCTGGCTCGTTCTGCAAAGCGCCGCGCAAAGGACTCCAGTTCCGTTCGGATATGCAGCACCTGAGCCGCTCCACCTGGTGGGGTCATTTCTGCGCGACTTTGTCGGCACATAGCCACCAGTGCCGCCGCCAGCGCCCGATCTAAAGCCCTCGGAGAGAATGGCGTGACGCTCGTGACTTCCACATTACGGTAGAAAGATGCGTGGTATGCGGAGAACCGCTCGTAGTGCGACCGATCGCGCGGCTTATGAATATTGAGCAGCGTAACGACCAGACCAGGACGCGTAGACAACCGACCGACGCGGCTGGTCGCTTGTATGTATTCCGCACTGGCCTTCGGCTGCCCCAGCACCATCATGAGCCCCAAGCGGATTATGTCGAGACCGACCGAGATCATATTTGTGGCCAGTGCGACATCCACTCGCTCGGGATCAGTGAACGGTAATGCCAACCGGCGCTTAGCCTCAGCGACCTTGTCGGTTGTTACCCGTGATGTCAGCTCGAGTACGTCATACTCAATGGTCCGATCACTGAAGAGATGATTATCTGGCTCTAACCTTCTGCGCCGACCGTATTCGGCCAACCGTGTTCGTACTTCGTCCTCGATGATGCGACGGCTGCCGCCCAGTTCGCGCAGCGAATTGAAATACCCCAAAACCGTCATGTAGGGGTCTGCTGGATTGGCTGCATTTTTCTTGCCTCCCGCTCGTTCCCACGCGGTTTGAGCTGCTCCCAAAAGCGCGAGTGTGACCCGCAACATCACGACCTTCAGGCTTCGTCCCTGCGCCGCGATACCAAGGTAAAGCCGTGGCGGAACCTGATCTGACGGTAGGGTACGAGCAAAGAATGAATCGCGTCGATCCGGGCCTGGCGGCGGAAAGATGCTCACCCTCTTACGGTCGAACAAGGCTTGAATCTGTCGGTCCGCGCGACGCACCGTGGCGGTGCTGGCGATGATCTTCGGGCGGACTCTTTTTCCCTCGATCAATTGTGTTGCCAACTCGTCAATCGCGGTCTCGTAAAGGCCGGCGATTGTCCCCAAGGGCCCCGAGATCAGGTGTAGTTCGTCCTGAATGATCAGCTCGGGTGGTGGGAGCGGGCCGCCGGGGATAGGCGAACCACATCTCGGATCACACGGCCCATAAAACCCGTTCTTGTCATATCGCTCCACCTTGCCGAACAGGGCACCGCACTGTCCGGTCCACGGCAGAGCTGCAAATTTATCAACCGTTGCAATCAGGAACGCTGGCAAGCGCCGGTAGATCGGCTCGTCCACTCCAATCACGGGCAGCGATCGATCGCCGCTGAACTCGCAGCGATGATTCACACAATGAACTCGAAGGTCGAGCGGATTTACTTCGTTAGGCACAAGTCGAAAAGAGTCTCTGGTGAACTTTGTGCCACACCAAGGGCACTCCTCGAGTGGGATTGGCGAAGGATTGTTACGGCTATCGAGCTTGAAACGTCGTGTTTTACCGTAGGCAGCAGCGCAATACGGATCAGGTTGGCCGCGTCCGCCCAGCCGGTTGGGTGTTGCCGCCATGCCGACCCACAAGCCGATCTCAAATGGCCACTCGCCGAGAGACGCCTTGTCTTTGTCTCGTTCAAGTTCCAATGCACAGATCAACGCGGCTGCACGACCAAGCTGGTCCAACGTCAGAAGGCGCAGGGTGTATCGCATCAACACTGTCATCCCTGCCGATCGAATACCGTTGTTCCTCAGTCGGCGAAGCACCATCGTGAGCGCCGCCAGTCCCAAGTATGCTTCCGTCTTGCCGCCACCAGTGGGAAAGAACAGCAGATCCACGATCTCGCGGTCATCGTGGCTGGCGCTAACCGGCTCGGCGATGCCTCGCAACGTCATCAATAGAAACGCCAACTGGAACGGCCGCCAGCGCGGAGCTTCCATCGTTTCCGGCGTCTTAGATCGATCGCCTTGAATCCAAGTGCGCTGCCTCGCCGCCCGTGCCATTGCCAGGTTGCTGATTCGAAACGCCAGCAGCACATCCGGCTGCGTCGCGAGCAGCTTGATGCCAGCCTCGATTCGATTCGCCGCCTTGCGTGCCTCCTCGAGCATCTCCTCCGCCGTCCGACGGCGCACGCCAGCAAGGAAGTCGACATGCGGTAGCTGCGCATCGATCCACTCGCGGTAGTGCTGTACCAATGGAGTCAGGCATGCCCGAGCCGCCTCCCCATCAGCCATCCCTCCCAGCGCCTCCATTCCAAACTCCACATCGGGGATTGCAGTCGGTTCCACGCGATGAACCTCAGCCTGCGGAATCCAGATCGTGCGCACGCAACCACATCGTCCACCAGTTGCTTCTACCACTTCGGCGGATGTGCCGTGCCCCACACCGAACTCATAACAATCCCGGTAATGTAAATCCGCCACGCGCTGGTCCCAGTCGTCTTCGATGGACCAGCCGCGAGGATCAGGTCTCGGCACAAAACACTCGGCGCACGTCAATGACAGACGCGCCTGAAAAATGAACGCCCGGTACGCTTTTTCACCGTCATGCTTGCGAGCATTGACGAGAAAGACGGACACCGCCTTGGTTCCAGCCGGAAGGCCCGTGTGATCGGCTTGACGCACGGTTGCTACGATCTTCAGCCCATCACCGTTGGGCACCGCAGCCCACATTGGCTGGCTGCCCGTAGCGGGTAGATTCAAATCGACCGTCTCGCTTCGCGGGGTTCGTCGCCAACCGCGCCGGGGTTTCGCTTTTGGTTCAGCGCCTTCGGTGGACGGATCGGGCTTTGCCGCCGCAGCGCCCTGCGCGTTCGTGTTCTCCGCTTGCCCCTCCGATTCCATGCCGATGGCCGGTTCATCTCCCGCACCCTCAAAGCGGTAGTCGCCCCATTCCACGAGCGCCTTCAATTTCACCGTGTCCGCAGGGATCAGCACGCTTAGCCCCATCGAGGATGGCAGGAGACTGCGCCGCGCCGCTTTCTTTTCAGGTTCCGCCGCCTCGTCATGCTGCCCCGCCTCAGCTGGCGAGTCGATTTCCTCCTCCGAGAGCTGGTCGAACTTCTGTTCCAGCGGTGCATCAGTCGGGGCGAGCAGCCCGGCTAGATACCACCGCGTCGGCGGCTCAGGCAGAAGCTCCTGCGCAAAACCATGATCGTTGTTGGGACCGATAAGGTCTAGGCGCAGCGATTCGACCAGATCACTGCGAACGGACGAACTGTCACACCCGGTTGTTGACATGCGCTTATCGTAATCATTATCAACAACATTGGGCGCGCGGATAGACCGGCGCAACAAAAAACCGCTATCGTCGCAGCAGCGTCGATTCTCGGATGGTCAATTCGCAGCGTTAAATGATGAGATTAATGGCCAGCTGCGACGGCCCCGCTATGGCCCGAGGCTTGAGTCACCGCAGTGCCGCCGAGGAGTTGCTGTTTCCAAGCTGGCCATGATTGGACAACCGCGCTGGCATGCTCCAGGTGTTTGACAAAGGCATCGCTTTGAGACGCCTGAGGCTTCACTGGTTGCGTTTCGGATTGACGAGCGTCCTGCCTGTCAACTGTCATGACTGACCTCCTCTTGCGGTTTTCGAGCCAGATTAAACATGTTACTGGCAATGAACTCTAGGTCCAAATACGATGCGGGCAACATTTGCAGGCGAAGTTGGCCGTCCTCTGGCTTCCACTCGAGCGCCTTCCCCACGCCATCCTTCCGCTTCAGCCGGTAGCCAGAACCGAGCTGTAAGGAGAAGAGGTCGAAGAATCGCCGTGGACCGACGCCTACGAACGGCTCAAAGTTTACCATCGTACCGCCGATAGATGCGGCTGCAGAATCGCTGAATCCCACTTGGATCGAGTCTGGGTGAAACTCGATCGCCTTGGACTTCTGGTACGGCTCGATGAACACCACTCGCCTGATCCCCGCTGCCACGATGTGCTTGGCGCAGTTGTGGCAAGGGAAAGTCGTGGAGTAGAGGGTTCCTCCCTTCGCCGGGATGCGCGCCCTCACGCACGAAAGCAGCGCTTCCATTTCCGCATGCACCACCCGGCCGAACTCCGTCAGGTCGCGGATGCGGCTTGCCTCCAACAATTCCTTCACCTTGACTGGGTCAAGCCCCATTTCTTTCGCATTCGAGAGAATCTCATCAATGATCCTCTGCTGTTCGACCTTATTGGAATCGAACCCGCGCGCGAAATCACGGCCATCCTTGGGAAACGGAATCTCGCCCGGCAGCTTATCGGCCTCCGGCCAGTAATGCCCGCCGTCCGTCTTGGGGCAATCATTTGCACCCGTGGCGATCACCTGATTCCCTACCGCGATCACCGCACCAACCTGACGCGAAAGATCGGCCGAGCGCAGCGACGCAGCGTACGCCATGAACATCGCGTACTCATCGAAGGTCGGCGTCACGTAGGGGTGACCGAACAGAAGTCCCAACAGCCGCCAAAGGCTGTTCTTCAAACGGTCATCGTCTCCGTCGATCCGAACGAAGAAATCCGACAGGTGGAAAGTGTCTGTCACCCGCTGGCCATGCTCGAGGTGCTCATCCTCGTCGCGGGCCATCAATTTCTTTGCATTCTCCTGGGTGATCCGTTTGTCCTTCATCAAGTAATTGAGCCTGCGCCTGTCGTCCGCATGTACGCCGATCAGATAAAAGCCCTCAGGGTAGATTGCCCTCAGCCGCTCGACCTCCTGCGGATGCTTCAGTGAGCTGATGATGTACGCCTGCTTGGAAACGTACAGGGGCTTTTCGTTCTCGTCCTTGGGGCGCTCGCCGGCGATGAAGCCTGCCGCGCCAAGAGCGAGGATCGAATTGTCATCCGACTTCTTCCGCGCATCGTTCCCCGCGTCCATCAACGATTTGAAGCGGGCGTATTCGTCATTCTCGGTCCACGGTTTCGGCTGGACGATCTGCGGAATCACATCCGTGGTGACGTGAACGTTGACGACCTTGTACCCAATAACCTTCAACCGCTCCTCAAGGATGTCGCGCACCTTGCCCAGCTCCGTGCCCACCGCGCCGATGAGCGCGAGAACGAGTTCAGATTCGGAGAAGGACTTTTCGAGCATGCGACTTCCTTGTCATATTGATGGGACACCCCGTGCCGTCAAGACATGGGAGGTGATGGTAACAATCCCATGTTCGTTTGTCTGAACGCAACCCAAAGCCAGCCGAATCGGCGCTGAGATGACTTGCTCCGCTCAGGCCATCGTCTCATCTGCATCGGCCCAGCCGACCTTATCGCATAGCCCGCGATTCACGAGTTCCTCAATGCACGAAGGAAGATTGCTCATGCAAAGCGACAGGCCTGCTTGGGCGCGACTCGTCGCCACGTAGAACCCGTTGCGCGAACGCAAGTCGATCTGGTCCATCGGTTTCGACCATCGCGCACGGGGTTCAACCACGATCACCGCATCAAACTCCAACCCCTTGGATTGCCGCACTGGGGCAATCGACACTTGATCCGGGCGTCGGAGTTGTTCGCCACCTCCACTGGCCGAGATCAATTCGACCGTGAGCAGGAGATCGTCCAGCGCCACCTCAAGCTTTTTCTTCAACCACGCCAGTCGCTTGGGTTTGATCCTTCCATCATAAAGAACAGCTACTCGCGCACTCCCCGTGCCCGAAATTGTCTCGCACCAATGTCTCGCCTCGGTGGCGATTGCGATCGCCAGTTGCGTCCATGAACGGGCCACGCCCGCCCTCGGCAAGGGGCCAATCGTCTTTGACGACGCAGTCCATTTACTTTCTTCGTCGAATAGTCCGACATGCAGGGCGCGCATGAATTCGCCCAGTTGCTGCGTCTGCCGGTGGTTCACGCTGAACGCGCTCATCTTCATCCCCGGCAAACCGGCGTCCCCCCAGCGGCGAAGCCCCGCATGTGGGTTCAGGTTCTGATGAATATCGCCCACCAGCGTCATCGTGCCTTTGGGCGCGAGCTGCGACGCCAGCACGATCAGATGGCTTGGCGACAGGTCTTGAGCCTCGTCCACGACGATGTGAGTCAATTGCTCGAGTTGCCCGCCGATCCAGGGCACTCGCGTTGGATGGTTCGACAGCAACAGCGGCGCGCCAAGCCATGTGGACATCGCGAGGTCCAACTCGCTGTACGCAGGAAGATCGCCTGCATACTGACGACGCCAGAGTCGGTCGCCATCCTCCACGGTGCGCTCGGGCACTCCATCAGCCAAGACTGCTTCCTTCGCACTGGTGTACTCAGGCAGTTCGAACATTGCGCGTGTCGCGCCCACACGGCTGCAGGCACCGCGAACAGCCACCTCCACCAGCTTCTTTGCCTCGGCGAGCAGCGGTGGAATCTGGTCATCGGTGAGTCGCTTGGGCGTGGAGGCCGGTGACGCTGTCGCGGCCTTCTCCCACATCGTCGCCTTCCTGGTCGGCGACCCGCCACGCCGAATGGTTTCCGCAGCCTCAGTTAGCGGGTTGGCGATGCCGATCGAGCCGACGATGTGATCGCCCTCGAGCCTGGCGGTGCGGATGCGGCCTACCCACTCATCCAACCGGTCGGCAAGCACCAGGAAATCCGAGCCGAGCGCGAACAACTTCTGCCGAAGCTCCGCTTCATGCCGCGCCCAGTAGGCGGCGGCGTGCGCCTTGAATCCGGCGAAATACGCCTTCAGCATTTCTCGTCGGCCCTTGATCGCCGCCAGACTCGGTCTGTCCTTGCGAGGCGTGCCCGTCAGCAGTTTGGTCGCCCGGCACACTCGGCGGAAGAAGTCCTTTGTGGTTCTGATCTGAACGTGCTCGATGTTGATCGATTGTGCCAGACCCTTGAGGTACTCAACCATCTCCTCGTTGTAGACCAGCACTCGCATGCTCTCATAACTGTGGAATGGCTTATCGCTTCGGCGGTCTAGGTGGAGAACCTCCCATTGCTGATCCGCAAGCACTTTGACACGCATGATGCCGACGCTGGTTTTGCCGCTACCGGGCGGGCCTTCGATCGTTACCGATTGACCAAACGGCAGAGCCAATGCCGCGACTTGGGGCTGATCTACGAGAATGATGAGGTCGCTGAGCCCAAATGTCGGCTTGGCTTCAAACTTCTTGGGCTTGATCTCAGTCGCAGGCTTTGCCGTCGCCGTCATCGCATCCAACTCATCCTCATCCTCTAACACCGCCTTGCCATCGCTCAGGAAAAACTCGGCCTGCACGACGCGCGGAAGCAGTTCACCGTATTGGGCCGACGCATCGACTTCATAGATGATGGGAACCTTCTGGTCGATTTCTACGCGGTCACCTGGAAGTCCAGTCGCTCTGATCTTCAACGCCAATTGGCTGGTCCAACTCGCCAGAACCCATCCGTCTTCGATGAAGACACCACCCAGTTCACCAGCAGTCGTCAAAAGAACCTGAACGTCTTCGGTTTGCCCCGACCTGGTCCTCCTCGTGGTAAACCTCCTGAAGAAAGGTGACCGCTTGACACGGTCAAGATTCCGAACCTGGTCCCGCTTGTATTCGTTGAATTGACTAATGCCGTCTGGCTTGCCCGTGATGTCCGGCGTGAGTTGGTAATTCACAAACGTTGAGATCTGATCGCGCGCCGCCTCAATCACCTTGATAGACAGCGCTTTGTCCGCATCTACATTTTCTCGTAGTGCCTGAGCCGTGACCTTCGTCGTGGAATCCCCAGTGGTGTCGGCGCTGTCACTCATGAGCATCTCCGGAATATGGAAGTGGATGCATACTCTAACGATCAGTTCTCATTCGTCCATCCCAAATAGCTGCTGCTTGCCGGGACGCGGTTTCGTTCCTCGAATACCTTCCCGATATTTCTTGATCGCCGCCTCAAATTCTTTCGCGTCCGTGATCCCCTGCGAGCGGCATTCGATCATGCTCACGCGGATGACTTCGCCCGCTTGCGGGTGATCCTTCACCCAAGCTTCATGGGCGCGGTAAGGCCCGCTCTGCTTCGCAAGCAGCACCTTATAAGCCGCCAGTGCCGCCGGCATCCGCTGCTCGAGTCGCTGGCACAGCACGCTGGTGTAGAACTGCGCCAGCCCCTCCACAATGTCCAGGTGCGCCCGCGCGAACTGGTTCGTGTCCCAGCGCTGGCTGTCGATGTCCCTGCCCAGGTGCGTGTAAGCATGGGCCAGTTCGTGGGCCAGCACGACGACTGTCAGTGCCTCGGCTGAAATGCCCAGTGCCCGCGCGATGATGCCGATGACCACCCAGTAAAGTCTGATCTCCGGCACGCGGTAAAAATAGGCACCCAGAACATCCTCGTTGATGCCGATGAGCTTCTCGATAGCCTGGACCTTATCGAGTTGCTTGAGCCATGCTTGAGCAGTCTGCTGCACGCGTTCAAACTCGTCGCGCCCCGACGGACCGGCTAGGTCGGGCCAGATGTCTCGCACATCGTCCACCTGCGTGGCCATGAACCGAGTGCCTGCCGCCGTCGCCTCAATCGTGGGTCGGTGAAGCAGCAACTGCTCTAGGCCGTTCAGCTCGCTGATCGCATGCGTGAATGGCAATGGCATGCCGTCTACCACGCGCACCGGTACCGCTTGGGCGGCATCGCCGACAGTCAGTCGCAGCGCGGTTTCGTTGCGCAGGTAGTCGCGGAGGATGCCGTTCCACTGCTTGGAGGTCCGCTCGACCGAGTCGCGGATACCGGGGGATGCCTGCTCCAGCACCTTGGCCCACCGGCCCGCGTCCGACTCGCCGGGACGGCGCTGGGCGGCGTGATGCATTTGCTCCGCAGCGTAATGGCGATCGGGGTGGCCCCATGCGCTGGTGGACATGGACGCAGGTGTGTTGCCGCCCAGAGGAGGTTCACGCATCGAAGTCCTCCTCGTTTACGTCGATGAGCATTGGTTCAGTGCTTGAATCGGTTTTCTTCTTGCGACGGCGTTTGGGGACCTTGCCGCTCTTCTGCTCAGCGGCGGCGGCCGCGAGGCCGGTGCGGCGTTCTTCCTCGGCGCGCTCGGCGTTGAGCTTCAGCAGCCGCGCCAGCACCTCGTCGCGCACCGCGTCGGGCCAGCGGTAGCGCCAGGGCTTCTTGCGACGGCGCGGGGTTGCCGTGGGGTCGGCGTCGTCTTCGTCCTCTTCCTCGTAATCCAGCAGGAACTCGCAGGCGGTGGGGATGTCGGTCCAGCCGTAGGCGTCGAGCACGGCCCGGTCCATCGCCGCGTGCAGCTCACGCAGCTTCAGGATGTCCGGACTGGCTTCCAGCGGGTCGTGGAAGCGGTTGTATGTTTTGGTCAGTCCCTCGTTGTTCCGCACCATCAGCAAGGCCCGGAACTCCCTGTATTGTCTACCTGCTAACTCAAGTACTGGCACCATCTCGAAAGATTCGGGAAACGGAAATGTTTCAAAGCAATCCGACGACGTATATCGCAGATCATCCTTCATTGAGGATGCGAACGTGCGAGCCCAAAGCTCATGAAGTCTGCCCTGAAGACAACAGAAAAAAGAATCGTTCCCACTAACGAATACAACCAATGACTCAGATTGGATGATATGCGATGGTACTTTTGCGAATGACAGATGCGGACACACACGCGTAGCGACTAACACGAATCGATGCTCCCGCATTGCTCGCACAAGTCCGGGTCTTCCTTCACCATAGAGCCACCACTTACGCCGATAAAGCTCACGCTTGTCATTGATTCTTCCGGGCTTCACTTTAGCTTCCACGATCCTCATTAAGTCCGGCCATGCTCTCGCCTCCTCTTCAGTGAGTCCCTCAAAACTGATAATGAATCGACTACTTTCGTGTCGTGGGCTGTCGTTTGCGTCATCCCCGCCTAAATACGGGAAGATACGTGTCTTGTTGCGAGAATCTCTTTCGATCAGTCGATTCATTTCCTCGATCGATGTGCAATCCCCGCCTTCATCGTTTTGAGCAAATACAAAGCCTGGGCTATATGGTTTGAATCCAAGAAACGATTTGTCGGCATTTGCATGTAATACTGAGGGACTTGCATGTACACCACTTGCAAGTAAGTAGGCGGTGATCTTGGATACGGGCCTATCGTCCAAAACCTTGGAGCCAAGAAACACTCCACGAATCACATGAACTGTGCTTACTACAACAGCAGCGAGACCAGGCCACTTGAGACGCCTATTAGCAGCGAAGATAGTTCCTTGATTGTTGCAAATATTGTAAAGCCCCGTCTCCCGTGTATCTCCTTGTCCGATGGTATTCGTCGCAATAAGACCCAACGCGCCATCGTTTCGAAGTGACGAAAAGGCCTTTCTGAAAAAATGCGCAACTAAATCAGCATTCCCGTGTGATCCTTCATGAAGCGATAATAACCAATCTCGATACGCGTCGCCGAACGCCGAGGAAATCTTCGAACCACCTTGAAAAGGAGGATTTCCTACGATCAAGTCGTAACCTCCATTCTCGCGCCCGAACACCTCGGGAAACTCAATCTCCCAATGAAACGGGGTAACCGGCTTTTCGCCACTCCGCAGGGTCGCTACCGCCGCGCCCAGTGTTTTTCGTGCATCGCCATCCGCTTCCCGAATCCATCCAGCAAGGTGATTGAACAAATCGTCCCGCTTCTGCTTCCGATCCTTCGGCTTGCTCGCGGCGAAGAACGCGGCGACGGCAGCATCCCCGGCGAGGCGGATCAGCGACAGGTCTTCATCCGCCTTGGCGAGCTTCTGCCGTTTGTTCTCCGGCGGCATGTGGTCGCCGGCCTCAAGAATCTGCCGGCGCTCGGCGGCGACGCGGAGCATGCGCTCGTTGACCCTTTCATTCACGAATGTGGGCGCGGACTTGGCCTCCAGGTCGAAGGCGACGATTTGCTTGCGGGTCAGGCCGACGAGCGAATCGCCAGCGCGGAGCGTATGGTCGAGGAATGTGAAGGGGTGGTCCCGCGCCAGGGTCGCCAGCCAGAGGGAGAGCTTGGCGAGGTCCACCGCCATCGGGTTTTTGTCCACGCCGTAGAGGCAGCGCTGGGCGATGATGCGGCGGGCGTGGAGGACTTCATCCTCATCGGGCGGGATCTGCGGCTTCCACCCGTGCGCGGCCCAGGCATTGACCAAGGCATCGGCAAGCTGGCGGCAGGCCTCGACGAGGAACGCGCCCGAGCCCATTGCCGGGTCGCAGACTTTCAGTTCGAGAATCTGGTCGGGGGTGGGCTTGTCGCCCAGCCGCTTGAGGATGGGTTCGAGGGTCTTTCGGACGATGGGTTCGGTGAGGCTGCGCGGCGTGTAATGGGAGCCGGAGCGGCGGCGCTCATCGGTGGGCGTGAGCACCATCGTGCCGGTGGAGACGGGCTGGGGCGTGGCGGTGCGGGCGATGCGGCGGTCGAGCGCGGCGAGCAGGCCGTCAATGGTGTCCGCTTCCTTGAGCGCGGCGGCGGGCTTGGCCGGCAGGTCGTAGTCGGTTTCTTCCTTGAGCAGCTTGGCGCGATCCTTGGGCGGCGTGGCCAGAAGGTCATCGAGATTGACTGGCACCGGAGCGCCGTGGGCCTTGGCGGGCTTGAGAGCGATGGTGTTGCCCCTGGCCAGGCGGAGTGTGAAGCCCATCATGGTTTCGTAGACAGAGCCGATCTGTTCGACATCAAGCGTGCGGTAGGAAAGCCGCTGGCCATCGAGCAGCAGCAGCTTGCTGAGCACGCGCTGAACGGTGCCATCGGGCACGAGGGGCAGGTCCGGGTACGGCGGCTGGGCGTTGGAGCCTGCGCCTTCGAGGAACGAGTAGCGGGCGGGATCGAAGAGGTGCCCAAGGCGGGCGGGCATTTTCAGCAGCGGATGCTGGCAGCCGGAGTGGACGACGCGGAACAGCGCCAGGAGCTGGGCCCAGGCCCCGTAGCGGTGATCCATCGTGTCGGGGTACTGCTCGCTATCGGTGCGGAGGCGTTCGAAGAGAGTGTGGAGGGAGAAATTGCGGACATAGAGATCGGAGCCGGGCATGAGGGCGCGGTCTTCGGCGTAGAGCAGGAAGACAAGGCGCATGAGGACGGAGAGCAGGCCGCCGTAGACCTGATCGGGGTTGTTGGCGAGGGCATCGGCGAGGAGTTTGTGGCTGCTGGCGTTGTGGGCGGATTGGAACCCGCGGAGCAGCTCGTACAGGGCGTCGAGCACCTGACGGGCGAGCGCGGTGGAGACTCGCGCCTGGTAATCGCGGCTGCGCTTGAGCAGCGCCGGCAGGCGGGCTTCGGAGGGCGCGGCGAGCAGGCGGTAAGCGCAAAGCAACATGTCGAACGCGGCGAGGATGGGCCGGCCAGCAATTTCCGTCATGGCGGCGACGGGAAAAGTGAGCGTGCCGACGTTCTCGCCGTGCGGGGCGTAGACAAGTCGGAGGTGGGTGCCACAGGAGAGCAGGCCGATGGGCACCTCGGCTTCACGGAGAAGGCGCTCGAATCGCTGGGTGTGGGAGGCGGACCAGCCGGAGAGCTTGGATTCGACGTTGCCATCAAGGTCGGTGCCGATGGGCAGGGACTGAATGAGCAGCCGCCACGGAGTTTCGTCCGTGCGCTCGCCAAGTGCAAAGGTGGGTTCGAGCGTTTCACCAAAGTTTGCGATGGCGAAGCGCAGGCTTTCAGGGATGGGGTTCTGATCATCCCGGCCAGCAATGCAGTCCTTTGGCCACTCGAGGTATTCACAAAGCAGGTGAACCAGATCGGTGATGGCGGTGACTGAGTCGTCGCCGCGTGACACCTGAGTGATGTAGTTGAGAAAGGCTTGCTGGCGCGGGCCATTGTTGCGTTCGAGGATGACCTGGGCATCGACGAGTGCGGCTGGCGAGACAACGAGGCCGTCGGGCTGGAGATATCCCAGCCAGGCTTGATGGTCGCGGATTGCCGGATCGATGCCCATAAGTCACTTGCCCGCCGGATAGAGGTACGCGAGGCCGATTGGTTCGACACGGAAGGATTGCACTTTGTAGAAATCGAGAATGCGGGCGGGTTCGCTCTTGATGTCCGCATCGACGTTCTCGATCCAGCGCTGCCAGTAGCGGCGATTGGATTCGTATTGCCGGCGCTCGTCATCGGTGCTGAAAAGGCGAAGCTGCGAATCGACGGACTTGCCGAGTTCGGCAAGGACGCGCTTGCGTTGCTCTTCGAGGATGCGTTGCATCTCGACGGACTCGGCGCGGCCACGCTCCTGGAGTTTCGCTTCGGCATCCTTGCGGGCGGCGGCACCGCGATCAGCCAGCACGGGCATGAGTTCCTTGATGTCGATCGGGATCGATTGCAGCAACTGGTTGGCGATCGCCTCGGGAATCTTTTTTGACTCGGCGCTTAACAGCGATTCCTCGAGCAACTCGATGGTGCGAGCCTCAGCCTCACGCGAATAAGGTTTGAGGCCATCGCGCTTGGCGGGTTCGACCCAGCGGGCGGTGACGGTCAGGAGTTCTTCGTGCAGACGCGCGGCGCGGGGGCCGTACATCGACAAGCGACCGAGCAGGGCCACGCGGGGGATGTTGTCCTGACAGTGTGCGAGGCACGCGCGGGAAAGGTCGTGGTAGACAAATCCTTGTGACAAGAACCGGCTCAAGAGCCGCTGCGTGATTCGATGAGAGAGATGGAGCTGAACGACGCTGTCGTCAATGCCCTTCGGCGCATCAAAGACGACGGGGCGGATCGGTGATTGCTGACGCCACGCGAAATCACGCTTGCCCGCCTCGGGTGGGACGCGCAAGGCATCCAACGTGGCGCGCCAGGTGGGATCACCGCCGAGGCGAGTATCTAGATCGGGGAAACAGTACTGAGTCGGCTCGTCAGCGGGAGTTCCGGGCACAGGTTGAAGCGGCTGGGCACCGAGTATTTCCATCGAGGACGACAGGGCTTCCCGGAACGCACCGCTTTCGAAACCTACCCATCGACGTGACTCCTCCACCCTCCGTTCGAGTTGATCGATCTGCTCACGCAGTTCCGACTGGCGCTGCCGGGTGACTTCCAACTCTTCCTCGGTGACGGCCTGTTGATCGGGATCGAGACCGGCGGCATCGATCTCCTTGGCCATTCGCTCGGCATCATCATGGCGGATGCCGCTGCGTAGTGTCGTGGCGAGCCGGTTCTCCAAGACCTGCGCGAGGCTGCCGAGTTCCTCGCGGATGGTTTTCGTCTTACGCACGAGTGCCTGAAGCACGCGATCCTCGGGGCGCTGGAGGTAGACGAAATAATGGCAAAACACTTCAGGCGCGGGCTGCAGCTTACGGTCGATGCGGCCGTTACGCTGCTCTAGGCGGCTCGGATTCCAAGGCACATCGAAGTGGAACAGGTTGTGGCAGTGCGCTTGGAGGTTGAGGCCTTCGCGTGCCGCATCGGTCGCAACGAGAATGCGGACGGGGTGCTTACTAGGAGGCTGATTGAAGGCTCGCTTGATCTGCTCACGCTTGTCGGGTGGCGTCGGGCCGTGGAAGACTTCGATGCGGTTCTCCGCTAGGTGAGTGTTGGCAATAGCGGCGCGAAGCATGTTGACGAGGTATCGCTTGGTGTCCTCGTATTCCGTGAAAATGAGAATGCGGATATCGGTCCACGGCGCATCATGTTGAGTCGCGGGTTGGCCCGGCAGGCGGATGCCGGCGCACATGTTCGTTTGAATCCAGTCAAGGAGCTTTCGCACACGGGCATCGGGCTGGCCCCGGGCGGCATCCGCGACCTCCGCCATCTGCGTGAGGAGTTTTTTCTCGAGTGCGATGTCGGCTCGTGCCTGATCGCCGGCCGTCATTTCAGTGACACCCTCGACCTGCGAATCCTCGAGTGACGCAAGCTCTTCTTCGGACAGCGCGGCGCGATCGTCATCGGCGTCGATGCCGCCTCCGAATAGCGCCATTTGCGATGGGGTGGAAAAAGAAGCCTTGGATGTCACGACGAGTGGGTTGGCCCAGAGGCGCTCCATCGTTCGGCGATGCACTTTCAATGTGCGTGCGAATGCTTCGATGGATGAGAGCAGCCGTTGTTGCAGGCCGGAGATAAGCAGTCCGCCCTCGGCCTGCTTTCGCTTGCTCTCGCCCTCGAGTCGCTTCTGCCGAACCTTTCTGTAATCGTCGAGCAGACTTGATAGAGCGAGTTCGGGGGCATCCTTGGGGAGTCCCGCCAAGTCGATCTGGCGAACCACGCGTTTGGGGAAGCCGCCAGCGATTTCACGAATGTCATCCTTCAGGCGTCGAACCATGACGTGATCCAGGTGACTCTTGAGTACCTTGACGCCGCGACAGAAACGCTGCGGATCGAGGATTTCCAAGAGAGCACTGAAACTGTTCGAGTGGCCGTTGTGAGGCGTGGCAGAGAGGAAAAGTCGATGCTCGAATCGTGGGGCCAAGTCGCGGATGGCTCGGGTGATCTTGGAATCGATCGCGTATTTCGCGCCGCTGGATGGCGCGGCATGATGTGCTTCATCGAGAATGAGCAGTGTGCCGGGGCGCAGGTTGTCCAGCCAATCGCGCAGGGGGCCAGCGTAATCCTCGTCGATCAGCAGGCGGTGGGATATGAGAAACCTGGGGAAGGTAGTCCACGGATTCACACCATAGCCACGCTCTTCGCGAACGCGCTCAAGGTAGGCTCGATCGAGAATCTCGAATGTGAGGCCAAAGCGTGACTCGAGTTCATCCTTCCACTGCAGAAGCATTGATGGCGGGCAGGCAACCACGATCTCGCGGGCGCGCCGTCGCAACAGGAGTTCTGTGGCGATCAATCCTGCTTCGATTGTCTTGCCGACGCCAACGTCGTCCGCAATGAAGAGGTTGACACGCGGTAGGCGAAGCGCCTTCCTGAGCGGTTCCAATTGGAACGGCTCGATGCGAATGCCGGCGCGGAAAGGAGATTGAAACAAACGGGGATCGGTCGCTGTGATGCAATTCCATTTGATTGAATGCACGTATGAGGCAAAAGAACGCGGGGAGTCGAATCCCCGGTTTCCGATCGACTGCCACACGGAGTCGTCGACAATCTTTCTGTCCAACTCCAGTTGCCAGATCACCTCGAGCGACTGGCCTTGGGCATCATCGTCGAGGCAAGCCAATGTTAGAAGGTCGCCTGTGGCCTGACGATCGACACCCTCAACCAAATAGGTACGGGTGCGCAGCCGGACGATCTGTCCTGGTTGCGGAGGAGCATCTGCGATGGCGTGCTGGCCCGGCTGGATTCCCGTCATGGTGACCCATGGTTGCTCATCGCACCCGTTCAGTCAATTTGCTTCGAAGTTCCAGCAAAACGGATAGTCGAACCGCGTAATTCAAAAGCTGCGTTGAGCGAGTAATCGCGCGATGCGGGCTTCCGATCTTCACTGCATTGTCATTGAAGCGATAAGCTTGATCAGAAGATGATTTTCCGTTTGGAAGCCCGATGCTCATTCCCGATGTACGTGGTCCGGCCGTCATGTGCCGCAACCGGCTGCGTAAGTAAGGCGAACTTACCCAGTGCGGCCAGATCTCGCCAGAGCCAGTCCGTTGGAATCTCCATGCGGCTGAGGATGTCGTAAGAGTAGCGCAGGCCCAGTGGGCTGTACCACGTGAACATCGAACCCCACGGTGGCTTGATGATTCTCACCGCACCACCCGCCTGCTCGCTGAAGGTGTATCGCGAGTTCGGCTCGTGGCCTGCGATGACTTCAATTCCCGAAAGGGCTGTGACAGCCGTCTGGACTCTGCGCAGGATTTCATTCGCGCCTGGAAGCGGCACGCAATCATCCTCGAAGATGAACACACCCTCCGGCCCACAGAACTCCATCTCTTCGCGCATCACCAAAGCGTGCGAGGTCGCGCAGGCAATCTCGCCCGCAGTGAGCGGGCGACTCGTGCGACGCTTCGCCGCTGCTTCGTCATAAGGGAAGTGCATCCTGCCGCCCTCAACGTCCCGCCGATCAAATGCGGAGAAGAAGCGGATCGGGAATCCGAGTTCGTCGATCCAGTCCTTCGTGAATCGCTCCCGGCGCTCGGTCGCGCGCTCAAGGTTGATGCATCGCATGCGAGGCTTTGGCAACCAGCAGCGAATCTGCCTCGGGCTGCAGATTGGTAATCGTGCTCGGGCCATCAGGTCGCGCCATGCCTTGCGCCGATCGCCCGCAGGTTGATAGCGATCGATCTCGCGGCCCTCGGGCCCACGCGCCCAGGGATTGGTCACGCTGACGTTGTGCAGCACACCGAACGGCCTTGCTTGGTTGTAGCAGGCAGAACTGATGATCCAGTCGGCACCCCAGCCAAAGAGCTGCGGTGCAAATCGCCGGAAGAGATTCAGGAACGTCCGCAGCGCATCGACCTCGAATAGTGGACAGGTCATCTCGACGAAGTTGGTCAGCACCACACCTGCGGCTGCTTCGCTTTCGCGCCGGCCTGAACCTCGACTGGCCATGTGCGGCCAGGAGATTCTGCCCAGTGGACTGTGACTCGGTGAGGCGACAGGAAGGTTGAATTCCTTCGCGGTGCGCACGATCCGCCCGACCGTGTCCGGCGTGAAGACCAGATCATCATCAGCCACGAGTACGTAGTCGAAGTCGTCAAGGATGTGCGGATGCTGATCGATCCACCAGAGCAGGTTCTGGAACTTGCCGCCCGCATGTGCAGCGAAGTGATCCGCCTTCGACTGGAGGAATCGCGCCCATCTGCTGTCGCAATCATTCCCGTAATAGACGATCGCCGTCTGGTAGTCGCGTTGCTTGTCACTCAGCCACGACCGAACGGCATGACCACGATCGCCCACCGAGCTGAACACCAGCGTGCGCGGCAACGCGCCACGCCGCGAGAGGATGGGCGGCAGCGGCAACAACACTTTGTCGGTGGTGATCATGCGTTGTTACTCGTCGTTTGATTCATACTGAGTACCTGCAGTGCCCTAACAACACGACGATGTCGATGCCTTCACGCTGGTACTGCCTGGGCGTTTGAGGCGATGAAAGAGGCGACGAAAGATGCGCACTGATCCGTCAATCGCCTGCGCAGCAATTCAATATCTGAGGGCGGCGGTGGAGCGAACCAGTCGAGGTTCCACTGTCCGGCAATCGCTGCCGAACGTGTGCGAATGGTGAGCAGGTCCAAGAGACCCGTCAGCCGGGACAATCCTCCACCAGGTGCGATCATCACGACAGGCGTTCCCATCGCCAGGCACGGCAGCGCACAGTGAATGCGACTCGTGACGACGAGTCGCGCACTGCTGTAAAGACCAAGGAGCGTTCGAGCTCGTTCAAACCGCTGCTCCGCGCTGCACGGCAACGTCAAGTGATGCGTGACAAACAAGGCGTCGCGGCGTACTTGTGCGGGTATGGCTTGCCACCACGCATCACCCGCATCTGCGCAGGTGCGGGCCAGATCGCTAGGACCCAAGGCATCAACGAACACAACCGCACCCTCCCGCGTGCCGTGGTAGCGCGGCAGTGTCAGCGTGAGGCAGCCGGAGAAGTAGGCGGGCACACCGGCGGCCTGCAACAGATCAAGCGTGCGTGTGTCGCGGCAGCCAACAGGACCGTGCTTCTCATAGAACGCCCGCAGTGCTGGCGATGTGAACTGCTCAATGACGGCGGGGTCATCACAGATGTGCATCGAGATCAATAGCGGCGTGATTGGCGGGGGCGGCGGCCAGGTCGCGGGACGATGCGTCCACCAGCCGCTACAGATCAAGGCTGTGGGAATGTCATCGCGGCATTCGTCGATCCAGTCGCGGTCGATGAGAGTATCCACGCGCGGAAGAAAACGCTGCGCAGCCAGGGACTGGATGTCGTCGCCGAGGTTGCTCGTGGAATAGGTCAGGAGGCCGTAGCGCACGCGCTGCTCCTTTCAGGCCTAAGGTTCCAGAATCGCTGCGACCACTGCTGGGTGGCCACATCACTCGAACCCGCCGCCTGGCCAATGACCCAAGGCTCGGGCGCGTAGATGCGGAACTGCTTGTGCAACATCCCCAATCGATGATCGACGTGTTGACGCGGGCGCTTGGCGTGGTCCTGGTAGTCGCACAGATGCTGGTGGGCAGCAATCAGGTACTTGCCTCGTAGCGCGTAGGCATGGGTGCGGTTGCCGTTGCGAACGCGCAGCAGGCCGGGTATTTCGCCACGCCTGGGGGCGATGATTTGCGGCGGTTCCAGATGCTGGCCGCCGAGCATCAGCCCGTCCCAGTCCTGTGGCACGATGTGAAGGAACGCAGCAAACTGCTCGGCGAATCGCGGCACGATCAAAGCGTCGTCTTCGAGAATCAGAAGCGATGAGATGCCATCTTGAATCGCGCGTTGCATTACGGCGACATGTGACTGATGACAGCCCCACGCGCCGGCACCAGCGCGCCACCACTTGGGCGGCGTCACGTTGTGACCATCAACGGCGCTGAACCGCTCGACGCAACCAAGCGGCCACGCCATATCAGCGAAGTGCTCCTGCAACCGCTGCCAACGATCAGCGCGGCGATCGAGGTTGATGCAGATAATCCGATCAAAGGTGATCACGGCAAAGCCTCCGATCCGCAGTCGCACTCACACGCGATCGTGAACTCTGGCCCCGGCTCAATCCGAGTGCCTGCGGGATAAAGCACCCGCGCCGTCTGATAGGTAATCACACAGCCACCCGCGCTTGTACTCCCGGAACCCCCTGAACTCCCGGAACCGCCGGAACCGCTACCTGGGCTACTGCCAGAACCACTGCCCGAGCCGCTTCCAGATGAGCCGTAACCACACCGCATTGAAGTCACCACGTACTGCTCCATGCGCGGCGTCGGCCGCTCAAAGGCTTCTTCCAGAGCGATGACGATTTCGTTGTCCTCTACGGTCCAGTAGGCCGTGCCCCGTGTGGCGGGTTCCATCTGCGTCATGGCCGGACGGGTGTTGGTCATCTGCGGTACAAGCGCTCCGCTCTTATTGAGTATCTCGTTGGTGCGGATGTCATAGAGGTCATATTGGAAGGTGCAGTCTTCCTCGCCGTTGATACCCGCATCGGGATCTGCTTCGCCTTCCTCGAAACTCGCGCTACCCACCTGCACCAGACGCACATCGAACGTGACACTTAAGGGCACCGACAAACCAATCTTGATGAGCGCCCACTTGAGACCTTCGCCCGATTCCTTCCAGAGAATCTCCGCGCCGCCGTGATGTCCGCTCTGGAGTGTGGTTGAATCATGCGCCACATCGGCGCGCAGATGGCTTTGGTGTACGACATCGATCTGGCATGGGATGACGCCGCTCACACACGCAGACGCGATGGCTCCGGAAGCGACCGGCTCAAGGTAGATGGCAAAGCGACCACGGTGACTTGGCACCGAAGGCATGGCACCAATTGCCGTGGCGCGGTTCTTGAACTCGTCAGCGTTGTCCGTTGGTCCAATGATGGGCGCTCCGAGTCCAACGGCCGCAAAGCGATCAAGATCAGTACCGGTGTCATTGCGCACCAGGATGATGCCGGTCTGGTGAAACACCGCCTGGCTTTCGCGGCCGACGCCACGCTGACGACGGCGATGATCTTGCGCTGCGTCGATGAAGGCGTTGAACGTCGCGGCCGGGATGACCAGCGGATTGCCGGGTTGAACTTTCTTCAGATTGTCACCCATGGATGCATCTCGTGTTGTGTGGGGAATGGTGGTTACGTGCCGATGCCCAGCGCCGCGAAGCTCGCTTCCTCATAAACCTTCTCGACGAAGGCAGCGATCGGTTTCTTGATGAGCATCTTG
>Ga0163150_10003169_pt1 | contig 23643 bp, 16 predicted proteins | sample OliLakLV19P2IB_FD_148628 | JGI IMG/M metagenome (GOLD analysis project Ga0163150, IMG submission 148628) | Freshwater microbial mat bacterial communities from Lake Vanda, McMurdo Dry Valleys, Antarctica - Oligotrophic Lake LV.19.P2.IB | ecosystem: Environmental > Aquatic > Freshwater > Lake >...
TCTTGAGCACGTTCTCTTCCACTGCTGCGACCGTCAGTGACTGGTTGCGGCGGGAGATTAAGACGTTGATGAATCCTTGACCGGTCTCGATGCCTTCGAGCGCGACACCGACGGTGGAATCTCCGGGAGCCGCTTTCTTTGCATAACCCGGAATGCTTGCTGAGGTCAGTGCATCACCGGGGCGGATCGCTCCTCCTTCGGTCGTGACATGCGCGGGAACCTGACCGATGAGACCAATGAGATGGTATCCCGGCGGGATCAAGCCGTCTGCGCCGCTGATCGAGTTACCGACGAAGGCGGGGTTAGAAGAGACGATACCCATCAGGTTTCCGTCTGCGGCATTCTTGCAGCGTTCGACTGCATTCTTCCTCGTGACATCGATACAGACGACTTCTCCTGCCTGCAGTGCATCCTTGGAGAAGAACCACTCGGCGTAGTCGGCGCCGGCTGAGTTGTACGGGGCATCGGAGTAAACGGCGCCGGATGCCGTGATACGGAAGACGCGGTTCTCGTCCGTCGAGCGGTCGGTGATGATCTGGAAGACGCTCTGCTTCGCATTCGTCATTTCGGAATCGAGCGTGAGCAGTACACCTGTCTGTGATGCCATGGTCAGAGAGCCGGTGTGGCTGCGGAAGAGTCTGGTATCGAACACTCCCTTGTTTCCAAAGAGGATGTGTGGGGATTGTGCGCCGCTTGCAGTTCGAGCATCAAGAGCGAGTATCGGAGCTCCGGTGGCAGTCGACACAATGTAGGCGCCGGTCATGTTCGAGCGCTGGTCAACGACAAGGGCACCCGAGCCGCCGCTGCGGTTGGTATTGAGAACGTAGACGCTCTGGCCGAAGGAGGCATTGCCGGCAACACTGAGCGACTGTCCGACGTTGAGCGAGCCGGCGAAGATGCCGTCGATCGACTCGATGCTGTTGCGGACATTGAGAATCGCAACCTCGAGACCGCCGGCTTCGAGCTGTTGGATGTACGCTCCGCCGATATCGAAGATGTGAAAGGAGCTTGCATTCCTGTTGGTGACGTACGCAAACCTGCCATTAACCGCGAGAGCGGAAGGACCGTTGCCCGAGCGGACGCTTCCGAGAGAAGACATGATATCGGGATTACTGACGTCAACGGTGTGCAGGTTTCTCGTACCGGCATTGGCAACGTAGGCGTAGCGACCCGCAACCGTCACGCTCTGCGGACCGTTGCCCACGGTGACCGTGGAGAGCGAAGCGGGAGAGAGGGGGTTCTTCACGTCGACGATCTGCAACGTGTTGCTGCCGGAGTTGGTGATGTAGGCAAAGCGCCCCTGGACGTAGATAGAAGTCGGCTGGATACCGACATTGAGCAGGGAGCCTGTCATGGGATTGGCCGGGTTCTGCACATCGATGATCTGGATCTGGCCGTTGGTGAACTTGGTCACGTAGGCGTAGCGGTCTTTGACCGTAATAGCCCAGGGGTTCTTGTCCATCGAGAAGGTCGATCGCAATTGCGGCACGGAAGGATTGCCGATATCGAAGACCTGCATCGAATTGCCGATGTAGTTGACGATGTAGGCATAGCGGCCGCGGACGGCGATGCCTCGGGGGCCGGAGTTCGTCGCAATGGATCCGGTCAGCGTCGGGACGGAAGGATTGCTGATATCGAAGACCTGCAGTCTGTCACCGCCATAACCGATCACATAGGCATATCTGCCCTGGACGGCGATCCCGACCGGTTTGGTACTGGTCGCGACGGAACCAATCTGAATTGGTGAGGAGGATTGGCTCACATCGAAGACTTTGAGCGTGCTGCTTCCGGAGTTGGTGATGTAGGCATATCTGCCTTGGACGACGATACTCGACGGCTGTGTCGCGCTCGAACCCGATCCCATCGCCTTTGTTGGGATGACTCCTGCAACATGCAGCTGGGTGATCGGGGTCACGGTACCGATGCCGAGAGCGCCGGAGGATGCGGCGGTTGTGCCGGATCCGGCAGCATCGAGGTAGAGGAGGCTGGTGTTCTTGAATCCGTTGAGGCGAAAGTCGACGTTGTCGGCGTCCAGGTTGAAGGTGGTGGCGCCGGAGCTGGAGAAGGTGATATTGCCACCCGCAAGTGTCAGCATCGAACCGGAACCCGCGCCTTCCCAGACAAGTGATCCACTCGAACGCAGTGATGTCCTTCCATAGAGGACGGTGCCGCTGACGGTGCCAGCGACTTCAAGTTTGGTGTCAGGTGTGACAGTTCCGATACCGACGTTACCGCTTGTCAGGATGACCATTTCGTCGGCGCCCGTTCCATTGCTGTCGAATCCCAGGTAATCGGACAGTGTGTTATATCCGATGACCGCTTCTTCACTCGAATTACCCATATGCAGGCTCGAGCCCGAGAGATACAGATCTCTCCAGCGCAATGTGTTCGATCCCAGATCATAACGGTTGGTCGTACCGGGAAGCAGATGACCGGCGAGGTTCAAGATCGAACCCGTCGTTCTCCACATCGAGACATCAAAGTAGCCCTGATATCCCATGACGATATGCGGCGTATTTCTGTCCCGCATGCCGCTGTCGAGAGCGAGAACAGAGGCACCGCTAGCGTAGATGTATGCACCCGTTCCGAATTCACCCTGCTGATTCACGACGAACGCTCCCGATCCCTGGACCTTGGACGACTCGACGATGATCTGTCCCGAAGATGTGAGTGCTCTGTCGGCGTGGAACTCGGCGCCGGATCCCGTCTGGATGACCTTCAGACCAACAAACCCGCTCGTCATATTGATCGTGAGAGCGCCGGTCATCGTGTCGCCGTTATCATTCACCCATCTGTCATCGCCGATGGCCAGTACTGCGCCGGTGAACGCGGAATTGCCTGTCGTATTGCCGCAACTGAAGCGACCCGTCGTCGCATCCCAGCGCAACAGCTGAGTCGTCGTATCACAGTCGGTCAGACCCACTCCCTGCAACGATTGCGCGATGTAAAGGGTTGCTCCTGATGCAGCGCCTTCCCACACCAATGATCCGGACGAACGCAGTGCGGTGTTGGCGTAGACGACGGATCCGGAGATCGTGTTGATGACTTCGAGACCGAGCGTTCCTCTATTGCCGCCCGTCACATCGATCGTCAGTGCACCGTTAATATCCGTCGCTTGTAGTGTGGTGGAGCCCCCGACCGTCAGATTCCCATCGAACCAGACGCCTCCATTCACTTCCAGCGCTCCTTCGATGAAGAGATCGTTGCCGTTTTCGATTTCGCCTCCCGCAGTATGGGAAGCTGTCGCGGAAGTGGTGATGGTGTTGTAGAGCGTGTTTGGATCCGTGCCGATGGAGAGCAGGCCGTTGATGACGAGATCGCCGGTCATCGTGTCGCCATTGTCGTTGATCCAGCGGTCTTCGCCGATCCGCAGCACACCTCCTGTGAAGGAGGCTGTGCCTACTTCGGGCGTTCCGGTAGCGCTCGTATCGTCATCGCCGCAGGTAAATCTCTTCGTGGTGGCATCCCATCCAAGCGTTTGCGTGTCACCGTCACAATCGCTGAGCAGACCAGCACCTTCGATGGTCCCACCTATGTAAAGCGTCGCACCGGATGCAGCTCCTTCCCAGACCAGTGATCCGGAAGAGCGCAACGCCGTGTTTCCGAATATCACCGAGCCCGAGATCGTATTGATGACTTCGAGACCGACGGTACTGCGGTTGCCACCGGTCACATCAATCGTCAGAGCACCGCTCATCGTGCCTCCGTTGTCGTTGACCCAGCGATCGTTGCCGATGAGGAGGACCGCGCCGGTGAATGTGGAATTGCCTGTCGTATTGCCGCAACTGAAGCGACCCGTCGTCGCATCCCAGCGCAACAGCTGAGTCGTCGTATCACAGTCGGTCAGACCCACTCCCTGCAACGATTGCGCGATGTAAAGGGTTGCTCCTGATGCAGCGCCTTCCCACACCAATGATCCGGACGAACGCAGTGCGGTGTTAGCAAAGATCACCGAGCCCGAGATCGTATTGATCACTCTCAGTCCGAGCGTGTTCCGGTTGCCGCCCGTGACATCAATTGTCAGCGCGCCGCTCATCAAGTCGCCGTTGTCATTGACCCAACGATCGTTGCCGAGAACCAAGATTGCGCCAGAGAAGGAGGCTGTTCCTACTTCGGGGGCGCCACTGCCGCTGTTATCATCATCGCCGCAGGTGAAGCGCTTCGTCGTCGCATCCCACGCGAGTGTCTGGTTATCGGCATCACAGTCGACGAGACCCACCCCCTCGATTGTCCCGCCAAGATACAGTGTCGCGCCGCTGGCTGAGCCTTCCCACACGAGAGAACCCGAACTGCGCAGTGAAACATTGCCAAAGACTGTGCTGCCGGACACCGTTGTAAATTCGAGGAGAGTTCCTGAAACGGAATCACTGAGAGAGAATGCTGTTGCAGTGAGTGTCAGACCTTCACCTGCCGTATACGTCGTGTCTGAATCTGTTCCGCAGGTGAATCTGTTCAGAGTATCGTCCCAGCCGAGAGTTTGTGTGGAAAGATCACAATCGGAGAGGCCTGCACCCTCGAAGGTCGAGACCCAGAGCGATGCTCCAGAGGCCGAGCCTTCCCACACCAATGATCCGGAAGAGCGCAGTGCGGTGTTGGCGTAGACGACGGATCCAGAGATCGTGTTAATCACTTCAAGTCCCACTGTTCCACGGTTGCCGCCCGTGACATCGATCGTAAACGCACCACTCATTGAGTCACCGTTATCGTTGAGCCATCTGTCGTTGCCAATGAGGAGGACTGCACCCGTGAAGGAAGACGTACCGACTTCGGGGGCGCCGCTGCCGCTGTTGTCATCATCGCCACAGGTGAAGCGCTTCGTCGTCGCGTCCCACGCAAGTGTCTGGTTATCGGCATCACAGTCGATGAGACCCACCCCCTCGATTGTCCCGCCAAGATAGAGCGCCGCGCCGCTGGCTGAGCCCTCCCACACGAGAGAACCTGAACTGCGCAGTGAAACATTGCCAAAGACTGTGCTGCCGGACACCGTTGTAAATTCGAGCAATGTTCCGGAGACGGTATCAGACAGTGAGAATGCTGTTCCGTTCAGACTCAGTCCTTCCCCTGCCGTGTACGTCGTATCGCTGTCTGTTCCGCAGGTGAATCGGTTGAGCGTGTCGTCCCAGCCGAGGGTTTGTGTTGCGAGATCACAGTCGGAAAGCCCCGCACCCTCGAATGTCGAAACCCAGAGCGATGCTCCTGATGCAGAGCCCTCCCACACGAGAGAACCCGAACTGCGGAGAGCGGTGTTCGCGAAAATCACAGAACCCGAAACAGTATTTGGAGTATTAAGTCCGAGCGTGTTGCGCGTACCGTTCAGAACATCAATCACGAGTGCCCCCGTCATCGTATCCCCATTATCATTCACCCAACGATCGTTGCCGATGAGGATGACTGCACCCGTGAAGGAAGACGTACCGACTTCGGCAGCAGTTGAGGCCGAACCGCAGGAGAAACGATTGAGGGTGTCATCCCACTTGAGCACGCTTGTCGACAGGTCACAATCCGTCAGGCCCGCACCTTTGAAGGTGGAGACCCAGAGAGACGCACCGGATGCGGAACCTTCCCACACGAGGGAACCTGACGATGCGAGGGATGTCTTCGCGGTGACGGTCGAACCGGAAAGCGTCGTAAAACGCACAAGGGCACCGGTGATTGTTGAATTCAATGTGAACACATTGCCCGCACTCAGACCCAATCCCTGTCCCGCAGTGTACGTATTGCCGCCCGTCGTATCGCAGCTGAAACGTTCCGTTGTGCTGTCCCACTGGAGAGCCGATGTGGAAGCATCACAGTCCGTGAGACCGGCTCCGGACATGGATGAAGAAACGTAGAGCGTCGCGCCGGAGATCGCGCCTGCAACTTCGAGCTTAGTAGAAGGTAACGCATCACCAATGCCGACGTTACCTGAACTGAGAATAACCATCTTTGCAATGAGAGAGCTGTCTCCCAGGGTAAAGAATTGGAGCTCGGCGTTTGTAAAACTGCCGAAAGTCGATCTACTCACTGTGCGGATTGCGCTGTAGGTATTGGTTGCGCCGTTATTGACAAATTCAATGCCGCCGACCGTGTCGCCCGCATTCACATATTGGTTGGCTAGTTCGAGTTTGGGATACGGTGAAATCGTTGCTCCGCCGTTTTCGCGGGAAATGCGGACGGTGGGATCGCCGACGCTGTCGCTGCCGAATATTTCCAGTTTAGCAGTCGGACTCGCCGTCCCGATACCCACTCTGTTGGTACCAGCCTGGATAACCATGGTGGTTCCATCGAAGTAGGCACCGGATTCCGTCACGAGTGTTCCAGAAGACACAAGCTGGTTACGAGCAAAGACTGTCGAACCCGATAGCGTGGAGAATCGCACGAGCGCTCCGGTGATTGTTGAATTCAATGTGAAGACGTTCCCTGCGCTCACGCTTAATCCCTGTCCAGCCGTGTACGTCGTGTCTGAATCTGTTCCGCATGTGAACCTGTTGAGTGTATCGTCCCAGCCGAGAGTTTGTGTGGAAAGATCACAGTCCGAAAGTCCGGCACCTTCGAATGTCGAAATCCAGAGCGATGCTCCTGAGGCGGAACCTTCCCAGACGAGTGAACCTGAACTGCGGAGTGCCGCACTTGCGTACACCGTCGAACCCGAGACTGTCGTGAATTCAAGTAGTGAACCGGTAATCGTATCGTTCAAACTGAAACTCGTTCCAGTGAGCCCGAGTCCCCTGCCTGCCGTGTACGTCGTATCGGCATCACTTCCGCAGGTGAAACGATTCAGTGTGTCGTCCCAACCGAGTGTTTGTGTGGAAAGATCGCAGTCGGAAAGTCCTGCGCCTTCGAACGTCGACACCCACAAACTGGCACCACTCGCGCTGCCTTCCCAGACGAGTGAGCCGGAAGACGCGAGAGATGTTTTTGCCGTGACGATCGAACCCGAGAGTGTTGTGAAGCGCACGAGCGAACCGGTGATGATCGCATTGAGGCTGAACGAGTTCTGAGCGGAGAGTGCCAACCCCCTTCCTGCGGTGTACGTCGATCCTGCGCCACCATCGTCCGCGCCGCAGCTGAAGCGCCCAGTAGTTTCATCCCACTGCAATGTCTGGTTGGCGGCGTCACAATCTGTGAGTCCCGCGCCGGACATTGATCCTGTGATGTAGAGTGACGCGCCGGAAATGCTGCCGATGACTTCGAGTTTGGTACTCGGAGTATCGGTCCCGATACCGACGCTGTCGTTCGCATCCGTGAGATACACGACGCCGGTACCGTCGGTCCAGCCGCTCGCAGCACCGCCGCCACCCTGCTGGATAATCGTCGTTGTGGTTGTCGTCGATGTCGATTCACCACCGCCATTGCCTCCGCCGCCGGAGCGACTGCCTCCCGCACGGCGCGTCGGTTCATCACCATGAGGAGCCTGTTCGCGGATCTGCTCGACGTACGGGAAGTCGCGCCAGAACGGCTTGCCGTTCCTGACCATGAGGATCTGCCCTTCCTTCCCGATCTGCAGCGCGTCCCAGATAAAGCGTGCTTCTGCGACGGGCGCAGATGCATGCGTGGAATCCGATGACGGATAATACGGGAACACCTCTTTGTCGATCGAGACATCAGGTCGCGTAATGCCCATGGATGCGAGCCGTGCCTGCCGGCGTGCATCGACTTTGCTGCGGAGTTGATCGGTCGTCGTTGCGAGAATCGTTTCCTGCACTGCTGTTTTTTTCGTCATGACCGTTGCAGCATTGCTGACAACGAAGAGCGGTCTCTTGTCGAGTGAGCCATCACGCTGCGCTGTAATCGTCGATGTCGTGTAGGTCTGCTGGTCAGACGTGGAAACTTTGTCCGCCGGCAACATCGCCGTCACTTCGCCGTTGAGGAATTTCAATCCGTCATCGGGTCCTCGCTGTGACCCGGTGATGAGCAGCAATAATGCGACCGCGCTCACGACGAGCATCGGGCGGAAAAGTCCGCGCTGTTCCTGCGTGACATCGGCAACGATTACCACATCACGCTGATGTCGGGAAATATTCCGGGCGATCTGCGCACGGGAATACCCAGTAATACCCTGGAGGTAGACGCGGATCACACCTTTGTCCTCGCGCGGTAACCGGTCATAGCCGTAGTGCTCGAGAGCATGATCAATCCACGACTGCTTTTCGAGCTTGGACCACGCCACACCGAACTCTCTGTCGACCTTTCCACCGGACCTGCGTAGGTCCTCGAGAGTGCCGAAGGAGTATCCGACCAGATCCATGAATGTGTTTGTGTGTTTTGAGCCCCGGGCTCACTATCGAATAAATCCTATTATTTTAGCAGAAACGAGCCATTTTTTGAAGGGGGCAAAGTAATAATACAAAATTGATATATCTTTTCGTCAAATTCGTTATTGAACAAATTTTGTGTTCTTAATTTTGCCCTTCTGGCAGGGCTAATCTCCACTCTCGATCGACCTCTTGAGTTTTGGGTTCTCCTGCATTCACTTCAAGTGCATATTTTGCGGGTCCGGTTGAGGGGTAGGACGGACACTGCTCGATAGTGCAGGACAACATTTCTGTACGTGAGACAAACCACCCTTCGGCGTCAAAAAACAGGATGTCGAGTGGGATCAAGGTGTTCTTCATCCAGAACGACAGAGCCTGAGGCTCATCGAAGACAAACAGCATTCCGGAACCTTTTGCGAGCGTTGTTCGATTCATCAAACCCGTCGTCCGTTCGTGAGGCTCATCCGCGATTTCAACATTAATTTTTACGATGTCATCTGAGGGTGAATGAAGAAGAACCGCTGCTCCGGCAGTGTCGTCAGCCGTCGGTGCGTCGACACTCCGATACCAGAAAAAAGAAAGTACTCCGACAATGAGAATCGCCGTCAAAAAAAGCCCGCATCTCTTCATGAATCGCCGCGAAGCTTCTTGATCATGTCGGCTCTGTTTTTCGCCTTGAAAATCGCGCTGCCCGCGACGAGATTGTTCGCGCCGGCTTCGATGCACAGTTTCGCGGTCTCCTCGTTGATGCCGCCGTCCATCTGAATCATGAGTGCGGGGAATTTCTCCCGCAGTGCCCGCACCTTCTTCAGCACGTCTTTGATGAATTCCTGCCCGCCGAATCCCGGTTCGACCGACATGATAAGTACGAGATCTACGTCGTTGATGCAGTCGTCGATGGCCGAAAGTACGGTCCCGGGCTTGAGCGCGATTCCCGCCGTGGCACCACCGTCATGGATGGCTGCAATAAGCGCTTTTCTCGACGTCGCATCTTCGATGACTTCCGCGTGAAACGTGATATTCGACGCGTGCAGCTCCAGAAATTCCTCGATACGCTCTTCCGGATTTTCGACCATCAGGTGAATGTCGAGCGGGAGTTTTGTTTTCAGATTCTTCAAAACCGGCGCCCCAAAACTCAGATTTGGGACGAAGTGTCCGTCCATCACATCGACCTGCAGCCAGTCCGCGTCCTTCGAGACGCTGTCGACGTCTTCCTGCAGATGTGCGAGATCCGCGGACAGAATCGACGGTGCAATGAGAATATTGGACATAGATGCGAAATAAATTAATCGTCGGATTCCAGATCCTTCACGCGCTTCTCGTGTCTTCCCCCTTCGAAGTCCGTCGAGAGAAAAATATCGACGAGCTTGTCTGCGAGAGCAGGATCGAGCAATCGCGCGCCGAGACTCATGACATTGGCATCGTTGTGTGCACGGGCGAGGCGCGCGGTTTCATCGCTGTAGACGACGGCGGCTCGGATCCCCTTCACTTTGTTCGCGGCCATCGCTTCGCCGTTTCCGCTTCCGCCAAAAATGATTCCCGGAACCTTCTGCTTTCGAACTTCCGTGCATCCGGCTCGGACGATCGCGGGATAATCGACCGGTTCCTCCGACGTTGTCCCGACATCGATGACGTCATACCCCCTCTCCGAAAGATGCTTTTTGACGGATTCCTTCAGGGCATATCCGGCGTGGTCCGATGCGAGAACAATGCGTTTTGGCTTCATTGGAAGCCAGCATAGCGAAAACCGCCAAAAAGACCCAGAGTTACTTGCCAAATTTAGGAATTATATTACAATGTAAACATATGCATTCAACAATCGACTCGAATTCCGCTGTCCTCGATGAATCGCAGGACTCCGTCGGCGGAACAATCGTCCGCCAACGGGGAGACACCATAGTCAATGAAAAGAACGAACTCGCTGAGTGGGACAACCTTGAACAGGCCATCCTTCATACAGGAATCAAAACAGTGCGCATCGCGACGAGGCGGCAGCTAGAGGAGGTGTTGATGCTCAACCCCGGACTCATGAAGGGTCTGACTGTCCGCACGAACAACGAAGAAATAAAGAAACAACTGCGCGAAGCAGTGAGCGACGGAACGATCGGACGCGCACAGCAGGTGCTCGGCCGGCGCGAGGTGGAGATGCTTGCGAAAGACCGCCGCATGGAAGGCAATGAGTATCCGCCCAAAACCTGGCAGGTGAAAGAATCGAATGTTCCAGACCGGCTGCAGATGAAGGAACATTTCACGGATTGGATCAAAGAAACGCGCGCACGTCTTGCGGCAGGCGAACACGTCGACGCGAAGATCGTCTCGCTCGACGGAGTACGCGCAACCGCAGAGGCTTTCGTACAATTGCTGAAGGATTATCCCGACCGCAATCAGCTCCACATCCGCGGAAACAACGAGATCATGGCGTGCATGAAAGCAATGCTCAAAACCACACAGGCACAAATGAAGGAAAAAACCATGAGACGCCAGAGAGAGCTCGAGGAGCGCGACGCGAAGCTGCTTGCGTACAAGATTGCACCGGATCCCGTGGCCGTTGCCACCCCGGCACCCGTCATCGAACCTCCTGTAGCCGGTCCTGCACCGAGTTATTTTTCGAGAGCGGGAACGATGCTGAAAAAAATGTGGCCCTGGGGCAAGAAATAAGCGCGTACTGACCCACGGCGGCCAGGGATAACAATTTTGCGGTGGATACGCTATTCTCCACACGTGACCAACCGCATTCCTTTGATCGCCGCAAACTGGAAGATGAATGCACCACCCGTCGGATGGGACGGCGAGGACTCGCCGTATAGCCCCCGCGACGGTGCGGACGTCGTCGTTTTTCCGAGTCATCTCGACATTCATGTCTGCCTCGAAAAGTTCCTGACCGTCGGCAGCCAATGCGGCCGGCCGGAGGCGCAGGGCGCCTTCACCGGCGATATCAGCATGGCATTGCTTGCGGCGCACGGCTGCACGTGGGTCTTGTGCGGACATTCCGAACGCCGCATGCACCACAGCGAGTCCGATGCCTTCGTGGCGCTTCAGGCGAGTGCAGCCGTGGCGGCGGGCTTGCATCCGATCGTATGCGTCGGCGAAACGGCGGACGAACGCGAGATGGGTCAGGCGAAAGACGTGGTGAAACGCCAGGTACAGGCGATCGAGGTACCGGCGACCTTCGCGTACGAACCCGTGTGGGCGATCGGTACGGGTGTCACGGCGTCCCCGGATGACGCACAGGAGATGCACGCATTCATCAGAAGTCTGCTGCCGAAAGCCGGCCGCGACTCGGCGCGCATCATCTATGGAGGATCCGTCAAACCCGACAATACAAAGGCATTGATGATGCAGCCCGATATCGACGGAGCGCTCGTCGGCAACGCATCACTCGACCCCGCCTCATTCCGCAAAATAATCGAGTTTTCACTTCCTTCCTGATTTCGTATGTTTCCGCTTCTTTTGACACTCGGCATTCCGGTGCTCGTCGTCGTTCTGCTGTGCATCCGCCAGATCGACCAGTACGAGCGCGGCATTCTCTTCACGATGGGAAAATATTCAAGGATGTGGCAACCGGGCTGGCACGTCATCATCCCGATTTTTCAGAAACTCATGAAAGTCGATATTCGCGTGAAGGCGGTCGACGTTCCCGATCAGGAAGCGATCACGAAAGACAATATTCCGATCCGCATCAACGCCGTCATCTACTACAAGATCAATGACGCGTCGAAGGCGGTCATCGAGGTAGAAGACTACTTCTATGCGGTGTCGCAGCTAGCGCAAACAACGATGCGCAACGCCGTCGGGGAAGTGACACTCGACGAACTGCTCGCAAACAAAAAAGGTGTCAGCGAGAACATCAAACTCGTTGTTGATCATGTCAGCGACGCCTGGGGAGTCGACGTGCAATCCGTCGAACTGAAGGACATTGTTCTTCCCGAATCGCTCAAGCGCACAATCGCCAAGGTCGCAGAAGCGGAGCGCGAAAAGCAGGCGGTCATCATCAGTTCGGAAGGGGAAGTCGGGGCCGCAAAGAACATGGCCGAGGCGGCCGCCATGCTCGGCAAAGTCCCAGGCGCCCTACACCTGCGCACGCTCCAGAGCATCAATGACATCAGCTCCGACCAGTCCAACACGACGGTGTGGATGGTCCCCGTCGAAGTGCTGAAAGCGCTCGAGGGACTGACGAAGAAATAAGCGCAATGTTCCTGCTGTAGAGACGTGCGAATCGCACGTCTCTACAGCAATAAAATTCATCAGGTCTTTTTTATCTTCTTGGTCGCCGAAATTTGAGGAGCTTTTGCCGCTGCTGGTGCCAGCGGCGCCATGGGCACCGTCGACAGCGGGTTGGACATGATAGTCAGCGAGAGCTGTACGACGAAGACCGTCGCGTAGGCGAAGACAAGATACTGGAAGACTGAATTGATCCAGAGAGAAATATACGGCGAGATATTGCCGAGCAGTCCCGAGATGATTCCTACGACGATCCCCAGCGCGAACGCACACAGCGCCATGACGATGATATTGCCTGCGATCTTTCCCCAGTATCCCGTCGTCCGCTTGTAACTTTCGGTGACGCTCTGCATTATTCCTTTTTTCTCCTGAATAAGGATGACCGGAGCCAGAACGAAGCGGGGGCAGAGAATGATCGCAGGGATCAGACCGATGATCGGAATCCAGATGAATGACCGGAGGAAAATCCAGACATGAAGACCTAGGAGTGGCAGGAAGAGCTTGGGGATACCGCTTGCAGCCTTCACCGGATCCTTCACTGCGCCGAGCGTGATCATATAGTAGTAGGCGCTGGCAAGGACGGTCAGAATGATGCTGACCAGGAACATGAGCCCGATATTGGGAAGCATGGTTGTGACCATGCCCATTCCAATCGTCTTCTGCATCTCGGTTTCCGTCACGCCGCCGAACGAATTTTCCATCAGATCTTCGAATTCGCCCGCCGCCGATTCGTCGCCGGCCTGCATGCGCTCCGACAGTTCTTCCATGCGTTCGAGATTCATGCCCATGCCTTCGATCATCCCGCCGAATTTGGTGGCGGCATGCGTCTGAACCGCACCCTGCACGAACGCGCCGATCGTGCCGAAGACGACTGCACCGATAAGAATAGGTCTCCAGTACGCAGTAACGAACGCGTAACTCATGGAGAGAAGTTGTCCGAGTCGGACGGGACCCGTGGATGTTGGCATGGAAAAAGGGGGAGAAGTTGCACACAGTGTAGGCGTGACGGGTTTTACGGGCAATGATAGCAGCATTCAAGGTTCGGGTTTTGTCAGCGAGGATCGTTCAGCATCTGATCCACTGTCCGCTGCCGACATTTTTCGCGACTCCCGCGAGCTCAAGCATCGTCAGTGTGGCGGCGATGACGGCTGTTTCGAGCACGCAGCGCTCTCTGATGCCATCCATGTTCTGCGGCGTTGTCGTCAGTATTTCGTACACTGCGCCCTCTTCCGGCGAGCCGGGGAGAAAAATGGTCCGTTGGCCGCCGCTTCCAGCCGGAATGATGCAGACAGAGGCGAGAATGCGAGCGGGATCGGATGCTAGTTCGGCCTGCCCGTGCGCGATGAGCCGGTTGCATCCGGCATAGTTCGAATCAAAAATCGAACCGGGGACCGCGAACACGTCTCGGTTGTAGTCCGCTGCGAGCTCCGCGGTGATGATGGACCCGCTGTCTTCGGGTGCTTCGATCACAAGCGTTCCAAGGCTCAATCCGGCGATGATGCGGTTGCGCGCGGGAAAACTGTGCTTCCCCGGCGGATACTCGAGTGAAAATTCGCTCAGCAGCAATCCCCCTTCTTTCACAATTTTTTCCGCAAGGCCGGCGTTTTGTTCCGGATACACATGCGCAAGGCCGTGCCCGAGAACCGCGATCGTTTTCCCTCCGGCGTCCATCGTCTGCCTCGCGACTTCCGCATCGACGCCGAGCGCGAGGCCGCTCACGGTCACCATGCCGCTTCGGGCGAACGGCGGAACAAAATGTGCGACTGCCATTTTCCCGTTGATACTCATGTCCCGTGTGCCGACGATGCCGATGAGCGATGCATGCAGGAGAGTCCTGTCTCCGATAGAACTGAGAAATACCGGAGCGTCGGGAACTTCCTTCAACAAGGCCGGATACTCTTCTTCTTCGATACTCATCAGCGACACATGTCTTCTTTTCATTTCTTCGAGATATTTGTCGGGATTGAACGATTCGATTTTGGCGAAAGTCCCGCGAACGGTTTCTTCCTTGCATCCCATCTGCCGCAGCACCTCGGGCGACAACGCGGCTAGCGCGGCATCGAGATTCCCGAATTTTTGGCGCAGCAATTCGTATCGTCTGCGGCTCAGAACATTCATCCACCACCAAAGAAGTGCCGTTTCGGACTGCATGAACCCACTTTATGGATATTCTTCGCCCTCCGCCCCAAGCCCCCGGAAAGTACTTGCCCCAAACTCCGGAAACACCCACAATAGGGCCCCGCAGAACGTTCTTCGTGTCTGCGGAACGGGCCGCCGTAGCTCAGCTGGTAGAGCATAGGTATCGTAAACCTAGGGTCACCGGTTCAAATCCGGTCGGCGGCTCCACTCCTCATTACACAATATTCCCAGGCCGCCGTAGCTCAGCTGCGTTGTTTCGCGAGCGAAACAACAATCGAACAATGCTGCATGCGCAGCATGCCTAGGTATCGTAAACCTAGGGTCACCGGTTCTCGCTGCGCTCGAAAATTATTAATCCTGCCTTTGGCAGGGTCCGGTCGGCGGCTCCACTCCTCACCGCACGCGAGCACTGGTATCGTAAACCTAGGTCCCTTTTTTTATTCCATGAGCCTCACTCAAAAACTCTTCCGGGCATTCGTCTCTAAAGAAAAAATGGTGGCAATTGAAAAGGAGTCGCGCGAGTGGATGCTGCAATGCCCCTGCGGTGCAGAAACATCGTATTGGGATACCGGCGGAATTCGTTACAAGGCGTCGTCAGCAGGCAAAAAAATATTCATGCGCTGCCCGACGTGCCACACGCGAGCATGGATGAATGTGCATCGCAAAAAAATTTCCTGATTCTGCGCCATTATTCCATCTCCTCATTCCCGAGTTCATCGGGCTGCAGCACGAGCACATCGTTCGGGTGAATATTTTCGGGCTCGATGCGCATGCATTTGCCCGTCGCGTGAATATACCGCAACACTCCCATCGCTCGCAGATCTTCGCGCGTGAGAACAATCGGTTGTTCTCCTGTTGGATGAGCAAGATCACTCCGCTTGATGGGGAATCCCTGTTCCACGATGTAATATAGTTCGTCGACATCCATATTCCACGGACCGAGATTTTTTGCTTCGCGTGATTCTCCGAGTTGACGGAGTTTTTCGTTTTTCCCGGCAATCGTCACGGGATCCATCACATACACCCCCCATCCGTCGGGCAATTCGAATTTCTTCCATGACCGGATATGATCTTCCTCCATCCCCGCAATTTCACCCATGTGTTCGTGGGTTGTTGGACGGAACTCCTGACTGATTGCCCAATCGCGGACTTTCGGATGCTTGGTGTGAATCATGACGACTGCCTCCGGGTCGATTTTACGCACCGTCTCCAATGCCTGCTGCGCGGGCTGCGGGAAAATCTTTCCTCCTCGGAATTCCGGAAGTATCGACACGCGCCGTATCTCATAGACACTCCTTCCATCGGGTTCTGAACCAAATTTTTCGTACGCGGCGATGCCGGCTACTTCTCCATCCGCGAGTGCGACGACGATCTGTCCGCTGTCCGCGTACTGTTCCACTGATCCGACAATGCGCTCGAATGTTTCTGCGTGCAGCAATGCTACTTGCTCCGCGGAAGCACCTTCCGGTTCCTTGAAAACACCCGTCATCAGGTTTTCCACGAGCGCACGAACATGGCCGGTATCGAGCGCTTTCCGGGCTTCGGGTCCGCTGATAATTTCCACCTTTGGGCTCTCTCCGTTCATATATTTATTATATAACATTTATAATTTTTGGTCAATGTAAGCGCCATCACATTATTGGCAATCCGACATCATCGAATCCATGCAAACCATCATCGTTGATCTCGACGGCACCCTCGCCGACGTGAAGCACAGGCTGAAGCACGTACAGACGCCGGGGAAGAAAAACTGGGACGCGTTCTTCAAAGCGATGCACCTCGATATGATCTGATTTTCATGCGCAAAGGCGGGGACCGGCGGCCGGACACGATCGTCAAACACGAAATACTGCGGCGGTTCTTCGAGAAGAAAGACATTCTCTTCGTCGTCGACAGACCGTCCGTCGTCGAGATGTGGCGAAGTGAAGGACTTGTGTGTCTCCAATGCAACCCGCACGAAGGTTTGGTATAAAAAACGGCCTCCCGCGGAGGCCGCCCGCATACTTCATCTATTCAGCTCATGCTTTTTTACGGATCGCCTTGAGAATAAAGAGAAAGACGATCGCGCCGATCACGGCCATCACGATCTGACCGAGAAGTCCGCCTGCCGTGATTCCGAGCATGCCGAACAACAATCCGCCGAGCAGTGCGCCGACCATGCCCACGATCATGTCGCCGACCAGACCGAAACTGACGTCCTTGACGATTCTGTCGGCTATCCAGCCGGCAATGAGACCAATGAGAAGAAACCAGACAATATTCATACGAAAAGAGGGAAAGGTACCATTGATGACGTAGAGCATACGCTTCCCTGTCCTCCCGGGAACACATCCGTTATTCGTCGGGACAAACCGTACGCGTTGACGCTGCGGCGAAGTCAGGAGACAATGCTCCTCCTCTGCCTCTTTTGTTATGCCTCCCATGCTCGACGGACCGCGCCACATCCTCGAAACATATTCGCCTGTCTCGGATGATCTGAACGAGCAGGCTAGAGCAGACAAAGGTTACAATGAAATTCACGTCACGCCGGAGGACGGGCGCTATGCCGATAAGTTGGTGAGTATGCGGGCATTCAGCAGCGAGGCACAACTCGCGCGGTTCCGCCTGATGATCGAAGCCGAATGGTTCCGCGAGTTGGTGAAGGAAGTACTGCCACCCGAACTGTTCGACGGGATGGAGAATATGACGAAACAGATCTCAGTTGCTATGGGGGACATCGCAGACAAGATGACACTTTCCATGGCCAACAGAATCACTGCTATTGAGGCAAAATCACGCCACGATGTGATAGCCATGATCACCGCAATGCGCGAGGAAATCGAGAAAGTCATTCCCGTTGCGGATGAGGCCGAGCGCGCAAAACTCCAGACACTGCTGTCGTACGTGCACCTCGGTCTCACATCAGAAGACGTGACGAGCCCCTCGCATTCATTAATGCTCCTTAATACCCTCCGCCAACTTCTCACCCCGAAAATGAACGAGATGCTGGCCGCACTGCGCAAAAAAGCACTCGACTTCGATTCTGTTCGCGATCCTAATAATGCGACGGCGAGCATGGGGCTGCGTTATCGCGAATACGCATCCAACCTTGAAGATCTGGCGGCTCCCGTACTCAATCCCGATTATCTCACCGTGAAATTCGCTGGAGCAACGGGAACGCATTCCGCTCTGAAGGAAATCGCAGGAGAAGGGAAAGACCCCCGCTCTATCGCCGCAAACTTCATCGCAAAAATAGCGCCCGAGCTCCACTACCTCCCGGTCACGGCGCAAATCAATCCACACGATGATCTCAGTATCTGGGCAGGACAGCTCAGGCGGTTCTGCGAAGAGATGCGCTGGATCTGCGAGGAGATCTGGGAGGATTCCGGCAGAGACGTCCTGACTGCGGACGGAACGCTGCAAAAACTGCTGTCGGTGAAGACCGATACCGGACAATCCGGCAGCTCCGCCATGCCGCAGAAAGTGCAGGTTATCAACATCGAAAATGCGAAGGGCACGGCTCAGGCTCTGGCAGCAATTGCCCGTGGACTGCATGAGTCCATCAACATCAACCGCCTGCAGCGCGAGCTCTCGGACTCGCGACAGATCCGCGAAGTGTTTGGCGACGTGCTTCCCAAGCTCCTGCAGATTATTCAGAATATGGCGGTGGATATTCCCAAACTCACCGTCAACGACGCGTGCCGGGAGCCGGATCCGCCAATCCTCCAACAGGAATCGAAAAAGCAGGAAAAACCGAAAGGAAATGGATTGCATCTGAGCACTGTGCTCACGCAGATGCGGCATTTTCTTGCATCAGCAGCCGTGCATCATGCCGATGTCGCGATGCTTGCGCGGACGCACAATCAGCCTGCGTCGCCGACGACGTTCGGGAAGGAATTGCGCGTCTTCGCGGAACGCATGTCTTACTTGGAAAATCTGGCAAACGGAAAAGTCGGGAATCGAACACTCGAAAACCCCATCCCGGACGAGGATATTCAAACGACTGCCAGCGGCGTCCTCGAACAATTCCTCGGCGATATGCGGATCTACAGCTCGGAGCGAAACGGTCTCGTCACCTATAATCCCGACTATGCCGCACTCGATGATCCGCGGAAATTCCAGCTGCATGCGCTCATGTACCTGGGATCACCGATAGCGTTCACGAGCTTTGTCGAGTCCATTGAGATCGACGGCAGCATTGCGGAGCGGGAACTGGAAGCGCACTACGAATCCCTGGGCGAAGCGATACAGACGATTCTGCGCAGATACGGCGTCTACAACGCCTACGAAATTGTGAAGAAAAAGGCGCAGGGCTCGCAGATGAATCGCGCACAGTATCAGCACATGATCACCGACATTCTCGGGAGCGCGGATGTACAGGGAAAAATTCCCGCGGACGTAGCCGATCGCCTGCTGAATCTCACGCCCAAAGATTTCATCGGCGAAGCGGCGGAACTCGCGAAGTCCGCGTAACAATTCCCGACGTGATCGCGGGACGGCGACAGTGCTCCGTGTTACAGTGTGGGGCCTATGAGAAAAACGCACGCTGCCGACTGGCTGATCTTCTGCGCCGGGTGGGCGATTTGCTTCGTCATCAGACTGCTGCCCTGGCGACCGCCGAATATCGAACCCGTCACCGCGACGCTGCTGCCGTTCGGCAAAAATTACGGCTACGCAGGCGGACTACTGTTCGGGTTTCTCAGTATGTTCCTCTTCGATGTCGTCACGTCGGGCATCGGCACGTGGACATTCATCACGGGCATCACCTACGGCGTCATCGGCATGGCGTCGCATGCGTGGTTCAGGAACAGACGGGGGACGATGCTGCAGTATGCAGTCTTCGCGGCGGTCGCGACGCTCTTTTACGACGCCGTCACCGGCGTCATTCTTGGCCCCGTTCTCTTCGATATGCCGCTGAAGGACGCGTTCCTCGGCCAGATCCCCTTCACCATCAATCACCTCATCGGGAACATCGTCCTTGGCGCGACGCTCAGCCCCATCATCGACCGCTGGCTAATCAGAAACCCCAAACTTCATCCGCCTGTAGTGCTGATAAATAAATGAGACATTGTCGTTGGACAACACAACAAACGCCCACAGGGGCGGCGTCTTTTTCTTTCCATCCTTTCTTTTGGACGCCGCAAAAGAAAGGATGAAGAGATAGTAGTCATGGTTCGTGGCTCGCTGCGGCGAGCACCTCACCATGACACTTCTGGTGCTGATAGCAGCACCCGTGCTTCGTCTACGCTCAGGATAAACTCCGGGATGCTGCTGGAGAAAATGTATGAGATGGCAACAAAGAGAACTAAAAAGGGGACCCTTCCGGATCCCCTTTCTGAATCACTCGATTCTTTTTCAGCTACAAGCCGGAAGCGCGACGTTGGATGTCTGCTCGCAGGTCGAGTTGGACTCGCCTCTGCGGCATACGTCCGTGTCATCCTGGCCGCGAAGCGTGTCGGTACCGACGCCGCCATCGAGACGGTCGTCTTCGTCGCCGCCGTACATGCTGTCGTTGCCAGCCTGGCCACAAACGAGGTCATCGCCATCGCCGCCGCGGAGCGTATCGTTGTCACCCGCGCCGCGAACGTTGTCTTCGTCGTCGCCGCCGTCGATCGTGTCATTGCCGGCGCCGCCGTCGATCCAGTCTTCACCGTCGTGACCGCTGACATTGTCATTGCCGCCGAGCACACAGACAGTGTCATCTCCATCGAGCGCGGCAACGTTGTCTGAGCCGCTGGTACCCACGATGACGTCATCGTCGAACGTACCGTTGAGCGTGCCCATATAGGTGTCGCCATGATCGAATCCTCCGACGATCTTGCCGCCCGAGACGTAAATTGTGGCGGTCTTGCCGTTACAGATCGGAGCAGGAGCCGCGCTCGAACTCGAAGAGCTGGAGCTACTTGCCACTGAAGAACTGGAGCTCGATGAGCTAGAGCTGCTCGAACTCACAGAACTTGAGGAACTGCTTGAGGAACTCCCCGGACAGCCAGCTGCCAGTGCCGCAATATCAGATGCGGACAAAGCGGTGTTATACAGGCGTGCATCATCAAGACGTCCATCGAAGTGTCCTGTGGCTGCATCGTGACGACTGCCGATCTCGACGTCATTGGTCACGGTATTGATGACAACGGGGAAGATACCGGACTTCTTGAACGCACCATCGAGGTAGTATGCCCAGTTGCCCGCGCCGTCGTAGCGGAATGCGACATGGTGCCATGCTCCCGTCGTCGGGATGTGGCTGCCTGTCAGCGTGATGTTGTTGGCTGCGTTGATACCGTCCGTGAAGAGGTACTTCGTGCCGCCGACATCCGCCATGAGCAGGATGAATTTCTGGTTGGCATTTGCACCGTTACCGAGAGACATCAACGTCGCCTGGTTCGTGATCGCATCCTGGTTCATCCAGAGCGCGATCGTCCTGGCACCGTTGCCGGAGGGCAGCCCCGTCGTATCGGGAACAAGCACGTGATCGTTGGTTCCATCGAGCAGAAGCGCAAACGGATTGCTGCCGCCAATCGGCGCAGTCGATGCGGAATATGTCGCTCCGTTCAGGAGCGTTCCGGAGTTGTTGTACACAGTGGAATCATTGGCCGTCGTTCCCGTTCCTTCATCGAACTTCCAGTATGCGCTCGGTGTTGCACTCGGGAGACTACAGGCCGAGGAAGCGCTGCTCGAGGAAGAACTGGACGAACTCAAGCTGCTGGAGGAGCTGCTCGAGCTGGAGGAACTTCCCGGACAGTTTCCCGCGAGGGAAGCGATTTCGGAGGCTGTCAGCATGCTGTTATAGATACGTGCATCATCGAGCTTGCCTCCGAAGAAGCCGGTGACCGAATCGTGCCTGCTGCCAATTTCCACATCATTCGTGACAGTATTGATCGGAACGGCGAATGTGCCGGACTTTGCGAGTGTACCGTTGAGGTAGTACTGCCACTGGTTGACACCATTGAATGCAAACGCGATGTGATTCCATGTTCCCGACGTCGGAATGTGGGAACCGGTGATCGTGATGTTATTCGCGGCATTGACCCCGTCGCTGAAGAGATAGGTCGTACCGCCGACGTCCCAGAGTTCGAGGCTGTACTTCTGATTGCTGTTATTGCCGTTGCCGAGTGTCACGAGCGCGCCATCTGTATCAGTACGATACGCCCAGATGGCGATCGTTCGCGCTGTCGAGCCCGCAGGCAATCCTGTCGTATCCGGCACGAGAACGTAATCGTTCGAGCCGTCGAGCAGAAGAGCGAAGGGGTTCGTAAATCCTGCCGGAGCTGCCGAGGCGGAATATGTCGCGCCGCCCAGAAGTGTTCCGGAGTTGTTGTATGCTGTTGAATCGTTCGCCGTGGTTCCCGTTCCTTCATCGAACTTCCAGTATGCGCTCGGTGTGGCACCGGGAAGACTGCAGGCCGAAGAGGTGCTGCTCGCCGATGAGGCGACGCTTGAGGAAGACGAGGAGGAAGAGCTCGAAGCTGCCGGAGTCGTGCAGCCGTTGCTAAGATTCGCGACTTCCGTTCCGGTCAATGCACGTGCGTAGACGCGAACGTCGTCAAGCGTTCCTTCGTAGGAAGGCTGGCCAAGGTACTTGCCGAGCAGAAGATCGGACAGCGATGTGATATCGCCGACTGTCGTGGTGTTTGTGCCGATCAGTGCGCCGTCGAAGTACGTCTTGATCGTCAGCGAACTGCCACTGCGGGTATAGACGCCCGCAACATGGTGCCAGCCCTGATCAAGGAGTCCGGGTGCGGCGTGCGAAGTGTCATTGGTGCCGCCATCGCCGTATCCGAAGAAGTTAACGCGTTCCGTATCATAGAAGTAGAGTCCCCAACCGCGGTTGGAGCCGTTATAGTTGCCGAGGACGGACGTGTCGCCCGTTCCGGTCTTCGCAAAGGTCGAAACAGTAAAGGATGCACCTGTACCGAAACGGAAGTCCTGGCTGTTGGTGATGCGCGTCTGATCGTCCGTGCCATCGTAGGTCAACGCGGAGGGATTCGGCGTGAGAGCCGGGTTTCCTCCCGTATAGGTCGGACCATTTTCGTGAGCGCCGTTGTTGTTGGCGCCGGCGGAATCAATCGCGACAAGACCCGTTGTTTCATCCAACTTCCAGTGGCCGACGAGCGCCGTGTTGTCCACGGGCGTGCAGGGTCCGGAGTAGTTGTATGTATCGCTGTTGATCTGCGTATTGTCGATCAACACCGTCTGTTCACCGTCACCGTTCGTTGCAGCTGCGCTCCAGCTGCTATCGATAAGAAGAGTGATGCCCTTCACCGTTCCACTCAGAACATTGGCAGGCGCAGCACTGTATGTTGAAGTGCCGGGACCACCGACGTTGCTGTAGTCATAACGACCAGCATCATTGTTTCCAATCAGATTTCCCGTCGACTGCCATCCTGGCGGACAGTTTGTATAACTAGGTGAAGGTCCGACGTAAATCCAGACGTTGCCATTCGATGTTCCATTATTATCTGTGTCGACTGCAACCTGGAAACGCGGCGAACCGCCGCCGCAATCGTCATCCGTGACGTTATAGTCCGTCGACAGATGCGTCATGCTGCCGAAGGTTGAGCCGGAAAACGCAAAACTGATGCCACCGTAACCGGGAGATGCATCGGACACGAGTGTCACGATACCGCCCGACTGGCTGGCTTCACCAAATAAGGAATAAGAAGGCGCTGCAAATGCCGGCAGCACCAGAGAGGTGGCTCCAACGGCAAGTGCACCGAGAGCAGCTATATATTTCCGCATAAAGTGCGAGGGGGTAAAAGAAGTAATTCGCGGGACTATTACCAAGACGGGCCATCGATTGATTCCGTGACAAAAATTACATTGATTCTGAAAGAGAAGTACGACCGGCGTAACAATGCATACTCGTCACAATATTTTCGTTCATTGCCTCAGGAAGCAGGCAAGGCTTAGCAGGCGCCATCGTTCTGAACATTATTTGCAATTATGTGTTCTTATTGCAGCAATTAACCTTACACATTAGCGGTCTACCGTGGAGGCATGAAAAACCACCACGCTTACCAACTCGCAGCCATGAAAGCAGCGCTCGTTGAACGTGTCCTCATCGGCAAGATGT
>Ga0163150_10003170_pt1 | contig 23638 bp, 18 predicted proteins | sample OliLakLV19P2IB_FD_148628 | JGI IMG/M metagenome (GOLD analysis project Ga0163150, IMG submission 148628) | Freshwater microbial mat bacterial communities from Lake Vanda, McMurdo Dry Valleys, Antarctica - Oligotrophic Lake LV.19.P2.IB | ecosystem: Environmental > Aquatic > Freshwater > Lake >...
GACGATGTGAATAAACTCGCACATGCTAAGAAAGCCAGCGCCGCTGAGAGTAAATATCGATTCAGTCCGTACCGGAATCCTTATTCACATCCCAACGGAATCGCAATTCTCTTCAACGGAATACGCACGCAACTCCTCGTCACGAAGATCGACCGGCTCAGTACGCGGACCCCGTTTGCGGATCCCTTGCAGCGTTCCATTCTGCCGCTCCCGCCGCCAGGTTGCCAACAGAGACGAGTACAGTCCCTCGCGGCGGAGTATCGCCCCGATCATTCCAGCCGCCGCCGCTGCATCCGTCTCCTCCAAAATGCGGAGCTTGTAGTCGGAGGTGAATGTCCGGCGCTTGGCGTCGGCCGTGAACTCAGGATCGGGCCGAGGTAGTTGTCGAGATTCCATTCATCAACACAGGTGATTCCTTGTCTCGCCCTGCTCAGTAAATACGACCGGGGGAGTGTCTCAACTGATATTGGCACGGAGGGCTGCTCTCCATCTTAGTGCTTGGCAAAAGTAGGCTACGCGAGAATACTCTTGATTACCGTCCCACTGACGTCGGTCAAACGAAAATCGCGGCCGCTATACCTATAGGTCAGCTTCTCGTGATCGAGCCCCATGAGATGCAGCAGCGTAGCGTGGAGGTCATGCACATGGACGGGATTCTCAGCTACCTTGAAGCCGAAATCATCAGTTGAGCCGTACGTCATGCCGCCTTTGACACCGCCGCCGGAGAGCCACATGGAGAAGCCGTGAGGGTTATGATCGCGGCCGTTTTGAATCCCGAATTTCGCGCCGGTTTCGACTACCGGCGTGCGCCCGAATTCGCTTCCGCAGATCACCAGTGTTTCGTTCAGCAGTCCTCGGCTCTTCAGGTCCTTTAACAAGGCGGCCATCGGCTGGTCCGCCTGAGCCGCGAGCTTCCCTTGATCCAGAATATCGGTGTGGGTGTCCCACGGTTGCTGGTTGCCGAAATAGATCTGGACCACGCGAACGCCGCGTTCGACCAGCCGCAGCGCCATCAAGCAGGCTCGCCCAAATTCCCCGTTGCCGTACCGCGTGCGCGTAGCCTCGCTCTCTTTGGCAATGTCAAATACCTCAGGGGCTTCCGTCTGCATTCGATAGGCGATTTCCGCCGATTGGATACATGCCTCAAGCTGCGGATCGGCTTCTTTCTGCCGTTCGAGATGTAGCTGATTCAACTTGGCGACCAGTTCTAATTGCTGGCGCTGATCCGTCAGGCTGATCGTGCCATTGCGGATGTAATAGATCAGCTTTCGGGGATCGGTTTCTTTGTTTGAGATGTGCGTTCCCTGGAAGACCGCCGGAAGAAATGCGGAGTTCCACAAGGGAGGGCCCACCACGGGCGAACCTGGACAGAGCACTACGAATCCCGGCAGGCTCTGGTTCTCTGTTCCTAAACCATACGTTAGCCAGGAGCCCAGCGCGGGCCGACCCGCCTGGTTGTTTCCGCAGTTCATCATGAACAGGGAGGGCTCGTGGTTCGGCACCTCGGTATGCAGCGATCGAACCACGCATATGTCATCGGCACACTCGCCGAGAAAGGGGAAAATCTCCGTCATGTCGAGTCCGCTCTGTCCGTATTTACGAGAGCGATAAGGCGACTTCATCAGATTGCCCGTTTTCCGTTCACTGCGCAAATTCCCGCCCGGAAATGGCTGTCCATTGTATTTGTCCAGCATCGGCTTGGGGTCGAGCGAATCGACCTGGGACAGGCCGCCATTGAGGAACAGAAAAATCACGTGTTTGGCTCGCGCGGGGAAGTGCGGCGGCTTGACCGCCATCGGCGCTGGCGCAGAACTCTGAGAGATTGCCGGGAAACCCTGGCCCAGAAGTCCCGCGAGGCCAACCAAGCCGAATCCTCCGCCCATGTTGCACAGCGCGCGGCGGCGAGTTATCGACGGCAGTACAAAACCGTGGTTAACCATTTGGCAAAACCCTCGTTTCAGTTGATAAAAATAAACTCGTTGGAACTCATCAGGGCCTGCGCGTACTCTCGCCAACCCGAACCGCCCCGGCTCTTTAAGAACAGCAGCCCCAATTCCACTTCAGGATCCGAAGCCTCTCTGCCGTACAGCAGCGGATAGGCTCGGTTTATGGCGCCCGCATCGCCGGTGTTCTTCATCTGCAATCGCTGGACTAAAGACTCGGCTAGCCGGGCCATGAAATCGCTATTCATGAAAAATAGCCGCTGCAGCGGCACATTCGTGACGTTTCGGCGCTCGCTGCTCGCACTGGGATCGGGGAAATCGAACAGCGCAAGCAGCTCATTCGTCTTAACTCTGCTCACCTTGCCATAGATCGTGCGGCGGTTGTTGCCGTCAGTCAACTCCGTGGAAGGCCCTCCAACCTTGAGGTCCAGATTACCGGAGACGAACAGCAAGGAATCGCGGATCGCTTCGACATCCAACCTGCGGCGGTTTGCTCTCCAGAGTAATCGGTTTTCCGGGTCGGCCGCCAAATTGGGCGTCAATTGTTCGTTTCCAAGTTGATAGGTGGCGGATAACATGATGTCTCGCTGGAGCGATTTGAGCGATCCAGTGGTTCTCAACTCGGTGGCGAGATACTCAAGCAACTCCGGGTGCGTGGGACGTTCTCCCACTTGTCCAAAGTTACTTAACGTGCCTACGATGCCATTGCCAAAATGGTGCGCCCAGATTCGATTGGCCATGACACGGGCGGACAGTGGATGGGCGGCAATGGCATCGGCCAATTCCAGCCGCCCGCTTCCCTTCGAAAATGGACCGGATCCCGGCCCCGAAAGGACCTCCACAAATCGTCTCGGTGTCTCGTCGCCCAAATTGTAGGGACTGCCGCGAAGATGCAGTTTCAAATCCGTCGCATGCGGAACGTCCTGAACGGCATGCAGGTACGCATACGGCGGCGGTGAACTGTTTTTCAAAGCATCTAACTGGGCTCGCATCGAGTCCAAGTGCTTCTTCCACGGCCCGCTTAAGAATCGCTCTAAATTGGCTTCGCCAAAGTAGAAAACGCCCTCATCGGTCCACGTGACGTTGTCGGCCAGCCGGCGCCGGGGAGCGAACAAGTCGCGCCACAGAACGAACTTGTCACGCGCGATGAATTTAACCGCAAGGTTGCAGCCGACACAGTAATCTTCGACGCTTGAGAAACGATTCGGAAGCAGTCTCGACTCATCCGCCAGCCCGAATTTCTTTTTCTCAGGATTAGCCTGAGCTATCAAGAGTTGGTTGTCCTCGTCGATTGCCTTCTTTTCGGCAATGATGGCCAACACGAGGCTCTGAAATTCATCCGCAAAGCGAAGAATCTCATCCGCCGACGCCGCACGAGCTAGCAGTTCCTCCCATTTCTCCAGATAGCGGTGATCCTTTTGCGAATTGCCGAGGTATTTGACCCATTTCTCAAGCACGCCCGCGTCCAGGTCCGATGCTTCGGCTGCTAGGCGCTGGTCTAGTTTTTGCGGACCCACGATTTTCCAGGCTGCCTTCATGCAGGCGGAGGTCTGATGGGCCTCAATCTCGCCTAACTCGGCGGTTTGTGTTTCCAGGAACCGCTGGATTGCGTTTTCCAGACCGGTGATTTTTCGCTGGTGGCTCTTGTAATCGGTTACGGCGTTTTGCGGATCGAGCGAGACCTCCGCATACTCCGTGTTGGCGAACACTCCCGCCAACCCATAATAATCGCGAATCGTGATCGGATCGTATTTATGGTCGTGACATCGGGCGCACGCAACCGTTAGGCCGAGGAACCCGCGCGTGATTGCGTCCACGCGGTCATTGCGTTCGTTAGCCCGCGCGTCCCGCGGATCGGCCGTGTCGTAATACCAGGGGCCCAATCCTAAGAAGCCGAGGCCTGCCAGCAGTTCGTCCTTTGTGCCGGGAAGCAAGTCCGCCGCGATCTGCGCCTTCACGAATGTCTGGAAAGGCATGTCGTTATTGAAAGCGTCGATTACCCAATCGCGATATCGCCACGCGTTGGGGTAAACGGGCTTGGGTGGTTCGACGCTGCCTCGAATGTCGTCCTCTCCATAACGCGCCACATCCAGCCAGAAGCGGGCCCAGCGAACCCCATATTGAGGCGAAACGAGCAGCCGGTCTACCACCTTTTCGAAAGCGTTCCGGGAACTGTCCGACAGGAAGACCTCCACCTCCTCTGGCGTTGGCGGCAATCCGGTGAGATCCAACGTGGCGCGCCGCAGCAGCGTTCGTTTATCGGCCGGTTGAGCCGGTTTCAAACGCCGCTTCTCAAGCTCCGAGAGTACGAAGCGATCGATCTCATTTTTTGGCCAGGACTTATTAATGACCGGTGGTGGCGGCGGATTCCGGAGCGGCTGGAAAGACCAGAACTGGCGGTGCCGGGGATTGATCGGACCGCTTGCATCCGGCGCTCTCGCCATCGATCCACTGGGCCACGGCGCGCCCATTTTCACCCACTTCGTCAGGTCGGCGATTTCGTTGTCCTTGAGCCGGCCTCCCAAGGGCATCCGCAGTTTGGCATTCGGCTGATTGATGGCGACTACCAAACGGCTCTCCTCGGGCTTTCCGGGAACTATGGCGGGGCCTGACTTTCCTCCTTTTAAAACTGCCTCGCGGGAATCGAGCCGCAGTCCTCCTAGTTGGGAATTCGCATGGCAGGCGGAACAGTTATTGACGAGTACAGGGCGGACGCGGCTCTCAAAAAACTCCGATGCGTCCTGGGCGTGGGCACGCGCAACGATCACCAGGAGGACGAAGGCTCCGCCCATGAAAACGCTCCAGTTGCCCATTTTCATTTCATCACCTCATCCAGCGGCCCCGCTTGAAGAAGCTGCTCATTGATGATGAATAGCATTAGCGGCGATTCGTTGTCAAGCTAGTGTTCGCTCCTTCGCTCCTCGCCTAAAGCGATAGCTTCGATCCGATTCCTAACTCGACCGATCTCCGGTGGATTTCGGCGGCCACCGCGATGTCACAGGCCGCAATGCCGAGATTAAGTATCAGAATGCGATCCCGCTTTTCACGCCGGCCCACGGCCTTTCCAGTTAGGATTTGACCTATTTCCGCGTCCAGCCGCGGAACGCCGGTAGGGAATCGATGCCGGACTTCTTCACTTTCGAACGGCCGCCGGTCGTCTACGAAAATTTGGTCGACGAACGGTAGGATGCGGGTCTCTTTACCACCGTTATCCAGCACCACCACCGTCACGCCGGGCCTGAGCCACTCCGGCTCGAGCAATGGTTCCCGCACCGCATTGGTTACCGTGACAACGATGTCGGTGCCTTCCACCGCTTCCTTGCGGGTTGCAACAGGAATGAACCTCGGCGATCCCGTATCCTGACAAAAGCGAACCGCTTTGCTCAATCGACTACCAACCACCAGAATCTTCCTCACACCCGGCAACATGAGCGGAAGTATGCGCGCGTGGGCGGCGGCTTGCACTCCCGTTCCGATGATGGCGGCCGACTCAGCGTCGTCCCGCGCGCATGCGAGTAGCGAAACCGCAGTCATTCCAGCGGTGCGCGCGGCTGTAATTCCGGCGCCGTCCATAACGCACAGCGGTACGCCGGTGGCAGGATCGTTGAGAATTATTAACGCCGATAATGTTGGCAGACCCAAAGATGGGTTTTTAGGGAAATCGGCGATCCATTTCATCCCAAGTGCCGGCAAACTCGGCAGGAAAGCCGACATCGCATGCACGTGACGGCCTTCCGGCGGATGAACCCCTGATTTCGGCGGCATTTCCAGCAAGCCCCAGGCATGCTGCTCCAGCGTCCGCTTGATTAGCGAAACACAGTCCTCCACCGGCAGCCCGACGGACTCGATTTGCGCGGCGGAGAGAAATCTTAATTCACTCAACGGTGATCGTGCGAAAAGAACTGCTCCCAGTAATGATCCACATCGGAGATCAGTCTGGTCATATGATTCTCCATCGCTTCCCGGGCTTGCTTCGGGTCTTTCTCCCGGATGGCCTTAATCACATCGTCGTGATCCACCACCAGCGACGTTCCAACTCTTGAACGAATGGCTGCAATCACGCTGTTCAACCACGCCTGAGAGCGCAAAATAATCACGATGGCGGCAAGCACGCTGTTGCCCGAGATCTCGGCGATCAGGTCATGAAAATCCGTGTCCTGTTTCACGCCCATTTCCCCGCGCGCGACCATCTCGCGCGCCTCCCGAACCAGTTCCTCCAAGCGCTCAATCTGATCGGCCGTCGCATGCTTCGCAGCCAGCGCGCAGGCTTCCCCTTCGATCAATCGGCGCGAGTTCAGTTGATCGATAATGTCTTTGCGGCCAGTGCTGCGAAGCAGTTTGAGCAGTTTCTCCCCCGAAAGCTCCCGCTGCCGTTCCTGCTGCATGGTCTTGAGCATTTTCTGGCCCGCCGTGGTCAGGATGCGCCCCTCGACACTGACTTTGGCCACTAGTCCACGCTGTTCCAAATCGCGCAGCTTCCGCCCTATGGTGGGTACGCTCGGGGTGGCACCGTGCTTTCGCAGCGTATAATGTAACGTCCCGGACCCCATCGGCTCGCCATGGGTATTCAGACTGTCTAGAATTGCGTAATCAAGGCCATTCGCGTCGTTAGCAGTCAATTCTTCCATTCACTCCCCGCTTTACACGCATTGTTCATTATTGATGATTAGCACACGATTCGCGGAGTTGTCAATTTTTCGAAAGGCACAAGATCACCGCTGATGATCGCCAAATGCGCTATCGTTATTGGGTATGAAGCAAAATCACGCCATGTTCGCACTTGCGATTTCACTCTTCGTGGCTGCTCCGGGCTTGCCTGGCGCGGAACCGCCGGACACGGAAAAGATAAAACTGATCCGCGTGCCGAATGGAGGCATACAGCCCCAGGTGGCCCTGGATGATCGTGGGACTGTACACCTTATTTATTACACAGGCGATTCGAAGGCCGGCGACATTTACTACGTTACTTCCAGCGATGGCGGCAATACATTCTCCGCGCCCCTCCGGGTCAATAGCGTTCCGGAAAGCGCTATCGCCGCTGGAACTATCAGGGGTGCGCAGCTTGCCTTGGGTAAGGCCGGACAAGTTCATGTCGCTTGGAACGGATCCTCCAAAGCGACACCGAAAGGACCGCTCAATCCCGAACAGGCCGCCGACAGTCCGTTCAACGGCACCCCCATGTTATATTCGCGCCTCGACGACGCCGGCTCCGCTTTTGAGCCGCAGCGCAATCTGATGCAGCGCACTTTCGGGCTGGACGGAGGCGGCTCCGTCGCCGCCGATCGCGGGGGAAACGTCTATGTCTCGTGGCATGGAAAGACTGCCGGCGCGGCCGAAGGAGAGGCCGGACGTGGAGTTTGGCTGGCTATTTCCCGCGACGGAGGAAAAACGTTCGCCAAGGAGGCGCCCATTTCCGAGGCGTCGACCGGCGCTTGCGCGTGCTGCGGCGTGCGCGTCTTCGTGGATCGTGAAAACCGCGTGTCGATACTCTATCGTTCGGCTAAGGAGATCGTAAATCGTGACATCTATTTGCTCACGTCCAGCGACCAGGGCAAAACCTTTCGCAGCACAATGCTCCATCCCTGGAACATCGGGGCATGCCCGATGAGCAGCATGCACTTTGCCGAGGGCTCCGCCGGGCTGTTGGCTGCCTGGGAGACGCAAGAGCAGGTCTTTTTCTCCCATTTGAACCCAGCCACGTTGAAGTATTCAGAGCCGATTTCGCCTCCCGGCGCCGCCCGCAAGCGGAAACATCCTTGGCTGGCGACTAATTCAGGCAACGAAACGATTCTTACGTGGACCGAGAATACCGGCTGGGCCAAGGGTGGCGATCTGGCATGGCAGATATTTGATAAAGCCGACAAGCCGAAAGGTAAGCAAGGCCGTGTCGAGGCCATCGCGGCCTGGAGCTTCGGAGTCGCCTATGCCCGTCCCGACGGCGGATTCGCTATTATTTACTGAATATTGCGACTCAATGATTGAGAACTGTGGATTTCGGAAAGTCTCACGAGGCAGGCATCCGCTAAGGACATCGGTCGATTGCGGTAACGGCGCGACAGCGCGTGATTTAAAACACGTACTTTAGCCCGAATTGAAGCTCGCGCATCGGTACCCGTGTAGCGCTGATCACGCCGAAGTCGGCATCTAGTAGCTGAAATCCAGGACGCTCGAAGTTTGAGTTATTAGTGAAGTTGAACGCCTCAAAGCGGAACTCGAGACGATGGCGTTCCGCGATGAGCGGAAAAGTCTTTTGAACGTTGAAGTCCCACTGCATTAGTCCGGGCGTGGTAACGGTGCCCCGGCCGGCATTGCCGTATTGACCGAACGGCTGCAGCACGACGCCCTTCGTATTGAACCAGCGGCTGGTGGTGCGCTCGCCGCGCGGCAAATTCATTGGCTGGCCCGTTGCATCCGGCCGGTCGTTGAAGCCGCCTGTGTTCGATTGGTCGCGGCCGACGCGAATGTTCATGGGATTGCCGCTCATCACCGTCACAATCGAACCGATCTGCCATCCGCCGAGAACAACATTCGACACGCCGCCGCGGTTCAGCAGGGCCCTGCCCTTGCCGATGGGAATCTCGTATAACGTCGAGTAAGCCAAACGATTCTTCACGTGGAAGGCGGAAAGCGCCCGGTCGCCCTTCGGATTGAAAGTGTCCTGTGGGAACGTGACATCGTTCGCGTTCGAGCGAAGGCCGCTCACGATATCGATGGATCGAGCGAAGGTGTACGAGAGCAGGTACGTCAGCCCTTGGTTAAATCGCCGCTGGAGTTTGATCCCGAGCGCATTGTGAGTCGCGTTGCCCTGGTTCTCGACTATTTGAATGGAGCCGAACTGCGGATAGGGCCGGCGCGGCTGAACCGCGCCACTCGCCGCCGGCCGCGCAAAGTTCGTCCCGACCAGCATCTCCTGCTTATGGCTGACCGAACCGAGATAACCGGCCTCGATCAATGTCCCGCCAATTAATTCCCGCTGCAGGTTGAACACCCATTGCAGGGTATACGGCGTGCGGCGATAGGGAACGTTGCCGAACACACCAGGCGTATTGATCTGGGCGGTAGTGGTCGAGGCCCCCATGGGCTGGGCAAAGCTCAGGTTGGGAAAGTCGATATCGCCCTGGACCTCGCGCCTCGCGGAAATGTTCCGTCCAATGTCGAAGCGCGCGTTGGCGATCTCCTGGGAGTAGTACACGGCGAAGCCAGATCGCACCGTCCATTTCGAAGTGGGGCTCCAGGCGACGCCTACCCTCGGCGCGAAATCGTTGTTGTCCCGGTAGACGAGCCGCTCGCCAAGCCTTCCATCGCGCGCAACTTTAATCGCCGGATTGAATCGGGAGCTAAGACCTTCATAGAAATCGCCTTTCCCGATCCGCACTAAAGTGGGATGGCGGCTGAGGTCTTGAACGTTAGCCGCAGTGTCGAAAAACGGCTGGTGAACGTTAATGGCCCTTCCCAACTTGTCCTTGAACGGAGGCGTATTCTCGTAGCGCAAACCCAGGTTGACGGTGAGGCGCGGCGTAACCTTCCAGGAATCGTCGAAATAATAGTACTGGCTGACGGCGCGGAATCCGACCGTAGCGAGGTCGAGCACGCCGATATTGGAAACCATCCGGCCGAGCATGAAATCCGCCATCCCACTGCCGGTGCCCGCGCGCGCGGCCGGGTTCTGGGTGGAGGTCCCATTGAAGGTGAAGACCCCGCGAATGAAAGCATTCCCGACGACATTGTAATCGTCGGACAGGATCTCCGCGCCCATGCGCATGGAGTGCTTTCCACGGATCCACGAGAGGTTATCCACGAACTGTATGCGCCGGTTGTCGGTATCGTTGGGGCCGTTCGTTCCATTTCCGAAGTCTCCGACACCCGCGATGCCAAGCGTCGGGATGCCCCAAGTGCTTGGGACGGACGAAGGGAAACCAGGGATTTTGAGCTCGCTCAGCACGTCGCGGACGAACGCCAACTCGGTGCCGTTGCTGTTGAAGAACTTGCTGTAGCCGAAGCGGAAATCGTTCACCAGGGTTGGCGAGAAAACCCGGGTATTGTTGGTGGCAAGCTGCTTCACCTGGGAAGTGAGCTTCGTGCCGGCACCCGCGGGACCCGGCGACAGCTCCTTCTCGTTACTCCAGCTATATCGTCCAAACCAGGTTGAGGCGGTGCTCTCCACCCAGTCGATTCGCTGTGTGAACTGGTCGCGGTCGATCACTCGGTTTAGCGCGGTCTGATAGTTGCGAAACAGCGTGGAAGTTGCAATATTCGACGGCGGAATGAATTCGAGCAACTGCCGTGAAGTGGCGCTAAGCCGATTCTGCGGGATCACATTCCCTGGAAAGGGTTGCGCCGTGACCGAGCCGCGCGGTCCTGTCCTCGTATCGGGATCGTAGATCGGATTCGCAAACTGAGTAAAATCACCGTTGCGCATGCTCGCAACCGGAACCGTCAAAACCAGTAGCTGCTGCTTGCGGTCGCGGAGCCCTTCGAAGTTAGACATAAAGAACAGGCGATTCTTGCCATTGAGCAACTTGGGGATCAGCACGGGTCCGCCTATCGTGAAGCCATATTGATTCAGCTTGAAAGGCGGTGTTTTGGCGATATGGACGGGGGTGAAAGCGAACGGCCTGGCGTCCAGCTTATCGTTGCGGAGAAACTCAAAAAGCGCTCCGTGAAAACTGTTGGTGCCCGGTTTGGTGGACGCATTCACCTGGGACGGCTGGCGGCCAAATTCCGCGGGAAGAATTCCGGATTCGACTTTGAACTCCAGCAGCGCGTCTATCGAGGGCAAGAACAAATAGGTGCCGAAATCGACGTCCGTATTCTCAATGCCGTCGAGCGTGTACCGGTTGCTGAAATTGCGCTGTCCCGCGATGGAGATGGTCTGCTGGGTGCGCATGCCACCCTGGCGACCGCCGGCCGTGCCGGACGCTGGGTAGCCGAAGCTGACGTTTGGCGTGAGCGCAACAAGCTGCAGGAAGTTGCGGCCATTCAAGGGCAACTCCAGGATTCGCTTGTTCTCAATAACCGTGCCCACGACGACGCTCTCGGTGTCGAGCAGACCGACCTCGGCTTTGATTTCGACGGTCTGCCTGACATCGCCGAGCTGCATTGTGAAGTCGGCCCGGACCGTCTGCTGCACCTGCAGCGGGATCGCGCCGCGCACCGCCGTGGCGAACCCTTCCATCCGCACCCGCACGTCATAAGCGCCGGGCTGAAGCGACGGAATGCTGTAAAGGCCGGCTTCGTTTGTCGTGGTGGAACGTGTCGCGTTTGTAGCTGAGTTCGTTGCGGTCACGGCCGCCCCGGGAATCACGGCCCCGCCAGGATCGCGGACCTCGCCCGTGATATCGCCTAGGGTTTGCGCCACCACCGGCAGCGCTGCGAACGAGAACACTAAGACCCGAATAAGCTTCTGCATGGTCACCTCTTCGCGGCCCACGCCGCACCTTGGAACTCATTTAGATCATCAATGATGATAAATACCACCGATTCAGCCGATGTGTCAACAAAAAACTGCTCGATTCGAAGTCACACAACGTGCGCCGGGTTGCCATCCAGAAAGTGGAACACGTTATCCACCGCCATTTGCAGACCCGCTTCCAGGGCTTCCGGTGTCACCCCAGCCGAATGCGCCGTCAGCACTGCGCTCGGTATTTGCCTCAATGGATGTTCCGCCGGCAGCGGCTCGACATCGAACACATCGAGACCCGCGCCAGCCAGCCGGCCAGTCCGCAGAACGTCAACCAAGGCGCCCTCATCCACAATCGGCCCCCGAGCCGTGTTGATCAAAATCGCTGAAGGCTTCATTATGCTGAATTCGCGCTCACCGATCATGCCGCGAGTTTCGTCCGAGAGCCGCAGGTGCAGGCTGACGACGTCGCTTTCGCGAAGCAGCGTTTCGAGCGGGACCAATTCAAAACCCAGCGCGGGATCGGGGTGCATGGTCCAGGCGATGACTCGCATTCCGATGGCTGCTCCCAGTTGCGCGAATCGCCGGCCGATTGCGCCGAGCCCGACAATTCCCAGCGTCTTGCCGTGCATCTGCACGCCCTGCCCTTTGGGCCACTGCCCCTCGCGGATCAGCGCGTCCGTGCGCGGAATGCGGCGCGCAACCGACAACAGCAGCGCCAGGCAGTGCTCGCCGATGGAGAGCGCGGAGACGCCGGGCGTGTTTGTCACCGTCACACCGTGACTTGCCGCGGCGGGCAGATCCACGTTATCGGTGCCGGTCCCCCAGATCGAGAGCAGACGCAGTTCCCCACACTGCTCGAAGACCTTCTTTGTGAACCGCGAGGAGGATCGGATATTGATCACGACGTCCGCCAGACGTATGCGTCCAATGAGCTCCGCTTCGGAGCCGGGCAGCGTATCGGAGTAGTCGACCGGCAATCGCGCCAGGAGCGCGCGATAGGCTCCGCTGGCGCTCATGACTGGTGGAGCATCGTCGGGAATTACGATTCGGGGCATAGAGAATCAAATCCTAACAAGAGCGCGGGTGTGCGTCAAATTTGTGGGTAGGGGTTACCCGGCGGAGCGTGTTTCCCAGAATTCCTCCCAGCGGCCACTTAGCTGGCAGCAGCGGAGTGCAATGATTTTAGTGGCGCCGCTGACGGTCCAGCGCATGCCAGAAGGTTTGAGCCGCTGGCCGACTATGGTTTTGCAAGCCGCTTCCATAACGCCGGAACCGACAAACAAACCTTAGCTTCGGAAGGATGCGTATCGCATCCGCTCTTTATTCTTTTCGAAGTAGTCCATTGCCTTTCGGATCTCGTCCCGCGCGTGGTCGTCCCGAGGCTCGATCTGCTCCATTGAATCGATCACCGCTTCCACGTCGCTGGCATCGAGTTCGCCGGAACGGCTATCACTCCACTGTTTTGCCTCGATACTGTTGGGACCGTAGGCGGCTTTACCCAACTCGCCAGATGTTGCCTGGCATGATAGAGGTCCACGCATTGGATGGCGAAGGGGAAGTATTCGGTGGCAATGCCCCAAATCCATGGTGCGCCATCCCCCAGCACGGTCACTTTATCTGCCTGCCGCAACCCGCAGCGCAGGGCTTCGGCATAGATACGTGGGCCAAAGACCTCCGCTGTTTTGATCGCGCCGGCGTAGCTCGTCGAAGTCGAGGCGTCATCTCGAATCGGGAAGCCTTTCGCGTCTACCTTCGATTGGGTGAACACACAACCCAGTTTGGCCTCGCGCGTTTTGGCTTTGCCGCTTTCGTCCTTGCCCGCCCGCCCCTCGGTTTCCGCGGGTACCACCGGCACTCCCGTCCCGTCGATAGCGATGTAGAGCTTAGGCACAGGTTGGTTGAAGGGCACAACTTTGCCGGATAACGCCATTGCGCGTCCGGTCTGAGCGATTGCTTCCACCTGCCGGCCAATCGCTTCGGCGACCCGCTCCACCTGTTTGGTCTTGACCGTAATGCCGGCCGGAATTTCCAGAGCCACATGGCCCTGATCAAACGGCTCCTTGCCGCCGACATGCCCGATCATGCGGCGTACGCCCGGGCTCAGCGAGGTTCCAGCGATATCCAGTTCTTCGTCCTTGGGGGTTTTCCCACCGTGACAGGCCGGTCAATGATAATAGGCGCGCACAACCTCTACTGGGGCGAGCACCGTTACGATCTTCTTTCCGCGGTAATCGACGAACTCGGCTTGGTGGCCTTGGCCGCAGTCGATGTGCGCTCCTTGATGGCCGCCATCGGCATTCAGCAATTTTTGGAGTAAGACCCCGCCCAACTGCTGCATGGCCATACGGATGGCCATTTCGCTGGCTTCCAGGTCCAGGCTCCCCACCCTTTGACGGTCCCGCAAGATGCGCCCGATCAGGCGCTCTACTTCTTCGTCCGCTTCGCGGCGAAATGCCTGCGCAGTTTTTTTTTGAGTTGTTCCAACTCGTTTTCATCGTCCACCACTGGCACCGGACGAAGCCGGCAGATCTCGTCGTTGACGGCAACGATCTCCTCGCACAGTTGAACGAAGATGCGGTGGCGTTGCACCTCCTTCTCCACCTTTTCCAGTTCCGGTCCCAAGGGGAGATTGCGGGCGTGAGTCTTTCCGCCAATGCTGACGTTCCACAAGTACTGCGGCCCGTGTCCCGGATGATCCACCCCGGCACAGACGCAGTTGCTCTTGCCACACTTGCGGTAATTCACCGAGACCGTGCCACGACGGAAATCCTCCAAATCCTCCAACTTCAGGTAGAGGGCTTTTCTCCGGGACTCAAGGGCTGCAATAGGTTGATTCACGACGACTAATGTCTGACTGTCTATTATCATTCAAATTATAGGCAAAAAAAGGGACCCAGCAACTTTGACCGACAAATTTGACGCACACCCCAAGAGCGCGTTTCAAGAGCGCGTTTCGTTTGACAAACTAGCAAGACAACGTTATTCTGATCGACCAATGCTCTCTTCCCCGCAGCTTTCACGGCCTGTTCAGCGCGGCTCGAAATGACCGGCACATCCCTGCTCTTGGCCACCTTGGCGGTTCTGGCGCTTTTGCTTGTGCTGATCGTGCGATGGAAGCTTCACCCTTTCGTCTCCCTGCTGATTTCCGCTCTGGCCCTGGGCCTGTTAGCGGGAATGCCTTCGCCGACGATTCTAACTTCCGTGCAGAAAGGCATGGCCGATCTGCTGGGATCAATCGCGCTCATCATCGGCGCGGGCGCGGTGCTGGGCCGGATGATTGAGGTCTCAGGCGGTGGTGAAGTGCTGGCGCGAGCGTTGATCCGGCTTCTTGGCGCCAGCCATGTATCCTGGGCGCTGCTGATCGCCGCCTATCTGGTCGGCATTCCCGTGTTCTTCGACGTGGGGTTTTTCGCGCTGATTCCCCTGGCCTGGAGTATCGCGAAACAGACGAAAAAATCATTGCTGTTCTATGCCCTTCCCCTGCTCTCGGCATTAACGGCCACGCATGCGCTCATTCCGATGCATCCCGGACCCGCCGCGGTTGCACGGCTCCTCGGCGCCGATATGGGCACGATGATGTTGTACGGTTTGGTGCTGTCGATCCCGATGACCGTGGCCGGCGGTATCTGGTATGCCGTATGGATCGGCCGCCGAATCCACGTTGCCGTACCCGAGCACCTCGTACCCGCACCGCCCGCCAACCCGCTGCACCGCCCTCCGGCCGTTTTGCTGGTGCTTGGGGTGATTCTATTGCCGGTCCTGCTCATCGGGTTGGCGAGTCTGTTTCCGGGCATCGGCTGGATCGGCTTCCTGGGATCCGTGCCGGTAAGCCTGCTATTGTCGGCCGTTGTGGCGATGTTCGCTTTGGGGCGATATAGCGGACTAGGCGCGGAGGAGATTCTCCGGCATACGGCGCAGTCGCTGAATTCGGTCGGCGCCCTGATTCTGATTGTCGGCGCGAGCGGCGCGCTCAAGCAGGTAATTCTCGATTGTGGAGCGGGCGCCTATTTCGGGCAGTTGATGCTGCGCACTCCGCTCTCGCCCCTGTTGATCGCGTTCCTGGTCGGCGCGGCGCTGCGGATCGCACTCGGCTCCGCCACGGCGGCTATCGTTACGGCGGGTGGCATCGTAGCGCCGATCGCCGCCGCCTTTCCGGCTGTCGATGCCGCCCTGATGGCGATCGCCGTCGCCATGGGCGGATCGATTTTCTCGCACGTTAACGACGCTGGATTCTGGATGGTCAAGGAGTACTGCGGCATGGACGTGAAGCAGACGCTTCAGGCGTATTCGGTCATGAAAGCGGTCACTTCGGTAACCGGCCTGCTCGCGCTGTGGCTGCTGAGTTTGGTTGTTTGATAGGCGGGTATTACGGTTGACGGAATACGGCACGCGTCGAAGCGATTGGAAGATTTGAAAGCGCCACCCGGGAATCAACTCCAGCGCCTCAAGGGTGACTGCGCCGGAACGTACAGTATTCGGATTAACGACCAGTGGCGCATCTGCTTCGCTTGGCGGGACGGACACGCCTGGGAGGTCGAAGCCGTTGATTAAGCGACTGGACCCGATCCACCCGGGCGAAATTCTGCGGGCCACAGATTTGACAACGCTCGCAATAAAATGTTATTCATCACAGATGATCATCTCCGGCCATGCCGGGATTTGAACCCACCAAACTATGCCTTGGTCTAACGAACAGAATGGCCGGTTTACCGGCATGACGGATCGCTTCGCGGACTTCGTGGAGTCCTTTGCTTACGAACAAATTCCCGCCCCAGTTGTCGAGCGCACGAAAGAAGTGATCCTGGATGGCATTGGGGCCTTACTCTCCGCAACGTCTCCCCGCTACGATATCGGCAATGTGCTTCGCCGGTTCGTAAACGAGACCGGAGGCACGCCCGAGTCTCAAATTTTCGGCACGGAATTACGCACGAACTGCGTAACCGCGGCGCTGGTGAACGGCACCCTCGGATACTACTGCGACGTTGAAAGTCATCACGCCGGCGCTATCATGCACGCCATCGCCGTGGTCGGACCGGCGGCCTACGCGGTGGGCGAAAAGATGTCCTCGCCGGGCCGCGATGTGCTGGCCGCGATTGTTGTCGGCATCGACGTGGCGTGCCGGGTCAGTTACGCCCTCAGCGGTCCCGCGCTCTACGCCCGCGGCTTTCATCCCACCTGTGTTGCGGGCACATTCGGTTCCATGGCCGCCGCCGCCCGTTTGTTCGGATTGAAGGGCACGGAGCTGCGCAATGCATTTGGTCTAGCGGGGACCGAGGCGTCCGGCCTGCTTGCCTGGTCGAGCGATCCGACCGAGCACTCCCGTCCCTTCAACATGGGCCTCGCTTCAAGGCACGGAGTGTTTGCCGCCCATCTGGCATCCTGCGGCTTTGGCGGCCCGCCGGCGATCTTCGAAGGCAAATACCCACTCGGCAAGGCGTTCACCGGACAGTGGAATGAAGCGGAACTGTTCGATGGCCTTGGCGAGCGCTTCAAAATGATGGAGCTGTATTTCAAGCTTTACGCCTGCTGCGCGTTCATTCATCCGGGGCTCGACGGCCTGCTGGACATCATGCAGGGTGCGGGCGTTCAGGCGGCCGAGATCGACCGGATCTCTCTCCGCTTCCCCAAGTCCGGCTACAAGATAATCGACAACAATCCCCTTCGCTCGCACTGCGCGCAGTACGTGCTGGCGCTGGCGGCGTGGCGCGGGTACGTGGATTTTTACGACATTCTGAACGATCAACGCTCCGACGAGCGAATCAAGTGGCTTTCCGAGCGTGTCGAAGTGATCGCCGATGATGAGACCGACCGCACGTATCCGGATCTGTATCGTTCGATAATCACTGTTCGAACTAAGAACGGAACGCTCCATGAACGCGACGTCACCCACCCCAAAGGCTCACCGGAGAACCCGGTCGCCCGGACGATAATGGAGCAGAAGTTCGCCGCGCTGACTAAAGGAATTCTTGATCCCGCGCAAATTGCCAAAATAGCCAATGCTGTTGATAATCTGGAGAATCTAAAAGAAATCGGCGAACTTACATGCCTGCTGAAGGGAAGCTAACTGTGACCTCGGATAAAGCGGATGAGCAGCAGAAGGAAGCGGTTCCCCGGCGAACATTTCTGCACGGGGTAGGACTCGGAGGCGCGGTACTGCTCGCTCCTGGAGCTGCGGCGGCCCCGCTGACCGGCGACGGCATGGCGGCGGCCGGCCCCGGCCCCGCCCCTCTCATTTTGATCGTGAATGGCAAGACGCATAAACTGCAACTTGAGCCGCGTGTGACACTGCTCGACGCGCTGCGCAATTCACTCGACTACACCGGAGCCAAGAAAGTTTGTGATCGCGCCACCTGCGGCACTTGCACCGTCATTCTCGATGGCGAACCAGTCTACGGGTGCACCGTGCTGGCGATAGAAGCGCAAGGGCGCGACATTCAGACAATCGAGGGCCTCTCCGCCAGCGGCAACCCGCACCCTTTGCAGCAGGCGTTCGTGGAGCACGACGCCCTGCAGTGTGGCTTCTGCACGCCCGGTCTCGTAATGGCGTGCAAGGCATTTCTCAACAAGAATCGTTACCCGATGGCGGAGCAGGTACAGAGCGAATTAGGCGGAAACATCTGCCGCTGCGGCGCATACCCAGGCGTCCGGCAGGCGGTGCTGGACGCGGCTCGCAAGCTGTAGTTTCAGGAGGATCAGCATGCCGATTGAGTACACTTGGGCGCCCCCGGAAGATGGCAGGCTATACGGCGGTCTCAGGATCGATCGCATCGACGGGCCCGACAAAGCCGCCGGCCGTGCGCAGTACTCTTGCGACCGCAATCTGCCGGCAATGCTCGTTGCGAAGCTTGTCACCTCGCCGCATGCTCACGCCCGAATCACTAAGATCGACACACGCGAGGCCGAGAAGATTACAGGAGTCCGGGGCGTAGAAATCATGCGCCGGCCCGGCACTGAGATTCAGTGGGCTGGTGCGGAAATCATCGCGATCGCCGCGGAAACGGAAGATATCGCGCAAGATGCCGCCGATGCCGTGAGGATTGAATATGAGGTTCTGCCTCACCTGGTGAAGGAAGAGAATCTCGCCAAGGCCGGCGCGCGCGTCAAGCCGGGGACTGACAAGACCGAAGGCAATCCCAGCCAGGCTTTCCAAACCGCGGACGTTGTGCACGAGGGTTATTACGGCTGCTCCACCGTTGCGCACTGTTGTCCGGAACCGCATGGCCAGGTGGTGGATTGGCAAGGCGACGACGTCATCGTTTATGCCTCCACGCAAGGCATCGGCGCGATCGGCGCCGAACTGTCCAAAATACTGAATGTCAGCCCTTCTCAAGTTCGCGTGATCACACCGGTGATGGGCGGCGGCTTCGGCAGCAAGCACTCCATCGATACCTGGGGAGTCGCCTGCGCGAAGTTGGCCAAGCGAACCGGCCGCCCGGTGAAACTGATGTTGGACCGCGGTCAGGAGATGATGGTCGCGGGCGCTCGGCCGTCGCTCTACGGGAAGGTCAAAGTAGCGGCGAAGAAGGACGGTACCCTGACCGCGTATCAGTCGGAAAGCTGGTCGACCGGCGGCATGTCGGGTCATGCCGTTCCCCCTTTGCCGTATTTGATCGAGCCGCCGAACCACAGCACGCGCCACTCCTTCGTATCGACCAACACAGGCCCGGCCAGGGCGTTCCGTGCGCCGAATCATCCGCAGGCGGCGATGCTCACCATGTGCGCGTATGACGACTTGGCGGCCAAGCTGAAGATGAACCCGCTGGAGTTCTTCCGGAAGAATGTTGGCTTGACTCCCCGGCCCGAAGTCTACCGGACGCAACTGGATAAGGCTGCCGAGCTGATGGCATGGAAAGCCAATTGGCGGCCGGCTGGAGAAGATCCCACGCCCGGTCCAATGAAGCGCGGCTTGGGGATATCGATTCATACCTGGGGCGGAGGCCCCAACAGTAGTGAGGTGCGCGTAACCATTCATCCTGACGGAAGCGTGGTTGCCGAGTGCGGTACGCAGGATGTGGGAACGGGAACCCACACGGCGCTGGCCATTGTCGTCGCATCGTCCCTGGGTCTGCCGGTTTCGGGTGTGCAAGTGAAAATTGGCGATACGCTCTATCCGCCATCGGGCACCTCGCGCGGCAGTTCCACGGTGGGCGGCGTGGCGGCCGCCGCCCGGCGTGCGGCCAAATTCGCATTAGTCAAGCTGAAGGAAGCGGCGGCGCCGGCCTTGGGCGTCACCGGTGACGCCAACCCACAAATCGAATCCCGCTTCGCCCGCCTGGCGGTAAAGGTGGACTTCAGCCGGCAAATGAGCTGGCGGCAAGCTTGCAACAAACTGGGAGCGCGCAGCATTTCCGTCGTCGGCCGCCAGCCCCAACCAGAGGGAGGTAAGCTCGCCGACAGCGGCGTGGGCGGCGTGCAAATGGCCGATGTCTCCGTCGATACGGAAACGGGCCTCATAACGCTTAACAAGATGGTGGCTGTCCAGGACTGTGGCCTGGTGATCAACCTGAAGGCGGCGGAGAGCCAGGTTTACGGCGCGTTGATCATGGGTATTTCTCAGGCGCTATGGGAAGAGCGGATTTACGACGAAGCCAGCGGCAAGCTCCTGAATGCCGACATGGAGTTTTACCGGATGGGCGGCATCGGCGACTTCGGGGAACTGGTGGTCCACGTGATGACGGGAGTCTACGACGAGCGCGGAGTAATCGGCTTGGGCGAAGCGCCGGTAATCTCCCCGGGGCCCGCCATTTCGAATGCTGTATTCAACGCGATCAGGATTCGCGTGCCAACGCTGCCCTTGACTCCGGATAAAGTACTCTCGGCGCTTGCTGGCAAGCAGCGAGGTAGCGCGTAATGCGGCCCTTTGAATACGTCGCGCCGTTTACTCTCAGCGAAGCGCTCAGCCTGCTTTCTCCCACTTGGGGCGAAACGGATATTCTGGCCGGAGGCACCGACCTGATCACGCTAATGAAACAAGGTATCCACAACCCCAAGCGCATTGTGAGCCTCAAGAACATTAAAGACTTGTCGAGGATCGATCGAGTCGACGGCGGTCTTCTCATCGGCGCCAAGGTAACGCTGCATCAGCTCGGCGACAACATTCCCGTGCGTGTCGAGTACGCCGCAATTCATCAAGCCGCCGTTGGTGTAAAGAGTCTTCAAATGCGGGCGATGGGCACAGTGGGCGGAGATCTGCTCCAGCGGCCGCGGTGCTGGTATTTCCGCAACGGCTTCGGCCTGCTCGGCCGCGACCCCAAAGGCAACCCAATGGCCCCGAACGGTGAGAATCAATTTCATGCCATCCTCGGCAATACAGGGCCCGCCTCCTTCGTGAACGTTTCAAGTCTGGCGCCCGCGCTGATCGCGCTGCGAGCCAAAGTCAAAGTCGCATCCGCCACTGGCGATCGGGAACTGGATGTTGAACAGCTCTATCGCACTCCCGTTGCGGAGAACGAACGGGAGCTTACGCTAAGCTCGAACGAAATTCTGACGCACATTTTCATCCCCTCTGCCAATCGTGCGCGAAGCGCCACTTATGAGGTGCGGAACCGGCAGGGACTCGATTGGCCACTGGCCGCCGCCTCGGTATCGCTCAGGATGCGCGGGGACACGGTAGAAAGCGCGACTATCGCACTGGGCCATGTCGCGCCCATACCGTGGCGTTCTCCCGAGGCGGAACGAGTGTTGACAAACAAGGTGATCACCGAAGCAGTTGCACTGGCTGCTGGCGACGCGGCGGTCGCGATGGCCGCGCCCCTCAGCCGAAACGCGTACAAGGTGCAGTTAGCCCGAGTCGCGGTCAAGCGCGCAATTCTGGCCGCTGCGGGAAAGTTACCCGGCTAGCGCTTGCCGGCGGGAGCGCAGAGTGCTACATTGGGTTAATCATCTCTGATGAGTATCTATCCCACTGCTGAGGTAACGATAGACATGCGTCGCCGAACGTTCGTGTCGTCTCTGAGTACTTCTTCCTTGTTCGCGGCAGGCGGTTCCGGCATCGCCCGCGCCGCTGCCAGGCCTCCAAAAATCAAAGACATCGGAGGCATCGCGCTTACCGTGAGCGACTTCGAAAAATCCGGCCGTTTCTATAGAGAAGTGCTCGGGCTGGCTGAGGATAAGATCATGCCCACCGGAGGGCTGAAGTTCTTTATGGAATCCGGCCATATCAGCATCTGGTCCCCAGGCCAGTGGGAAAAAGCCAACCCGCACCTTGAGGGAAGGCAGGAAGCGAACATCGGCGGCAAGAAGCACTTCAATATGTCGATTGACGCGTCGGATGCGGAGGCAGCCCTGGAGAACCTGCAAAAGCACGGCGTGAAATTTTGGGGACCGCGCCATTTCAAAAACGGTGAAATTCATATCGACTTTGAAGAACCCGATGGGCACCTTTTGGAGTATGTCGGCAGGCCTTCCGGAAAGGCTTCCACGAAGCCGGCGGGACCACCTAAAATCCAGAAGATCGGCGAGATTGCACTGGTCGTGAAAGACCTGGAGCGATCGAGGAAATTCTATGCCAGCGTGCTCGGTTTGAAGGAGGCCCATTTTGGTCCTGTCGATGCCGCCGGCGGCGTCACCTTTCACTTCGGCGACGGTTATTTGGGTCTTTGGCTACCAGGCCAGTGGAAAAAGGCGAATCCTCATCTGCCGGGAACTGTCGGATCCGATTTGAGCGGCAAGACCCATTTCAATATGAACATCGATCTGGCGGACGGCAAAGCGGCCGCCGAGCGACTGAAAGAATTCAAAGTGAAGTTTTGGGGCCCTCGCTACCATCACCAGACTGAGCCAAACGAGGACGTCCACATCGATTTTGAAGATCCCGATGGCCACCTGCTGGAATTCCACGGTACGAAATGACAAGCGAGTTGGGAAGGGCCACGTTTACGAAGGCGGCATTCGGGTGCCCACGGTGGTTCGCTGGCCAGGGGTCACGAAGCCTGGCAGCACATGCGGTGAGCCGGTGATTAGCTACGACTATGCGCCGACGATTGCGGAGGTGGCGGGGGTTCCCCGGGAGAAGTTGCCGGCGACGGATGGCCGCAGCTTTGCGACCCTGTTGCGCGGACGATCCGGCGGGGTGCGCGATCTGTTTTGGCACTATCCGCACTACAGTCCGCAGAAGGGTCGCCCGGCCGCGGCGATTCGGAGTGGGGACGACAAGCTGATCCTGTTTTTTGAGGAGAGCCGGGTCGAACTCTACAACTTGAAGAACGACATTGGCGAGGCTCGTGATTTGGCCGAGGCGCAACCGGCGAAGGCGGCGGCGATGCGCAAGCGGCTGGAGGCCTGGCTGGCGGAGACGCGAGCGCAGATTCCAGCGAAGAACCCCGAGTACGACCCGGCGCGTGAGTTTGAAGTGGGCGCCCCGATGGGGCCGATGACGGCAAAATAGGGTATTTCCCGATGATGACCAGACGATTGTTTCTTGCTTCGGCGGCTGTTGCGGCCCAGAGTTCGACACGCCCCAATATCGTTTTCATCCTGGCGGATGACATGGGCTGGGGAGACTTGAGTTGCTACGGGAACCAGCGGATGAAGACGCCAAATCTGGACCGGCTGGCGGCGCAAGGCACGCTGTTCACGCAGTTCTATGTCAACGGATCGGTATGCAGTCCGAGCCGGTCCGCGTTTTTGACCGGGATGTTTCCGGCGCGGAACCGGATACACGGACATATTGCGACCGAAGAAGAGTTGAATGCTTCGCGGGGCATGCCCAATTTTTTGGATCCGACGGTGCCGACGCTGGCGCGGGGGCTGAAGAGCGCGGGCTACCGTACGGCTCATTTTGGGAAGTGGCATTTGGGGCGCTACAAGGGCGCGCCGCTTCCGGGCGAGTATGGGTTCGATGTGCACAAGTCGGTGGAGTCCAACGGTGAGCTGTTTGATGAGATGGCGGAGGGGTTCCGGGCGCGGTCATCGGCGTGGATTGTCGACAATGCGCTTGAGTTTATTCGCAGCGGGAGCGGGCCGTTCTACGCGCAGTTGTGGATGCTGCTCCCGCATGGGCCGCTGGCTCCGACGGCGGCGCAGCTGGCGCCGTTCAAGAATTTGCAGCCTGGGCCGCATGTGCCGTGGCCGGGCGCACAGCAAGTCTATAACGCCTCCCTTCGTAATTTGGACGACGAGTTGGGCCGGCTATTTACAGAACTAGAGAGGGACGGATTGGCGGCCAATACCATTGTGGTTTTCTCCTCTGATAATGGGCCTGAGGACATTCACATCGGCAGCGCGAGCCATTCGGCGTTTGGGAGTCCGGGGCCATTCCGCGGGCGGAAGCGGAGCCTGTATGAGGGCGGAG
>Ga0163150_10003171_pt1 | contig 23632 bp, 21 predicted proteins | sample OliLakLV19P2IB_FD_148628 | JGI IMG/M metagenome (GOLD analysis project Ga0163150, IMG submission 148628) | Freshwater microbial mat bacterial communities from Lake Vanda, McMurdo Dry Valleys, Antarctica - Oligotrophic Lake LV.19.P2.IB | ecosystem: Environmental > Aquatic > Freshwater > Lake >...
GTCGTACTCCAGCGGTTCGTGCAGCCGACGCTTCGCGGTCCGAAGGAATTGCAAACATTCGTTTGTAGCTAGCCGGTAGAGCCAAGTCTCGAAGCCGGATCGATCCGAAAACTGCTGGATTGTGCGGTAGGTTTGCAGAAAAATCTTTTGAGCAAGGTCGTCGGCCTCTTGGATTCCGACCATACGTACGACCAAGCGAAATATCTTGGGAATACAACGGTCGTAAAGCTCCCGCTGTGCGCCACGATCTCCGTTCTGGCAGGCCGTCACAATTTGCGCTAACGATTCTGGCATGCTCGCACATAAGTCCGACCCTCGCTCTGATTGATTGGATGCAGCGAGGCCAGGATTTCTTCGCGGTGCGGCGGTAATCATTGATCCCATCCCTCGGCGTATCAGCCGAACTAAGCTGATTGATCGGGGAATTCCCGAGCGATCATAACCAAGCAGTACTCCTGGGCAAATCCGATACCGTTCTCCATCAATCTGAATTTAGTCGATTGCAGTCGCAATTTTGGTCGCTACATCACACATTTCGAGTTAAGCGCTGTGCGATTCAGTCGCAAAGTGAGCGGGCCCCGTCCACTGCGAACGGATCGACTGCAATTCCGCAGTGCGCTCGCGAAGAAACCAGGGTTAGCGAGCATCTAAAAGAATGCTATAGGACCGATGGTCGGTCCCGCCGCCCAACTGGCCGCGACTAGCGGCTTGCGCCGCCACTGTAGAAACCTAATTCGCAAGGAACTTCCATGAACCCAATGACCAAACCACTGATTGCCCTAGCGCTTCTTGCGCTTGTCATTCCCGCGAACACAGCCAATGCCCAACGTGACGCCGGATCCAAAATTCGCGGCGAATACAACTTCAACGGCAACTCTGGCGGCAGTGCGATGCGCAGCGCCCGCGATTACTCCACCTATTACCGCGAGTACGCCCAAACGGCGCCGAAAGAAAAAGTCAACCCGGAAGTCGCGAGGGACGCAGCGGACAGCATCGGGCAATACATCACAAAAGCCCAAAAACATATGGCTTGGATGCGCAAGCAAGCGGTCAATGACAAGGACAAGGAAACTTTGACCTCGTTGGATGTGATCGATAAGAACCTAGCTGACGCGTCGAAGTCGCACGCCGAGATGCATGAGACCTGCCTGAAAGACAATGTCGATGGAGCGGCCTCAATGAACTGTTGCAAGGTGATTGATGCGTCATTGGCGAAGGCTATTGCCGAGCATGACAAGTTGATGAAGCGGCTTTCGACAACGAAGAAGTAGCCGTTACGCTCAAAAACTTGCAAAGAAGCCCCCAATAGTTTGGGCGGCAAGTGTCTCGGGCAACTAGGATGCTTGCCGCCCCGTGCTATGCACAAACGGGATTGCGGTGCCGCGCGGCTTCTGTGACACAATGTGCAATGCTGCACTGCCACGCGGCAAAAGTGAAGTGCGCCGATCTCAAGAAATCGGCCTTAAGGCATGAGCCGCTCGCCCACTGCGGTGTTCAGTTTCAGCATGCTGCGGCGATGCCGAATCAAAGCGTCGCGGTACTGCCGGACGACCTCGTTGTAATCCTTTTGTGCGTTGAGATATTCCACCGCACTCACTTCGCCTTGCTTTAGAAGTCCGGCCGTCAAATCGCGAATGCGCTTCGACCGCGGTAGCACCGTAGTCTCCAGTCGTGCTGCCGCATCCCGGCTCGCAGCGTATTCGGCATAAGCCCGATCGACCTCGGCCATCACTTGGCGTTCTAGTCCGGCAAGTTCCGTTCGAGTCTGTGTAACGTTGATCTGGGCACGTCGGATGTTGCCTTGATTTCGGTTGAACAAAGGCACACTTGCGAATGCGGCAATTGAATATGAGGTCGCATTCTGGCCCCCGGTCGGGGCGTTGTTTCTAAATTCGTAAGGAGAGTACAGTAGGAAGACATCAGGAGTCTTTTCAGCCTGAGCCAACTGCACATCGGCTTGCGCTCGTTGCACACCAAGGCGATACGCCATGAGGTCCGGGCGACTTCGTAATGCGAGCGCACAAAGTTCGTCGCGGGCCTCAGGCAGAGACTCCCGATCCCTTAACGTCGCTCTTATCTCGATCCTGTCCGCTTCTTCCAGAGGCAAATAGAGCATTGTAGCCAAATTCTGTTTGACTTGTCGCAGAGCGAAATGTGATTGTTCCAAGCCAAGCTCGGCTAGATCAGTTTGAATTAGCGCACGTTCCAAGTCGGGACGAGGAATGGTGCTGCTTTTCAATTGAGCCTGAACCAACTTGGCGATGGCTTGCAGGCCGGCTTGACTCGCAAGTGAATACCGAACGGTCTCACGGGCGGCAATGAGATCAACGTACACGGTGTACAGGTTATCAATCTCCAGTCGTACTGCGTCTTGGTATTGGGCCTCCAGTACGCGTTGAGCTCGGCCAGCCACTTCGGTACGGGCGATGCGTTTATGGCTCACATCGAACGGATAGATCACCGTCGCGCTATAACCATTTTCGCCGGGACGTGCGGCAGAGTAGCTGCCGTATGGAACCGATGAGGCAGTCCCAAACACGAGAGGATTTGCGCGCAAGCTGGCCGTAAGAACATCCGCGCGAGCCTGGGGGATTTCTAAAGCCTTGGTGCGCAGCTCTACGCTTCGATGGACCAATTGATCGATTGCCGCGTCAAGAGTCAGTCCATCGGCCGGCCCTTCTTCGTCGGTCGCAGGTATTTCCAACTGGCCATACAGCGGCACCGAGGGCGTCGGAAGTTCCTGTGGGGGCGCGAAGCGTAGGTCTTGAGGGCGTTGAGTCCGCTGGCCTTCGTTGGAAATCGCAGTTAGCACGTCCCGATTTCCGGTGACCGAAACTGCCGACGAGGCTCCGGGAGCCAAAAGCCCCTTGATGCGCGAGCCACGTCCGCCTGCGTCGGCTCCTAAGGTGCTCTCGCGACCGCCAATAACTCCGCCCAAATGGGTATCAGCTCGAGCGTTTTCTTGAGTCTGGACGCCCTTCGACAACAGTATTATGTCGTCCGCCAAGGAGGAAATCTGGCCCAACGCGACGCGCGTCTGTCCGGCGATGAGGGCTGCCAGAAGCACTGGAAAGGCGAATCGCAACACGAGCAATTCCTTTGCGATCGTCAGCGAGCAATTCGCTGAAAAGGGAGGGGCGTCGGAGGCGGGACGGGGGCGGATTATGACGGAAACATCGCGCGATCCTGGTACATCATCTGTATCGGCCGCGTCAATTGTGTCTGTTGAATCATCTATTTCGTGGTGTGGCCGAATTTCCATCGGCGGGAGGGTCGCAATGCCAAAACTTCCGTCGCCCTACGCTGAGAGCCTGTCGCACGGCAAACCGGCTGGTGTAGAACAATTTGGAATCGTAGTGCGTAGACCAGTAAGTTTGAGGCCGCCCGAAAAGCGCCGACTCCGTCACGATTTTAGGAGGGCGTAACTGGCTGCCAGGAAAGAGTTTCGCATCGCACAATCTGAGCCAAGCTGGCGAAATGCGGAGTATCGAATTTGGGGAATTGCTCCCAAATGGCGCGAAGGCGAATCAAACGGGGCGAAATAATCCGAACTTGAGTTTTTTGACGATTGTGCCGATACTGACTACCGGTGAAGGCTTATATGCATTTGTTGCTGGGTTCAGCATGTTCCGACGCCTAATCAATTCCTACTTGATCGCGATTTTGCTAGCAGGTCCGTGCCTGTGTTGTTGCTCACTTTCGCGCGCGTCGACCAAGGATTGCCCAATTGCAACGGATGGCGGTCTGGAAATCGAATCACATTCTTGCTGCCACAGTGAGCCTGACGATCACGCCCCTGAAAAATCGCAAGATTGCCCCTGTCGCAAGCACCAGGATCAACAAGCTACGTCGCTCGGCGTCGAAGCTTCGATCGCAAACGCCCGTCTAGTAGCGGAACTGTCTTGGCCGAGCTTGCTGTCGGCGTGGACCTTCACCGGCGAATCGTCGCAGGCGGATGATTCAAATCATCTAAGCCGACAATCGCTCGAATCGACTTTTTCGAGTGCCCAGGATCTTTTGCGCGCCTTCTCTGTGATGCGCTGCTAGTTCACGCTCTCCGTGGACTGCGATTCATTTTGTCTGTGACGCGCAGTTTGGCGTCTCACTTACTTTGCATGCATTTTTCAGAGCCCATTTGATTGGCTCCGCATGCGCACCGCATCAACGTCTTGCATGCTTTGTGCGGGACAATCCTTGAAGGAGATCTGTCATGAAGTCAATCCGGTTTCAAAATACGACCGCCGTAGGGCTATTCCTATTCAGTGGCATCGCTGCACAACTGGCTTACGCCGACAGCGACCAATTGCCCAAGGATGTCGATGCAACCGTGAACGCAGCATTCGCCAAACTCACTCCGAGCGATCGAGTAGTCGCGGAGGCACAACGCTGGTGTCCGGTGACGCCTGATCGACTTGGGGCGATGGGGGCAACGGTAAGGATCATGCTCGAAGGCAAAACAGTTTTTCTCTGTTGCGCCGACTGCGAGAAGGATGCCCGTGCGAATCCCAAGGCCACTTTGGGGAAAGTCGACAAGTTGAAGAAAATCAACACAGCATTCGCAAAGTTGTCTATGGCTGATCGCCAAATTGCAGAGGCCCAGCACTATTGCGCCGTCCAGAACAAGAACGACCTCGGCTCCATGGGAACTCCAATCAAGGTCATGCTGGAAGGGCAACCTGTCTTTCTCTGTTGTGGCGGCTGTAAGAAGTCGGCCGAAGCCAATCCAATGGCGACTCTTGCAACGGTCGCGAAACTTAAAGCGGCAAATGCCAAAGGCCACGAGCATGGCGATCACAAATAATCTGGATTTTTGCGTTTCGCAGCCACCTGAAGGCGGCGGCGATTTCTTTTGTGGATCTTTTCGGCAAATTGCACAAGGAGAGCGGCAATGGCACGGAAGCTTCGGCTGAGAAATCAGTTGCTCAACCGCACCAAGATCAAAAACACGAACCCGTTGTTAAAGGGGACACTTATGTCACGGAGAGTTCTCGTTCCCATGATCGCTTTGTTTGTTGTCGGAGCGATTGCTCTCACGGGCTGTTCGGAGCGGCCGGCGGGACAGCCCGCCATTGCGAAGACAGGCTCGCAACCCGCAGTCGGAACCAATGAAGCATCCACCGTTGCGGGCGATGATCAACATGTGCATAAGCCAGGAGAGCACGGTGGCATCATTGTGACGATCGGTCGAGATAGCTACCACGCCGAAGCGATCTTTGAAAAAGGAGGGACGCTACGGCTGCTGATGTTAGGCAAAGACGAGGCCAGGGTCTTGGAGGTTGAGTCGCAGACTTTCAAGGGCTATGCAAAGTCGCTGGGAGGCGCTGAATCCATGCCATTCGAGTTAGCGCCGGTGCCTCAAGATGGAGACGTCGAGGACACAACGTCGCAGTTTGTCGGTCAAATCCCTGAATCGCTCGCCGGTCAGCCCGTCGAGGTGACAATACCCAGCGTGCGGATTAAGGGCGAGCGATTTCGCCTCGGCTTTGCATCAGCAATCGAACCCCATGCCTCGGATACCATGCCGGCCAAGGTCGATGACGAAGAGGAGGTGATGCTCTACCTGACACCTGGTGGGGCCTACACCGAGGCGGACATCAAAGCGAACGGAGGAGTTACCGCCTCGCACAAATTCAAAGGGATCATGTCGAGCCACGACATGAATCCCAAGCCGGGCGACAGGATTTGTCCGGTAACATTGACCAAGGCCAACTCTAAATTCACCTGGATTGTCGGCGGCAAGCCTTATGAATTCTGTTGCCCACCTTGCGTGGATGAATTCCTCAAGACGGCCAAGCAGAATCCGACGGCGCTCAAGAATCCGGACGAATACGTGAAAACTCGGTAAGGAATCGCAAGGCCAGGGTTTTAATTCAAGCACAAGGAGCACCACAATGTTAACCAAGATCATGATCGCAAGTCTCGCAAGCGTGCTAACCATCGGATTGGGAACCAAGATAGCCGCGGCCGAAAAGGCTCCCACGACCATTACGGTCGACGGCATGCATTGCCCAAGCTGCGCAAAAAAAATTGCCGGTAAGCTAACGGCAGTTTCGGGCGTAGCCGCCGTTTCCACGGATATTAAAGCGGCGCAGTTGCAAGTCACTGCCGCCGCAAAGACAAACCCATCGCCTAAGGCGCTATGGGAAGCTGTCGAAGCCGCTGGTTACAAGACCGTGAAAATCGAAGGCCCAAGTGGGGTCTTTACCGAAAAGCCGAAATCATAGCCAGCATGCGGCAACGCAGGTCGCCCGTCCGGGGAAATCCCGGGCGGGTGTACTTGCGGTTGTGAAATGAACGTTCGATGAGTCGGAACTGACGAGGCGACCAGCCGCAAGCGAAGCTGGATGGCGACATTCGCGATGAATTGGGTTACAGGGGATTCGGCGATGCGATACGTTTTTGCGTTTCTACTAGCCATCACGGCATTGACAGGCTGTACTTCGCCCACATCCACGGAGGAGAAACCTACCAATACTGCGAATCCACACGCGGGCCATGACATGGGTGCCGCCACGAGCACGGTGCTGGCCGAAACAGACCCTAACCCGCCAATCGCTGGTGCGCCGACGAATTTGACGTTCATGATTCACGACGCAAACGACAAGATGGTTCGCGAGTTCGATGAAACGCATGAACGCAAAATGCATCTGATCGTTGTTCGCGACGGTCTCGATATCTTTGCGCACGTACATCCCGAGATCAGCCCGGCTGGCATGATCACAATATCGCACACGTTTCCAGTGCCTGGCCGATACCTGCTCTATGCAGACCATAAACCGCTAAACGGCGCGCCGGCCACGCCGATGGCCACTGTCGAAGTTGCGGGAGACCCGCCTCCGGCTCCAAAACTGAAACCCGACGTGCCGGGCACCATAAAGGCCGACTCGCTTCAGGCGAAGATCACCGTCACCAATGCCCAGGCAAGCAAGGAAACCCCGATCACATTCGACCTATTTAATGAGAACGGACAAGCCGTGAACGATCTTGAGCCGTATTTGGGCGCAATGGGGCATCTTGTGATTCTCAGCGCAGACGGAAAACAATTCGTACATGCACACCCGGACGATGGTTCTGCCAAATCGAATAAGGTAGCGTTCGGCGCGCACTTCCCAAATGCGGGCATCTATAAAGGGTGGGGGCAGTTTAAGCGTGTGGGCACTGTGCATACGATTCCATTCGTGATCGAAGTCAAATAGCAGCATCCTGTCGAACAGCGATGCAGGCGGGTGAGGCCCACAATGTCAAGATGCAGTCACGCGCGGCGTGCAACAATCTGTGTAGTGCTCGTCCTTACTTTTGCGCCTGGAATGGTTTCGGCTCACGAGGGTCATGCGCCGCTACCGACTAAGGGCGCACAGATCGATATCGCCAAGGGGCTCATTACGCTCAGTCCCGAGGCGCAACGAACTTTGGCGGTCAAAACCGCTGACGTCGAATTGCAGCAACCCAATGAGAAGGTGCTGGCTTACGCAATGGTTGTGGCGCCGTGGCAGCAGCATGCCTTTGCGACATCTCGCGCGGCGGGAAGGATCGCTAAACTCAATGTGAAACCAGGACAGCGAGTAACTGCGCGGCAGGTGCTGGCTGAGGTGGAGAGTCTGGAGCTTGAAAATCTACAACTCCAACTCTTAAATGCCGTCAATGATCAGGCATTGGACACCAAAGTTGTAGATAGCCTTGCCCCCCTGGAGAATATTCAAGCCGTAGCCGCGAAGGACATATTTGAGGCGCGCAGCAAGCTCGAAGAGAGTCAAGCTGCCGTCGATATCGCTCGGAGCAAATTGCGGAACTTGGGTTTGAGCGAAGACGATGTGTCACGATTGGCAAAGGGTTCTATCCGTCAACTCAACCGATTACTGCCCGTCTTTAGCCCGATTGCTGGCACTGTCGTCCATAGCGACTTAAGCGTTGGCCGAGTAATCGAACCGAGCGAGCACCTGTTTGAAATTGTCGATCTTGCGAAGGTCTGGGTGCGAATCAGTGTCCTTGAAAAAGACCTTCATCGCGTGGCCGTCGGCCAGCAAGTCCAGCTCACTCTCGCTGCATTTCCAAAGGAAGTTGTCGAAGGCCACATCACAGTGATCGTTCCATTTCTCGATCCCGAAAGCCATTTGGGCAACGTCTGGGCCGAGATCGTCAATCCGGTCGACCAACCGGCCCGCTACCTGCCCGGTATGTATGGCCAGGCACAAGTGATTGTTTCACCTCCAGGTAAAATGGTCTCTTTTCCTGCGGACGCCCTCATTGGTGAATCAGCCGACAAGTATGTGCTCGTGGAGGAAGAGGCAACAAGCAAAGCATATGTCTATCGCAGGCAAAATGTGGTTGTTACTCTACAGAACACTTCCCGCGTTTTCGTAGAGGACGGCGGCCTATTTCCCGGCGACCGCGTCGTTACTTCGGGGAGCCACGAGTTGGCCACATTTTTCGGGCTTGGCATTCTAAAGCTTAGTCCCGAAGCACTGAAAAATGGGCATGTCGTTACCGACAAAGTGAGCGATCACGAAGTTCAGCGAGTGATCAACATCGAAGGAATCGTCGAAGTTCCTCCGGACCATCAGGCGATCATTTCCACACAGGTAGCGGGGACGCTGGAAAAGGTCCTTGTCGAACGCGGTCAAGCAGTCAAGAAGGGAGAGACTGTCGCCGAGTTAGCCGGCGTCGAATTCCAAGAATTGCAGCTTCAGTTTATCCAGTGGCACCTGAGAGCCAAGCTCGCCAAAAAACTTCTTGACCGTCGCCAAAGCCTGTCGGATACCCAGAGCCTCGCCAAGCGTCAACTGTGGGAAACCGAAAGTCAATACAATGCAGCAATCAACGAACGTGACGCGGCCGAGCGTAAGCTTCGATCGCTGGGCTTATCTTCCGCTATGCTGGCGGACATTACCGAAACCCGTTCATTGGCAAAGACGCTATCCTTGCGATCGCCCATTGATGGCATTGTTGTACGATTTGACAAAACGCTTGGCCAAGCGATCAAGGCCCAAGAACCCATTTTTGAAATTCACAATCTCAGCCGCGTGTGGGTCGAAGGATACCTCTCGGAACGCGACCTAGCTAAGGTCGCCATTGGACAGCCGGCACGTGTTCGAGTCATAGCCGATCCGGCGTTTATGGCACTCGGTAGCGTCGTACGCAGCGGCCAGGTCCTAGGAAACCAAGACCGAACTTTGCCGATTTGGGTCGAGTTGGAGAGCACGCCTCAAATTGTGCTTCAGGCCAATATGTTGGCGAGGATCACTCTGACTCTGGGAGAGAGCCAGCCGTCTCTCGCGGTGCCGCTGGGAGCCATCGCTCGCGAGGCAACCCGGACCTACGTCTTCGTCCGCGACGCCAAAGGTGTCTTCGAGCGGCGGTTCGTAAAAACGGGACGCGAGGACGATCGATTCGTCGAAATCCTATCAGGTCTTAAACCCGGCGAAACCATTGCCGTAAGCGGTGCTGCTGAATTGCAAACGGCCTACGCCTCGATTCGATAGGATTCATCGTGCTTAACTATATCATCGGGTTTTCTCTGCGAAATCGCATCCCAGTGCTTCTGGGAGCGATCACCCTCGTAGTGTACGGGGTCTATCAGCTCTCGCAGATGCCGATCGATGTATTCCCAGACCTTAATCGACCCACGGTGGCGATTTTGACTGAGGCGCCAGGGCTCGCTCCCGAAGAGGTCGAAGTGCTAGTCACGCGACCGATCGAATTCCTGCTCAACGGAGCGACGGGCGTTCAACGCGTGCGCTCCGCGTCCGGCATCAACCTTTCCATCGTATGGGTCGAGTTCGAGTGGGGCAGCGACATCTATAAGGATCGTCAGATTGTTGCCGAGAAGCTGCAACTTGCGCGAGAACGTCTGCCACGAGGTACGAATCCGATTATGGCTCCGATCTCTTCCATTATGGGCGAGATCATGCTAGTTGGTTTGAAATCCACCGCGGACCTGAAGACTCCGGAAGAACGCAGTCTGAAGTCGCAGGAATTGCGCACCCTCGCCGAGTTCACGATCCGCAATCGTTTGTTAGCCGCCCAGGGGGTTTCTCAAGTCACGGTCATGGGCGGCACCCTCAAGCAATACCAAGTCATCACGACGCCTGACCGCTTGGCCGCCCAGGACGTGACACTCCAACAATTGGTCGAAGCAGCCGAGAAGGCCAATGTAATTGCTGGCGGCGGCATCATGGAGCGCTCCGCGAAAGAAACGTTGATTCGAATTAGCGGTCAAAGTCTGGCCCTTGAGGATATCGAGAGCACACCGATTCTGTGGCGCAGCCCGAGAGCCGTATTGATAAAAGACGTAGCCGATGTGCGTTTTGGCGGACCCGTCAAGCGGGGCGATGGTGGCGTGTGGGTCAAGGAGGGGGACAAGACCTTGGGCGGCAGCGCAGTGATCCTAAGTATCCAAAAGCAGCCCAATGCGAACACACTTGTGCTCGACAAAGAAATTGGCAAGGTATTGGATCAGTTGCAGCTGGACCTTCCGAAGGACATCAGGCTTGAACGTCAAATCTTCAAACAGGCAGACTTCATCCAGGCGGCCATCGACAATGTCATTGAAGCGATTCGTGATGGCGTAATCTGGGTCTTTGTCATTCTATTCATATTTTTGTGGAATTTTCGGACGAGCATTATCACACTGACCGCCATTCCGTTGTCGCTGCTCATCACGGTGCTTGTTTTCACCTATTTTGGCGTCTCAATCAACACGATGACGCTGGGTGGAATTGCCGTCGCCATCGGCGAACTGACAGACGATGCCATCGTCGATATCGAGAACATTTTCCGCCGCCTGAAAGAGAATCGCCACAGGCCTCGGCCTGACAATTCCTTGAAGGTCGTGTTCTTGGCGTCCAGCGAAGTGAGGAACTCCATTGTCTACGCCACTCTGATCGTCTGCCTCGTCGTGTTGCCCCTTTTCGCAATGACGGGTCTCGAAGGGCGAATGTTTGCGCCCCTGGGCCTAGCGTACATAGTTTCCTTGATGGCATCGCTCTCAGTTTCCTTGACCGTAACGCCGGTGCTGGCTTCATTTCTGCTTCCGAAAGCAGGATTCATGAAAGAATCTAAAGACCCATTTGTGCTGCGAAAGCTCAAGGAATTGGACACCCACGTTCTTCGTTTCGCCTTGCGGCATCCCCGGCCAATTCTAGCTGTAACACTGGGGCTGGCGATTCTTTCCAAGATGGTGGTGTTTTGGATGGGGTCCGAGTTCTTGCCACCATTCAACGAGGGCACGTTGACGATCAGCTTGCAAACCGAACCGGGGACTAGCTTACGGGAGAGTCAGCGTGTGGCGGAACGAACCGAGGCCATGCTCTTAGAGATTCCGGAGGTCCTGTCTGTTTCACGTCGCACTGGACGGGCCGAAATGGACGAGCATGCCGAAGGCGTCAACTCCTCAGAGATTGACGTGCGCGTGCTTGAACACCAACGCCCCAAGCCGGGACCTTGGTTCGCATTCGTAAGAGCAATTCCAGGCCTCCACCGGTGGGGTGTGATCACCGAAGGCCGTCCGCGCGAAGAGGTCATTGCGGATGTTCGCGACAAGATTACCAGCATTCCTAACGTGAAGGTTAATATAGGCCAGCCCATCTCGCATCGACTCGACCATATTATGTCAGGCGTGCGCGCACAGGTGGCGGTAAAGATATTCGGTGAAGATCTCCGCGAACTTCGAACGGCGGCGCAAGACGCGCAGTCGCTCATGGCAATAATCCCGGGCGTGGTCGATTTGCAGATTGAGCCCCAGGTCGAAATCTCGCAGCTGCGGCTTAAAGTAAAGCGGCAGGAAGCCGCTCGTTATGGACTGGCGCCGGGTGACGTCGCTCGTCTGCTTGAAACGGCTTACAAGGGAACCGTCGTCTCTGAAGTGCTCGACGAAGATCGCCGATTTCCCATCCTCGTCTGGTACGATGAACAGGCCCGGAACGACCCAGGCGAAATAAACAAGACAATTCTGGACACCCCCTCGGGTCGCAAAGTAGCCCTTGGGCAAGTCGCTGAGGTGCTCGATACTACTGGCCCCAACACGCTTAATCGCGAGAATGTTCAACGCCGCATTGTGGTCGCGTGCAACGTTCAGGGTAGCGACTTGGCAAGCGTCGTTACTGCTATTCAAGAAGCCCTTAAGCCCATCGAAGCCCAGTTGCGGAAGTTAGGTGGGAGCTATCGGATCGAATACGGTGGCCAATTCGAAGCGCAGCAGCAAGCGAATTTCCGCCTTGCTCTGCTGGGAAGCCTGTCGATCGTGGGCGTCTTTTTGCTCCTATGGAAGTGCCTGGAATCTTGGCAAGCGGCCTTGCAGGTACTCTTGGTTAATATTCCGTTAGCGGCACTGGGCTCGGTTGCCATGCTGCTGGTTATTAACCGACCTGCTTGGGCGACGCTGCAAGCGGTTCCAGTCTGGGAATGGCCAAAAGTCTGGGCGCAAGCGACGACGCTCTCGGTCGCGCACTGGGTCGGTTTCATTACGCTTATTGGAATCGTCAGCCGCAACGGCATTATGATGATTTCACATTACATTCATCTAATGAAGCATGAGGGTGAAAAGTTTGACGAGCACATGATCATTCGCGGAAGTCTCGAACGCTTGGCGCCAGTGTTGATGACCGCGTTCGTCGCCATGATCGGGCTTGTTCCCCTCGCCCTGGGCGCGGGTCAGACAGGAAAGGAACTTTTGCATCCACTCGCAATCGTCGTGATTGGTGGCTTGCTGGATTCGACCTTGATGGACCAGATCGTGACACCTGCCGTCTTCTTTCTATTCGGTCGCAACGTCTATAAGCACAAAGTGGCAGATACCAACCACACGGACGAAATGGAAACACTTGCCGATGTGTGGTTTCCCAGAGATGATTCGGAAATCCTCGTAAATTCGAATGGCCGCTCGGTCGAGTCATCCGAATTGGACGTTCGTCTGCCAACGTAGGCCCTTAAAATGTCTTTCGCTTGCGGCGGGCTTTTGCAATCGGCGCCGGCCGCCTAAAAGTCGGCGGCGGCGTCTACGATCTAAAAAACGACTTGGTCCGGCTGGTCCTGTAATCTGGAGAAAGGCTTGGCTACACGCGAACGCGTGCAAGTCATTTGGTACGGCGCGGGGCGCGCCATCCTAACGGAGTTAGAACAGTGGACGACGACCGCAACTCGCTGGCGAGTGCCGCGAACTTTATTCACCATCACTTTTTGCTGATCATTGTCGCGTCCTATCTTGCCGCAGGCCTTGCGCCAGCGTTCGGCCTATGGCTAAAAAACTGCTCGTTCGGAACCGTGTCGGTCGGCAGCCAGACGCTCCACGTGTCGCTATCACTCGTCTTGCTGAACCTGCTGTTGCTAAATGCCGGGATGGGTGTTGATGTGCGGCACCTGCGGTCGATCCGCAAGAATGCCACGCTCCTCATCACGGGAATAGGAGCCAACGCGCTCGTACCGGTCGCATTTCTGTGCGTCCTGCAACAAACCTTACGGCTTTGGCATAACCCGGTGGAAGTGCAGCACATTCTCACAGGACTCGCAATTGTGGCATCGATGCCCATCGCCGGCTCCTCGACGGCTTGGTCGCAAAACGCGAACGGCGCCATGGCGCTCAGTGTTGGGTTAGTTCTTGCATCGACGTTCTTGAGTCCACTGACGACCCCGGTCGCTTTGCATGCTGTGGGCTTCTTGACCACGGGTGACTATTCCGAAGACCTGCACGAGCTCGCCGCCGACGGAACTGGCCTGTTTCTCGGGCTAAGCGTCTTACTACCGTGCGCGGCGGGGATCCTGATCCGCACGATAGTGGGCGAGAATCAAATGGCAAAGGCCAAGGCTGCTCTAAAGCTAGTCAATGCGTTGGTGCTAGTCACTCTCATCTATGCGAACGCGTCCGTGTCACTGCCGCAAGCGATCGCAAAGCACGACTACGACTATTTGGCTGTGACGTTCTTCATTGCCACGGCATTGTGTGCAGGGGCCTTTGCAATGGGTTGGCTGTTGTCGAGACTCTTCTCCGCAGAAATGCCGGAAACTGTAGCCATGACCTTCGGCCTCGGAATGAGCAACAACGGCACCGGTCTTGTTCTTGCCACCACTGCATTGGCCGATCACCCAGAAATTCTGTTGCCAATCATCATGTATAACTTAGTTCAACATCTCGTTGCAGGAGTGGTTGATCGACTCATGCACCGCGGTGTCGCGACTGCGTCAAAATCCAGAAGCGATGCACTGACAACGCGGTCCGATGAACAACGGGGCCCACAACAATGCAGGTGATCACTGTTCTTGCTTGGTACGCGCTGGCCGCGTTGGCGGAAATCGGTGGCTGTTTTGCTTTCTGGAGTTGGCTTCGCCTTCAAAAAAGTGCGGGGTGGATCATACCGGGCGTGATCTTGTTAATTGTCTTTGCGACGGCGCTAACCCGGGTTGATGCCGCGCAGTACGCGGGTCGAACCTACGCAGCATACGGCGGCATCTATATCCTGGCGTCGGTTTTGTGGCTGTGGTGTGCTGAGGGCGCCCAGCCGGATCGTTGGGATGGGTTGGGAGCCGTGCTTTGCCTGCTTGGAGCTGGCGTCATTCTCTGGGTCACGAGCTGGCCATCCTGCTCAACCTAAACGTTTGAGCGGCACTTGCGGTTCTCTTCCTCAAGCTGCTTCAGCCGTCGCAGTTCGGTCACGCCCAGTCCGGAAAACTTCTTCTTCCAACGGTGGAACGTCTGCTCGCCGAATCCTAGCTTGCGGATGATCTCCGCCACGGCCGTCCCAGAGTCATGCTGCCGCAGAGCAGACGCAAACTGCTCCTCCGTAAAATGATTCTTGCCCATCGATGTCGCCACTACGTGGCTCGGCGTCGGCGCATATCAGGCATTGGCTTCCGGCTCCCCAAAAGCTAGCCGCAATTCAACCCGTTGATTGAATCCGGCATAGTCGTGCCCACGAGTAGGCCCAGCTCAATCAAGCAAATGAACTTCCGTAATTGCCGCTAACTTAAGGACTTCAGTAGATCTTTGAGCAGACTACACAGGTTGCTGACGAGGCACTGGACTCAAAATTCGGTGCCCGCAAGGGCGTGTGGGTTCAAGTCCCACCTTCGGTATTCAATCGGCGCAATGACTTAGGGCGATTCGCTCTGAGTCTTTTCTTTTTTTCAGACGCGAATTCATGGTCACGATTGCGATTGCGTTGAGTTCGCGTCGATGGTCCAGATATACCGCAAAGTCAAGAGTCCCGCGAGGAGTTCGGTAACGTGGGGAGCACGCCCTGCGCGGGCACCAGTTACGGAATGGCAAGTGGGTGCGAATGACGGGGACCGTTGATGCCCGTCGCCAACAGACGCACTTAGCCGCAGCGCTCGTGTTGGGAACCATCGCCAGCACCTGGCAGGCGATCCGCGCAGAAACGGCCCGCAAAGCCGAAGCCGAGCAACGACAAATCGCCGAAGCGGCCCGTGCGGCCGAATCTGAGCAGCGGAAGATTGCCGAGGCCGAGCGGAGTGAGGCGGAAAGACAGCGCGAACTCGCTGAATCGAACTTCAAGCGAGCGAGAGAGACGGTCGACGAGTACTTCACTCTGGTCAGCGAAAGTAAACTGTTTGACATCCCGGGGATGCAACCGCTGCGAAAGGAATTGCTCGAAGCGGCACTACGCTTTTATGAGAAGACCGCCGTCGAACGCACCAACGACCCGGCGGCTCTGGTCGATCTGGCCGTGACGTACATTCGCGTGTCCACGATTAACCACACGGTGGATCGCAATGACGACGCGCTGGTAGCCCTTGACCGATCGCTGGACGTTGTTGATCGGCTGCGACATCAGTTTCCCGAGGCGCGTGACCAGCACCGCCGTCTGGCCGGGGCGTGGAAGGGGCTTCGGCCCACGCAGGCTTCAACCGAAATGCCCAAGGACCTCACGGCGGCGTTCCAAACGATCTCCCGGATGATTGGCACCTGGGAGGAATTGTGCCGGAAGTACGACGAGCCAGCTTTTCGGAGCGATTTGGCGGCATGGTATTACTTTCTGGGCAACCTCTTGGCGAGTGGCCGTCAGCCGGCCGAAGGGGCGCCCTATTTGGAGAAGGCGCGAGCCACGCTGCAGTCGCTCTCAGTCGAAGTTCCCAATAATCCCGAGTATCGCGCGGATCTGGCGAGAGCTCATGAACAACTGGCCAGAAATCTGCCGTCAATCGGACGGCAAGAAGACGCCGAAGCCGCGTGTCGCGAGGCGCTATCGTTGCGTGAAAGCCTGGTTGCCGAATTTCCCCAGTCACCGCACTACCGGACCGAGCTGGCCATGAGCCTTCAACAATACAGCCCGTACTTGCGGCATCGCGATCCAATCGAGGCGGTAGACCTGGGGCGCCGCGCCAAAGATATCACCGAGTCCCTGGTGCGCGATCCACCTAGAGTTGAACCAAGGGTTAACCACATGACAGCGTAACGTTTCTCAAGGAGCATGAACCCCAGTACGCCGACAACGACCAGTGAAAGCACGATTGGACTTCCAAGAGCAGTCAGGTCCATTCCGGCTTCACGCAACCAAGGTGGACCAACGGGAACCGCAGGGAAGTCGGGATGGCGCAGCGAGCGGAGAACCCACTCGTCGAACCTTTGTGTGTCTCCTTCGATGACCTCATCCGTCAATTCGATGAAGAGGTACACAATGGAAACCGTCGCGAGAAGCGACAGCAAGGGGACAACTTGCTTCCAGCCAAGGTTTAATACTCGCGCTAGCTGGCGGCGACAAGCTTTTGCAATCATCGGCATGAGAACACCATCAATGGTCCACATTCCGCTGTTGTCACTATGATTTCCACGAGGATCAGCAGCACGATCAATAGTTCCAGGAACCATCGGAGCGACTAGGACGGCGGCGTGATCGGCGAGACGAAGTCCGCAGGCTTGACTGTAAGAATGCCGCAATCGCAGGTGCCCAGCACCTTTTCAGCAGTATTGCCGAGCAACAATCCCTTGACGCCGCTACGACCAACCGTTCCGAGTGAGATCAAGTCAATATTCAAGTGTTGCGCCAGACGGCCCACTTCCTGCCAAGGAGTACCCCAAGACAAATGCCGCTGGACTTTTTCGGGCTCTGTGTCGAGAGACTCAATAAATGCATCGAGTCGATGCTTGGCTTCTTCGTCAATCTCTCGCCGCAGGGAACTTCCTTTGGGAATTCGTGAGATGATGTCTTCGGGCACGTCTATCGAATCAACTACGTGCAGGAGGTGAAAATCGGCTGCAGCCTGATGAGCGATCCCGAGCCCTTCCAGAACCGCTTGGCGACTCACATCGGAAAAGTCCGTTGCTGCCAAAACTGCTTTAGGCGGTCCCACTTGCTCTGACTTGACGATCCACACCGAGGCAGGGCATTTCCGAATCAGGCGTTTGGCAGTGCTACCTATGAGAAATTGCTCCCATGCGGCGAGTCCGCGCGTGCCCGCCAGAACAAGGTCATATCCCCCGTGTTGGACTGCATGCGTGATCGCCACGAACGGATCGCCGAGGAGTGTCTCGACTGTGACATCCAGGTCGACGGCGTTGAGGTTGGCGACCAATCGGCGCATTTTCGTTTCGGACGCTAGCCGCACCTCGCGTTCGAAGTCCTCGAACTGCTCACCCTCGCCATACAATTGGTCCAGCTTGGCCCAATACGATCCAGACGTCGCCTCGCGACGTAGATCGGGCAGCACGTGCGCCACGGCCAGTGTGGCGCCAGTTCGCCTGGCAAGCCACACCGCTTGGCTCAACGCTGCATCGGCATATGCAGAGAAATCCGTCGCGACCAGAATGCGTTGATAGCCCTGAATCCCAGTGCGTTGGTGCGTCATAAAGTTTCCTTAACGTTGCTTGCATTCTTTGGATGGCCGTCGGCTTTCTCGCCGAGTTGCATTGGCGCATCCTCGCTCCAATTCAGCTCTGCCAAAAGATTCGCTTCAATTGTCTCGCAAATCGCGCCAAGAGGCAGGTGGCTGAGGTTTCGCTGTGAAAATGGGTTCTGGAGCTCAATTCCAATCTGGTCAAGCGAAATGAGCGGATAGGCAACCATCATTGTGATGACCGGCACCCAAAGATCGGCTCCTAGCCGATGCAATAGGGCGAACGGAAGTGACAGCATGAAGAGGAAAAGAAATCTCCTGATTTTGATGCTATAGACCAGCGGAATCGGTGTCTTTAAGATGCGCTCACAGGCGCCGATGTGGTCGATCAGTAAGGCCCGTTCACGATCTAGTTGCAGAAATGCAAACGATGACATGTTGCACACAACGATCGCGTGCTCCAGCAAACCCGCCAGTCGAAACGCTACTCGGCTCGGCATATGCTGGGATTGGGCGACTTCCTGTGCATTGTTTTCTCCAATGAGATGAGCGAAGTCTTCCGGAGCAGATTCGCGGCGGAGGGATTGCCGAGCCACATGCGGAAATGTCGCCGCCCAGCGTACAAACTGCTCACGCCAAGCTTGGTCCTTAGGACCGTATGCAAGGGCTGAGATCGTGAGGTTCCGACTCTGATTAACGATCCCCCCCCAGAGCTTGCGTGCCTCCCACCAGCGGTCGTAGCCAGCGTTGGTGCGCAGCACGAGTAGAAGTCCCAGCAGCGCGCCCGCTATTTCGTGCGGGGCGACGGGCAGACCGATCTGAACGCTGAATTGTCTTTCGATCCCTAGTGCCACCACCTCGATCACGGTTGCCAAGAGCCCGAACGCCAAGACATGCGGCACAACACGCGGTGTTACTGAGCCATGAATCGCAACCGCCTCGCGCCAGAAACCATTTCCAACCACAGCTGGTTCGGCCAGGCCCGATTGATTCAGTGAGTGATCCATTCGATCCGCCATTGTTGTTGTGATTTCCCCTTCCGACCGTGTGCCCACATTGTGAAAGCGAAGGATGGTACGTGCTACGCGTTTATGATCGTGCTAGATTGCGAACGCATCGGTCAATCGTGCCGCGGGCGGGATCGCCTCCGAAATACTCTCGGCCAGCGAAACGAATTGAGACTGCCGTGGGTCGTACCCGAACACCTGACCGGTTTCGATCTTATACACCCAGCCATGCAGCTTGAGATCGCCGCGAGCCAATCCCAGTGCCACCGCCGGATAAGTGCGAATGTTCTCCAATTGCACAAGGACATTTTCCTGAATTGCGACGTTCAAGAGGGCGGCCGGTGCAAGTTCCTGATACTTACCTTCGACAATCCGCTGTGTCGCGTCGGCATGGCTGAGCCAACGGTGAAGTGCCGGCATCGACTCGCGGATCGCCTCGGGGTTCAGCAGCGCGTTGACGGCCCCGCAATGCGAGTGGCCGCACACGATAATGTCCTTGATTCCCAACCCCACGGTCGCGAATTCAATGGTAGCCTCCTCACCCCCGAGGCCAGCGCCGTGGGGCGGGAGGATGTTGCCGGCGTTCCGCAGGATGAACAACTCGCCGGGTTCCGTTTGCGTGATCAGGTTCGGGTTAATGCGCGAATCGGAACAGGTGATGAATAACGCATCGGGGGTTTGTCCTTTCGACAATCGCTCGAACAACTCTCGCTGCGAGCTGAACAGGTTGTCTTGGAAATGGTGAATTCCCTGCATGAGCTTGAGCATTCTGTCTTCCTATTGTTTCGAGGTTGAGTTCTGGTCGATGTGTCACTGCATCTAGTCTGCCGAAACGGATTTTTCAGAGTCGGTTCCCGCAGCGGTTGCATGAGTACTATGTTGTGGCGAATGGTCCTGCAACTCCTTCCTGGCGACGGCAATCTTCTCGGGGGCCGTGATCCCCAGACGGACCCTCCGCCCATTGACCTCTAAAACCGTGAGCACAATGATTGCGGCACGCAGATCTGTTCCCCGACTTTGCGACTAAGTACAAGCATGAATCAGACCTCCCTGTGAGAGCCGTTCGGACAGACGCGGAATGTGTTTGGCAATTGGACGCACATTGTGGTTGGTGATCCTATTGGGCCAGAAACAACGGCCGATTTGCGTTCTGGATCGCGTGCAAGGCGGTCTCACCGAAGATGCGTCGCAACAGCAGGTTCTTCGCGCTGTTGCCCACGACCGTCAGGTCCGCGCCCCATTCTTCCGCATAGGGGAGCAGTTGGTCCTTCGGTGAATCAGGAACGACGGCTTCCTCCGGCTCAAATCCATGTGCTCGGCAATAGTCGGCCGCGTCGCCGACGAGTTGTTCCGCCTTGTCGGCTTGGTGCTCGAAGGTCACGATTCGCAGTTTGGCCTCCGGCCACAGCCGCATCTGTACGAACCGCTTCATGGCTTTGGCGGACTCCATCGAGCCGCTGTAAGCAATCAGTACCTTCTTCACGGAATAGAAACCCTTGGAGACGGCGATCAGGGGGCGGACCCCCGCCTGCACCAGCCGCACCAAGGCGTCGTGCGGATCGGGGACGAGATCGAACTCGAACAGGCTCCGCAGGCCGAAGATCATCAGGTCGTGATAGCGGGCCTGGTCAATCATCAGCGTGAACGGTTCGCCCACTTCGCGCAGCACCTGATGGCGTACACCGGCCGCTCGGCATGCGTCGGTAAACTCCTGCACGGCTCGCTCGCAGCGCTCCTTCGCCTTTTCCATGCGGTCATCTGCGAGTTGGTGAGCGTAGTGTCCGCCGCCAATGGGCACCGGGCCGACGTACGTCAGCCGCCCCTTGTCAATAATGCTGACGCCGGTCACTTCGGCATCGTGAGCTATCGCCAGTGCGACGGATTGGTTGATTGCGGAAACGGTAAACTCCGTACCGCCAAGGCCCACGAGGATGCGCTTGAGCATGACCCGAACATCCTTTAAGAAGAGGGAATGAAATAACGTCTTGCGAGTTCTAGGCGCTCTCTTGTTCCAAAATCGCCAGTGTGGTCTTAAGCACGGTGTCAGGGTTGAGCGAGATGCTGTCGATGCCTTGCTCGACCAGGAATTGTGCGAACTCCGGATAGTCGCTGGGTGCCTGCCCGCAGATGCCAATCTTTCGCCCCCTAGCGCGACAAGTGGCGATGACCTGGGCGATCATCTTTTTCACAGCGGGATTGCGTTCATCGAATAATGGCGCGACGATGTCGCTGTCGCGGTCCACGCCGAGAATGAGTTGGGTGAGGTCGTTCGAGCCGATGCTGAAGCCATCGAAGATGTCGGCGAACTCGTCGGCGAGGATGACGTTGCTGGGGATTTCGCACATGACGTAAAGCTCTAGCCCGTTCTCACTGCGCCGCAATCCATGCTTTTCCATTTCGGCCTGCACACGGCGGCCTTCTTCGACGGTGCGGCAGAAAGGAATCATCAGCTTGAGATTGGTAAGGCCCATCTCGTCGCGCACTTTTCTCACGGCGCGGCATTCGAGCGCGAAACCCGCTTGGTACCGGGGATGGTAATACCGGCTGGCTCCCCGAAAGCCGAGCATTGGGTTCTCCTCGGCCGGCTCGTAGGCCTTGCCGCCGATGAGGTTCGCGTATTCGTTGGTCTTGAAATCACTGAGGCGCAGGATCACGTCCTTCGGATAGAACGCGGCGGCGATCATCGCGACGCCCTGCGCCAGCTTATCCACGAAGAACTGCGGCTTGTCGGTGTAGCCTGTCGTGAGCCGCTCGACCTCAGCTTTGGCCGACGGGTCTGCGAGCCGCTCGAAGTCAACGAGCGCGAGCGGGTGGATCTTGATATAGGTCGTGATGATGAACTCCATCCGAGCGAGGCCGACGCCGTCATTGGGGATAAAGGAGAGCGAGAAGGCCTCCTCGGGATTGGCGAGATTCAACATCACCTTCGTGCGCGGGTGGCCGAGCGCCTTAAGGCTCGTACGCTTCACCTCAAATGGCAGTACGCCTTCATAGACGATGCCCGTGTCGCCTTCGGCGCAGCTCACGGTGACCATCCGGCCGTCCTTGAGCGCGTCCGTACCGTGCTCGGTGCCGACAATGGCAGGCACGCCCAGTTCGCGGCTGACGATGGCGGCGTGGCAGGTGCGGCCGCCACGGTTGGTAATGATGGCGGCGGCTTTCTTCATGATGGGCTGCCAGTCGGGGTCGGTCTTGTCGGTGACAAGCACTTCGCCGTCCTGAAACTGTCCGATGAACTGCACACTCTTGATGACCCGCACCCGTCCCGTCGCGATCTTCTCGCCGACGCTTCGCCCGGTAATCAGCACATTGCCACGATGGCCCAATTGAAAGGACTCCAGCACGTCGGGGTTCTTGCGGGACTGCACGGTCTCGGGCCTCGCCTGCACGATGAACAGCTCCCCGGTGCGCCCGTCCTTGGCCCATTCCAGGTCCATCGGGGCCGGCTGGCGACTCTTGGCGGAGTAATGATCCTCGACGATGCAGCCCCAGCGCGCGAGTTCCAGCACCTCGTCGTCGGTCAGTGACAATCGCGAACGATCAGCAGGCGGCACGGGGACATTCTTGACCATCTTCCCGCCACCCACGTCGTACACCAGCGCGAACTCTTTGCTGCCGACGATCTTTTGCAGAATGGGCCGGTGTCCAGTCTTTAACGTGGGCTTGAAGACGACGTACTCATCCGGAGTGACCGAGCCTTGCACCACGTTTTCGCCGAGGCCGTAAGCGGCGCTGATGAGTACCGCGTCGCGAAAGCCGGTCTCAGTATCAATGGTGAACATCACGCCGGAGCAAGCCAGATCCGAACGCACCATCCGTTGCACGCCGATGCTAAGCGCGATCTTGAAGTGATCGAAACCTTTGTCCACCCGATAGCTGATGGCGCGATCCGTGAAGAGCGACGCGAAGCAGCGTTTGCAAGTTTCCAGCAGAGCCGTGACGCCCTGCACGTTGAGATACGTTTCCTGCTGCCCGGCAAAGCTCGCATCGGGCAGGTCTTCGGCCGTGGCCGAGGAACGCACGGCCACGTCGAGCGGCACTGCGCTGTCACCCTGCAATTGCCGATACGAATCGGCGATTAGCTCTTGCAAGTCCTGCGGCAGCGTAGCGCTAAGAATGGCCTGCCGCACGGCGTGGCCGCGCTGGCTCAGGTTCTTCATGTCGTGCGTGTCGAGGTCAGAGAGCGTTGCGCGAATGCGCTCGTCGAGCCGTGCTTCGCGGATGAAATGGCGGAACGCTTCCGCAGTAATGGCAAATCCATCGGGCACCTTCACGCCCTTGCCGGCGAGTTCGCGGACCATCTCACCGAGCGAAGCGTTCTTTCCGCCTACCAGTGGGACGTCGGCAATCGTGATGTCAGCGAACCATTTTATGAAGTGGGGCGGGGCGGATGGGCTTATGGCGCAGCGGGTTTCACTGCTGGGCTGTGTGCGCTGGTTCATAGCGTGGTTCCCCCCAGGAATGGTTCGCCGGTTTCGAGCTTGTGGAGGTTCTCGGTCGTCACTCGGGCGATCTCGCTGAGCGCCTCGTGGGTCAGAAACGCTTGGTGCGAGGTGACGAGGACATTAGGAAAGATGAGCAGGTGCGATAGCTCGTCGTCGAGCAGCACCTGGCCAGACAAATCTTGGAAAAAGATGCCTTCCTCTTCCTCGTAAACGTCCAGTGCCACACCGCCAATGTGGCCAGATTTCAACGCTGCGATGAGCGCGGTGGTGTCGATCAGCTTGCCACGGCTGGTGTTGACCGGCATTTCCCATATGGAGCGAGCCTGGAACCGATCCAGTCTCGCAATGGTCCCCATTTAACAACGCGCCCCCCCCCGCGTCTAGCGCGTGGTGAAAGTT
>Ga0163150_10003172_pt1 | contig 23625 bp, 16 predicted proteins | sample OliLakLV19P2IB_FD_148628 | JGI IMG/M metagenome (GOLD analysis project Ga0163150, IMG submission 148628) | Freshwater microbial mat bacterial communities from Lake Vanda, McMurdo Dry Valleys, Antarctica - Oligotrophic Lake LV.19.P2.IB | ecosystem: Environmental > Aquatic > Freshwater > Lake >...
GGGCCAGTTCTGGAGTCAGGCCGGCGACGAAGCCTTGCTGTGTTTGGAAACCTTCTGGCGCAACGACCGCTGGCACCTGCTCTTCCCTCACACCTCATTCACCCCTGCAAGAAACTGAGATGCGCCCCAATCACACCCATTCGGGAATTGAACCTTGACCTGCCCGGAACGGGTGCATAGCTTCCGACCAAGAAGTGAATTGCTGGCTCGTCCAGCCTTGTGCCAAGTCGGAGAAATTTTTCTGCCGACTTTTTTGTTCCCCGGAAGGGGAGGGCAGCGGGGCGAAACGGGCCGCCAGACTAATATGAATGCTGCCGATTTTTTAGCGGTTCTGGAGTACTGGGAAAAAGAAAAGGGCATCAGCCGTGAGGTTCTCACGGCGGCTGTCCAGGAATCACTTGTCCAGGCGGCGAAGAAAGCCGTCGGGCCGGCGCGCGAACTGCGCTGCAGCATTGACCAGAAGAACGGGGATATCCGGGCCTACGCCAAGCTCATCGTTTCCGACAAGGTTGTCTCGAAGCACGACCAAATTTCCGTGTTCGACGCACGCCGCGTGAAGGCGGACGCGCAGATTGGCGACGAGTTGGAAATCGAAGTCACGCCCAACGGTTTCGGACGCATCGCCGCCCAGTATGCCAAGCAGGCGCTCATGCAGGCCGTGCGGCGCGCGGAGAAGGCGCTCATTTTCACGGAGTTCAAGGACCGCGTCGGCGACATCATCAGCGGCGTGGTGCGGCGTTTCGAGCGTTCTGACGTGACGGTGGACCTCGGCAAGTACGAGGCACTGCTCCCGAACCGCGAGCGCGTGCCGACCGAGGAGTATCAAATTGGCGAACGCGTCCGTTGCTACGTCAAGGCCGTGGAAAATGGAAACCACGGGCCGGAGATCATTCTTTCGCGCGCCGATCCAAACTTCGTGCTCAAGCTGTTCCAGGTGGAAGTTTCCGAAATCAGCGATGGCACCATCGAAGTGAAGGGCATTGCCCGCGAGCCGGGTTTCCGCACCAAGATCGCGGTGTGGACGCGTGATGACAAAGTGGACCCGGTTGGTGCGTGCGTCGGACTGCGTGGTCAGCGTGTGAAGAACATCGTGCGCGAGTTGAACAACGAGAAGGTGGACATCATCAAGTGGTCGCCGAACGTGCGGGAGTTCATCAGCAACGCGTTGAACCCGGCGAAGCTGAAAAATTTTGAGATGGACGAAGCGCGCAAGCGCGTGCGGATCACCGTGGCCCCCGATCAGTTGTCGCTGGCCATCGGCAAGCGCGGGCAGAACGCGCGGCTCACGTCGAAGCTGACCGGCTGGCAGGTGGACATCGAGCCGGAAGAAGTCACGATTGTCGGCTTTGATCAACAGGTGGCGCTGGCCGTGCAGGCCATCGCGGCCATCCCCGGCGTCACGCAGGAACAGGCGGACGTGCTGGTCCATCACGGCTTCACGAGCCTGACGGATTTGCTGCAAGCCGAGCAAAGCGATTTAGCTGGCATTCCTCAAATTGCCGAGCAAGCTGCCGCGCTTTACGAAGCGGCGCGTGCCGAGGCCGCCCGACGCCAGATCAAAGTCGGAGAGGCCCAGACGCCTGTAGCGTGATTTTATGAAACCCGGTTTCGCCAAACTGAGCATGTCATCGCAATGAACATTGCGACGACATACCGGGTGCAGAAAAACTTATATGCCCGTTCGTATTTACGACATTGCCAAGCAGCTCGGCCTCGAGAACAAGGAAGTTATCGTCAAGGCCAAGGAACTGGGCATCTCCGCCGCCAAAGTCCCGTCCAGTTCGCTGGACAAGATCACCGCTGAATTTCTTGTCGAACAGCTCGGCGGCAAAAAGGTCGCCGAGGCTCCCGCCCCGCCGCCCGCGCCAGCCATCGTGGTCGTCCACGAACCGCCGCCGCCGCCGCCGTTACCGCCTGTTGAATTTGTTGCGCCCGCTGCTCCTGAGCCGCCCGCTCCCGTGGAGTTGCCGCCGCCAGTTGAATCAGCGCCCGTGATCATGATCAGTGTCGCGACACCTGCGCCCTCGCCAATATCCGAAGTCACAACGCCGCCCGCGCCAGTCGCTCCGCCGAAACCGCCGGAACCTTGGATTCCCAAAGTGGGCGAGAAGATTGGCTCCATCTTGCTGCCGCAGAGGCCGCGCGTGGGTGACAAGATGGGTTCGGTCAAATTGCCCCCGCCTCGTGATGGCGGACGTGATTTTGGTCGCGGCGGCGGTCGCCCCGATCAACGTGGCGGTCGCCCTGGCCAGCCGCAGTTTGGCCGTCCGCAAGGCGGCTTCCCCGCGAAGCAGGCCGCGCCCGCGAAAGCTGCGCCGAGGCAGATCGAAGTCGCCGCCGACGCGCCCGTCATCAGCATCAAGCCGCCCATCGTCGTCCGCGAACTCGCAGAGCAGATGAAGCTCAAGCCGTTCAAAATCATCGCCGACCTCATGGGCCTCGGCGTGTTTGCGAACGTCAACCAAGCCATTGATGAACTCGTCGCGCAGCGCGTCGCGGCGATTAACGGCTTCAAGCTCGAGGCCGAGAAGCGCGAGCGCGGTGGCGGCATCGTTCACGCGCCAGTCAAGAAGCTGGAACTCGACATTGAGGACAAGCTTGAAGACCTCAAGCCGCGTGCGCCCGTGGTCACGATCATGGGCCACGTTGACCATGGCAAGACCTCGCTGCTCGATGTGATTCGTAAGGCCAACGTCGCCTCAGGTGAAGCCGGCGGCATCACCCAGCACATTGGCGCTTACACCATTTCCTTCCCCCATCCGGAGCGGAAGACGGAGTTGCAGCAGATCACTTTCCTCGACACGCCCGGCCACGCCGCGTTCAGCGCGATGCGCGCACGCGGCGCGAATGTCACCGACCTCGTCGTCCTTGTCGTGGCCGCGAATGACGGCGTGATGCCGCAGACGCTCGAAGCCTTGGCGCATGCGCAAGCGGCGAAAGTTCCGATCCTCGTGGCCGTCAACAAGATGGATCATCCGAACGCGAACCCGATGATGGTCCGCCAGCAACTCGCCGAGAAGGGACTGACGCCCGACGACTGGGGCGGCGAAACCATCTTCGTGGACGTTTCCGCGCTGACCAAAGTGGGCGTGGACAAACTGCTGGAATTGATTCTCCTCCAGGCCGACTTGCTCGAACTCAAGGCCAACCCGACGCGGCGGGCCAAGGGCAACGTCATCGAGTCCGGTCTCGAACCCGGCGGCCCGACCGCCACCGTGCTCGTGCGCAAAGGCACGCTGCGCCGCGGCGACGTGATTTTGTGCAGTCAGTTTTACGGCAAGGTGCGCGCGCTGATTAACGAAGAGGGCAAACGCCTCGACGAAGCCGGCCCGTCTGTGGCGGTGAAGGTTCTCGGTCTCAACGGCGTGCCCGAGGCCGGCATCGAGTTCACCATTCTGGAAAATGAGAAGGCCGCTCGAGAAGAAGCCGAGCGCCGCGAAATGCAGGCCCGCAAAGAAGGCCACGAATCCGCCGGCCCTAAAGTCTCGCTCGAAAATCTCTTCCAGCGTCTGGACGCGCAGAGCGCCAAAGTGCTCAAGATCGTCGTCAAGGCGGACACGCAAGGTTCCGTCGAGGCCATCGCCGACGCGCTCAACCAGATTCAGTCGGACAAGGTCTCGCTGGAAATTCTCCGCGACGCCGTCGGCACCATCACCGAATCAGACATCCTGCTCGCCTCCGCGTCGAAGGCCGTCGTGCTCGGCTTCCACACCCGCGTCGATAACGGCGTGGCCGACATCGCCAAGCGCGAGGGCGTGCAACTCAAGCTCTACACGATCATTTACGAACTCATCGACGAGGTGAAACTCGCGCTGGCCGGCCTGCTCGATCCGATTCTCAAGGAAGTCATCACCGGTTCGGCGGAAGTGCGGAAGATTTTTGAACTGTCGAAGGGCGGCAGCGTCGCGGGTTGCGCCGTCACCACCGGGCGCATCATTCGCGGCAAGGTGCGGGTCACGCGGCGCAAGAATCTCATTTACGAGGGCGTCACGCAGTCGTTGCGCCGTTTCCAGGACGAGGTCAACGAGGTGCGCGCCGGCATGGAATGCGGCATCCGCGTCGAGGGCTTCAACGAGTTTCAGATTGGGGACGCCATCGAGTGCTACGCGGTGGAAAAGCTCGCGTCCAAGCTCTGACCATTGCCGAGGCCCCATGCCCACACTCCGAATCCTGCGCGTGGCGGAATTGCTGAAGCGCGAAATTGGCGAGGCCATCCGCCGCGAAATTCCCGTGGCCCAGGCCGGCTTGGTCAGCGTCAACGACGTGGACGTGTCCGGCGATCTCACGTCCGCCCGCGTTTATCTCAGCCTCCTCGGCACGCCCGAGCAGAAGAAAGTCGCCATCGATTTGCTGAACCACAACCGTGTCCGCATCCAGATGCTCATGGCGAAATCCGTGGTGTTGAAACAGACGCCCAAGTTGAAATTCCTGTACGACGAATCGGTCCATCGCGGCCACCGCGTCATCTCCATCATCGAGGAGTTGGAAAAAATCTCACCCGTCGAGCCGGCGGAAACTGAGGAGCCGGACGAGCGATGAAGCCCGCCCCCAACATGCTGCCAGTTTGCAACGGGCAGATTCTCCTGACGACGCACGCACCCGTTCGTCTCCAGCTTCCTTCCGCCCGTTCCAAACTGGCACCACGCTTATGAAACCCGCGCCCGCCATCGTCCGCCGCATTATTGACGCGCTACGCGCCGCGCGCACCTTCTGCATCGTCGGCCACATGCGGCCGGACGGCGATTGTGTGGGCTCGCAGCTTGCGCTCGCCCTCGCGCTGAAAAACGAGGGCAAAAAAGTAACGGTGTGGAACGAGGACGCGGTGCCCCAGAAGCTTCGTTTCCTCGACGCGGACAACATGTTCGCCAAGCCCCATGCGGGCGAGAAGTTTGACTGCGTGATTGCCACCGACTGCGCCAGCATTGAGCGACTCGGCAAATGCCGCGATCACATCGGTGACCGTCAGCTCTTCATCAACATCGACCACCACACCAGCAACACGCGCTACGCTGATCTCAACTGGGTCATGGGCAAGGAGCCTTCGAGCGGAGAACTGATCTACCGGTTGCTGCGGGCCGCGAGCTGGCCCGTCACCAAGCCCATTGCCGACTGTCTCTTCACCGCCGTCTCCACCGACACCGGCTCCTTCCAGTATCCGAACACGCGCCCCGCGACCTACCAGATTGCCGGCGATCTCGTGAAGCGTGGCGCGGACCTCGCGAAGATTTGCGACGAAGTGTATCAGAGCTATTCGCTCCAGCGCGTGCGCCTGCTGCGCCACGTCTATAATTCCTTCCGCCTCACGCACGACGACCGCATCGCGTGGTTCTGGCTCAAGCAAAAGGATTTCACCCGCACCGGCGCGGAGCGCAACGACACCGAGGGCCTCATCGAACACATCCGCGACATCGAGCCAGTGGTCGCCGCGTGCTGCTTCGAGGAGATGGAGCCAAACCTCGTCCGCATCAGCCTCCGTTCCAAGAACGGCAAGGTGAACGTGAACGAAATCGCCGCGCTCTTTGGCGGCGGGGGCCATCCGGCGGCAGCGGGCGCGCGCATCGTCGGCAGCCCCGTCTCCGTCCAACGCCGCGTCCTCGCCGCCCTCAAGAAGGCGCTCGACCGGGCGCGTTGATCTGCGGCAAGAAAAAGGGCGCTCCCGAAGGAGCGCCCTGAAACACTCTGCGATCAGTCGGGCCTTACTTTTCGATGGACAGCAGTTCCACGTCAAAGATGAGCGTGCTGTTCGGGCCGATCTTCGGGCTGGGGCTGGACGGGCCGTAAGCCAGCTTGCCGGGGATGGTGAACTGGAACTTGTCGCCGACCTTCATCAGTTGCAGCCCTTCCGTCCAGCCGGCAATCACGCCGTTCAGGGGGAAGGAAATCGGCTCGCCGCGCTCCACGGAACTGTCGAAGACCGAGCCATCGATCAGCGTGCCGTGGTAATGCACCTTCACCGTGTCCGTGGCTTTCGGCGACGCGCCCTTGCCGTCGCCGGGCTTCACGACCTTGTATTGCAGGCCGCTGGCCGTGGTCTTCACACCTTCCTTCTTGGCGTTGGCCGCGAGAAACGCGTCGCCCGCGCCCGCGTTCTTTTCGGTGTCGGCTTTCTGTTTGGCTTCCATCTTCGCCATCATCGAGGTGCGGAAGTCGGTGATGGCCTGCTTGCCCTCGGCCTCGGTCAACTGCGTTTTGCCCGTCAATGAATCGGCGATGCCGGCGGCGAGCGCCTTGGCGTCGATGTCAATTTCCTGGCGTTTGAAATTCGACCCGATGTCCATGCCGATGGCGTAGCTGGTTTTCTGTTTGGCGTCCTTGAGGTCCATTTTGTCCACGGGTTTGTCTTGCGAGCACGCGCCGGTGGCAAAGAGCGCCGCCACGGCGAGGCCGGTGATGAATTTTGAAGTCATGATTTAATTTTTTCGCCCGGCACAACATGCGCAAGGCGTCGGGCAGGCTCCGCGACCGGACGCCACAGGTCAAGCGGGGGAATGCGCCGACGGTCCGCCTGCGCTTTCCGCTTTGCGCTTTCGGCAGTTTTGTTAATCACTTCCCGCGATGAAAGAACTCGTTCCCGTTCCGCCGCCGCTCGTCCACAACCAGTTCGAGTCGGTGAAGGAGCTGTTCAGCAAATATGTGATGCCGACTTACGCGCGCTATGACCTCGTGTTCACGCGCGGCGAGGGCAGTTACGTCTGGGATGTGCGCGGGAAGCGTTACCTCGATCTCGGCGGGGGCATCGCGGTGAACTGCCTCGGGCACGCGAATGCGGAAATCACGCAGACGCTCGTCGAGCAGTCGCAGCGGCTCACGCACGTCTCGAATCTTTATTACCACGAGCCGCAGGGCCGTCTGGCGCAGAACATCGTGAAGCATCTCGCGCCGGGAAAAGTATTTTTCTGCAACAGCGGCGGCGAGGCCGACGAAGGCTTGTTCAAGCTCGCACGCCGGTTCGGTCACGACGAGGGGCGTTACGAGATCATCACCGCGCTGAATTCCTTTCACGGCCGCACGCTCGCGGGCATCGCCGCCACGGGTCAGGACAAGGTGAAGAAAGGTTTCGGCCCGATGACGCCGGGGTTCGTTCACGTTCCCTACAATGATCTGGCGGCGGTGCGCGCGGCCATCACGCCTGCGACGGCGGCGGTGTTGATCGAAGGCATCCAGGGCGAAGGCGGCATCATTCCGGCCACGCCGGAATTTCTGCTCGGCCTGCGCGCGCTGTGCGACGAGAAGAATCTGCTGCTGATGATGGACGCGGTGCAGTGCGGGCATTTCCGTACGGGGCGGTATCAGAGCTTTCAGCGCATTCTGGAAAGTGCCCCCGGCGTCCCGCCGGGTCGGGTGCTGGACAGTGCGAGCAGCAACTCCCTGGAGAACGCCTCCACCCGGCGGGACGCCGGGGGCACGTTTCTTCCTGACGCGGTGTCGATGGCGAAGTCGCTCGGCGGCGGGCTGCCCATCGGCGCGTTCTGGGTGCGGGAACGGCACGCGGACTTGCTCGACGCCGGTTCGCACGGCACGACGTTCGGCGGCACGCCGCTGGCCTGCGCGGTGGCGAACAAGATTTTTGAAGTGATCGAACGCGACCGGCTGGCGGACCACGCGCGGACCACCGGCGAGTTTCTCAAAAGCGAGTTGCAGCGCCTCGCGGACGAGTTCCCGCACCTCATCACCGGCGTGCATGGACTGGGCTTCATGATCGGTCTCGAACTCGCGAACAAGGAAACCATCCCCGCCCTGGCCGCGAGCGAGAAGGCGGCGGCAACACAGTTCGTGAACCGCCTCCACGACGCGGGTCTGCTGACGATTCCCTCGGGGACGCAGCGCGTGCGCTTTCTCCCCGCGCTGAATCTCACCCGCGCGCAGGCGACCGAAGGCGTAGAGATGCTGCGCCGCGTGGTGCAGGGACTGGCTTGAAGACTGTCCAGCGAAGCGCCCCGTTTCCTTCTGTTCCCAAGCCCTGCGTTCCGGCGTAGGCTCGGCGCGTGACGGACATCAAAGCACTGACGCGCGACGACGTGGCGGCCCGGTTCAAGGAATGGGGCGAGCCGGCCTATCGCGTGGAGCAGGTCTTGAGCTGGCTCTACCAGCGGCGTGTGGCCTCGTGGGACGCGATGACGAATCTGCCGAAGGCATTGCGCGAAAAACTGCGCGCGGAGTTTTCGCTGACCAATCTCGAACTCGTCCGCAAGCAGGGTGCGCGCGACACCACGCAAAAGTTTCTCTGGAAGCTGCACGACGGCGCGTTCATCGAGAGCGTTTTGATTCCCGCGAACCCCGGGCTGTACGGCGAGGCGGCCGACCGCCACACGCTCTGCGTATCGACGCAAGTGGGCTGCGCGTATGGCTGCAAGTTCTGCGCGAGCGGATTGGAAGGCTGGAAGCGTAATCTCGGCGTGGAGGAGATCGTCGATCAAATTCTCGCGGTCGAGCGGTGGCACGCAGGGCAGATAGTCGAGAGTCGAGAGACGAAAGCCGATGGCCCGGACGTCTCCCGACCCTCGACCCTCGACCCTCGGCTGATCGACAACCTCGTCATCATGGGCATGGGCGAGCCGCTGGCGAATTACGACGCGCTGCTCGCGGCACTGCGTATCCTGAACGCGCCGTGGGGCTACGGCATCGGCGCGCGGAAGATTACGATTTCTACGAGCGGACTGGTGCCAAAGATTCGCCAACTCGCGGACGAGCCGCTGCAATTTCGCCTCGCCATTTCCCTGCACGGCGCGACCGACGAGGTGCGCGAGAAGATCATGCCGGTGAATCGCAAGTATCCGCTCAAGGATCTGACCGGCGCCTGCGAGTATTATCAGAAACGGAAGGGCAAGATGATCACGCTGGAATACATTCTCATCGCCGGGGTGAACGACGCGCTGGAACAGACGAAGCCGCTGGCGCAGCTCGCACGCCGGCTGCACGCGAAGGTGAATCTGATTCCCTACAACAAAGTGGAAGACCTGCCGTGGGTGCGCCCGAGCGAAGAAGTTCAGGAATCGTTCCTTGCCGCGCTGGAGCAACAGGAAGTGAAGGCGACGCTGCGCCGCGAGAAAGGCCACGACATCGACGCGGCCTGCGGGCAGTTGCGATTGAAGACGGAACGGGAGCTGGCGGGAACGACATAGCACCCGGAGCGCGGCTCTCCCGAGCCGCAGCGGCCGCAAACTCGCCGGCCATCAGAAAAATTCCCAGCGTCAATCCAGGTTCTGGCTGCTGCGGCTCGGGAGAGCCGCGCTCCGGGACACATCCACGGAGGACATGGCTGTCCGATTACGGATTCGTGTTGCGCGGCTCCAGCGTGGTGATGCCGGTGTCGAACGGGGCGGTGCCTTCGGGAATCTTTATCGTGCGCGTCACGGTGCCGAGATTGCGGGTGGTGTTGCGCGGGGCGCGTGGATCGAGGGGGCCGATCAGGAGTTGGTAATCGCCGGGCGGCACATGCGGTATGGTGAAATGGTTGTTATCATCGAAGATCAGCACGTAGGTGCGTTGGAGAAATCGGCTCGCACGCAGCCGATTGCGCGAAGCTTCTTGAATTTTCATCTGATGCTCCGTCCGCAGACGCTGGCGTTCCTCGGGTGTGGCCCGGGGCGGAATGTTCAGGGGCGGTGGAATCTCGGATGGCATCGCACCCGGCTGCAATGAAAGTTGAAATGTTCCGCGCCGCCAGTCGATCTTCATGTCGGGCAAACCCGTCACCACCACTTGGCCGGTCACGGTGCGTCCAGTGCCGCCGATCATCACGTCATTCGTCTCGCCCGCCTTCACGGTCACGGGCTGGTTGTGGCTCAGACGCATGGTGCCGGATTCGTTCGGCGCGAAATACCTCAACTGCACCATGCGTTCGCCGGGCGGCACGAGGTCGCAGAAGAAACTTCCGTCCGTCTCAGGCTGGAGCCGGTAATACATGTAGAGCGAGGGTGTGCTGCGTTGCGGGCCGCCGTCGTAAACAGTGTGCGTATGAATGGCCGCGTAATGATCCGGCTCCACGCGGTCGCCGACGCGCAGCACGCCTTTCACCACGCCCCACGGCTCGAGCACGATGCGCCCCGTTTTATTAAACTCGTTCGTGGAGATTTGCGCGAAGCCGAGCTGCGGATGCGCGGCGAGCAGGAGGTCGGCGTCCAGCTTGGGCGTGAGGCTGACGCGTCCGTTTTGATCCGTCAGCACCACGTCGTAGTAGCTGGAGGTGCGGCGGAATTTTCCCGGCGCGTCCATATCGGCGCTGGCGGTTTTCGCGAGCACTATCACCTCGGCCTGCGGCGCGGGTTTGCCATCGCGCGTGACGACGGTGGCTTCCATGAGCTTCGCCTTGCGCATCAAAAAATCATTCGTGCCGAGGCCGTAGGGCGGTTTCAGCACCACGGTCAGCGGCTCGTAATCCGTGGCTTCCACCACCACCGAGACTTCCGTGTATTTGCCCGCGCCGCCAAGCGAGGTGTTGAACACGCCGCGCCTTCCGGTGCCGGTGGATGACCCGCTGCCGTTGCCGTAGCGGTAGGTCGCGCGGTAGCGGAATTGATCGAGCGGACGCTGGCTGATCGCGTCGAGCACGCGGCCGGCGACACGGACGGGAGGTTGATAGGTGAAACTCGCCTCGCTGGTCATCGGCAGCGACATAGAGTGCGTGTGATTGATGGAACCGGTTTTCCAGAAACGCCACGTCACGGAACCAGTCGGCGCGTTGGCCCAAGCGAAGCGGCCCTGCGCATCCGTGACCGTGCTCCACGGCAGCGCCTGGGACTGCTGCCAACGGTAGAGGCTGATGTTGATGCCTGCCAATGGCCCGCCGTCACCATCGGTCAGGCGCATGGAGAAAGGCTGGCCCGCGTGGAGTGTGAAATTCAGGGCGGTGGCGGGACGGTTCAGCGGAGCCTTCAAGAGGGCAGGGGCCAGATTGCTGGCGATGGCCACGAGATGCGCGGAACTGTTGGCTGGTTCCTGGATGATGAACTTGTAGCGCCCTTCCCCATCCACAGCGGAACTGATGCGCGTGTCATCATCCTCGTTGTAGAGAAACACGGTGGCGTTCGGAACCGGCTGGCCCGCCACGTCCAGCACGCGCCCCGCGAGACGGACATGCGGACGCAACACGGCGCGCGCGCGGCCCGTCAAAAGTTCTGCGGGCGCGGCCTCCACTTGCGAGGTGTGAAAATCTGGGTGAGAAATCTCCAGCACGAGATTCGTGGCGATTGCGGTGGGTGCGTGCGCCGTCCATTTCCCGGCGGCATCGGTGGTGACGTGATCAAAATCCTGGCGCGTAAATTGATTCGGCCCGGACGGCGTGACTTGAAAGGGAATCACCGCCGCGCCCACCACGGGCTGAGCGGCGTCATCGACGACGAGGCCGCCGATGGACTGTCCGTGCTCCAGTGACACGTCGAGCGTTTCCGGCCACGGCGCGGCGTGGCGCGCGGAGAGCGAGACGGACGCGGGCGCGAAGCCCGGATGATTCACGCGCAGTTGCAGCGCCACGGCGTCTTGCGGCGGATACGCGAGTGTCATACGCCCCGCCGTGTCGGCACCAAACTGGCCGAAGAAAAATGTTCGCGCGTCATCGGTGAGACTGAGCGAGGCCGTGGCGTTGGTCAGCGGCTGGCGGGAGGAATCGGTGACGCGCAGGCGCAGCTCACGACGATACGCGGTCTCCGTCAGTTCGCTGGCGCGCTGGAGAATTTTATTCTTCGGCAGCGGGATCAGCGCGGGCGCGGCGTCGCCTTGCAGCGTGAGCGCGAACAGCACCGGCGTGGCGCGGCTGAACAGCGACACGAAGTCAATGATGGCGATTTCCTCGTCGGGCAACGGGTTGTCGAGCGCCGTCTGGTGCAGGCGCGTCGCGAAACGGCCCCGGTTGGTCTGCCATGCGATCTGAGAATTCGGATCGGCGAGTTCCGCATCCGCCGCGTCGCTTTCCAGCAGGACGTTCCGAGTGTGGACGCCGAAGGCCAGCCGCAACGAGCGCGATTCGCCGTTCTTGAAATGCAGAACGACATTCGCCAGCGGTGTGCCGTCGCGCGCGCCGTGGTGCGCGCCGTGCAGCAGGTGCAACCGCCCCGCCTTCTGGTTCACGGGCACGCCCGTCACCGCCGCCGGCCAAAACTCGCCGCGCCGCGCCGCGTCCATCCCGGTGATTTGCACCGAGCTGCCGAGTGCGAAAGGCACGCCACGCAGCGTGACTTTCTCCGGGAGCACCACGGTATTGGTCTGGTTAAAAACTGCGGTGAGATTCAGCGGCCGAAAATCTGGCGCGGCGAAACCATTCTGCGCCGAGAAAAAGACTGCCAGCGCGGCGAGCATCCAAAAAATCTTTGCCGCCTGCGCGCCACGCCACCACGTCATGTCAGATCGAAATTTCATCCGGGATGCGAAACGCTAGGGAGCGATCGGGCGCAAAGCAAGGAGCGCGTGACTGAGCAGGGGAGGGGAGACGCCAATAGACTATGGCACGTCGGTGGTGCCAGTAGCGCCTTCCATTCAGCGGGATGGCTAAGAGCGATTCACCAAGCGACGATCAAGCTACCTGCGCCAGCCTTGTCCCTCGCCGGAGGTGGCCGGGCGGCGGTGTCCATCCCCGCGCCGCGCCTCGGAGTCGCGCCCTTTGAACTGCGCGGGCCGAGCGGAGCGGCGACGGCGCTTTCGCCCGCGCCAAGATGTGCCTCACGCCAAGAACGCGAAGGGCGCAAAGGTCAGAACTTCTTCTCTCCCTCCGCGTCCTTCGCGTTCTTGGCGTGAGGTACATCCCGTTGGAACTTTTCCGCGCGCTCGAAAGCGGTGCTCCGCTCTGCCACCGCAGTCCATATTTCCCTCGGCCCCGCTCCCGTCCGCCCCCATTCCCCTGACCTAGATTCCTCTGACTTATCAGGATGTGGCAGAGTTTCTCCAGAAGCAGCGGCGCGTCGGCGTCTTCGCCGAGACCGCCCGCTACGAGTTGTCCCCGTCCAGCATCCGTCCGAGGCCGCCGAGCACCGAGCCTTCCCCGCGCCCGCCGCGTCCAGTCTGCGGTGCGGAAGCCACGATGCGCCCGGCCAGCCGGCTGAGCGGCAGCGACTGGAGCCAAATTTTTCCCGGCCCGCGCAAGGTGGCGAAGAATAAACCTTCGCCGCCGAATAGCGCGCTCTTGATGCCGCCCACCATCTGGATGTCATAATCCACGCTGGGCTGAAAGGCCACGATGCAGCCCGTATCGACCCGCAGCATTTCGCCGGGCGCGAGTGTGCGCTCATACAACGTGCCGCCCGCGTGGATGAAGGCGAGTCCGTCGCCTTGCAGCCGCTGGAGAATGAAACCTTCGCCGCCGAACAGACCCGCGCCAAAACGCTTGGTGAAGGCGATGCCGAGCGCCACGCCCTTGGCCGCGCAGAGGAACGAATCTTTTTGGGCCAGCAGTTCGCCGCCGACCTCGCTGAGAAGCACGGGAATGATCTTGCCGGGATAAGGCGCGCCGAACGCCACCTTCTTTTTCCCGGCACCGCGATTTTGGAACACAGTCATGAAGAGCGACTCGCCGGTGATGAGCCGCTTGCCCGCGCCGAGCAGCGTGCCGAGGAAGCCGCTGTTCTGGTTCGAGCCGTCGCCGAAGATCGTCTCCATCTGGATGCCATCCTCCATGAACATCATGCCGCCCGCCTCCGCCACAGCGGCCTCCATCGGGTCCAGTTCGATTTCCACGAACTGCATGTCGTCGCCATAAATCTTGTAATCAATCTCGTGCATCGTCGCCATAGTCTTGTCTCTGTTGAATTGTTTGCGCGCGAGGTTGCGGGAACGGAAGGGAAAGTCAACCGGGCCGCCGATGGAATTCCCGCCGCGCGGTTCCAGCGGGTGTTTCGCCAGGCAACGATTCAAAACCCATGGGCGAGTGCGCAACGAAAGGATGGAGTCGCGGACCGCCAAGTCCGCAGTTTGTCGTCAGCACGTTGCAACGCGGTCTGGTGGTTGAAAGATCCAGCGGACCTGGCTGTCCGCTGCTCCAAGGCCCTACGGCAGCACCGCGCGAAAGTAGCGTTGGCCATTGGCCGTAGGAACCATCAGCGTCAACACACCGTTCGTGGTGAAGTGGGGTTCGCTGAAGGTCGTCCAGTTCGTCAGGTTTGTGGAACTCTCCACGCGGAAGGCGTAACCATCGAAGGCGGTGAACTGCAACTCGACGGAGTTTCCCAACGGCGCGGCGGTGACGACGGCGTCGGCGCGCACCAGCGAGAGCAACTGGCTGGGCAATGCTTCATACGCTTCGTCCGTGAGGCCAAAAGAGGTTTGATCCCACGAACTCATATTCAACCACGGCGAGGCGCTGCTGAGTTCCGGCACGCTGAGCCACGCGGCTACGTCGGCGAAGTAGCCTCCGCGCTGGCCAGCGCGTCGCTGCTGCATTCCGGCCACGATGGTGGAGATCTGCGGCGCGTCGGGAGTGATGACATTGGTTTGAAACTGCGTCGGGTCGCCAAAGACAGCGAAGTCGAGATTGTTCGACAGCACGGTGAGTCCCGTCAGCGTGGCTTGCCAGTGCGCGAAGTTTGTGTCGTTCACCGAAAGTAAGTCGCGCGGCTGATTGGTGGACACCAGCGAAGCCCACCGCGCGGCCAGCCGCCAGTCGTTCGTGGGATGCGTGCGCGACACCATGCCGAGGCCAGGGACGAACACGGCGTCGTCCGATTGTTTTGCCCACTCGTTGACGGAGGCAATGTCTGCCTGGAGATAAATCGTCTGCCAAGGCGTGCCGCGATGCACGCGGCCGATCCAGTGCGCGGCCAGCGTTTCATTCGTCGGGAAGTTCCAGTGGTCGGAGGAAGTGACGCCAGCATCCTTCACGCTGCGGTCCCCAGGCTCGGGATACGTGCCCATTTGTGGGTTCCCGTTCCACGGCGCGTAGCGGTTGTTGAGATTGGTCAGCGTCGAGGGCTCGAAATTTGCGGCGGGCTGTGCGGGCCTGAGATACTGAAGGTTTGTTGTCATGCCGATTCGCAACTCATCGCGGTGATAGTGAACGAGCGGATCGTTCACTTGCCAGGTGCGAAGCGCGGCGAGTTTCGCGGCGGGGTTGAATGGCGTCTCCATCGCGAGGCTGGCGTTGGTTGTGAACGCCACTCCGGGGTAAGGCGGCGTCAGTCCCAGAAAGTAGGCGAAGCCGTTGATGGCGGACTGCTTGTCATTTTCATTTCCTACTGCTGCTTGGGCATACTGTCGCCAATCACCGGCACTGATGGCGAAAGCGCCCCGCGAAATATCGATCTGTCGCCTGACCCCCTCCGTTGGGCTTCCCGCATTCTGGCGGTTCGTGCTCCACAAACCCGAAATGTTCGGTGACGCGCCGAAGGCAGCGTAGGGATTGACGCCTGCGATCAAATCGCGGTGCAAATCCACGGCGTGACTGTCTTCCAGCAACACGAAATCGAGGATGCGATCCAGCCCCGGCTCAAACATCCAGTAGGCCAGCCGGTTCGAGATCGTCAGCGTCCAGTCGGGCAGGGGGAAGGCATTGCCGAGATTCTCGAATGCGTTGGTGTTGAGGTTGGCGAAGGTGTTCGCGAACGAGCCGCTGAAAACATACACCGCGTTGCTCAGAAAGATCTGATTGGTGTTGAGCGTAAGGCGAAAGACGTTGGTTCGCTCTGCGGTGGAAAACCCGAGTCCACCCTCCCAGTTCGTGATTTGAGAAGTAGCGGTGGCGGCTTGCACGCCATTCGTCTGCAAGCCCAGGCGGTTCGTCATTGAGACACGCGCGAAGTTTGACACCACGACGGTCAACGGTCGCGGATACGGACCCGAGCGTGCCACGTCATACGAGTTCCATGACTCCACGCCGAAGTAGTTGGAGATGCTGAGCACATACATCTGGTTCGTGCCGTTGGGTTGCGTGCCGAGTGCGGTGCTCGGGCGCGTCAGTTGCAGCTTGCGCGTCATGAGGATGTCCGAGCGCAACGTGAACTCGTTGAAGTTCGGAAAACCTTTCTTCGCGGCGATGACCATTGGCAGCCCATACGGATTCGACTCCAGCCACGCGCCGAGCGTGCTCAGTCGATGATCATTCGTGAACCCGGCGAGGATCACCGTGCCGCCGTTGGTCGCGAAGAGCGGACGGAAGACGGACGGGTAAATATTTGTGCTCGTGGCGTCGTAAAGGTTCGCGGTGACCTGAAACAGTCGATGCACCGCGCGGTCGTACTGGTTGGTCGGCGCAATTTGAATCTGGGTCCACTCCACGCCGAGTTGCTGCACGAGCAATCGCGCGGCGACGTTCGTGAAAAAAGTTTCCGCCGGTTCCGTGCTCAAGGGAGCCGCCGCGAAGGCCGGACCGCCAATCATCAGCGCGCCGAGGAAGAACCATCGGAGCAGGCGGATGCGGATCAATTGTTGGAGCCGGAGGCGCGTGAGCACGCCGCGACGGTAGCATTCGCGTTCAGGAAGTCAGGGGCAAAGTCAGGGGCCCATGCATCGATTGATTCGGTTCGCCCGAGCCAACTGCTGTTCTGCCCGCGAGGGCCGATGACTATCGTTTGAAGGTGGAACAGGCCGGACCAGCGAGAGGGCGTGGCGCACGCGCACTGAGCGGTCGCCGTCGCCGCCGCGCTCCCGCCCGTCGTCAAATAACCCGCGTCAGTTTCCCGCCCGCTCCTGTTCCGCCTTCTCCATCGCGGCTTTCATTTTCTCGTCCAGGATTTCCACGCGCGCGTCCTTCTTAACCTTGGCGAAAAATTTCGGCAGTTCCTTGTCCAGCGCCTGCTGCGTCAGGAAGTCCTTGATGCGCTCCTTCGCCTCGGCGAACGGCACTTTCCGCGCGGGGATCAGCTCGTGCAGCTTGATGATGTGATAGCCGTAATCGGTCGTGACGAGGTCGCTGACCTGGTTCGTCGCGAGTCCGAACGCTGCTTTCTCGAACTCCGGCACCATCGCGCGGCGCGGGTCGTCCTTGGCCCGGGCAAACTTGTACTCGCCCTTCGTCTCCTTCGTCGCGGGATCTTCCGAGAATGTCGTGGCCAGCATCCCGAAATCCTCGCCCTTGCGCGCGCGATCCAGCACTCCTTCGGCCCGCGCCTTCTTTTTCAATTTGTCTTCCGTGCTGAGTTCCTGGCCGTTGGCGAGGTCTTTGGTCGCGAAGAGAATGTGCGTCGCCCGCGCCAGCTCGGGTTGCTTGAACGCCACGTCATTCGTCTCCCAAAACTTCTGCATGTCCGCCTCGGGAACCACGAGTTTGTCCTTCACTTCGCGATTGATGACTGCTTCGGAAATCGCCTGCTCCACCACGCGGTTCGTGAACTGCGCGCGCGTCATGCCGAGCGAGCGCAGATGTCGTGCGAAATCATCTTCCGTGGCGGCCATCTTGCGGGTGTCGTCCAGAAACTTGATGATGTTCGTTTTGGCGTTCTCCTTGTCCGTCGCGTTCGCCTGCGTGACGAGCAGGCGCGTGACCAGAATGCGGTCGAGCAACTGCGCCTCCGCCGCCTCGCGCCGCGTCTCGGCGATGTTCTGCCCGCGCGCGGCGAGGTTGGCGCGGTAGGCGATGAAGGCGTCGTCCAGTTCGCTGCGGCGGATTTCCACACCGCCGCCTTTGGCGAGCACGGGGCCGAAGGTCAGGTCGGCGGCACGGGTGAACAGGGCCGAGACCAGCACGGCGACGGCGACCAATATTTTTTTCGTCTTCATTTCAGTGTCTTCATCCGCCAGCGGGACGCTGGCGGCACGTTGTTACAACTTCACCACCCGCACGTTGCTGATGTCCGCGTCCTTCGCCAGTTCCTCCAGCAAGCCCTGCGGCGGCACGCTGTCCAAATTCAAAACCGTGAACGCCTGCCCGCCCGCCGCGTCCCGGCTCAGGCTCATGCTCGCGATGTTCACCCCGTGCTTGCCCATCAGCGAGCCGATGTAGCCGACGATGCCCGGTCGATCCTTGTTGTTCATCATGAACACCACGCCGCTGGGAACGATTTCCACCGGCAGGCTGAACACGCGCACGATGCGCGGGTTGTTCGGCGACCCGAAGAACGTCCCGCCCGCCGAGACCTTCTCGCCGTTCGGCGCGAAGACCGCGACGTGCAGCCATTCATTGAACGTCACCGGCTCCTCACTGCGCTTCTCCTCCACGGTGATGCCATGCGACGACGCCACGGAGCGCACGTTCACGTTGTTCACGTCCTTGATGGCCCCCGCGTGCATCAGGCCCATGAGAATAGACCGCGTGATCGGATCAATGTTCGGCAAATTCTTCGCCGCGCCGCCGTAAGTGATCCGGACACACTCAATGTTCGCCGGGGCCAACTGGCTCAACAACTTGCCGAGCTTCTCGCCCAGCACGAGATACGGCTGCACCTGCTCATAAGTCTTGGCATCAATGAACGGCAGGTTCACCGCGTTGCGCACTTCGCCCGTGAGCAGATACGCGGCGATGATTTCCGCGACTTCAATGCCGCATTTCTCCTGCGCTTCCTTCGTGCTCGCGCCGAGGTGCGGGGTGAGCACCACATTCGGCAACGTGCGCAACGGATGATCCGCCGGGAGCGGTTCCACCGAGAACACATCCAGGGCCGCGCCCGCGACTTTCTTGGACTCCAGCGCCGCGATTAAATCTTTCTCGTCAATGATCTCTCCGCGCGCCGCGTTCACGATGCGCACGCCGGGTTTCATCTTCGCGAAGGCGTCGGCGTTCAACATCCCGCGCGTCTGATCCGTGACGGGCATGTGGACGGTCAGGAAATCCGCCGCGCGATACAGGGCATCGAGATCGGCGACCAGTTCCACGCCGAGCTGTTTCGCCCGCGCCTCGGTGAGGAACGGGTCGTACGCCAGCACGCGCATCCCGAAGGCCAGCGCGCGTTTCGCCACTTCGCCGCCGATGCGGCCCATGCCGAGCACGCCCAGCGTCTTGCCGGAAAGTTCCACGCCCGAGTAGAGCTTGCGATCCCACTTGCCCTCGGTCATGGACTTTGCGGCGGGCGCGACGTGCCGCGCGAGCGCGCCGAGGAGGAAGAAGGCGAGTTCCGCCGTGGTCGTGGTGTTGCCGCCGGGAGTGTTCATCACCACCACGCCGCGTTCAGTGGCGGCGTCCACATCGACGTTATCAATGCCCACGCCCGCGCGCCCCACCACGCGCAACTTCGGCGCGGCCTCGATGACCTTGCGCGACACTTTCGTCTCCGAGCGCACGACCATCGCCTCCACGTCTTTCACGATGGCGATGAGTTCGGCCTCCTTGAGCGGTTTGTCGAGGACGGTGACTTTGAATTCCGGGCGTGACTGGAAGAGCGCAATGCCCTTGGGCGAAATCGGGTCGCAGATCAATACGTTCATATTCTTTTTAACCACGGAAAACACGGAAGACACGGAAAGGAAATTCCCTTCCGTGTTTTCCGTGTCTTCCGTGGTCAGTCTTCATTCCAAAAATGGAGCGCGACTGTAGGGAAGGGGTCAGGAGCGGTCAAATGGAGAGAAGTCATGGAACGAAGGCGGCGGTTTTCCAGAGAGCCTAGGGCGAGGCGAGCCGGTAGTAGCGGCTGCCAAAATTCGTAGCGGTGCTGTCCATGATGTTGGTCGTGGCAGTGGTCAATGAGAATGAACTCAAGGATGCCCAAACTCCGCTGGCAAGGTTGGTCGTGCTTTGCAACGTGTAGTTTTCTCCAACTTTTCCAGAAACGACCAGTTCAGCCCCTTGCGACGCGGAAACGTGCGTTAATTTAAGGTGTGTTCGATGAAGCGCGAGTTTCGCAAAAAAATCAGGACTGTTAAGTCCAGGGTAGGCACCGACATAAAAAAACCAAGCTTCATTCGCCTGATAAACAGCGTATTTGTCGATTCCGATCCAGTAAACGTCCTCTATGGCGAGGTGTGTGAACGGGGGAAATCCAGTGAACTCCAACCAGTTCATGATGGTCACTGCGTGAGTATTGATCCAACGGATCGTGACGGTTATTCGTTCTTCTGTTTCTTGTACATCAATCGAAACAGGACCGCCTCCTGGGGGAAACTCGGCCACTTCAATCGTGTTATCAGCCGAGACGCTGAAATTAGTCTGAGCGATTGGGCTGCCAAAGCTCAGCCATCGTACCGTGAGTGTTCGTCCGTCCAGCAACGCAGCATTAGCTGAACAGAAGCCAGCCAGCAAAAGTAAGAAGGCAAACAAAGACTTTGTTGGTATGGCGTGCATTGAAACTTGTGTGCATGAAGCTATGGCCAGTGATGAAATCCGTCCAACGCCATTTCCATAACAACAAAAAAGCGCGCCGGATTGCTCCGGCGCGCTTTGAAAGTTCAGTCAGGAACGATCAATCCAGATCGCGGGGCGGCGCGGGGTCGCGCGGGGCCGCATCGGGATCGAAGGACGCAGGAGCGGGAGCGCCAGCAGGGCGGGGTTCGCCACCACGGCTGTCGCCACGCGGGCCACGGTCACCACCACCGAAGCCGCCACGGCCTCCGCGGTCGCCGCCGGGACGAGGGCCACGGTCGCCACCACGACCACCACGGTCGCCGCCGCCGCTGCGCGGGCCGCGGTCACGATCACCGCCGGGACGAGGGCCGCGATCGCGGTCGCCACCACCGCCGCCGTTGTCGGGGCCGTGCTTGGCTTCGTAGTCGGCCTTTTCCTTGGCCGCGAGTTCCTGATCTTTTTCTTCCATCGCCGCGCGACGGGAGAGGCGCACGCGGCCCTTCTCATCCACGCCGAGGCATTTCACCCACATCTCGTCGCCCATCTTCACGATGTCCTCGGTCTGGCGGACGCGGAAGTTGGCGAGCTCGCTGATGTGGACAAGGCCGTCCTTGCCGGGGAGGAATTCAACAAAGGCGCCGAATTCCTTGAGCGTCACGACGCGGCCACGATAAATCCGGCCGGTCTCCGCTTCCGCCGTCATGCCTTCGATCTCGCGCTTGGCGATCTCGATGCCGTCGGGGTTGGTGGAGAAGATGCGGACGGTGCCGTCGTCTTCGATGTTGATCTCGCAGCCGGATTCGTCCACGAGGCGTTTGATGTTCTTGCCACCAGGTCCGATGAGCAGGCCGATTTTCTCGGGGTTGATCTTCACCGTCACGATGCGCGGAGCGTACTTGCTCATCTCGGTGCGCGGTTCGGAAATGACCTTGGCCATCTCGGCGAGAATGGCGAGACGCGCGGTGTAGGCGCGGTTAATGGTCTCGACCATGATCTGGGGCGGCAGGCCGCGCAGTTTTAGATCAAGCTGGAAGCCGGTAATGCCCTTGGCCGTGCCGGCCAGTTTGCAGTCCATGTCGCAGAACGCGTCTTCCCAACCAATGATGTCGGTGAGGAGCGTGTATTTGGAGATGTTGTCGCCGCTGTATTCGGCGCAGATGCCAATGCTGATGCCGCCGACGGGGCTTTTGAGCGGGACGCCCGCATCGAGCAACGCCAGCGTGGCGCCGCAGACGGAGGCCATCGAGGAGGAGCCGTTCGACTCCATGATCTCGCTGGTCACGCGCACGGCGTAGGGATAATCCGCGAGCGGAAGCATCGGCTCAACGGAACGTTCGGCGAGCGCGCCGTGGCCGATTTCGCGACGGCCCGGTCCCATGATGCGGCCGGTTTCGCCGACGGAGAAGTTCGGGAAGTTGTAATGGAGGAGGAATCGCTTCGAGGTCTTGCCGCCGGTGTAGGCGTCGAATTCCTGCACGTCTTCGCCCGTGCCCATCGTGACGAGGGTGATGGCCTGGGTCTCGCCGCGTTGGAACAGGGCGGAACCGTGGGCGCGCGGCAGGATGCCGACTTCGCAGACGATGGGGCGGATGCCTTCGGGCGTGCGGCCGTCGAGGCGCTTGCCGTCCTTCAACACCAGCTTGCGCACGGCTTCTTTCTGAATGTAGTAGAACGCGTCCTTGAGGACGAAGTCCGTGACCTTCTCCGCGCCGAATTTCTCGACGAGCTTCTTGCTCACTTCGTCGGTGACGGCCTTGACGGCGGCTTCACGGGCGAGCTTGGCGGTGGTGAGCAGGGCGGCGGTGATTTTTTCGCCCGCGAGGTTCTTCGCCTCGGTGAGGATTTCCTCGGGCACGATGTTGACGGTGATGGCGCGCTTCGGCTTGCCCACGAGTTTCGCGAGTTCCTGCTGCGCTTGGATCACCGGCTCGCACGCGGTCTGCGCGAATGCGAGGGCCTTGATGAAATCTTCTTCGGTGATTTCCTTCGCCGAGCCTTCATACATCACGACTTCGCCCTTGGCGTTGCCGACGTAAACGAGGTCGAGGTCGCTCTCGGTCGCTTCGGTGTGCGTCGGGTTGGCGATGAACTCGCCGCCCACGCGACCCACGCGGCACGCGCCCAACGGGCCGTCCCACGGAATGTCGCTGACGGTGAGCGCCGCGGATGCGCCGATGATGCTGAGGATGTCAGGATCGTTCTCGCCGTCCGTGCTCAACAGAATCGTCTGCACCTGCACTTCGTTATACCAGCCTTTCGGAAAGAGCGGGCGAATCGGTCGGTCAGTGAGACGGCAGGTGAGGATTTCCTTTTCCGTCGGACGGCCTTCGCGCTTGAAGTAGCCGCCGGGGAATTTGCCGGCCGCCGACGCGCGTTCGCGATAGTCAACGGTGAGCGGGAAAAATTCCTGGCCGGGCTTGGCTTTGGTGGCCGCGACGGCGGCGACAATGATGACTGTCTCGCCGAGCGTGACGATGACGGAGCCGTCCGCCTGCTTGGCGATCTTGCCGGTTTCGATGTGGATGTCTTTGCCACAGACTGTGGCTGTTACCTTATGGGGCATTTGTTTTCTTCTCCTGTGACTGCCGCCCCCGAAGAAACTTCAGTGAACTCCGAACCAATTTCGGAGCTGATTGAAATTACTTAGAGGCGGTCAGGCACCATACGCGTTTGGTTGTTGAAGTCACCGGCCCGCCGCGTGATGCGGCCCGGTGAAACTGAAACGCGCGCCGCAGGTGGCGCGCGTCTCGAAATTATTTCCGCAATTTCAGCTTCTTGGTAATCGCCACGTAACGCGGGGCGTTCTTTTTGTGGAGGTAATCCAGCAGCTTGCGGCGCTGGCTGACCATCTGCAGCAGCCCGCGACGGGAACTGTGGTCCTTCTTGTTCTTCTGTAAATGCTCGGTGAGTTCATTGATGCGGCTCGTGAGCAACGCAATTTGGACATCGGAAGAACCCGTGTCTTTTTCGTGAATCCGCACGCCTTCGATAACTTTCGCTTTCTCCATAACAACTACTGCTTCTTTTTTAATTTTGAGTGGCGGAGCCTAGGGGCCGTGATTTGGGGTGTAAAGAATTTTTCCGGGGCTTTTAGGTTGTTCCACGGCGTATTCACGAAGGGGAGCGGAGGTTGGGGCGGCGGCTGGTTACGGCGAGCATCATGCGCCGGCCGTGTTCGGCGGCCAGGCGTGCGGCAAAGTCGGTGGTGGTCTTGTGCTGCGGTTTCTTTTGGTGACTCCGCCATTCCAGAAACAGGCTGTTGGCCAGGCGCGCAAAAATACCATGGACCCACACGGCGTTGCGGCCGCGTAGCCGACACTCATCGTCGCGGCGGGAGACGTCCAGCCGGGCGTGCAGTCCGTTTTCAATGCCCCAGTGTTGCCGGTTGAGTTCCAGCCAGCGCGTGGCGCTCAAGGTTTGGGCGGGGCAACTGGTGAGCAGGGTCACGGTCTCGGGTTGCTGGCCGTCCACTTCACGGCGCAGCCGCGCGGCTT
>Ga0163150_10003173_pt1 | contig 23613 bp, 19 predicted proteins | sample OliLakLV19P2IB_FD_148628 | JGI IMG/M metagenome (GOLD analysis project Ga0163150, IMG submission 148628) | Freshwater microbial mat bacterial communities from Lake Vanda, McMurdo Dry Valleys, Antarctica - Oligotrophic Lake LV.19.P2.IB | ecosystem: Environmental > Aquatic > Freshwater > Lake >...
ATTGATTACTTTCTTGATTTCCACTTCCTTGTTCCTGAGATCCAATCCTCCCTCCAGGATAGATTTAAGATTGGTGAGATAAAATGTCCAGCCTTCCATACAACCGATATGATATAAAAATTTGGATTGTTCGTCTACCGGGATGTGGGTCTGGGTAAGTTCGACCATCGTAATATTGAGGTCGCGGCTCAATCGAACAGCTACCTGCATATCATTGGTTTTATCCCCGGCATCAAACGTAAAGGACACCATGTCCTGATCATTAGCTTCAATTATTTTGCCGTAATGAATAACTTCATCACCCCAACCATGCCACAACCATTTGTATAAATCTCCGGGTTGGACATAATCATAAGCGTCTCTGGGGTCGCCGTCTGTTGTTATAAATTCGGATAAACGTAAAAACCAGGATTCCAGGCCAGCTTCAGTAGTCCAGGCTCTATACACTTCCTCTATGGTTGCTTTTATCGGAATGCGTTTGGTAAATGAGGACCAGTCGTATTGCATAGTGAACAAATATACGAGAAACGAGGAATGGAAACGAGATTCGAGAGACGAGTAGAGAGAAATGAGAATCGAGACTCAAAGGGCCAGATACTAAGGGTTCCGGCTCGTATCTCGTGGCTCATTGCTCGTGGCTCATTGCTCGTGGCTCATTGCTCGTGGCTGTCTAATCCTTAAACACCTCGATCTCTTTGGTCTCCACGATAAGCTCGGTAAACTTGCCTTTGAAGCGGGTGGCCCGGACAATATGGTTATCGATCCAATGATAATTGCCACCGCGTGGTTTGCCCATCAACATGCCATGATATTTGAATCCATGTTTTCTCAGCCATTCTTCCGTGATCTCCCGGTGCTCTTCGGTGCGTGAGGTAAACCAATATATAATATGGCCCTGATCGTACCATTTATTGATGGTCTCCAGTGCGTCGGGATAAGGCGCTATATGGCGCATGCGTTCGGGTTCTTCGTTGGGTACATCATCGCAAATAGTACCGTCAATGTCGATCAAAAAGTTTTTAACCCCTTCCGGTAAAATTGGACTGAGGGCATTGCCGTTTTCATCGTAAATACGCTTTAACCCCGATGGTTTTTTATTCTCCATGAATCGTATTATAAAAAATTGAGGCGCAAAGGTAAATCGTTTTTATTAAAATTTGATATGGTCTGCCGGGTTGACCGCCTTGCCGTGATACCACAGCTCAAAATGCAGGTGGGGGCCATTGGTTTGTTCGCCACTATTGCCTGCAATTGCCACAGCCTCACCCGCTTTGACAAAGTCACCGGCTTTTTTTAACAATTTTGAATTGTGGCGGTATACACTGATTATATCGTTTTGATGCTGGATGACGAGGCTGTTGCCGGTTTCCTGGGTCCAGTCAGCCGCAATAATATTCCCGTCCATGGTAGCCTTGACCTCGGTATTTTTTGGTACGATGATGTCCACCCCAAGATGGTTTTTTTGTTTCGACATATGTTCACTTATTTCTCCCTTTACCGGAGCAATAAAATAAAGTTGCTCAATGGGTTGTGTCCGGTTCACATTGGATAGTCCCTTGTTTTTAACATTGTCAATCTGATTTTCTAATAATTGTTCGTCTTCCAGCGCTATCTCTTCTTCGCTTTTGCTGACCGGAGCCTGGTTAGCAGGAACGGCTTTTATTTCATTTTTATAAATTTTGGGATCCGGTATTTCTACTTCGCCATTGATCAGTTTTTGCAGCTTGCCAATATAAATTTGTTGTGCCCCCATTTCGGCCTCCATTTTTTCCACTTTTTTGTACAGGCTGATGTAATCACCACTGCTTTGAGAGGCGTAACCCGGGATCAATCTTTTTAATGGGGTAAAAAACAAAAGCACTGTGACAATTAAGGCCCCTATAACCATCAGCATACTTAACAGGGTATACACGTTGAGCAGGGTCAGGTGATAGGAACCCACCTCCTTATAAGTCTCATGGTTAAGAATTACCATCCTATAAGGAGTTTTTATTCTATGTAAAACCCTTTTAATCAGTGTCTTTTGCATTTAGCGTTTGATTTCCTCCAAAAAATAAAATAAATTTGCAGAATATTGGTTTTATACTTGCCCAACTAACCACTGCCTGTTCATGAAATTGAAAGCTTATGCCCGTATTTCTTCGATTTTACTAACCCTTTTGGTCTGTGGTTGTTCCGTTCAAAAGAGCAAAAAGGACGTATCCAAATTTGGCCTTTTTTACCACAATCTCACATCCAAATATAACGGGTATTTTAATGCCAATGAATTATTGACCCTCTCCCAGGAATCCTTAACCAATCAGTACCGCGACAATTACAATAAAATTCTGGAACTGTATGAATATAATGCAGTAGAAAATCCTTCCGTAGCAGCAGCTAACCTGGACATCGCCATTAAAAAAGCCAGCACCTTGATCAATCTGCATCGACCCAGTCACTGGGTAGGGGATAGTTACCTGCTTATTGGCAAAGCTCAATACCTCAAACAGGATTACGAGACGGCAGAAGAGACCTTTAAATTCATGGTCCAGAATTATTCGAAACTTAATCTAAGCCCCGACAGCAAAAAATCAAGTTCCAGATCTGCCAGGCCGGTCAAAACCAAAGAAGAAATCAAACAACAGGAAGAGGTCAAAAAGGAAGTAGCAAAGGAAAAAGAAAGCCTGAAAAAAGACAACGAGAAAGCCAGAAAGGTCAAAATAAAAACCAGGGAACAAGAGAATAAGGACAAAGCCAAAGCCCGAAAACAACAAATAAAAGACCGTAAAAAAGGTATTAAATCTACTCCTGCCACCAAGACTGCCCCTAAGCCAGTTGGGCCGACAGCTCCTAAAATCAATGAATCTGTACCTTCACCCTCCGCTGCTTCTAAAGTGGTTGCCAAACCGAAATCAAAAAAAGAAGTCGAGGCCGAAAAAGCGCTAACCCAGGAAACCTCCAAGCCGCCTTCAAAAGGAAAACATCGTCCGGTACTTCAGGATGGTCAAATGTGGCTGGCTAAGACATATATCATGCGGAAAAACGGAATAGCCGCCGGCATTCTCCTTAATCAACTTAAGTCGGATCCAGGGTTATATCAGGAGATAAAAACGGAGATACCTATACTCCAGGCATACAACCATATCCGGCAGGAAGAATTTCGCGATGCGATTCCATATCTGCGCGAAGCACTGGCTTCCAAAGATGTACCCAATAAAAGAAAGGCGAGAATTGCCTTTGTCCTGGGTCAGATCAGCAATCTGCACCATGAAGAAGCCATAGCCTTTGATGCTTTTAATCAGGTGCTGGATTATCATCCAACCTATGAAATGGAATTTTATGCCAAATTAGGAAGTGCACAGTCGGGTATGGCTTCTGGCAAACGCAACAAAGCACAACTCCTGGATGAATTGAAGCGCATGACCCGGGATGAAAAAAATACAGATTACCTGACCTCTATTTACCATACTATGGCACTGGTCAACCTATCCGATGGACGAAGGGATCTCGCCAGGGAAAATTTGGTGACCGGGCTCGCCGGAAGTACGGATCCAATCCAGAAACTGGAAAGTTTTTACCTGCTGGCTTCCATGTTTAATGAAGACGAAGACTATCTGAGGGCAAAGAAATATTACGACAGTTCCCTGGCGTTGATGGGAGAAAAGGATATTCGGCGTATCGAGGTCACCCGTTATAGTGAATCACTTACCGATATCGCCAAAAATATTGGGATCATAGAAACCCAGGACAGCCTGTTGTTGGTCAGCGCCATGAATGAAAAAGATCAAAAACAATGGGCCAGGAAAATGCTCAAAGACCGGGAAAAGACGGTAAATGTTAAAGTAGCAACTACTCCCGGACTTTCTTTTGATCAAAGTAATTTTGTCAAACCCAATATCAATATTGCATCCTCAGGCGCTGCCGCTAAAAGCAGCTTTTTTGCGTACGATGATAAATTACTAAAAAAAGGGATTAAAGACTTTGAACGGGTCTGGGGCAGTAGAAAATTGCAGGACAACTGGAGAATTTCCCAGCGGATAAACAATAATATTGTCAATAATAACCAACCTGCAGGACAGATCCCTGAGGATGGTAGCACCGTGGAAGACCTGACCAGCATCTTAAAAGACATTCCGAATACCCCGGAACTCAAAGAACTTGCTCACGAAAAAATCAGGAATAGCATGTATGCCCTGGGAGTATTGTATCGGGAAAAACTCGAAAATCACAATAAGGCCATCAACGTATTGGAAAAACTGCTTTCGGTGTATCCCGGAAATGCAATGGAACAAGATGCCCTTTATCAACTTTATCTCGCCCATCTTCAGGCTGGTGACCAGGTCAAAGCCAACGAATACCTCGAACGGCTTAAAAAGGATTTTCCAAGTAGCAAATATACCCAGGCGGTTTCCGATCCGAACTGGTCTGCAAATAATTCTAATAAAGCGGCTCAGCTTCAAAAATATTACAATGAGACCTACGACATGTTTAATTCAGGCCAATGTCAGGTTGCTATGGATCGAATCCACCAGGTGGACAGTTTATTTAAAGAAAATCCATTTCGGGCCAAATTTGCACTGGTAGAAGTATTATGTACCGGTAAATCGCAGGGTAGGGATGCCTATATCACGGCGCTCAAGGATTTTATTGCCCGTTATCCGCAATCCGATGAGCGCGACAGAGCCAAGGATATACTTCGTTATATCTTAGGGGATGAAAAGGCTTTTGAGATAGATGATATTCAAAAAAGGGAAATGGATCCCAACGGATTTGAATTCCTGGAAGAAGAATTGCACTATGTGATTGCCATTGTATACGACAAACAAGAAAAAACCCTCTCTGACCTGAAAGTGTCCATTTCGGATTTTAATCAAAAGTTTTTTCAGAATGACGATTTAAAAATTTCGAACATTTTCCTCGATCAGGAAGCGACTATTCCGATCATCATGGTAAGAAAGTTTGATAATGCCAGCCAGGGCAAACGATATTATAAATCCGTCAAGGCAAATGAGAATCAATTTATTTCACCTCAGATCAATCACGATATTTATGTGATTTCCCAATCCAATTTCAGGAAACTTCACGCCAGCAAAGCCACAGAATCGTATAAAGATTTTTTTCAGTTAAATTATAAAGAGTAGACTGTAATCAGATGTCAGTCATCAGCCATCAGGATTCAGGTCTACTTGACCTACTGACCTACTGATTACTGATCACCATCTACTCATCTCCATTCTTTTCCCCCGGGAAACTCAAAATCTTCCAGGCTTTCTTTTTTCATCTCGATGCTGCAACCCGCCATTTCAGGCAGATGATAGGCACCCTGAGTTACTTTTACAGGATCAATAAAGTGTTCATGCAAATGATCAACATATTCGAGGATGCGGTTTTCTGTACTACCCGAAATAGAAAGAAAATCAAACATGGACAAATGCTGGACATATTCACACAATCCGACTCCACCACCATGAGGACAAACAGGTATCTTATATTTTGCGGCCAATAAAAACACGACCAGGGCTTCATTGATCCCACCCAGCCGGCAGGTATCGATTTGACAAAAATCAAAAGCGCCGCTCGTAATAAACTGTTTAAACATCACCCGATTGTGTGCGTGTTCACCGGTAGCCACCCGTATAGGCGAAATAGCTTCTTTGATTTTTTTATGACCAAGGATATCATCCGGGCTGGTAGGTTCTTCAATCCACCAGGGATTAAATTCCGAAAGGGCATGCATCCAGGGAATGGCTTCATCTACTTCCCATTTTTGATTGGCATCCATCATCAGGTTAAAGGATTCACCAACTTCTTCGCGGATGATCCGCGCCCGGCGAATATCATCACTCAGGTCAGAACCAACTTTCATTTTAAGATAAGACCAACCTTCAGCTAGTACCTGACGACATAACCTTCTCAATTTCTCATCCGAATATCCCAACCAACCGGCTGAGGTAGTATAAGCAGGGTATCCTTTAATCTTCAATTGTGCCAACCTTTCCGTTTTATTCTGCTGAGCTGCCCTCAAAAGTTGCACTGCTTCTTCCTGGCCCATAACATCAGTCAGATAGGAAAAGTCGAGGCAGGAAACCAATTGCTCAGGGGACATATCATACAACAATTTCCACAACGGTTTTCCTTCCACTTTGGCATACAAGTCCCATACGGCATTGATGAGGGCCGCTGTAGCCAGGTGAATAACCCCTTTTTCCGGCCCCAGCCATCGCAATTGACTATCCCCCCTGGTGAGCAGGGCCCAAAAATTTCCAAAATCAGCAGTGATTGAATCCAGCGAACGACCCACAACTAAATAGGACAATGACTTGATGGCTGCTACACAGAGTTCGTTGCCCCGGCCGGTTGTAAAAGTCAGTCCATGACCCTCCAGCCCGGGCTGATCAGTATATAAAATCACGTAAGCAGCAGAGTAATCGGGGTCTTTGTTGACCGCATCGGATCCATCCAGGTTTTTACTGGTAGGAAAGCGGATGTCTTTGGTAATTATGTGAGTAATGGTAGGCATAAGTTGATGGGTAATCATTTAGAACGAGCCGGTAACACGCTCATCGGAATCACCCGGATAGGGCTCAGCGTAATATCGGTATAATAGATTTCAGCCCCTTCCGATTGAATCTGAATTCTACCACGGGTCAGCGGAGTTTCAACACCATTTTTGATGTGTCGGGAACGATACAATACCATATTGGTCTTTCCGTTGACCACATGTACCGCGGTGTCGCCATGGCAATACAATTCCACCGTATTCCATTGGCCGGTAGAAAATTCTCCATTCATACTTTTAATACAGTGCCGCCCAATCGTATTGTCGTTGTTAAATGTCTGAAAGGTTCCCTGAGCATCATATTGGTATTCTCCTTTTATATTTTTGGAAGATGGTATATCGAATGAAGCCCCATCTAAACCCCAATAATCGCCACAATCCCCTTCCTGAATCTGAAATTCCTGGGACCGCATCCAAAAACCCCAATCTACTCCATGTGGTCCAACGGCATGATATAAGATACCACTGTCCATTTTAGCTTTGACTTTTGGAGCCCATTTAAGTTTGCCCCACTTAAACTTAAAACGCAGCACATAATCTGAATACGCTTCTTTGGTAGATAATCCTCCAAATCGTTCACCGGAAATCCGGATAGCGGGTTTTCCATCCACGTTCACTACACTAAATACTTTTAACGGATCCTGATTTATTCCATGGGCAGGAACTTCCATTCTGTGTTTACCTGTTGAGTCCAAACCAGGGCCGATATAGGTATCCCAATTGTTTAGATCTTTATTATTAAAAAGTGGAATGACTGAAGATTTCTGAGCTACGGATATAGAAATGCAGGAGCTTATGAAGAAGAAGAATTCGGTTAAAATCAGACTACTTAATTTCATTTTTGAGTTTATTGACAATTGGGTTGATAAAAGCGGCCAATTCAAACGCAAGCCGATCGTGGTCCTGTGCCGCGGGATGATAACTACAGCCAGCAGGGATCATTGGATCGAAACGAAATATTTCTACTGTTTTTCTATTTGGGAAATTTTCATTGGCTTGTTCTGATATCCTGACTAAACTTCGGTATAATAAATCAGATTTAGCACCAGAGAGCATGGGGCTGGTCTGCAATAAGACCTGAGTAGCAGGATAATGGGTATATAGGGAATTGATAAAATTCAAGTAGGCTTTTTCAAAAGCAGAGGAATCAAACGGGGCACGTGGACTTTTACTATCTCCATCAGAAAAATCATTCGTTCCAAGACATATACTGACTAAATTGGGTTGAAATAAAGAAAAATCCCAACGACTTAGGCTGTCTTTATTCAGGTAGGTGGATTCGTATACTTCCGGCATAGTGGGACCGTCCGTGTTCCAGTTCCTGTAAATTCCAATACCGGAAACAGCACTCAGCATATACTGTACTTTTACATTCCTGCCGATACGGGCAGCGAATGAATTATACCCATCGTGCTGATCGTACCATTTACCCTGGCCGCATGGTATATCCACCGTATCAGAACCCATGCCACAGGTGATCGAATTACCAATAAACTCAATTTTGATTTTGTGGAAAGTATCCACTGCGGGTTTTATACCCTCTCCAATAATCCTGGTGATCGCCAGATTACCCGTTTGAGCTTCGGTAATTTTAAATACTTTGAGGATATGCTGATCTGCCTTTCGTTCGGTGTTTACTGATACCCATTGCTCCTGATCTCCGCTTACTTTGATTTTGTGTTTAACTTTTCCATCCAATTCGTAAATAATGTAACTATAGTCATCACCCGGAACTAAATCTTTAACACCAAATTTGCAACTATCCCCGGTGAAATATAGTTGTGCGCAAGAAGCTGAACTGACCAGTATCAGCCCTTGTTGATCATCGTATACTGCCCGGCCCATATAGGCAACATTTTGTTTATTAGCAAAATATTCCTGGACCTTAATGGATTTACATTGCCAGAACAACCCTATCGACAAGAGGGCAACGAAATAGCTACTAATTTTTTGCATACCTATTCAAGTTCTCAATATTGGAACAAAGATTGGAAATTCACAATAAATAAGCGGAAGCAAAGATTAAATAGTTATAAGAATTACCCCGATCTTTTATACCATAATTGTTATTCCGTATTGTTTGGTCCGGAGAAGAAAATGGTACAATTATGTTCTTTATTGTTTTATTTTTTACCCGTTTCCAATTCATCCATTTTTGAATACAAAACTTTAAAGGTTTCCCAGGCAGAAGTGACATTTGGATTGGTTGGATTATTAATGGGATTGGTGGAGTTGGATTTGATTCCATAAAAACCATCTATAAATTGGCTGGGCCCGGACCAAACCGTCTGCACCATTCCATAATAACGGGGTTTCATTTCTTTGGTTGCTGTTTTTCGCCATTTGGCAATATCTTCTGCTTGGGATAAAGCGACCTTTGAACGGTTCCAGGGGCAGGTCACTACCCGGTATCCCTTCATGGCAAAATAAACAGGCGTCTGATCAGGTCTTTCATAATGCCAGTCACAAATCACCACATCTTTGGGCATCATATCAATAGCCCGATGAGTATAATTTAAACTGGCTTCCCATAAACCTATGCCGGTACTTCTGCCGTCAATCAAACGATCCCCCCAAATCCAGAGTTCGCGGTTTTTTAATTTAAGATGATTGCGGATCGTGGTGATTTCACCTGCAAAGAGTTCCGCTTTATCTATTCCCCTGCACCTGGGACATTTTTCATCACCGATATAAAAGACCTCATCCATCCCAGCATGGAAAGCATCGGCTTTGAATTGGTCGCAGAGCTCATCGACCAGATCAAAAACTATTCCATGGACATCCGGATGTAAAGGACAATAACTTTTACAATAAAGTCCATCCGGGTTGGGCCATTTATATTTTTCAGGCATAAGTACATGAGGTGTCTCATCAAACTGGGGATAAACCTCCAGTAATTTCCCCGTTTTGTTTGCCCAGGATTGATGACCGAGAAGGTTGATCTGTGGAATGATTCGGATAGTATGTTTCTGACAAACGACAACCATCCGATCTACATCTCCTGCGGATAACGCAATGGAATCCCTCAATTCGGGATGTGACTTATACTGAAAATTATAATCAACCCTTAAAATGAGCGTATTGACTTTGCGGGGGCCTAATTCATCATCAATAAATTTAATAAAACGGTCTACCTCTGCCGGCTTAGGAGCCCCGATGGCAAATCCTTTGACGACGAACAGGGTATCTTGTGTCCTGACTACCGTCCATCCGAGGATAAACACTACGGCTATCCAAAATCTGATTGTATATTTCATGTTAATCATTTAATTCATACCGTTATCCGGTTGGTGGAGACAACCAACGATTTATTTTTCTTCAAGATAAAGCCTTTTTAGTTTTGCACACCAGTTTACCCCAGCAAGGTAGATCTTGCGGCATCTAACAATTTTCTGACTTTTTGGCTGTCGGCAGCCTGGGCATAAACCCTCAACACGGGCTCAGTGCCCGATGGACGGACCATAACCCATTCATCAAAAGCAAAATGAAATTTATATCCGTCCATATCTTCCATACCCAGAATCTTATAATCACCAAAAGAGGTGTAGCTTTTATCCTGACACGCTTTGATGATAGCTTGTTTCTGAGCTTCCTGGAGATGCAGATCGTCCCGGTCGCATTTAAAAGCTCCGACCATTGAATATACCTCCCCTATCAGTTCAGTCAGGGATTTCCCTGACTTGGCCATAAATTCAAGTATGGTCAGTGCTACCCACACTCCGTCCCGTTCCGGTATGTGGCCGGCAACAGCAATACCCCCGGACTCTTCACCGGCCACCAGGATGGGTGTGGTGAGCATGATTTCACTGATGTATTTAAAGCCGATTTTTGTTACTTGACACTCCACCCCAAAAAGCTCGGCCAGTTTTTTTACTTTATCCGTAACCGAAAAAGTGATCAGCACCTTGCCTTTCTGTTTTTTAAAATGATGCTGATAATACAATAAGAGCAATAACAAATGGTGGGAATCCACAAATTGTCCATGCTCATCTGTCATACCAATACGATCGGCATCTCCATCGTTGGCTACCCCCAATTTGATTTCCGGATTGGCTTTCACTGTTTGGATCAACGTGGTCAGGTTGCGCTCAATGGGTTCAGGGGCCTGTCCATGGAAAGATGGATTAAAATCGGAATGGATATGGATTGCATCCGGGAATAGTTTTTTCATTATCCGCTGGCCCGCCCCAAACATGGCGTCAAAGGCAAAAGGCATGGCCGTAGACTGAATAGCAGGCAGATCAAAGGCAGCTCTGACCTTATTTTCGTAAATGGTCTCCAGGTCCGTTTTTTCAATTTTTCCGGTCAACGGTTTTTTTATAGGAATTTCATCCGGTATCAGGTTTTCTATTTCTTCGATGTCTTTTGGAATCATCGGGCCTCCGTAGGATGCTTTGAGCTTGTAACCGTTGTAAGAAGGTGGGTTGTGACTGGCAGTAATCACTACCCCCAGGTCCGCCTGAAGGTAGGCGACCCCTAAGGAAACCATAGGTGTTGATACATAATCACTGGAAAGAAAAACAAGCATGCCTTCCCCGCTTAAAACTTCCGCTGTTGCCTGGGCAAATAAGGCTCCGCCAAACCGTGTATCATAACCAACCACGGCCTTGGTCATGCCGCGTTGTTTCATCCAGAGCGCCGTACCCATGGCTACGCGGCGAACATGGTCAACAGTATATTCATCAGCGATGATAGCCCTCCAGCCATCCGTTCCAAATTTAATCTTCAGCATAGTCTTAAAAAATTTTTTACAAAGTAACAAAGAAACACCGGGTTAAAAAACCAGACGTTTTAAAGTTAAAACCAGATGGAGTTGCCCGCTCCTTTTTGGGGTTTACAAACCTCTTTTAAATAAAAAGGCCTTCTACCGATCATATCGTATTTTTACACCTTATAGAACAAAGACAGATTGAATAAGAAGATAATTACAGATTTTGTTTCCATTGATCACGGAATGATGGAAGACAACCATTGGCACCGCGGGTTGCGTAAAAACCTCATTGAACAGTTAAAACAAAAGGGATTAAAAAACGAAAGGATTTTGAATGCCTTGCTCAAAATACCGCGCCATCACTTTGTACCTAAGGGATTTGAGTCCTGGGCCTATAAGGATGTGCCATTTCCTATCGGCAGTGATCAGACGATCAGTCAGCCTTATACCGTTGCTTTTCAGACTATGCTTTTAGACGTGCAGCCTGGAGACCGCATTCTTGAAATTGGTACCGGGAGCGGTTATCAGGCTGCTGTCTTGCATGAACTCGGGGCTAAAGTATATACTCTTGAAAGGCAGGAAAAACTCTACCATCAAACCGCTGCTTTTCTTAAAAAAATGCAATATCTCTCCATCCGGTGTTATCTCCGCGATGGTTTCGGGGGTTTACCCAAATACGCCCCTTATGATAAAATTCTGGTGACCTGCGGAGCACCGGAATTGCCCATTGCCTTGATAGACCAGCTCAAAGACCATGGGATATTGGTGATCCCCGTTGGAGCAGGTGACGATCAGGTCATGAAACGTATCTATAAAAAATCGGCGACTGTATGGGAAGAAGAATCCCATGGTTTGTTTCGGTTTGTTCCTTTTCTCAAAGGAGTCAATAAACAATAGGCAAATTTTCAATTTTCAATTTTCAATTTTCAATTTTCAATTTTCAATTTTCAATTCTTCATTGCTCATTGCTCATTGCTCATTGCTCATTGCTCATTGCTCATTGCTCATTGCTCATTGCTCATTGCTCATTGCTCATTGTTCATTGCTCATTGCTCATTGCTCATTGCTCATTGCTCATTGCTCATTGCTCATTGCTCATTGCTCATTGTTCATTCTTCATTCTTCATTGTCAATTGTTCATTGTCAATTAGCTCTCCTCCTTTAACTCAATTCCCATTTTTTTCATAAGGAAACTCGCATTAGTTTGGGTACATACTCCGGGTTTAATCTTGTAGTCAAACCGGATCTCTTCCCCCATCATAATAGAATCAAAATAATAATTATCTATTACGTCCGGAAAATCCTCGCGGATGGTTGAAAGGCCGGTATCGTGTGATGCAATTACAGCGACAGCCCCGTGATGAATCAATTGACGTATAAAAGCCCGGGAACCCTTCTCCCGGTCAAGGGTGTTGGTCCCTCGCAGCATTTCATCAATCAGGACAAGCACGTGTTGTCCTGAAGTAACGGCCTCCAATATGATTTTGATCTTCTTCAACTCAGCGTAAAAAGTGGAAGTTTCTTCCTGGAGATTATCCGAAATGCGCATGGAACTGAGAATAGTACAAGGACACAGGGTACAGGATTTTGCAAATACTGGCCCCCCGGCCATAGCGATCAACACATTTGCACCTAAACTGCGCAGAAAGGTACTTTTGCCGGCCATATTGGAACCCGTGATCAGGGCGATCCGGTGAGGGTCTTGTAATGAAAAATCATTGGTCACTGCTTTCGCCGGCGGGATCAAAGGGTGACCCAGGTTTTCGGCTTTAAATTTATGCCAGTGGTCAGACCATTCCGGAAATACCCAAAGGGGTTGATTAAATGCGAGGTTGGCATAAGAGTTTAAGTATTCAAACTGGCCAACGACTTCAAACCATTCATCGGTATTTCCCTTATGGGACTGGCGCCATCGGTATAAAGCCAGGACTTGCCTCAAATCCCACCATAAAAAAAAGTTTAATGGAAGATATACCAGCGGGTTGAGTCGGTATTCATAACGTGCCAACACTTTTCTCAATTCGTTTAAACTGGCAGATACCTTCTCCGGTTGGCAAACTTTAAGTTGTAAATCTATTAATAGTGGATTTTTAAACTGGGCTGATTCGATCATCCGGATGGCTGGAAGCAGGGTATCTAGTTCCTGGAGTATCCGGCTCAAATGTTTAAACCACCAATTGGCAATCTTTCCAAAATATACCGCAAGGGCAAAAGCAAGGATCAGATAACTAAAAAACCACCCCCTCGAAATAAAATCGAACGAATAGGCCAGGGTCATACCTATTGAAATGGCGGGTAAAAGATAAATCAATTGAGCCCAGGCCGATGGAATAATTGCCTGACCCGAACTAGTGATCCAATGATGAAGAACTTCCTGGGAACGGAAGGTGACCTGATGTTGAAGGGTATGTGTACGAAAACGTTGTCTCCAGTCAACCGCATCTTTCAATTCCTGTATAGCTTTTTGTTTATTTTGCAGACTGGGGACCTCAGTGACTATATTTAAAGATTTAGCCATGATTTCACGGCCTTGCTGAGACTCTGCTCTGTTGATCTGCTGAAACAGTGAATTTTTACCAAACCGGTCCAGATCGTTATCCACTCCCAGGGAAACCAAATATTCATTGCCATCCGGCCGATCCTGAAACCGGCCTTCCAGCGATAATATTTCGCCCAGATTTATGGTCATCAAGGTTTTTTGCATTTGAAGAGTCAGGGCCGTGTTTCTGGATTGGTGTACCAGGTAAATAAAGGAGGATAATCCGGTTATTAAAACTACGCCTGTCCAATACCACGATTCAGTCCGGATAAAAAATACCATCAGAATAATCAACACAAACAACACCAACCTCGACCTGCTGATCCTGTCAAACCGTTTTTGCAGTTGGTAAATGGTTTCATCCAACTGGTTGATCCTCGACTGATAATAGGCAAGTCGGTTGGGCTCAGGAGCTGGAGTGTTCAACTTTGAATAAAATTTTTTCTATCCAGTATCAATTCTCCATTCCACCGGTAAGCGGTGATGATATCATTTTTAATGACGCCGTAATCCAGGCAACACACATTGTTTTTTAAGGGAACCGGTTTGCCGCCTAATGAATAGTGTCCGAAAAATACAGGTACTGCCTGTTCGGGATATACCAGGTCCAGGGTAATCAGGTTGGATGGGATTTTATAATTGGGCAGATTAGCTTTAGCCTGCGTAGAAATCTCACGGTACGATTTACCATGATGGTCATCCCACCACTTGACCCTGGTAAATCCCCGGTGGACCGACTCGGCATCCAATCCTTTTTTGTTTCTGGGCAAGGGGATTTCGAGGCCCTTGAGGAGCATATGTACTGCCTTAAATTCAGGACCGCGGGACTGTAGGGATTTAATCATCAGCTCCCGGGTAAATTTATGATGAGGGAAATGTCTGCGCACAAAATGAACGCTGTCCTGGTGCCAGCAGGCATGTACTACCCGCAAATCTTCAAACTCCAGAAAAAGCGGAAGGCTAAACATCCAGTCGATATAATCATATAACTCCGCTTCGGCATTCCTGAAACTTTCGAATACAGGAAACAAATTCAGCATATTTTTTATGCTGTGGCTATATAGAGGTTTATTAAAATCATCCAGGGTATAAAAAGCCATGAGGTTTAGTTCATGGTTCCCCAAAATGGCATAGGCATTTTTGGATTGAACCATGGGGCGGACCATCTGTAGCACCTCTTTGGATTCCGGGCCCCTGTTGATCAGGTCGCCGACAAAAATGGCTTTCCTCCAGGGATGCTGGTACAATCCTTTTTGAGGCCTATAGCCTAAAATATCTAAAAGACGTACCAAACCTTTGGCATGGCCGTGTACATCGCCTATGAGGTCGTACATAAAGTTATTTGGTCGGGTAAAGATTGGGATTTTTTAGCATACCGATTTTGACTTTATCAGATGGAAGGATAACAGCTAACGGTTTACTCAACGAAATAATTTTATTATTCTGGTTGGAGTTTTAGGTTCGTCAAAACCTCCTGGCCGCTCAACCGGATTTCATGACTGATATTTAGTTTGCCCTGATAAAATAAAGCCAGAGTGATTTGCTGGCCTGTATAATTGGAGGGTAATTGAATTATAAATTTTCCCTGGACATCCGTGGTATCCCTCGCTACGCCCCCGTTGATATCAATCACCACTCCTGCGGCCGGCCGGGCATCAAAATGAAAAACCTGGCCATTCCAAGTTTGCAATTGGGGGGCAGTCTGCAGGTTGTCGACCGGATCTATCGGTTTTTCTTTTGATCCAAATAACTGTTTGCTAAAAATCATAGCCATAGCCAAAGGCAACAACAGGACCCAGATCCAGGGAGAAATCTTGTTTTTCACTTTTTTCGCAGGCTCGCTTTGTTTTTTCAGTTTGCCCGCAGCCATGGCTTCTTCAGTCGAGGGGATAGCATAACCCTCATTGCCAATGGCGTAAATTTCCATGGGCTCATCGACATTTTTAAAGGGGAAAGAGCCCACCAATACACTTTTAAATTCGGGGTGGTTCCGGATTTTATTATGGATCTCTTTTGAAAAAAGGATGGCACCGGCCACCCCCAGGGTTTCGATCCGGGAAGCGATATTGATGCCATCGCCATGGACTTTACCGTTTTCTTCGATCAGCACATCGGCGATATGAATACCGATCCGAATATTGACCCGGGGCTCTTTTTTGAGTTCTTCCTGGATAGCCATGGCGCATTGGATTACCTGGTATGCGCTGGGAAGGATACTCATACTTCCGTCACCCATATCGTTTTTAACTTCTCCCCCGAATTGTTTTACACAAGTCTCGACGGTAGCTTGGTGGCGTTTTTGCAATAGGATGGCTTTCATTTCATCTTTTTGCATAACAGCCGTATAGCCTACCATATCAGTAAATAATATAGCAGCCAGTTTACGGGTATATTGCTCCAGGTTGCTCAAAGGCGTAAGGATGAATAGACATAAAATTATCAATTTCCGGCCATACTCAGATTTGGTATGCTGCCAGAGGTGTATAACTCGATGCTCGCTACTCGCTACTCGCTACTCACTACTCGCTACTCACTACTCACTACTCGCTACTCGCTACTCACTACTCAATGCTATGCCCTGTATTTTAACACATCCATCATATTATTCTGTTAATATTGTCGTTAAATTTGGGTACATTCTTGTGATGCCTTACACCCTATATGAATAACATGAAATCAGGTTTTATTTTTGTCCTGGTGCTGATCTTATCCACCATTTCTTTGGCTCAAAAAAGCGTTACCCTGCGCGGTAAAGTCGTCGAGCTCACCGGGGACAAAACAGTAGGTGTTCCCGGCGTTGTAGTCAGTGTCAGCGGAGAGAGTTATGATGTCACAGGCCAGGATGGCAGTTTCAAATTGTTTGCTCCGGGCGGATTGGGGCAGATCACCATCACCATCAAAGGCTCGGCTAGTACCATGCTTTCACCTTACGAGGGAAAAGTGAGCATCCCTCCCCTGTATGAACCTATTGAAATCAGGTTATGCAGTGAAAAAAATCAAAAATTGCTCGAAAAAGTTGCCCTCTTAAATTCGAAAATCAAAAATCTCCAGAAAACACAAAAATTAAACGCTCGGCAAGTAGAACAACTGCATCATACTATGCTGGACACGATCGCCTACTATCAAACTCAAATTGAAAAAGCAACTGTCCAGTTGGATTTAGCCAAGACGGCCAACCTCGATTTGTTAGAACAAATCTCCAGGCTTGAAAAAAAGAATTCGGATCTGGAAGACCAACTTTTTCTGGCTCTGGGGGAAAAGTTTACAGCCCAACAAAAATATTTTGAATTAATCAGCACCGGCCTTAATAATTACATTTCCCGACTAAAAGATCTTCATCAAATCCTGCCTTATGATGCCGTGGCATGTTTGACCAATACTCCTCAGGCTTGCAGCCGGTTTTATGGTGCCATTGAAAAATACAACCAGGCCAGGAATGTCATCAATGAAAACAAAGACCAATACCTTCAGGCAGCGAAACATTACTGGTCCGGGGAATATGTGGCCACTGAATTGGAAGAAATTAATCAATATATATTGAATACCCTCCATCAGCCCTATTTGTTTGATAAAATGAATGCCACCATCATCAATCCGATAAAAGAAAGATCCCAGGGAAATACCAGTCTGAAGGTGGCGAAAAAAGAAATCGCTGCTGCCAGTAAATCTCTGGCCGGAGAACTTGACCCCCTGATAAAACAACTGGATCACAAAAAGAATAAACTGTATAATTACCTCACCAATTCTATTCAATGAAACATCCAATACCGATGAATAACCTCCGTATTGCCTTTGTGGTCTGCATGGCCATAATGCTTTTTCCGCACATCAGTTGTAACCCGGCTTGTGCCCCGCTTTTAGGGCTTGAGGTATTGCCTGCAGTAGGAGTCAGCGGTACCGAAGTAGTGATCAAAGCCACACCCCTGGAATCTCTGGTCGATCAGGATCTTGAAATCTCATTCAATTCCAAACCCGTGATTAAAAAGAAATTTCACCCGCAATTGGGATTGATCGTTACGATACCGGATGGTGTGGAAGGACAAACAGATTTAGTTATATCTAATCCGGACTGCGTCGAAAGATTAAAATTTAATGCAGTCAATGCTTCCTTTTTTGAAAAAAACAGAAGTTTTATACCGCCTTCGATCCCTCAGATATTTATTCCAATTACCCCACTGCCGCCTTTTCCGCCATCGTTGGAAAATGCCTGGTTATGTCCTGAAAATACGGACTATTGCATCTGGTTGAAATTTTTAAAGGATCCGAAAGGCAAATGCACCTCGTCTTTGGATCCTACACAAAGTTTCGAACAATCCACCTGCAATGGAATGAATACGGCTTTGCTATACAATAAAAATCCCATCTTCGGCGTCGTGGATAAAGATAAAAACCTGGTTCATTTCTGGATCGATCGTACCAAATCGCTTAATGGCAACCTGGGTACAGAAGAATTTATCGGGAGTTTTATCAATATCAACGATACACCGTATAAGCCCTTTGTCCAATTAGCCTGTAGTCCTGCTGCCGGTTGGAAAAAAGAACGAAACCATATGATTCTGGCTACCTCTACCTCTACTAATAAACAGGTGGTCATTTACCAACAAGGATTTAATGATCCGAATTTTATGATTGACTGCAAGTAAATGGAACAATGACCATGCGCCTATCCAGAATTTTTTACAGAGTTTTTATTTTATTTTCTCTGTTTGGTTTTTTCCATTCTGCTCAGGGACAATCCTCCGCTGGGCAAGCTTCTGAAGCGAATGAAGAAAAAGAGGACCGGTTTTCTTTTGGAAATATTTCCCCGGTCATCTTATCCAAAGATGGAATTGAGGCCACCTTTACCAATTCCTTATCCTCTTATTGGGTTACTTCAAAATTTGGCGAGATCATACTGGACCGTTACCGCATCACCCGGTTTGAGAGTAACCTAAATCTGAATTATGGGTTTTCTGAAAATAAACGCTGGGACCTGGGGGTACAATTAAAATATTCCCGGCTGCGATTCGATGAAAATTCACGCAATTCGCCATTAAAGGTCTTTGATGCGCCGGACGCTACCAGCCTGGGATATAGTTCGGTTTCTTATGCCGGCCTGAGACTCAGAAGTATGCCGTTTGAGAATTTACCGGAATTGACTTTACAAGGGTCGGTACTTTTTCCAGTTGCGAAAGAACAGGAAACACGTAGTTTTCTGGGGGCTGACCGCATTCAAACCGATCTGACCGCAACTTATTTTAAGCCGCTGACGACAGATTTTTACTTTTACCTCCAAGGCCGTTATCTTTTACAGATTGCCAACGAGGACAACGACAAGACCACCCATTTTCCGGGTATTAGTGCATTGATCGTTAAATCTTTTCTGGACCAGCGACTCTTCGTATTTCCGGGTATATCTTATTTTGGGGCATATCAACAAAATTATAAAGGGGGGAGATTGACCAGTCAGGCCCAGTATGTCATGGTCAGCCTCGGTGCTCAAATCCAGCCCCTGGATTTTTTGGGTATCTTTATCAATGCCCAGCGACCATGGTACTATAAATCCGGAGTGAGTTTTTATTCCGACCTGGTCAAAAATAGTTATTCGGACTGGGCTCTGGGTGTGAGGTTGATGTTTTGAAAGACTTGAATAACGCCACCTACAACTCAAACCATTTATTCAAAAATACTTTTCGACTCCTGGATACGGCCAGCTTTTCTCCATTGCTGAGTTCTACTTCCCCCCCATCCCCTTTGTGGTATTTTGTTACATGATCCATATTGACGAGGTATTCGTGATGGATTCGGCAAAAACCGGCAGGCTCCAATTGTTTTTCAAGTAATTTGAGTGATCGGGTGGTTTGTTTTGGTTACCTTTTCACGGCATATTACAATAGAATAGTTTCCATCTGCCCGCAGGTATAATACATCCTGGACAGGAATAAATTCTATACTATGATTGACTGGTAAGGGTATTCGTTTCATCGGTGATAAATTGGATAACATTTTTGACAGCATATAATCCTTAATCCGGTGATCTGTCCTGCATTACCGAACCGGCACGCTTATTCATACCCTGAAAGCTAAAAAGGTTACCGGGTTAACGGATAATTTATTTTAATTTAGTGATTACACCCGCAAATTGAATAAGGAAGCTCAAGCTGAAAATGAACATATTCTCGATGGCATCCGCCACGGTGATGATGCTGTTATAAAAAAGATTTTTGCTGGTTGTCTTCCTTCGGTGAAATCCCTGATTGTCCGGCAGGGTGGACTGGAAGAGGATGCAGAAGATGTTTTTATGGATGCCCTGGAAGCCATTTATAACCAACTACACGCTACAGGTTTGAAACTGGAACGTGCTGCTTTTAAAACCTATCTGACCCAGGTCTGTTTATTTCAATGGTCCAAAAAAAAGAGGAAAAAAAATGGGAAAGCCCGGTAACAAATGATGAGCTTGTGGTACAAAAGGATACGCTGGACCTGTCTGAATCCCTGGCGGAGGTCGACCGGATAAAGCTGTTCCGCATGAAAATAGACTTACTGGGCTTGGAATGCCGAAATATATTAAAATGGTTTGTCGAAGAATGCCGCAGTATGAAAGAAATAGCCGGGATCCTGAATATCAGTGAAGTGTTTGCCCGGAAAAAAAAGTTTGAATGCAAACAGCGTTTATTCAGGCTGGTGAAAGAAGACCCTCTTTACAATGAATTAAAATATCCAGAATGACCACGGAAGAATTGGATGAAGAAGCTGAACGATATGTTTCCGGAAAAATGGAACCGGACGAGCTAATCCGGTATGAGGCCATTAGAAGACAGAACTCCGAGTCGGAAGAAATTTTTTATTTTAATAAAATCCTGTACCATACCTTAAATTCGGGGCAGAAGGGGTTTAGAAAAAAGCTGGAAACCATCCGGTCCGAGCTTCAATCGACCAGCGATGCTAAGCACTTCAATCGACGCGGATTTATATTTTGGATAGCCCTGGCCGCAGGGATTACAGTTCTGCTTGCCATCCTTTTATTGTTTAATTCTACAAAGTCTCCGGCTACACCGGAAGAATTGTACATGGCCTACATGCAGCAACCGGTTGCTTTGAGCCCTGATCTCAGCCCAAGCAGGTCAGGTAGTGACGATTCGATCCGTCGAAAACCCGAAGATTCCATCCTGATAAAGGCGGATGAATTTTATATGAACGGAAATCTGAAGGAAGCCATAGAAGTCCTGGAATCAGCAATGGTTTATTCCGGTACGGAAAGGATTCGATTTCAAATCGCTTTCTTGTACCTGATGACAGGTCAGCCCAGGGAGGCTATTTTTATGTTTCAAAGTATCAGGGATTACAATCAGTCTGAAATTTATTGGTATACAGCCCTGGCATACCTCCGGATGGAGGACAAGGAAAATGCCAAAGCCAATTTAAAGCTTATCGGACAGGATAGTCGCTGGTACCAGAAGAGCAGGGAATTAATGAACAAATTATAAACTCCGTTTTTTCGTTCGCCGATAGATTAGGCCGGCAACAAGCAAGGTGATGAAAAAAAGGAGGATCAATGGTAATTGAGTGGATCCAAACTTCATGGGTTCATTGTTCCCTATCAATACCAGTCCGGCCCAATAATAAGGGTGCTTTAATTCGTCGGAGGCTGTATCGAGGTAATCCTGTTTGGATTGCCTCAGGGCATCTGCCTTCCCCAACCCGGCTTTGAGGTGTTTAAAAAAACCAACGACAATATCTTTAGTGCTGGCATCATTAGCCGGCCAGAGGGACATGACGATATTGGGGCAGCCCGAGGCTTTAAAAGCCCTGGCAAGGGAAAGCACGCCTTCACCTTTTTGGAATTTGCCGGATCCGCTATTGCAGGCGCTTAAAACGGAAAGATCGGCATTTAATTTCATCCTGGCCAGTTCATAGGCATACATGGATGTGCTGGTTTCTGCGTTGTTCTCGTTTTTAAATACGAGTTGGGAATATTCGGGATGTTTATCATCGGTCAATGCATGCATAGCCAGATGCAGAATCCGCGCTTTAGAACTCTCTTTGATAAACAATTCTTTGTTTACGAGATTGCCAGAATAAGCGTCGCCATTTAACAACCGGGAAGCCTCCTTTACTTCCGGTTTATTAAACAATAATGACCCTATAGAGTTCCGATTGGCTGAATATATGGGATACGTGATCAAGGAATCCAGACCTCTTTGATGAATGATCTCCTGATCATTATATTCTGGTGCAAAACCAGCATAATCTGTTTCTGTCGGGTTATTTAGTCTTTTGCTAAGGGGTAGGGTACTGGCATATTCGTACCATATAGTTCGAGTAGTGAACGACGAGGAATTGCTTTTTTTGGCGGTGACCAAATATTCAAAAGGTAAATAAGAAATCCAGGCATCAGGAACCACAATGAGATTTGGGTTCAGCAGAGACTCCTGTACTGGGCGTAGTAGGATATTATAAAGCTGAACAGCCAACGCAGGCAATGAATCCCCTTCCATTTTTAAAGAATGGTTTTTTATGGTATGGATGAATTTTTCAGCCATTAATTTCGAGTCCGGAGAAAGATTTTCACGGAACAATTTAAATCCTTTGCTATTGATCAAGAGAATATACATTTGATCTTTTCCGATGAAATAGTCCAATAAATCTGCATTCTCTGATTTCATATACGAAATGAGTTTTTGCATTGGAAATTCCTTGTATTGGAATGGATTATTAACTGAATATTCTTGGTCAGGCTTTAACTCGTTTTGCAAGGCTAATTGTCCAGTAAGTTCAGATATGGATTTAGTGAGGTTAAACAATCTCAATGAATCCGGATTATTAAGCCTGTTTGATTCCAGGATTTGATCGCGGATGGCAGCAATCTCTGTTTGTAATTCTTCAGTTTTTTCTTCTTGGGGGTTTTCAGAGCCTGAGGCATTCATATTTTGTTGGTTCAGGATCTCCTTGATTTGAAAGGATTTGACCAAATCAGATAACCGGAATACTTCGTTGGCATATTGGTCCTGACCTGTTTTTTCATATAATAAGTAACATAATTCTAATGCATCTTCATAAAACGGATAAAGCATTTTGAGGCGGATTGATTTCGATTGCATGTTGTAAACGCTACCTTGCAGATAATGCAAAGAAGTTTCAAAAATTTGCAACAAGCGATACCCCATTCTCAATTGTTCCAATGATCCGGAAGTTTTGGCCTGGGCAACCAGGCTTTGCAAACTAGGCCGGACATAATCCTGTATTCTTATAATTTCCTGTACAGTCAATTTGTCCCAGGCAATGAGGCTAGGTTCGATAGAGTCATTTAAATGAATATTAAATTTGGATTTTAGGAATTCCTGGCAAAAATCTATACACTCTTGATAATTACGGCTTAAGTATAACTATCTTGCCTTAATTTCAGAAAACACAAATAAGTCAGCAGGATCCAATTTATTGCCTTCAGACAAAACGGTATTAATCGTGTTTAATGATAGTTTGTAATTCTGGGTTTTGCTGTAATAATCTGCAATATTATAGGACAAATGCATTTTATTTAAATTAAAATCAGCGCTTTTTAGAATAATTTTAAAACTATCGACCAGAGCAGCTGCCAGATCAGTTTGTTGGTTATATAGATAAATGGACGCCTTTACAATGAGTAGATCAGACCATAAACGTATATTATTTGGTTCATGTTTTTTAATCAGGCTATCCCCCAGACCGATTAGATACATCGCCTTTTCCGGTTCGTCATTTTCTAAAAAACAGGCAGCGGTTTGGGTGGTTGAATAAATATAATGCCTGGGAATGTTGCTTAACATGAGATTTTTTACTGCGGGTGGGCGGACATGATAATTTAGA
>Ga0163150_10003174_pt1 | contig 23604 bp, 21 predicted proteins | sample OliLakLV19P2IB_FD_148628 | JGI IMG/M metagenome (GOLD analysis project Ga0163150, IMG submission 148628) | Freshwater microbial mat bacterial communities from Lake Vanda, McMurdo Dry Valleys, Antarctica - Oligotrophic Lake LV.19.P2.IB | ecosystem: Environmental > Aquatic > Freshwater > Lake >...
GGCCTATGACCTGGGGCCCGATAAAATTCGGGTCAACGCGATCTCGCCCGGCCCCATCGAGACGATGTCCTCGATGGTGATCGACCACTTCGACCAGGCCTTGGACGATACTCGAAATATTTCGCCCATGCTCGCCTGCGTCACCCCGCGCGACGTCGGCAATACTGCGGTGTATCTGGCCTCGGATCTCTCGCGAATGGTGAGCGGGACAACGATCTACGTGGACAGCGGCATTCACGTTCTCGGGCCAGGGAGCAAGAAGCATCCACGTGCGGGACAGGCCAAGGCCCCGGCGACCGAGGCACAAGCCGATAAATCGTCGGCGCCGTAGCGCAATAAGGGCCTGGAGCGTGACGAGAGTCGGTGGTCGGTTCGAGGCGAGAACCTTCCCCGGATGCGCAAGCCGCGTGAGTCTCCGAGCGAGCCAGACCCTCGCGGTGCGACACTCGTGAAACCTGATGATCTTTGCGGAGCGTGAGACATGCCTCGGAAAGTTGCGATTACGGGCCTCGGCATGCTCACGGCATTGGGGCTCGATCTGGAGAGCAGTTGGGCCGGGCTCATCGCCGGACGCAGCGGCGTTCGCCCGATTTCCCTGTTCGATGCGTCGAAGTGCCAGACCCAGATTGCGGCCGATTTGCCGGGTAATTTCGAAAACTTTGCCCGCGACTATTGCAGCCGCCGATTGATGAGACAATGTGGTCGGGCCACGTTGATCGGGTATGTCGCAGCGAAGCAAGCGATTGTCGACAGCCAGGTGCAGTTTGAGGCGTTCGATCGCGGGCGTTGCGCGGTTATCTTTGGCGCCGTCGATACCGGTCACTCGTCGGCGCATGCGCAGGATTTCTGGGTGCTCAAGACCATGCCCCATGGCGTCACTTCGCTGGTGTCGATGGACTACGGCCTGGAAGGACCTTCGTTGGTGCTCTCGGCAGCCTGCGCCTCGGCCGCTTACGCCATTAGTTATGGCGCCGACCTGATAGCGCAAGGTCGCGCGGATTTGGTGATCGTCGGCGGCACCAGTGCCATCATCAATTCGGAACACGTGAATGGCTTCAATGAGCTCGGCGCCTTGTCGGTTAACAACGCGCAGCCCGAGCGGGCCAGCCGGCCATTTTCGCTGGGACGCGACGGATTCGTGATGGGTGAAGGCGCCGGCGTCATGGTGCTCGAATCCGAAGCGTCGGCACTAGCTCGCGGGGCCAGGATTTATGCCGAGGTGGCCGGCAGCGCGATGACGAACGAGGCCTATAACATCATGGGACCAAGACCCGAGGGCGCAGGTATGGCACGCACGATGCAATGCGCACTTTCCCATGCCGAGGTGACTCCCGACGAAGTGGGATACATCAATGCGCACGGGACATCGACTCAACAGAACGACAAGCTGGAAACCATGGCCATCAAGCAGGTGTTTGGCGCGCGTGCGCAGCGCATTCCCGTATCTTCGTCCAAGTCGATGATCGGCCATACGGCCGCAGCCTGTGGTGCCGTCGAAGCGGTGATCACCGCGTTAAGTCTGGATCGCGGCATCCTGCCGCCGACGATCAACTATGCGAGCGATCCGGAGCTGGATCTGGACTACATTCCCAACGCAGCGCGAAGGCAGGACACTAAAATCGCGGTGTCCAATTCGTTCGGATTCGGAGGCTGTAACGCCTCGCTGGTCCTGCGCAGAAGCTGATCAGTCCGCGCTGTTTCAGTTTGCACATCTACCCCAAAGCTCCATTGCCTAGTCGTTGCCGCGCTCTCTTGGACGCGGATTTGGTGGACGATCTTGACGGCCAGGAGGACTAATCCTGCGCGTATGATTGACCGCTGAGAGTGGGGAGTCTAAGGAGCACGAAATGCAGGCACAGCGAGCGCGAAATGGAGGCTATTGAATTGATTTCAACCAGATGTTATGCCAGATTTTCAGTTTTCTCGGAAATGATTAATTATCACAAGATTCGGGATCTTAATACTTGCAACGAACTTGCGTTGAAGTTATCGTATCGGTGATTGCCCCAAAGGTGTTAGCTTTTGGGCCAATCAAAGTACGGCCGAGCAGCTTGAGCATCGGAATCACCCGAGGGTAAGGCTGCAGCGGTCCTTGAGCGTTTGGTCTTGGTAAGATGCCCCCCCACAAGATGTGTTTGGACGCAGTGTTTTTGCTGCGCGGTTAAGAGCTCCTTGATACTTCAAGTGTCAGTCGGTGGTTGTTGCGACGCACGAATGGACAGCGCCGCCGAGTGCCACGGCTGGCCCGGTCTGGCAATGAATGCTTGATGCGGATTACGCAAGTTTCAGGATTTTAGTCGTTAGTTCTGTTTCTTGGTACTTGGTTTGCATGCGACCGCGTCAAGCGTTTAGAGCACCCCCGGTTCATTGCGGCTACCGCAGCGCGATTGAGCCCAGACCTTCCTTTGCATTGATTCGCTGTGAATAGTGTAGCCTACTTGTTTCCTGCTTTTGCGATGCGCTTTCGCGACTTCGGCTTCGACGACAGAAATGTCTGTCGAGAAGAAGTAACGCGATATCTTGAATTGGCATCGCAAGTCGTCGACGTGAACCAAGGGAAGTTCGAAGATCCCGACGGCGTCACGTTGGACGATTCCTTGGAAGACGTGCTGCAATCGCACTACGCATGTTACATCGACAACTGCGCGGTCGGCAGCTATTTGTCGAAGCGCTTCATGAACTGCGATTACGTGGCCGGCTACAGCATGGGTATTTACTCGGCGCTGTATCATTGTGGCGCCGTGTCGTTTCAAGACGGATTGATGCTGATGCGTCACATCTGTTCGTCGGCGCATCAGGCGGTGGGTGAAGGCGAGTTCGGAATGGGTGTTGTCGCGGGACTGAAAATCGATGAAGTCCAGGAGCTCCTGCTCGCCAAATGTCCGGAGGTCGAGGTGGCCGACATTTGCGGACCGCGCGTGGTGATATTCTCGGGTCGCGTGGCCGACGTTGAGCGAGTGCTGGATTTGGCCATCCGCGAAGGCGCGCTCCAGGCCAGGCTGATTCCCGTGCGGCTGCCATTTCATTCGTCGTATCTCAAGCGAATCGAAGGTCAGGTGCGAGCCCTTGTCGATTCGCTCGCGGTGCGAGCCCCCAAATATAAGCTGGTTTCCTGCGTCAGCCACTCGGCGCTCCTGACGACCGACGAGGACGTTCGCCGAGAAATCGTCATGAATGTCACGCATCCCATGAATTGGTACAAGGTCATGCAGCGCTTGCTGGCAGCTGGAGTCGATACCTTTCTGGAGTGCGGGATGAGCGAGAACTTGCACAACCTGGTCAAACGAAACGTGAAAGGCTCATACGCCATTTACACGTCGCGGCAGTTCGACAACGTTTTGGCCGCAACTTAGGGTTTTGGCCGCAACTTAGTGATTGCAACCTTTTTTGAGACATTGATTCGCGATGCGGCAAGCAACGGCAACCATCAAGAGCGCAGCGGAAATTGCCAAGGTAGCTACCAACCCTGCGCCCGCCGAGGCGGATCCCGACTGTTCGCCCAGGAGCGTGCAGTCGTGGCGATCCGGTGCGGCCGTTTACGTGCGATTGAATCGACCGGCAAAAGCCAATTCCTACACGCAAGACATGCTCGGCGCGCTGGCCGACGAAATCCGCCAGGCCGCTGCCGATGAGACTTGTCGAGTCCTGGTCGTCACAGGCACCGGCGAATCGTTCTGCGCGGGCGCAGACCTGCGCGAGATTCGGGATCGCCACTGGCGCGCCGCGTGGAATCTAAAGAGCGCGGAAGTCTTTCAATTATTGAGTTCCTGCCGCCTGGTCACGTTGGCCGCGATCAATGGCGCGGCGGTCGGCGGCGGGTTAGAGCTGGCTTTGGCCTGCGACATTCGATTGGCCGCTGATCGGGCTCGGTTCTGGTTTCCTGAACCCGAGCTGGGACTGATCCCCGCGGCCGGCGGTACGCAAAGATTGTGCGAAATCGTCGGCCCTGCCAGGGCCAAGGAGATGATTCTGGGAGGGGCCGCTTGGAACGCGGCCGATGCGCTGCGCTTTGGTCTGGTGGGAGAAGTGGCGACCGGCGATCAGTTGCTGGCGCGTACTCAAGTTTGGGTCGAACGCATTTCGCGTCGCGACGGAAATGCCCTCGAACTGGCCAAGCACGCCATCGACATGAACTCGGCCCGTGGAGGAGGTCATGATTTCGAGCGAGCGGCGCAGTCACTTTTGTGTCAGTTGAGGGAGCCCACGGCAAAGTGACTCAAGCAGCAGCGTGGCACCGGAACGATTAAGGGAACGGGCAAGCAGGGGAATGGGCAAGCAGGCAGGGGCACAGGCAAGGAGCGGCTGCATGATTCGTCCAACAGCGTAAATTAAGTGGTTCGCCGGAGAAATAGACATGATTGAGCTGACGCGCATGACATCCCGCAGGAGGGCCTCTTTCCTGCAGCCGACAACCGGCCCGCGCATCGTTTCGGTCGGTACCGCGACACCGCCGCGCCGTTACACGCAGCTCGAAGTCCTGGACCGCTTTCAGGAATCGGATCGCAAGATTCGCCGGCTGTATTCCAACAGTCACATCAACTCTCGCTACTTGTATCTGCCGGAACCCGTCGACGGCAAGGCTCCGGTGGAAAGCAATCAGGAATTGCTGGACAAGCATCTGAACGGCGCGCTGGAAATTGGGTCGGCAGCCATTGAAGAGTGCCTGGCTCCCACCGGCCTGGCGCCCCGCGATATCGATTTCATTGCTTGCGTTTCGTCGACGGGCTTTCTGTGTCCCGGCCTGAGTGCGCACCTGGTCAAGCACCTGGGAATGCGCGAGAACATACAGCGGCTCGACCTGTTGGGCATGGGATGCAGCGCCGCGCAAAACGGCCTGCAAGCCACGACCGCATTCGCACGGGCCAACCCCGGCAAACTGGGGTTAATGGTCTGCACCGAGATTTGTTCGGCAGCCTATGTTTACGACGGCCGCGTTTCGACGGCCGTTGTCAATTCATTATTTGGCGATGGCGCCGCCGCGGTGCTGATCCGTGAATCGAGCGATGACGTGTGGGAGCATGGTCCGATCATTATGGACTTCGAGTCCCACATCATTCCCGAGGCGATTGGCGCCATGCGGTACGAACTGCAGGGCAGCAAGTTGTCGTTCTATCTGGATCGCGACATCCCCTACGTCATCGGCCTGAACGTTGAAAAGCCGGTTAAGCGGCTGCTCAGCCGCCACGGTCTCAAGCCGCGCGAGATTCAACACTGGTTGATTCACTCTGGGGGCAAGAAGGTGATCAACGCCATCGAGTACAACTTGGGCCTGAGCGACCACGATGTCCGCCACACGCTCAACGTGCTGCGTAACTACGGTAATCTTTCCTCCGGTTCCATCTTATTTTCTTACAAAGAACTGTGCCGAGAGGGTGTGATTTCCGGAGGAGACCTGGGCGTGGCTATCGCGATGGGACCTGGAACAGCCATTGAAACCTCGCTGCTCTCCTGGTGATCGTGCTGTCTCTCTGCAAGTAATCTTTTTTCCCGACCCTCCGGCGTACCTCGCAATGTTAGACTACGAAACTCTCAAAGTTGTTCAAAGCGGTAAGGTGCTGACCGTTCATCTCAATCGGCCAGAGTCGCGGCACGCCATCAGCATGCAAATGGTGCGCGACCTGAGCGACTTGATGGACGAAGTGGAAGATGCTGACGATATCGAGGTCTTCGTCCTTCGCGGATCGCCCGACTTCTTCTGTTCCGGAATCGATCTGCGCGACTTCGCGATCGACAAGCACCGCGACGTCGGCGGGCTGCAGAAATGGGAGCAGGTCGCCAATCAACTGGAGAATCTCAACAAATTTACCATCGCCGCGGTGCAGGGCGAGTGTACCGGCGGTGGATTCCAGCTCATGTTGCTGTGCGATGCGCGGTTGGCCGATCACAGCGCGGAGTTCTGCTTCAACGAAGTGCGGCTTGGCTTTCTGCCAGGCATGGCCTTGTTTCGGCTGGCAAAGTACGTCGGATTGGGGCGCGCCAAGCAACTCGTTCTGAACGGCCGGTCGCTCGCGGCCGATGAGGCCTTGGATTGGGGCATCCTCGACGTGGTCACAGAATCAGCGACGATAGAAGACGCGCTGGCCGATGTCGTGCAGCAAGCGCTTCCGTTTCATCCCGTAGCCTTGCAAATCGCGCGTCGATTATTAAACGAGTCCTATGCGAGTAGCTACGAACACTTCCTGGGCTGCTTTCTGGCGGCCCAACATCGTGCCATCAACGCCGAGCCGTTCGGCCGCCTGGTGGCGGACTCACTGGAACCTAATGCCAACGGCCTGTTGGATAACCGGAGCTAACTGTGCTTGCAGATAAAGTGGGTTCGAAACACGACGTTTACCTGGCCGGCACGGGCTCCTATTCGCCCGGAGCGCCGATTCCGTTTTCCAAGATCGACACCGTGCTGGGGCGACTAACCGAGATCTCGCCGAAGCTGAGCGCGTGGGTCGACCGGATGAAGCCGATCATGGAAGAGATGCTGGGGGTCGAATATGTCCACTACGCGATCGATCCGGAAACGCGACTGCCGACCGACGACAACGTGACCATGGCCTCGAAAGCCGCGGAAAAGGCCCTCTCAATGGCGGGGCTCAAGGCGACGGACATCGACCTGGTCGTCTATGCCGGCATCATGATGGAGAACATGTGTCCGCCGACCACCACGCTGATCCAGGAGAAGCTCCAGATTCCGCGCGTGGCCGAGTATGCGATTCACTCCAATTGCACGTCGGTCTACAAAGCGATCCAGTTGGCTTCTGACCAGATCGCCCTGGGCCGCTATCGCAATGCCCTGATCATGTCCTCGCAATTGTCGTCCGCGTTCCTGCGCGCGGAGCATTTCAATCAGAAGATTCTGGAGAAGTCGAATATCCTGCTGCGCTGGTTCCTCAGTGACGGCTCAGGCGCCCTGGTGCTGACGTCGGACCGCCCGGCTGGCGGTGGCAGATTCAAGCTCTTGGACACCTACAACGAGTCGATCGGACTGGGCCTCGGCCCCGATATGTACTGTCTCACCGGCGGGCACCGTGTGCAACCCCTCGAATGCTACGAAAAAGGCTGGCATCACTTAAGCCAGAACTTCGACAACGTCGCCCGGTTGTCGGTCGAATTGGGAAAAAATGCCGGCAACGCGATGATTAAGCGATTCGGGCTCGAGTGGAAGCAAGTCAAGTACTTCATCATCAACGTTCCAACGCGTCATATCCTCGACCAGGCCGTCACCGACATGAGGCGAGAACACAATAATCCTGACACCATATTCTACAGCAAACTGGCCGAACGAGGATATCCGGGTCCCGCGGCGATCATGCACGCACTGGACGACTTCTCGCGCGACCACAAACCTCAGCCGGGCGACATTTTGGCCAGCGTGGTTGCCGAGTCCAGCAAATGGATGTACGGCGGGTTCGCATTCGAATATGTGGGGCCGTGATCGTCAGGATTAGAGTCGCTGCACAAGTCAACGATCAAGTCAATAGTCGACCCCGCTCGGGGTAAGTCAAGATAGCTTTACACCAATACGGTGCATGAAGACGGTGGGAATGGACCAGCACGACCAATGCAAAGTCGAAACGCTCAAGGCCGGCCGAGTGCTGCTGCTCTCGATCGATCGCGCGCCTGACAATCTCGTGACGCCGCAAATGCTGGCCAGCTTGGGACGCGCTTTCGACCGGTTCACTCGCGACTCCGAGTGCGAGGTGGCCATACTCAGTGGAACCGGACGGGTGTTCTCCAAAGGCTTCGATGTCGAGGTGATTCGCGCTCACGCCAGCCGCGCCGACCAGCGTACCTTGCTGTTGCTGGCTAACGACGTTTGTTCTCGGCTGGCCGAATCATCCAAACCGATCGTGGCCGCCATCAATGGACACTGCCTGGGCGCGGGACTCGAACTGGCGCTTACTTGCCACATGCGTATCTGCACGGACAAGGCCTGGCTCGGGCTGCCCGAGTTGGGCAAAGGACTGCTCCCGGGTATGGGCGGCATTCATCGTCTGGTGCACCTGGTCGGCCGGTCGCGGGCACTGGAGCTGATCGCGGCAGGTGGATTCCTGACCGCGGACGAGGCGAAGCTTTGGGGACTCGTCAACCGCGTTGTCCCACAGGCCAACTTCATGGAGAGCGTCCTGGGGTTTGTCGATGGAATCCTGTCGGTCGAACCATCGCTGGTGCGAGATGTGACGCGACTGACCGCGCGAGCCGAGAGCCAAGGCGACCAAACGAGCGTGCTCGAAACGGTTGACCAAATCGTCCGTCAATTATCGCCTTGAAACTGAAAAATGGGGCGCCTAGGCGCGTTCCACAAGCAGCCTGATTTTTGCATAGCAGGCGAAGCAGTGAGTACTTGTGAAATGGCAACGATGAGCGAACCTGGCCACGTCAATACGACCGCAAGCGGGCGCGTGCTGCACGTTGCGCTGGCGAATCCGCCCGACAATAGGATTACGCTTTCAATGCTCTACGGGCTTGAGGCGGCGCTTGATGCCGCCGAGGCGGACGCGATCGATCTGGTGTTGATCGAAGGCTCACCGCGCGTGTTTTCCAAGGGATTCGATCTGTCGGCGCTAGGACCCGATACGGATCCGGCCGCATTGCGGCAATTGCTGGTACTATCCAACGGGCTGTTCAGCCGCTTGGCCCATTTTCGCAAGCCGACCGTCGCGGCGATCAGCGGCGCGTGTCTGGGCGGCGGGCTGGAGCTTTCCCTGGCTTGCCACATGCGTTTGTGTTCGGATCGCAGCCGGCTGGGGCTGCCCGAGGTCTGGATCAAGCTGATCCCGGGGTTGGGCGGCGTGTACCGGTTGGCCCGGCTTGTCGGTCGCGCCAAGGCTTTCGAACTGGTCGCGCTGGGCAACCTGATCGATGCTCAGGAGGCACTGGCGCTGAATATCGTCAATCGCGTTTTCCCGCGCGATGAATTTACCGCGCGGGTGGAATCGTTCCTGTCCGCGCTATTGATGGCGGACAGTAAAGTGATCCAGGAGGTCGTGCGGCTGATTGCCTGCAGCGAAGAACTGGACGAAGAAGACAACATCCGCAAAGGTCTGGAAAGTTTCGCGAACCTGGCTGCAACATGGACTCCGCCGACATCAAGTTAATTTCGATTCCTTGCAACGCACCTGGCGTTCGCGTGGCGTTGCTCGATACCGAGCCGCTGGCGCGCCGCGAGCTCGAGACACTGCGCGCGCGTTACCTGAGCGATGGCGAACAGGTGGAATGGGCTACGCTGACGCACCCAGCGCGTCAAATCGAATGGCTGGCGGCTCGCGTTTGTTTGAAACAGATGCTGGTGCGCGATGGCCTGTTGACGGACCCTCGTCTTTGCGAACTACGAAAGGACTCGCGCGGCCGCCCGTGGCTGGCAAGTGCTGACGGCGGTCGGCTGTCAGCACTGGATGTTTCCATTTCGCATCAGGGCCATTGGGCGTGCGCCTGCGTGGCCGTCGGCGCGGACGCTCGCGTGGGCGTCGATATCGAGACGATTTCTCCCCGGTTGCTGAATGTAGCGGAAATGTTCGTGACCGAGCGCGATTGGCCGCCACTGACGAGCGGCCCGGAAAAGGGAGTGACGATTTTGTGGACCTTGAAAGAGGCCGCGTCGAAGGCGATTGGCCTGGGCATTGGCGTTGATCTGTCGAACGTCATTTGCCGCGCGTTGGGCCGCGATCGTCACGAAGTTCGCGTCGATGCGCACCGAGCACTGCTCACAGGCTGGCATTTCCCATACGACGAATTAATAATTGCAGTAACCTTGATGTTGCACGGTCCAGACGCTCGGGGCGTCTCATCCGTGCAACACACTTGCTTATAAGGAGTTCTAACGTGCCCTCGCGAACATTGACCCCAGCTGAGAAAAGCGAGATCTACGAAGACATTCGTGCGTTCTTGTCCGACGAGCTCGACGTGCCCCTCGAAGACATCAAGTCCGAGAGCAAGATCCTCGACGACCTTCACGGCGACTCGATGATTTATCTCGAATTGGTGCAGGAGTTCAAGCGAAAGTTTGACTTGAACGTCGAAGTGCGCGTGATTGGTTTGTATTTTCAGCGTCATCCGGTCTATACGGTCGGCGAAGTTTCCAAAGCCGTGTGCGATATCGTCGAACACGGTGACGAGCTGATCGCCAAGGTCGAGGCCGAAACCGCGGCGCAAAACGCCAATGCGGCCGCGGAAGGATAAACCATGCTGAAGCGTGCGGAAAAAATTGCGATCACCGGCTTGGGCATGACCACCAGTCTCGGCGTTGGCCTGAACGAGACCTGGAACGGGATGCTCGCGGGCCGCTCGGGAATCCGGCGCATCACCCGGTTCAACGTCTCCGATTGCATCACGAAAATCGGCGGCGAGCTGCCGGATGCCTATTACGAGCTGGAGCAGCAAGAGTTTTCCAAGCGCAAGCTGAAGCAAACGGAAATCACGACGCGGCTGGGGTTTCTTTGTGGCAAGGAGGCCATGATCGACAGCGGCTTCGTGCTCGATGGTCTGGATCCGACGCGTGCCGCGGTGATTACCGGCTGCGGCCAGAGCGGGTCCCAGGTGGAAGGTGAAAAGGACGAGGATATACTCAATGCGTATCGAAATCCTGGCAAGTTCGTGATCATTCAGCAGATGCCCAACGCGATGAGCGGCTGGCTCGGCATCGAATACGGCTTCAAGGGTCGGAGCTACAACGTATCCACGGCCTGTGCGTCCGGGGCCTATGCGATCGCGGCGGCCTACGAGTATATCGCCTCCGGACGCGGCGACGCCGTGCTGGCCGTCGGTGTCGATACTTTGCTAAAGCCGCTGAGCATCAAGGGTTTCAACAGTCTGTCGGCCATGTCGGAACGCAACGCTGAGCCCGAGCGCGCGATGCGGCCGTTCGATCGCGAGCGCGACGGTTTCGTGTTGGCTAACGGCGGCGCCGCGGTGATGCTGGAGACCGAAACGCTGGCCAAGAAGCGCGGCGCTCGGATCTATGCGTATCTTTCTGGCGTGGCCATGTGCTCCGAAGCGTTCAACATAGTGGCCCCCGAGCCCTCCGGTGGAGAAATGGCGCGCTGCATGACGCTAGCCCTGGAGGACGCCAAAGTGAATCCTTCGCAGATCGACTACGTCAGCGCGCACGGCACCTCCACGCAGCAAAACGATGCGGACGAAACGGCGGCACTGAAGCAGGCATTTGGAGAGCATGCCAAAAAGCTCAAGGTCAGTTCGCAAAAATCGATGACGGGACACACCGTCGGCGGGGCCGGCGCGATCGAATGTGCGGCCACCGCGCTTTGTCTCTATCACGGCGTAATTACGCCTACCATGGGACTCCGCGTTCCTGATCCACATTGCGACCTCGATTACGTTCCCAACGAGGCGCGCGACGCCAAGCATTTGCGAGCGGCTATCTCGAACTCGTTCGGTTTCGGCGGACACAATTCAACACTAGTCCTCGAAAGGGGCGACCGAGCCTGATGCGCGGTGGCGCGGCGGAAGTATCGCGCGCTAGGACGACGCCCTGAGCGGCCAAATGTCCCAGCTTTCCTCGGTGCGAGGAGAGAGTGTCGTCATGGAGGACCTAAACCAGAGGAGGTCGCGAGAAACGGGCGACGGTCCATTGCGGGAGTAGAGCATGCGGGTGGGACTTATCGGATACGGAAAAATGGGACGCGGCATTTCGAGCCTGCTGAGCGAAGCTGGCCTGGAAATGACGGTGCTGGTGCGCGATCCCGACAAAGCCAGCGATCACAACGCGAAACAGGAAAAGCGGCTGCGCCGCGCGGCCAAAAGCGGTCTGTTTCTCGAAGGTGAGCTGCCCCAGCGGTTGGCGGCCTCGCGGTTCAGTTCCAATTGGAACGACCTGGCCGATTGTTCGCTGTTGATCGAAACCGTCGTCGAAGACTGGGACACCAAGGTCGATCTGCTGTTGCGGCTCGAGCAATTAGTCGATCCGCGCGCCGTGATCACGACCAACAGCTCGAGTTTCTCGCCAACTCGGCTGGCGGCTCATCTCAGTCGGCCCCAGCAGTTTTGCGGATATCATTTTTTTCACCCCACGCAACTGACCAACATCGTCGAAATCGTGGTGGGTCAAGAAACGGCGCCGGAAACGGTGGAGTTGCTGTGCTCCGTGACGCGCGACATCGCCCGCACGCCGTTGGTTTTCAAGGATTATGCGGGTTCCTCGATCAATGTGATCTTGACCGGGCTGACCTGCGAGACGCTGTACGCCTTGGAGGAAGGGCTCGTACGACCGTCGGATATCGACGCAATTGCCGGGCAGTTTGCCCGGGTGGGAACTTGCGAGTCGCTCGATGTCATTGGCATCCCGTTTTTTACCGAGGTGCTCGAGCGGACGTTGGCAGCCTTTCCGTTCAAATACAAAGTGCCCGAGTTGCTCTACAAACTGATCCGCGACGGCCGGTACGGCAAATACGCGGGCCAGGGCTTGTACTTGTACCGCGACGATCGGCCATGCGACGACGCGAAAGAATACTATATCAATCCAGAATCGCAGGCCGCGGCGCGCGGTTTGCCGAGCGACGCGGCCAGCCTCAATGATCGCATGTTGTTCCAGCTATATTATTGCACGCTGTATTTGGCACAAATGGGGCTGGGTGATCTGCGCGATTTCTGCCTCGGTATCCAGGACTTGATCGGACTCAAAGCATGTCCCTGGACTACCATGCGCACGCTCGGGGCGGACAGGTTACGCGAAAAGTTCCGCCAGCTTGAGAAACTTTATGGACCGCGCTACGACTGTGCGCCGCTGGAAGGCGCAATAGCCCGCTTAAACGATCCTCAATAACATTTGCATTAACATTTAGCCCAAGCTGATCGATCGAAAACTATGTCGACGTTATTGCGGAGTATGCGTGGCTACTGGTTCTCGCAGTGCATTTACGCCGCGGCGAAACTTGGCATCGCGGATCTGTTGCAAGACGGCCCCAAAACCATTTCGGAGTTGGCCAAGGCCACGGGAACGCACGAGCAGTCGCTCTATCGGCTGCTGCGCGCGCTGGCCAGCATCGGTACGTTTGCAGAGCAAGACGGAAAGTTCGTTCTCACGCCGCTGGCCGAGCCTTTGTGCAGCCGCGCGAGCAATTCGATGCGCGATACGGTGATCCTGGTGGGTGAGGAATTTACCCAGGTGTGGAGCGAGCTGCTGTACAGCGTGCAAACCGGGCGCAGCGCCTTCGAGAAGATTTACGGCACCCCGTTCTTCGATTGGTTGTCGCGGGAACCGGCCAAGGAAGCTACCTTTGCTAAGACCATGAATTTGGCGCATGGCCTGGAAACCCAGCCGATCATTGCGGCCTACGATTTCGCCTCGGCCGAGATCGTGGCCGACATTGGCGGTGGCAATGGCCAATTGCTCGCCGGCATTCTGAGCCACAACGCGGACCTGAAGGGGATCCTGTTCGACCAGCCGGACGTGATTGCCGGGGCCCAAGAGATACTTCGCACGGCCGGTGTGGCTGATCGTTGCAAGATGATCGGGGGTAGCTTTTTTGAGTCGGCCCCCCAGGGCGCGAGCGTCTATATGTTGCGGAACATCATCCACGATTGGAACGACGAGCAATCGGTCGCCATTCTGCGCAACGTGCGCCAGGTACTGCCCAACGACGGTCGTGTGCTCGTGCTGGAAAGCGTGATTCCTCAGGGCAACGAGTATTTCATCGGAAAGTTCCTCGATTTGACGATGCTGCTGATCGGCGGCCAGGAGAGGACTGAGAGTGAGTATCGCCATTTGCTGGAAGCCGCTGGCTTGCGATTGAACCGAGTGATTCCTACCACCACCGAACTGAGCATTCTCGAAGCGATCGCCGCCTAGGCAGGCGCGTGGCTGGAATTAAGAAAATTTTCGACGCGTTCAATAGAATATGACAAACGACGTGCTAACTCCCGCAGAAGCCCGCTCCGAACCTGGCGCCGCACGCCCTGCGAGACGTACGACACCGTCGTTCATCGTTGCCGCCTTGCTTAATGGCGCCGTCGCGCTGGCGCTTTTTGGCGTCGGCATCGACTATTTGACTTCGAAGGAGATTAAGCCGCACCACCATGAGATCCTGGATGTCAACTGGGCGGATCTGACGCCAAATACGCGCGAGTTGATCATGACGCTCATGAAGGGCACCGGCCTGGTCGCCCTGATTACAGCGGTGTCGATGGCCGTGCTGCTGGCCGTGCCGTTTCGGCGAAGGGAGGCCTGGTCGCGTCCGGCGATTCTGATCGTGAGCGGCGCCGCTCTGATTCCCACGCTGATCGGCACCATTCAAGTCCGCGCCCGCACCGGAGGCGCGGCTCCCTGGTGGCCACACATCGTAATGCTAGCCGCCTTGGGGTTGGCATTCTGGCTGACGCGTAATTTTGGACATTCTCAGACACCGTCGCATGGCGACAAGAACTAGCACAACCTTCCAAAGCAAGCCGACATGAGCGCCAAGCAAACCCAGAATCGTTCAGTCTTGATCACGGGCACTTCGAGCGGAATGGGTCGCGCAACCGCCCTGCGGCTTGAGGCGGCGGGCTACGAAGTTTTTGCCACCGTACGGAAGCAAGAGGACGCCGACTGCCTTCGCGATGAGTCGCTCGGCCGACTTTGTCCTTTGATCCTGGATATTACGCTTCCAGAACAAATCGAAGCGGCGGTCGCGACCTTGAGCGCGAAGCTGGGAGATCGGGGGCTTGGAGGCCTGGTGAACAACGCTGGGATCTGTGAAGCCGGGCCGCTGGAACTGATGAGCATGGAACGGATTCGACGTCAATTCGAGGTCAACTTTTTCGGCCACGTAATGATTACCCAAGCGGTCCTGCCATTGCTACGCCAGTACAAGGGCGCGCGCATCGTCAATATTGGTTCGGCAGTCGCGCATTCCCCTATTCCCACGCTGGGGATTTACTCGGCGACAAAGTGCGCTATGCGGAACTTCAGTCTTGCCCTGCGGCGCGAGCTGCGGTGGTGGGACATCGCCGTTTCGGTTATCGAACCCGGTTTCATCTCGGCAGCAATTTGGGACGACGTGCCGCGACTGCGAGAGCAGATTCGACGCGAAGATCCGACTCGGTTATATGGCGACTTCGTCGACGTCATCTTCAATATGGTCGCACCTTCCGAGCGGATCGCGGTCTCGCCAGATCGGGTTGCCAAATTGGTAAAAAAAATATTCGAGGTTCGCTGGCCGCGGGCAGACTACCCGGTCGGGCCCGGTTCGATTCTGGCCCGCTGGGGGAATACCTTTCCCGAGCCGCTGATTCACTGGGGTTTCGAGCGGCTTGTCAACCGGCACCGTGCGCAACAGCGCTCTGCGAATGAATCTGCTCCCGCGGATGCAACTGTGTAACCCACCCGACCCCCAATAGTATTCCCGCGACTTGAATTGAGTGAACGTTTCGGAGTGCGACTGATGTTGATCGACTGGAAAATGTATTTCAGGCTCTGGAAGTGCTCGATCTTCCGCCGCAAGGAGCTTTCGCCGTCGAAGCGACGCAGCCTGGCCTTTTGCCTGACGTTTCTCATTGGATACCCATTGACCCAATGCTTCCACGGTACCTGCTGGCTGCTGGATGAAGTGTTGTTCTCTCGGTATCGACAAGTGCGAGTCCGCGCCCCGATCTTCATCATTGGAAATACGCGTAGCGGCACCACCATCCTGCATCGGGTGCTAGCGCTGGAATCGGGTCAGTTTTTCTTTTTCCGTGCGTGGGAGCTACTCTTTCCTTCGTTGCTGCAGCGGAAGGCCTTGGACCTCCTGGGCAAGCTGGACGGATGGCTTGGCTGCCCGGGACGATCGCTATTGCAGCGCGTCGAGGAGCGGCGATTTCGAGAGTACAACGACCTTCACAAAATCGGACTGTTTTTGCCGGAAGAAGACGACCACGTTTTTGGGCAAATTCTGGATTCGGCATTACTTTCGTTCTTGTTTCCCAACGCCAATTGCCAGGCTTTTGCGCGGCTTGATACGGAAGTGGCTCCCGAGGACCGCAAGCGCATCATGACTTTTTATTCGAAGTTTGTTCGGCGGCAAGCTTATTTGCGCGGGGCTGATAAAACGTTGTTGTCGAAGAACCCGTTCTTTACTGGAAAAATCCAGACTCTGCTTGAATGGTTTCCGGATGCCCGTTTCATTTATCTCGTGCGCAATCCGTTGGACGTCGTACCTTCCAATACGAGCATGGCTCGGGCAATGATTCGTCTGCCATTCGGCATCGAACCCGAGACGGACCTCGATGAAGAAGTTTATGATCTCATCAAGTTCTACTACACGTACCCACTTGATATTCTTGCTTCGCTTCCGTCGGATCGCAGTCTAATCGTCAACTACGATGATTTGGTGAGCCGACCGAAGGAACAGTTCTTGAGAATCTACTCCACATTCGGCCTGCGCATGTCGCCCGAGTACTCGGTGCTGCTGGAGAAGGAGTGCGCCGCCATGCTGAAACACAAGAGCGCGCACCGATATTCCCTGGATCATTGTTCCATTAGCCGTGATCGCATCGTCACCGATTTGCGTCACGTATTCGAACGTTTTGGATTCGACACTCGACCTACCTGGCCGACCGCGGAGACGCCGGCACCGGTTGGCAGCGCGGCGGGAAGTTCTCACGATCAAGTGCCTGGTGCCTAGGAAACAATGACTGCCTTCGAAACCTCCAATAATGTTGACGGATGTCGCACTCGTGACGAAACTCCCGCGGCGCCGGCCGAAAGATCCGTTCCCTATTCGGAATGGCGGCTCTATCGGCGGACTGTCGAGGGCACGTGGCGCGCTTTCGGGTTGAGCAAAGAACTGTTGATGTATGGGGTAAGGCGTCCGGTAGTCACGGCATTGTCGCGGTGGATGATGCCGCTCGACAACCTGTTTTATCCAGGTCTGCGTCGCGTCGAAGTGTCACAACCGGTCTTCATCATCGGCCACCCAAGGTCCGGCACCACGTTCCTACATCGTTTGCTGACCCAGACGGACGAGTTCTGTGTCTTCCAGTTTTGGGAGATCATGTTTCCCGCGCTGGTCTATCGCAATCTCGTTCGCGGATTGATTCGGCACATGGTGGCTCGCGGCCGCGGCACTTTCTTCCCCGCCAAGGTAGGTCACGTCAGCGCGCTCGACCAGGTGGAGGAAGAGGAGATCCTGTTTTTTCAAACCGGGAATACCCAATTCACCAGTTGCATCACGCCGATGGCGTTCAGCAACGAGGACTTCGACGACCTGGTGTATGCCGATGAGCAACCTCCGGCCGTGCGGCGGAGCGCCATGGCGTTTTTGAAGCGCTGTTTTCAGCGGCAGATTTACGCAACTAAACGGTCCCGCGTCGTGGCCAAGATGAACTATTCGGGGATGCGAGTTCGTTCGTTGCTCGAAGCGTTTCCTGACGCCAAGATCGTGTACGTCGTCCGCTCACCTCTGGAAACGATTCCGTCGCACTTAACATTGCACCGCAACATGTTCGATCACATGTGGGGTCTCAAACGCATTCCGGTCGCGCTGTTGCAACGCTATTATGAGCGGCGCTACCAGCATAATATCGCGTTTTACCGCTACTTGGAGGATCTGATCGATAGCGGCACGCTGCCCCAGGATCGATTCCTGGTCGTGCCTTATCCCAGGTTGCGGCAAAACCTGGCCGAGGTGGTCAAGCAAGTCGCGGATTTTGCGAATCTGGAGATGAGCCCCAAGCTGCAGGGATTGATTGAGAAGAAAAGCGGGGAGCAACGGTCCTACGAACGGCCGCACAAGAATTCGAACCTCGAAGAATTTGGATTGACCACCGAGCGAGTGCTGAACGACTTTGCATTCGTATTCGATCGCTACGGTTTCAAACGACCAGATACGCCGTCTTGACAATTCGCTCTTTGACTTGCCACTAAAAGCATTCGTGCAATCGATCTTGGCCCGGGCAACCGCGCATCGCGCCGGTTGGTCTGCCGGTGAACATCCTACTCACCCTATTCGAAGACAGGAGAGGGGAATGAGCAACACGCCGACTAAGAAGAAAGAAATCAATCTTGATCTCGGCAAGAGACTGATTCTAGGCGCCTTTCTGCTGGCGCAAACGACGCTGATTGCGATCGCCTTGTATCCTACGTGTTGGCTTGTGCTGGCGTGGTATCCTAGCATGCAAACACCGCTGCAGTGGACCGTCCTGATCGCCGTGGCTATTCTTGTATTCAACTACGCATACTTGATCGCTTTGCTGATCTTGAGACTGCTGATTCCGCGCACTCCCGAGGGCTACTTCCGCACGCGCGACGACGGGCGCCCTTCTCGCGAGGCCATTATCTTCATGCTGAACGTGTTGTTGATGAAGGCACGCTTTCAGACGCCGTGGGCCGGCATCTTCAGTTCGGTCCTCGTTAACCTGTTTCCGCTTCGATTTCCCTATCGCAAGATTTTTGGTCCCGACACATCGTCGAGTTCCATGGGGGATGTCTGTCTTTTTCTCGATCCTTACCTGCTCACGATGGGCAAGAATGTGCAGTGTGGGTTCCGCAGCGTGATTTCCGGCCACGCCTTCGACAATCGAGGGCTACTGGTCAAGCGCGTCGTCATCGACGACTACGCCGTCGTGGGCGGTGATGCTTTTATCGGGCCGGGCGTCGAAATCGGGCACCACGCTGTCGTGGCCGCTCGTTCGTTGGTGATGCCGAACACAATCATCGGTCCCTACGAATACTGGGGTGGAACGCCGGCCCAAAAGATTAAGGATCTTGCCTCACCCGAGGCCGAATTGGTCAGTATTTGACGGCCCAGACTTTCGACGCGATCGACTATAGTGCAGTACACGTGGATATTGGCCCGCTGCGATGGGCGTTTCGTCTATGATCGCCGCGGTCACTTGGGTGCTTCGAGGTGGTCTTGGCCGTTGGATAGCCACTCGAGGTTGAACTTGGCGAGCGTCAGGCTGGGAAGGCCGTCGGCTTTGTTCTTATCGCGTCGGCCTCGTTCATACAAACAATAGATTGTGCCATCGGGACCGACCGCCAGATCGCTGTACGCGCTCGGGCCCAGTTCCAGCGTTTTGGATACGGCCCAAGTGCGGCCTTCGTCGTAGCTAAGTCGCACGGTGAGCTTCTTGCGATCGCGGCTTGTGCCCGGCGATTGCTTGCCATCTTCGCGCTCCAAGTTGTCGGGGTTCACGAACAGCAAGCGGTTCTTTCCTTGGTCGACCGCTTCGCTGAGCCGGCAGAGGCTGCCCATGCAAATCGGCTCGGGCAGTTGTGGATCGAACTGTGGCACGCTCCATTGCGTCGCGCCGTTGGGACTCGTGGCAACAGCGCGGCGATGTTGCAGCGATTCGTTGCGAATGTTGAGCATCACGCGATGGTCGGCCAGCTCCGCGATCGCCATCTCACTGGGGTTGGCCAGCGCATCGCCGTTGTTGGCGACGATATCGCCCCGTTGCCACGAGCGGCCGTCGTCGTCGCTAAAAATAGTCGCGACCGCCGAAGGGCGATGGGCGTTGCCTCCGTTGGAAAGCGCCATCCAGATGGGCACGACCAGCCGGCCGTTGGCCAGCCGCACTCCGTGGCCGGGGCCGGTCGCCATCACTTTCCAATCATATTGGTCGCGATAGCCTTCGAACGTCGCGGTGATTTCGAGGGGCGGCGAAAACGTCGCGCCGTCATCGTCGCTGCGCTGGTAGAAGCAGCGTTCGTATTCCAGGCAATACAAAAAGTGGATCGTTCCCTTCTTCGGATCCACGATTGCCAAGGGGTTGTTGTAGGTGAGATCGGCGTCGCCTCCCCGTTGCCTGGCAGGCGAAACGGGATTCTTTCGATGCGGCCGCGGAGCTTCGGCGACCTTTTGCGGAGCGGTCCATGTCTTGCCGCCGAGCGTGCCGCGACGCAGCAGGATGTCGATCGAGCCCCAGTCGCCCCTCGCGCGACGAGCCTCGCAGTAGACCAGAATGGTTCCCTTCGGCGTCACGACGATTCCCGGGATGCGGCAAACGTCGTAGCCGTCCTGGCCCGAGTTGAAGAGATCAACTTTCTCCAGTACTTCTCCGGCGAACACGGCGGAGGACGCCGCGAGTCCCGGCCATTGCAGCAGAAAGAAAAGTAGCGCGGCCATAGTTGAACTTGTTGCCAGTCGCAATTTCGTCTCCTCAATCAGAACAATAGCGATCCACGGCAGCGTGCGATCAGCCGTACTTTTCTCGCAGGCGCCCAGCCGCGGCGACTTCGTTTTTTAGTTTCGTGTAGACTTCGTCGAGACTCACGTCGGCGGCCGAACCGGGAGTAAAGCCGCAATCGGGGTTGAGCGTGATTCGTGACGGCGCGACGTGCTTGAGCGCCATTTCAACTCGCTCGACGATCGTCTCGGCCGAATCGATCTGGCCCGGCTGACAACTCACACATCCCAAACCGATCTGAACATTCTCCGGCAGCTTTTTGAACACTGACATATCCCCGGCGCCGGGCGTGGTAAATTCCATCGTGATATGTCCCACCTTCAGGCGGCCAAGCTGCCGCAAAATCGGATCGTAACCGCCGCGGTGGTCGGCCTCGCCGCGCGCCCGAGCTCCAGCCCTGCGACACAGATGCACCGCCAACGTTACGCCCTGAATGCCATCGACCACCTGGTTGTCCATGTCGACGGCAAAGTCAGAGGCTTGTTCCGGATCGTCATATTGGCTGCGGACCTGGGGATCGACGAACAAGCACAAGTGGGGGTCGTCGACCTGAATGATTGATACGCCCGCGTCGCGCAGCAGCTCCACTTCGCGGCGCAAAATGGGCACGCAGGCGCGCACGAAATCGTCGCGATTGGGATAAGCCTTTTTGGACTTAACCGGATCCCACATCCGCTCGCCCAGCAGCGCCGGCGCCGGTAGCGTGGCTTTCAATTGCCGTCCTGTCAGTTGCTTCAGAAAGGCAATTTCCTGGGCGATGAAGCCGGGCTTTTTGGGCGAAAGTGTTTCGACCACCACGGTCCAGGGACGCCCATCGGCCGGGTTGCGGCTCAGCTCAAACCCGTGAGCAAGTTCGGCGATTACGCCGATGTAACTCTTGCGCCACCATTCGCCGTCGGTGACGACGTCCAGTCCGGCGGCTTCCTGCAGCGCGACGGCGGCGCGAATCGCACCGCCCATCAAGCGTCGATATTCCTCGCCTTCGATCGGGCAGTCGTCGGCAATCAGATCTTTGACGAACTGTGGGCGGGGCAGCGATCCGATCACGGACGTGGGAAACAGGATCTGGCCGCTCATACTCATCTCCCCAAATGGTTCGTAATCCAATGTTGCCTCGCGTACTCGAAGTCCTGTTGCGTATCGACCTCGATGTATCCGCCGGGCGTCTCGACACAGGTAAATCGCTCGCCGGAGTCGATCATCTCCTGGAACAACAGAATCTTGTAGGCCTTTTCGAAGACTTTCGCTTCGCGCCACGGCTGGCCGGCAAATTGTTTTCGGCAACGCTCGTAGTGCTCGCGTAGCCGGGCCGCTCCGGCCGCCGAAAACTTCGCCACGCCGATATACTCGCCGTGAGCGTCCTCGGGGGCCATGTTGCGATGGATCCGCGTGACCTGCCCATCGGTCACCGCCACTTTCTCGGCGTCGTCGGGCGGGTGGTCGGTGCGATCCACGTAGCGTCCGAGCCACGCTGTATCGACGCCCAGGGCGATGTCGTCGGGCGAGCTCGCCAGTCGCGACACAATGTCGGGCGTGAACAGCACGTCGCTGTAGCAGCAGAGGAAAGGCTCGTCCATCAGGTCGGCCGCGCAAAACAGCGATACCAGGATGTTGTTGTTCTCCCAGTCCTGGTTGTGGCGAAATTCGAACTGAGGATAGTCCTGTTTGACCTTGTCGATCTGGTAGCCGCCGATGAAGCAGACCTGTTGCAAACCGTTGGCGCTAAACGCGTCGAGTGCCCAATCGAGCAGGCGCCGGCCGGCGACCTCGGCGTAGCACTTGGGAGCGTCGGCCGTAGTCGGCATCAGTCGTCGACCGCGGCCTGCGCCGATCACGATAACTCGCATATTTTGCCCTTCTGTTCCACCAGGATCATCAAGGAAGTGATCATCGTCAGCCCAAAGGCCAGCATGGCCGCGCTTTGCGCCCAGGTGACGCCGTCGTGGGCTTGCACGAACGAAGCAAATACTATCAGTAAGCCAGTGGTGGCCACGAGCATCGCGGGCAGCGCCGCCCAGCGATTGGCCAGCGTGCCGAGCAAGCAGGCGGCCGCGCTGTACGTCGCGATCTGCAACACGAGCGGTTGGCCGCCGTAACTGACCGCGCCGCCAGCAGCGAGCATCATTCCTAACGCGCCGACCTTGGGAATCACACTCGGCAGCAGGCCAACTTTTCGGGAAGTCGTGTTCCATAGAATCGCAGTGATCAGCGCGCCAGCGAAAGCCCAACTGGCCCAGATGTAGATCGCAACCTGCCAGCCGCCATGCTCGGGAGAGGAATAGTAGCCGGTGATGACGTCGCCGGTCGCGGCACCCATGTAGCCCATGAAGTTGACAAAGCCGGCCGCGGCCGCAGAGGTGCCGCGATGCGCCAGATCAGCCGGCGCCGTGCCCACCAGCAAGACTTGCGGGCCGTAGATGCAAAAGCCGATCAGAACCAGCAGCAGCACCGTTCCCACCGCGCTTTCGCGGGCCACTGATTCATACACAAACGACAAAGTACCGAGCGTCGCCATCAAAATGCAAATGACCGGGGCACGGCGACTGGCAAAAAAGCGGTCCGTTGCCCAGCCAGCCAGGTACGATCCGGCGGCGGCGCCGATCGCGATCACGAAGAACTGCAAGCCGGCCTTATCGATCGGCAGGCTGTTGGTCTCCATCAAATGCGTCAATCCCCAGTCGATGTACCCGTAGCGGCAAGCGTTGAGAAGGCCCAGCGCCAAACCCAACAGCCAAAGTGCCGGGTTGTAGAGCGTCAGATAGAGGCTTTCCGAAAAGGAAGTGCGCGCGCGAACGCTGGGTGCGCGGCTCACGGCTTCCTGCGAAATCGTGCCGTCGTGGGGTGTCTCTCGCAAACAAAAGAGCATGAACAGACCCGCCAGCGTCAGCAGAATTGCGGGCACCCAAACGGCTCCTCGCCAGCCCAGCAGGCTGGCCGACTGACTGGCAATCAGATAGGTCAGACCGAGCGTGATTTGGTAGCCGGTGCCGATGATGCCGATCGCTTTACCGCGCCGGATGACCGGCACCCAGTTGGCCGTGACGCGCATGCAGGGGGTCCAGCCCAACGATTGGCAAAAGCCGTTGGTGGCCCACACGAACAGCAAAAACAAAAAGCTCGCGCCGAAGCCAAACAGCACGTTGAGGGCCGCCGAGCCGAACATTCCCACGGCCAGCATGACGCGCGGTGAAATGCGCTCGGACAATTGCCCGTTGAGCAACTGGCCCAGCCCATAGGCGATCTTGAGCGAAGCCAGGATCCAGCCGACTTCGTCGCCCGACAGGGCCAGTCCGCCTTCGGATAGCGGTCCTTTCAGACCCGGCACGGCCGCCGAAATGTTGGTGCGGCAGAAATAGAACGCGCCATACGTCAGCCACAACACCCACACCACGGCCCGCTCGGCCGGCAAAGCGCGGGGCAGCGTCGCATCGGACGTTTCGTCGCGTGCGCCCTGAGATGTGCTTGCTGGCTTGTCGCCGATCTCAACCATCGTGGCGTATTTCCTGGCTC
>Ga0163150_10003177_pt1 | contig 23598 bp, 24 predicted proteins | sample OliLakLV19P2IB_FD_148628 | JGI IMG/M metagenome (GOLD analysis project Ga0163150, IMG submission 148628) | Freshwater microbial mat bacterial communities from Lake Vanda, McMurdo Dry Valleys, Antarctica - Oligotrophic Lake LV.19.P2.IB | ecosystem: Environmental > Aquatic > Freshwater > Lake >...
TCGGTTATGGTTTAAGATGCCTTTTTATATCAGTAACTACATGTTTTCCGAATTTGAAACAAAAAACTGATAGTCTTCCGGTTAATAAACCCGAAGGGTTGTTATTACTATAGGAAATTACGACTATTTGTTACAACAAAACCCCGAAGGGGTGACATAAACACTAATCATAAAAATCAAACAAATATTTTTCTTCGAATGAGATATTAAATTTCTTCAACAGCAACAGGTATTCTTGCCGAAATGTTCTTTTTTCATGGTGCTTCTTTTGATCTTTGATATAATCAATTACTTTCCCATAATTCGATTCCGCATAAGAAAATACTCCATACCCTTCCTGCCATGAAAATTTTTGCTTTAACCATCCTTTATCATTAATGAAATTAGTGGAGTTGTTTTTTATATCCCGTATCAGATCTGAGATTCGCATAGCAGGTCGTAACCCCACTAATATATGAATATGATCGGGCATCCCGTTAACGGCAAGCGGCTTCTGGCCTTTTCCATTAACAATACCTGCTATATACTTATAAAGCTCTTCTTCAAAAGTTTTTTTAATCAGATTTTCCCTGCCTTTTACAGCAAAAACATACTGCATATAAACCTGTGAGAATGTTCCGGCCATAGGATTAATAATTAATTTGAAATTATTGAACTACTTTAATAGAAATTGCTTTCTGCGGTGTGGGATAATAAGCCATACAAACAGCACAATCTTTCCCTTTTGCTGTGTCAATCGTAAAATAAAATTCATCACCCTGTTTGATGGAAGCAGGGAAATCACAGGGGTTGCCTAATTTAAAAACGTTGTTGTATGATTTAGTAGTGGTTTCGTCAGTCCAGTTAGCAACAATATCGGAAGCATTCATAGTGCCCTCTTTTACGCTGATAGTATAATTCATACAAATGGCAGCAATTTCTAATTTGCCTTTATACTTCACGGCTCTTTCCTTTTTTACACTACAATCAGTATTAGAAAGAAGGAGAGTGGTTAATGCAGATAAAAAAATGAACTTTTTCATTAAAATTAATTTTAGAACTTCAAATGTCGCACTGTCATGCCATCGTTCATTAATTGTTTTAATGAATCAATGCCAATTCTAAGATGGGTTTCTACAAATTGTGCTGTTACGTTTTTGTCACTTTCTTCCGTTTTCACTCCATCAGGTATCATGGGTTGGTCGCTTACTAACAATAATGCACCGGTTGGAATTTTATTGTAAAAGCCAACGGTAAAGATGGTGGCCGTTTCCATATCAATAGCATAGGCCCTTATTTTCTGCAGGTATTCTTTAAATGGCTCATCATGTTCCCACACCCGGCGGTTGGTGGTGTACACAGTGCCTGTCCAGTAATCAACTGCATAGTCACGAATGGTGGTAGATACTGCTTTTTGCAAGGCAAATGCCGGCAAGGCCGGTACTTCAGCAGGGAAGTAATCGTTTGAAGTTCCTTCACCTTTAATAGCAGCGATAGGAAGTATCAGGTCTCCAATTTTATTACGTTTTTTTAAACCACCGCATTTTCCGAGAAACAAAGCAGCTTTTGGGTGAATGGCAGAAAGCAGGTCCATAACCGTGGCTGCGGTTGGGCTACCCATTCCAAAATTGATGATGCTGATATTGTCAGCTGTAGCACACTGCATCGGTTTGCCTTCACCAATAACTTGAACATTGTTCCATTCAGCAAACATTTTTACATAGTTGCTGAAATTGGTAAGCAGGATATACTCACCAAAACTTTCCAATGGGGCCCCTGTGTAGCGGGGCAGCCAGTTCTGTACTATCTCTTCTTTTGTCTTCATGTTGACAAATTTAATCAATTACTGTGTACTTCGAAGCATGTATGTAAGGTAACATTATTCTTATGCAGGATAAAGGCGTAGTAGTACTTTTGAAGGATGATGGTGAATATAAATTACCCCGAACCAGGTTTTCGCATCAAAACAGATGAGGAAAAGGATTTTATTTTTGATACACTTCGAAAAAAATGGATACTGCTTACACCGGAAGAGTGGGTGCGGCAAAACTTTCTGCAATACCTTTTACAGGTTAAAAATTATCCTGCATCACTCATTGCCATAGAGAAAGAGATAAAATTGGGTGAATTAAAAAAACGATTTGATATGCTGGTGTATGATAATAACCATCAGCCGTGGATGATGGTGGAGTGCAAGGCAGCCACTATAAAACTGGATGATAAAGTGCTGGAACAAATACTTCGTTATAATATCAGTGTTCCGGTCCGCTATCTCGTAGTTACTAATGGCAGTGATTGTTATGCGTGGAGCCGTTCTTCTGGCAGATTAGATTTGATTGAAGCAATACCTGATCATTGCGGATAAGGATTGATTAAAAGGAAAGCCATTTTTTATTTTGGCATTAAAAATATCTTGTCATCAACAGGTACATTCAATTCAATTTTCTCATACTTCACATCCTGGAAAACCTGCCTTTGTATTTTTGTGGTAAAGTGCAAACAGAATTTTAGCCCATTTATTTCTTTTATATCGGAATAGAATGTTTCAGCATCATACTCGTTGCCTGCTACATTCCTTTTTGCAATAGACTTTACCAATAAGTTACTAGCGGTGCTGATGAAATAGGTGGTAATCTTTCCATCCTCTTTGCTGGTTAGTTTTATTTTGGTTGCTTTAACACCTTCCACTTCTTCCTCGCCTGTCAGTTCTATATTATGGCCACGGTTTTTATAATCCATCAGGTTATTAGCAAGGCTGGCTTGTGCTTTAAAAGTAACCAGTTCAGACCCGGTTACTTCTGTGGCGGTTGGGGCATTGGCAAAAGGGTTTATTTTCCATCCCTTACCATTGTCATAAATGCTGTTAACCATTTGTTCGTCTACTTTGAGGTCTGATCTCATGGCTTTGCCATTTACGATTTGGGTAGTAAGAGGCAGCTCCCTGCCTTGTGAGCTAAGGGTGCCGGTTATTTTAGCCGTCGTTACTTTATTAAAAGCCTCCAGTCCGCCCATAGCCGTATTATATTTCTGTATTACTTCATCTGCTGTTTGGGCATTAGCAGACACCATTGCAAAACTTAGTACGGCAACCAAAAACTTCTTCATGTTGTTAAAAATTTTGATTTATCCACCGAAGCTATGCGTAGGCGGAAAAGGCGAAGGTAACGTTTTCAGCCTTTTTGTTGAATCAGGCTATTGGACGGGCTGAGGAAGATATGAGTTGCTTTGTGATAACTTTCTTTGAAAGTCACAAGCAGACCTGTAACGACCAGATTATTTGTTTAGCCATTCGTCCGTGTCTTTATCGGATTCTTCGTTTGTAAGGTATTTGCCATCTTTAATCTGCTGTTCTGCTTCATTAACGAGGCTTATCTGATCATCATTCATGATATAAACAGTATCCTGTTCCTGTAATTCCAGGAGATGAGCCATTTCTTCCAGCAATCCTGCATCATCTGTTTTCCTGATGGTATCAATCAGTTTTTCTTTTAATTCTGCTGTTGACATAAGAAAATTGTTTAATTAAAGGCACAATTTATTTTTAGCTGAAATGCCTGTAAAGATTCAAATCTGAATAGAATTACGCCGAGCCCATTACACACACAAAGCCGGGCAATGAGACATCGGCTTGAAAACAGAAAGGTATGGAGACTCGGCAAGGAACGAATTGATATTACTTCCGTCAGCCGTCATTTTGCCAAACCGATGGGTGCAGTGTTTTCTTCTTGTTGATATACTCTTTCAATTGTTTCAAAGTCATGTCTTTTATTTTAAGACTTACTTTGTCCCGAATTGCTCTTAATTCCTGAACCACTGATTTGTCGGTTTCTTTTTTTACATCATTCTTCATATTTTAAAATTTCTCTTGGTGTTCTGATTTCTAAAATTTTGTGTCCGAATTTGTAGTTTACGGAATTGTAACCTCGAATTCTATTGATATTCACAATGTGCTTAAAATTCCAGCTTACAAGAATGTCTGCATTGTTTAGTGTAGCATTTAAGTCAGAGTAATTTCCTTTTTAAATATAAGTGATTTTCAACAGGGACTATACGGTCTAGCCAATTAAAAATCCCACCTGCTTTCGCAAATGGGATTCAAATAATAAGCAATTGATAGCGGTGATTAAAAATCTTTATCCCAATTTTTTTTTCAGGTTTGTATTAATAGCTTCTAAGAATTCTTCAGTGTATAAATAATGCTCACCAGGCTTCACTTTGTTCCCATGTATGCAAACAGCAAGGTCTTTTGTCATCTTACCTTCTTCTACCGTTTCTATACAAACAGCTTCTAATGCCAGGCAGAAATCAATCAGCGGTTGATTGCCGTCTAACTTTCCACGGAAAGCCAAACCTCTTGTCCAGGCAAAAATGCTGGCGATTGGGTTGGTAGATGTTGGTTTGCCTGCCTGGTGGTCACGGTAGTGCCTTGTTACAGTACCATGTGCTGCCTCTGCTTCCATGGTTTTTCCATCAGGTGTTATAAGAACAGATGTCATCAAACCCAAAGAACCAAATCCCTGTGCTACGGTATCACTTTGCACATCCCCATCATAATTTTTACAAGCCCACACAAAATTTCCATTCCATTTTAATGCACTGGCCACCATATCATCAATCAGGCGGTGTTCATAAGTAATGCCGGCTGCAGCATAGGCAGTTTTAAATTCTTTTTGGTAGATGTCTTCAAAAATGTCTTTGAAGCGGCCATCGTATTTTTTAAGGATAGTGTTTTTAGTAGAAAGATATAAAGGCCATTTTTTACTTAGTGCCATATTGAAACAGCTTCTTGCAAAACCCATTATGCTTTCATCAGTGTTGTACATACTCATTGCCACACCATCGCCTTTAAAATTAAAGACCTCAAATGTTTGTGGTTCGCCACCTCCCGATTCATTATCGGGATCGGGAGTAAAGGTCATGGTGAGTTTCCCTTTTCCTTTTATCAACGTATCAGTTGCCCGGTACTGATCGCCAAATGCATGGCGGCCCACAATGATTGGGGCTGTCCAGTTAGTTACCAATCTTGGCACATTGCTAATTACAATCGGCTCCCGGAAAACAGTGCCGTCTAATATATTGCGGATAGTACCATTGGGACTCTTCCACATTTGTTTCAGGTTAAATTCTTTTACTCTGTCTTCATCAGGGGTTATGGTGGCGCATTTGATACCTACCCCAAATTGCCTGATGGCATTGGCAGCATCAATAGTAACCTGGTCGTTGGTCTGATCACGGTATTCAATACCAAGGTCGAAGTATTTGATGTCTAAATTGAGGTAGGGGAGAATAAGCTTGTCTTTGATAAATTTCCAGATAATCCGGGTCATTTCGTCACCATCCAGTTCTACCACAGGGTTTGCAACTTCAATCTTTTTTGCCATAATGCTCTTATTTTTAATGTTTAATATGCAATGGACTGCAAAACTAAGGGATTATTCAGTGCCAGTTACAGGAAGGAGGCCGGGGGCAGGCTTTGTGCTATTCTTTGCCTTAAATTTTAATGCGTCTGCCCTGGGACCGGGGGAAAACTGGTTACATAAAATTAAATTCCCATATTAGGCTTGATTTGAATCAATATAGTCGTACCTTTTTTTAACAAATTGACAGCATGGATAACGCAGGGCCATTTAAGAATTATCTGGGCAAATTTGTTCAGTTCGCTGATAACGAGTTTAATGAGTACGTGATGCCAGTTATAAAGATTAGAAAATTTGCGAAAAATGAACTGCTTACAAAAGCCGGTGAGGTAGAAAACTATTTCAATTTTATTATCAAGGGGCTTATCCGCAAATATTATCAAAAGGGGAAACATGAAATCAATACACAGATTTCAACGGAAGGTTATATCATTCATTCTCAGGAGTCATTTCATATGCGTAGCCCTTCCGAATATTCTATTGTAACTATTGAACCCAGCACGGTAGTAAGTATTTCTTATGAAGACCTTGAATCGGTATTTGATAAATCAAAGAAAATGGAACATCTTGGCCGACTGGTAATTACTCATACTATGATGTTGAAAGACCGCTGGCAAACACAATTGCTAAAAATGACACCAAGAGAACGGTTCCTGAATTTTGTCACCAGGAATCCCGAACTGATGCAACGGGTGCCGCAGAAATTATTAGCTTCTTATCTTAATATCAAACCAGAAACATTCAGCCGGTTTAAACATCTGTTGAAAGGGCATGTAAGAAATTCTCTTGTATAATTATCCTAATGCCACGTCAAGTATCATCATTATCAGGAAGCCGCCGATAAAACCCAGCACGGATCGGTCGGTATATTTATCCCGTTGCGTTTCGGGTATCACTTCTTCCACCACTACAAATATCATGGCGCCGGCAGCGAAGGCTAATGCAAAAGGAAGTATTGGCTGCATATAAATAACTGCCACCGCACCGATAACACCGGCCACAGGTTCTACAATAGCAGAAAGTTGCCCGTACCAGAAACTTTTTCTGCGGCTTACACCATGTCTTCGCAACGGCATGGCAACAGCAATTCCCTCCGGGAAATTCTGGATACCGATACCAATGGCGAGAGCAATGGCACCAGAGATAGATGCATCTTCCATGCCAATGGCAGCAGCACCAAAAAGAACACCGACAGCAAGTCCTTCAGGAATATTATGCAATGTAATGGCAAGTATCAGTAAAGTTGTTTTATGCAACTTTGTTTTTACACCTTCCTTTTCTTCTACACCAAAATTGATATGAAGGTGCGGGGTAAATTTATCAAGTACAAAAATGAACATGGCACCCAGAAAGAATCCAACGGCTGCTGGCATCCAACTCATTGAAGGGTACATTTTCTCCGACATTTCAATGGCCGGGTTTAATAACGACCAGAAACTGGCAGCCACCATTACTCCACCGGTAAAACCAAGCATAGGGTCTAGTACACCACGGCTGAGTGTTTTAAAAAAGAAAACTAATGAAGCCCCCAGCGCAGTAACGAACCAGGTAAACGTAGTAGCAATCAATGCAGACCATACAGGCCCAATTTCACTTAAGAATTTTTCTAGTGCTTCCATACTATGGCGTTTGTACAAAAATGTTTTGTGCTAATTCTTTACTGATAGTAAATGCGGGGTGACGGCCAATGCGTACTTCCATTGAGCTATCAAAATCAAATTTCTTTTTTACTTCTAATTTTACACCAATAGTTATTTTTTTATGCTCCAGCAGTTCCAGTATCTCACTTGATTGATCACTCACTCCACTTACATTGGCCGGTGTGTTAAAGGGCAGTTCTGTAAGGCAAATCTTTTTGCTGATTTCTATTCTCCCGTTGGCATCAGGAATAGGGTCGCCATGCGGGTCCACTCTTGGGAAACCCAAAAACTCATCTAATTTGTCAATCAGCTTTTTGTTACTCACATGCTCCAGGTCTTCGGCTACTTCATGCACTTCATCCCAATTGAATTTTAGTTTTTCTGCCAGGAAAAATTCCCAGAGCCGGTGACGGCGTATGATGCCCAACGCCACCTTACTGCCTTCGCTGCTAAGCCGGAAGCCCTGGTAGGGTTGATAGTGCAGCAGCTTTTTTACTTTCAGCTTCTTCATCATATCGGTAACGGAGGCTGGCTTTGTTTTTAATTCATTGGCCAGCTCATTGGTGGTCACCTTTCCATCCTGCCGCTGCAGGTGAAAGATGGCTTTGATATAATTTTCTTCACTGGTCGAATAATTCAACATGGCTAAAAATAATTTTAGATAAATCTAAAAAATTAAATGTAAATGACAAAACTTACTATTGACAGGAAGCCCGGAATCGCTTATTTTCGGTGCACCAATCACCAGCTATGCTTGTTTTCAAAAAATTTTTTATCTTTTTTATTGCCCTTGCCATTTTTGCAGGTTGTAAACAAAAAAAGAAGCCCTCTTTTTCAGGAGAAGAGCCTGTAGAAGTATCAGATTTTATTGAATTTTTTCAGCCGGTAAGCCTTTCTTACGAGGTTTCAGATACTGTTTTGCAGCGAAAAGAAAAGGACTCCCTGCTTATCAGCTATAAAATTTTTACTCAGTTTGTCCCGGATTCTATATTGGGCAAAGTGTATGGGAAAGGAGTAAAGCCAAAAATTTATGGCCTGGGAAAAGCAGAAGTGCCAAAAGCAGAAACTTACATTTTTGTAAAGACGGTTACCAATGATAAGAAAGCTGTTTTTATCCTCAGCTTTGATAAAAAACAGCAATTCATTGCGGCTATAGCAGCATTGCGGCCAGATAATAACAAGACTACCCTGCAATCGGTGATGATGGATAAAAAATATACAATCACTAAAACGGTGAAACAGAAAAATACAGATGGCTCACTAAGCGAAGGGAAGGATGTATATGTATTGAATGCGGATGCAAAAAGTTTTATGCTTATTATGACGGATGCGTTGAATGATAAAGTAACTGAACTGATCAACCCGATTGATACATTGCCAAGAAAACATAAACTATCTGCCGATTATGCTACTGGAAAAATGAACCTGGTTTCAGTGAGAGACGGCAGAAAGAATGACCGCATTACTTTCTTTATTCATTTTGAAAAGAATAATGGAGTATGCACAGGTGAGTTGAAAGGAGAGGCCATGTTTAAATCACCCACCACTGCGGAATACCGGGAAGACGGTGACCCCTGTGTGTTGAAATTTATTTTTAGTGTTGCTTCTGTTACCCTGCAAGAAGAAGAAGGTTGTGGTTCACGCCGGGGATTGAACTGTGCATTTGACGGTAGTTTTGCCAGGAAGAAATATGTGAAACCTGCTGCCAATTCCAAGACAGCAGTTAAAAAATAAAATTTATCTTTTCCCGGTTTAAAATCAACGATGCCAATAATTTTTCATCTTTTATTTAATGATTGTTTAGCTGATGTTCAATTGCTTAGGTCATTTATCAATTAACCATTATCTTGCGTCTTCGTGTAAAAAGAACACATTATGAGTTTTGCCCCCTATTCAGTTCCGTATCCAGTAGAAGAACGTTATTCAAAAAAGGTCGCTTACTTCTCGATGGAGTTTGCCACTCACCAGCCGTTAAAAATTTACAGTGGTGGCCTTGGCTTTCTGGCCGGCTCTCATTTGCGTAGTGCTTATGAGTTAAAACAAAACCTTGTTGGTATTGGTATCTTATGGAAATATGGATACTATGATCAGGAACGTCATCAGGACCAGACATTGGATGTGGCCTGGAATGAAAAACAATTCAGCTTTCTGGAAGACACCGGTATTAAATTCCAGATAAACATACATGAACACCCTGTTTGGGTAAAAGTGCTTTATCTCAATCCCGAAACGTTTAAAACAGCCCCACTGTTTTTATTGTCAACAGATCTGCCGGAGAATGATTATGTGTCGCAGACCATCACTCACCGTTTGTATGATGCAAATGTGGCTACTAAAGTGGCCCAGTTCATTTTATTGGGAGTTGGTGGTGCCAAACTGATGGATGTACTTGGATTTAATCCTGAACTATATCACCTGAATGAAGCACATGGGTTGTCCGCTGCTTTTTATCTCTACAATAAATTCGGGAAGAATATTGATGAGGTTAAAAAGAGATTGGTTTTTACAACACATACACCTGAAGAAGCAGGCAATGAAAAGCATGATATCTACCTCTGTCATAAGATGAGTTATTTCTGCGGCCTTACCGTGGATGAAGTGAAAAAGCTATACAGCAATGACAGTGATCAATTCAATCATTCATTGGCAGCATTGCGGTTTGCACATATTGCCAACGGTGTATCCCAATTGCATGGCCATGTATCGAGGGCCATGTGGAGCAAATACGAAGGCATCTGCCCGATTATTTCAATAACTAATGCGCAAAACTGGCGATACTGGGCTGATAAACAATTATATCGTTTTGCTGAAGCAGGCGACGATTATGGTATTGATGATCGCAAAAAATATTTAAAGAAAAGAGCTTTTGAAATAGTAGCCGATCAAACAGGTAAAATATTTAACCCGGATGTTTTTACTATCGTTTGGGCAAGACGTTTTGCAGGTTATAAAAGGGCAGGGTTGCTTACTACAGCAGAGGAAAGGTTTAAAAAATTATTGAGCAACGCAGAATATCCGGTACAAATAATATGGGCAGGCAAACCTTATCCTGTTGACCATCCCGCTATTAGTGAATTCAACCAGTTGGTACATTTAAGCAAGCGGTATAAGAATGTAGCAGTCATGATCGGGTATGAGCTTGGCTTATCGAAACGATTAAAGCAGGCGGCTGATTGCTGGTTGAATAACCCAAGAGTGCCAAGAGAAGCATCGGGTACCAGTGGTATGACGGCTGCCATGAATGGGGCCATAAATTTTTCTACTGATGATGGATGGATACCCGAGTTTATCAACCATGGCCACAATGGTTTTGTAGTGCCGAAGGCAGATTATGCAAATATGGCCACTCATGAACAGGATGAATATGACCTGAACAAACTGTATGAGATTTTAGAAAATGAAATCCTGCCGCTGTATTATTCCAACTACAGCACCTGGAGACAGGTTATGAAGAATGGAATGCAGGATGTCCGCTTCCAGTTTGACAGTAACCGGATGGCAAATGAATATTATGAATTAATGTATAGGTAAGACGTGAGATGTGAGGGGTGAATAGTGAGTGGGTTCCTGATTATTCAAACATCTTTATTATTTCTTCTGGTGTTGTTTTAGGAGAATAAAAACTAACAAGCTTATTGATCACCCCTTCCACCAATGCATCCGGGCAAGAGGCACCACTGGTGATTAAAATTTTTACCGGCTCTTTTGCCGGAATAAATTCAGCTGTCAGTATTTCTTCTTTAGTATGAAAATTATGATGGAGTATTTCTTTTGCTGATAAAATCATTTCTTTGTTATTTATAAAATAAGTGGGTAGTTTTTCTTCACATAGTTCTACAAGGTGTGATGTGTTGGATGAATTATAACCGCCAACTACAATAGCCAGATCAGCTTCCATTTTCAGCAGGCCACTAACTGATGTTTGGTTGTCATTGGTTGCATAACAAAGAGTGTCCCTGGTGTCTGCAAACCGTTCTTCGGTATTTTTTGGTTGATATACTTGTATTATAACTTCTTTCAGATAATCAGCAATAGCCTGTGTATCGCTGGCCAGCATGGTGGTCTGGTTTACTACACCAATCCGTCGGAAATCTTTTGTCGCATCAAATCCAGCGGAGTATTGGCTATTAAATTCAGTATAAAATTGATCAGGATATTTTTCACCGGTTATATATTTCGCCAGTTCTTTTGCTTCTGCCATGTCTTTTACCACAACAGAAGGTGCCGTGGAAGCTGCATGAGAAAAAGTAGCCCTTGTTTCCTCATGTGTTGGTTTGCCATGAATGATGATGGTATAATCTTTTTTGGCAATCGCTTCGCTGCGATTCCATACTTTTTCTACAAATGGACAGGTCGTATTATATTTTTCTGTTTGAATACCGATGCGTTTCAGCTTCGCTTCTATTTCCAATGTAGTACCAAAGGCCGGAATCAGCACAATATCATCACTGGTTATTTCCTCAAAAGGAATCACTTGTTTGCCATATGTATCTTGCAAAAAAACAATGCCATGTGCCTGCAGGTCGGCATTTACCTGCGGGTTATGAATCATTTCACTTAATAAAAAAATTCGTTTACCGGGATTTTCTTCTACTGTCCTGAATGCAATTTCAATAGCATTTTCAACTCCGTAGCAAAAACCAAAATGCCGGGCCAGGTAAATTTGTATAGGGCCAAAGTCCAGCAATGTGGGAGTAAAATCTTTCTTCATTTTGTCCGTTTCTTTCCGCTTCTTTTTAATGGCAGAAATCAACGGGCTGCGGTAAATAATCGGGACTTCGAAACTTTTCATAGATGCAAAGATAAGTCAGTAAAGACCGAAAGGTGGAAAGTCCGAAAGACAGGAAGAAAAACCGATAATCAGGAAAATATCTTTCGGACTTATGGTCTTTCAACTTTCCGACTTTTTCATATCTTTCCTCAAAGTTCGAACTATGCGATACATATTGCTTGCTTTTTCTTTTTCATTATTGCTTGGCTCTTGCAAGCTGATGAAGAAGGAAGAAGAAAATAAACCCCAAAAAAATACAAGCGGCATGATAAACCGATTCAAACCTGTTGACTGGTCTCACAACACTAATATTTATGAAGTGAATGTTCGGCAATACACGGCGGAAGGAACATTCTATGCTTTTTCCCAGCATTTACAACGGTTAAAAGACATGGGAGTGAAAACATTATGGTTTATGCCCATTACACCCATTGCAAAAAAGAATAGGAAAGGTTCGCTGGGCAGTTATTATGCCTGTTCTGATTATACATCTATCAACCCCGAGTTTGGAACATTAGATGATTTTAAAAACCTGGTAAAACAGGCACATGAAATGGGTTTTAAAGTTATTATTGATTGGGTCGCCAACCATACCGGGTGGGATCATACATGGACGAAAGAGCACCCCGACTATTTTCTGAAAGATTCTGCTACCAATGATTTTAAAATTGCCTCTGGCATGGATGATATTATTGAGTTGGATTTTAAAAATCCGGCATTAAGAAAAGCGATGAAGGATGCTATGCAATTTTGGGTAACGGAATGTGATATTGATGGGTTTCGCTGCGATCTTGCTTTTTGGGTGGAGCTTGATTTTTGGAAAGAAGCCAGGAAAGAACTGGATGAAGTAAAACCGTTATTCTGGTTGGGCGAATTTGATGAGTTGGAAAAGCCTGAATATGGCGAAGCTTTTGATGCCAGCTACAGTTGGACATGGATGCACAAGACAGAAGATTTCTATAAGAAACATGAAGCTTTGGATACATTGCTTGCTGTATTAAAAAAGTATGACGACCTGGGTGATAGTACTATGCGGGCCTGGTTCACTACTAACCATGATGAGAACAGTTGGAATGGGACAGAGTATGAAAAATATGATAACATGGCAAAGGCATTGGCAGTTTTCAGTGCAACATGGAATGGAGTGCCTTTACTTTATTCCGGCCAGGAATTACCCAACAAAAAAAGAATTGAATTTTTTGAAAAAGATGCTATTTCATGGACCGGAACAAATGCACTGAACGATTTTTATAGGACTTTATTGAACCTTAAAACAAATAACCTGGCTCTTCGGGGAAGTGATCCGGCGGTACAAACATTCCGTCTTAAAACCAGCGACCCTCAAAACATTTTTGCTTACCTGCGAAAGAATGGCAGCAAAGAAGTGCTGGTGGTATTAAACCTTTCCGGACCCAAAGGCTTACGGTTTGATATACTTGATCCCACAGTTACAGGGATATATAAAAATGTATTTTCCGGTGCTGCCAATGATTTTACAACAGAAAAAAGTTTTGAAATGCAGGGATGGGAATATTTGGTGTACGAAAAATAATTTTTTTAGTGAAAATATCTAATAAAAAAGCCGCTTCTGATTAAAGCGGCTTTTTTGCAAATTACTTTTTCTGATTATGGCATATCTTCCATATTAAGCGGATACCGGTACACTCCATTGGCATCCGTATAAATTCCCTGGAGATATATAGTTTCACCTTTCAGGCTTTTTATTGCCTGATTTAGTTCCTCAATACTGGTAATATCCATATCATTTACACTGGTAATGATGAAGCCAGATTCCATTTTTGTTTTACTAAAGGCACCGCCAGCTTTTATTTTCTTTACTACTACGCCACCTTCAACTTCATAAGTCAATGCTTTCTTGGCATCTAATGTTTCTAAGTCAGCACCTAATTTGTCTCCAATGCTGATGGTTGCCAATTGGTCATACGTACCGGTTTTAGCAGTTAACGTGGCGGCAGTTGTATATTCTTTTCCGTTTCTTTTGTAAGTGATATTTATTTTTTCACCTGTATTGTAAGATGAAACAGTTGCCTGTAATTCGGTCCATGAATTAATCGGGGCATCATTTACTTTAGTGATGATGTCACCTTTTTGTAAACCTATAGTAGAGGCTGCACCATCTTTGGCTACTGAACCAATATGGGCACCATCACCTGCATCATATTTATCTTCTGCCACCTGCACACCGAGGTAAGGTTTTTTTACATCGCCATATTTAATCAGGTCGTTTACAATTTTCTTTACCAGGTTTACAGGAATAGCAAATGAGTAGCCTGCATAAGTACCAGTAGGGGCATATATGGCAGAATTGATACCGACCAACTGGCCGTCGTTTGTAATTAAAGCTCCGCCGCTGTTACCCTGGTTTACTGCTGCATCTGTTTGGATAAAAGATTCAATTGGTGTTTCGCTTTGCCGTCTGTTAATACCAATGTTTCTGCCTTTGGCACTAACAATACCTGCGGTAACGGTTGTCTCTAATGAAAGCGGATAACCAATAGCCAATACCCATTGCCCAAGCTTCACATTATCTGAATTGCCATAGAGCAAGAAGGGAAACCCTGTACCCTCAATTTTCAGTACGGCAATATCACTACCCGCATCTCTGCCAATTAATTTGGCTTTATACGTTTTCTTATTACTCAACGAAACGGTGATTTCATCAGCCACACCCTGGCCACCATCTGATACCACATGGCTATTAGTAATTATGTAACCATCATCACTGATAATAACCCCGCTGCCAGAAGCCTTCTGTTCTGGTTGCATTCTTTGCCCATAGCCTTGGTTGAAAAACTGTTCAAACAGATCTTCCATACTGTTACCCTGGTTCCTGGGAAGTTGATTATTTACTTTTTTAGCGGCAATCTTTGTTTTAATGTGAACAACAGCTGGTACAGCAGAGTTAGCTGCTTTTGTAAAATCAACCGGCTCACCACCACCGGCTCCGTTCTCAAAAAATCCGGCATAGTTAACCGGAAGGTTGCCATTAGTTGCTTGTGAAAAATTTGCGTTTTTGTTGCCGGTAACTTTACCATAAATAAAAACGCTGGTTACGGCTGATAAGGCACTGATTCCAACAATCAGTAAAATTTGTTTCCATTTCATATTCTTGTCAGATTTTAATCCCGATAGCTATCGGCAGTTGATAATAATTATTTAGTTTTCATACTTGCACTACAAAGTAACGATGCTTATTGTTTAATTTATTACCACTGAATTAGTTTAACAAATCGTTTACCAGAACTTTCGTACTTTTTTTCATTGTTAAAAGTACCACCATTTACGGGGAAATGGAATACCGTTGTTGACTGATTTTTGCACTTTATCTATAAATCAGTAAGAAATTTTAAGGTGTCCACTCCATCCGCATACCCGGTGATGGCGGGGGACTGTGCTCCGCCAAATGGTATAAAACTTTTGCCAACAACACATTGCAAGTCCCGTGCGGCTGGTAACCTGGCTGTCAGGTCGTCATTTCCATTGTAAAACTCATAATTCAACTGGCTGATGGGTGAAAAGATAGCGGCATCTTCAATGAGTAAAATGGAACCATTGGTCATGTAATATTTTTTGTTCAGCAGGTGGAGGGCAAGATTATAGTCGTAATTGTTTTTGTATTTATGATGGTCGGCCTGGTAATTATATTTTCTGAAAGCCTCCAGCAGGGGAACAAAATCATAATCGGCAGGCACATAAATTTTTGTCACATTACGACAGCCCAACCCAAAATATAAGTAAACATCGTCTGCCAGTTTTTCAAGGTCTGCTGTCATTTCTTCACCGGTAAGCACAGCTACTGATGTTCTGTTGTGCCGGATGATATGGGGATACTTTCCAAAGTAATAATCAAAGTACCGGGACGAATTGTTACTCCCCGTGGCGATGTAGGCATCACAACCTTTCAGCATTTCAGAAAACGTTACGAGGCTTTTTATCTCAGGATCATATTCCTCTAATTTTTCTACTAAATGCTTAATAAGTACCTGGTCTTTTGAAGAAGGTTTTATAACAGCTTTATGCCCGCTGATGAAGACACAAAGCAAGTCGTGAAAGCCAACGAGAGGGATGTTGCCGGCCATTACAATGCCGGTATTTTTTGAGCCGATAGCTATCGGGTTTTGATTTTCGATTTTCGATTTGTAAGGGGTTACCCATTTCTCCAATATATCCTTTTGCAGAAAATTAGTAGCAATAGTAGCGGTAGCCAGTTCTACAAATGCTGGAATAAACCACCCGTTTTCCCTGCTGGCTCTTTCTTTAACCAGTTTCCATTCCTCATTGTCAGATAAAATATATTGCCCCAGCCGGGCTAATAAATCAATACGATATTGTAAATTCATTCCCAATAATTAAATTTGCTTCAAACCGGCATAAATTTTTCGGGTGCAAATTAACGAAGTAAGCACAGGAAAAAATTTATCAAAGGTTCACCGGGATAAAAGAATACACATTTTCACCCGGTAAAACTAAGTCTCAACCCGTTAAATAAACTTTTATGGCTATTAAGATTACTGAAGAATGTATCAACTGCGGTGCCTGCGAACCGGAATGTCCCAACAACGCCATTTATGAAGGTGGCGTGGAATGGGCTGTTGCCGATGGCACTTCTGTAAAGGGTTCTTTTACCCTGCTGGATGGATCTGTGGTGGATGCCGATCAGAAAAATGCCCCGGTAGCAGTGGATGTATATTATATTACTCCTAATAAATGTACGGAGTGCCAGGGCTTTCATGAGGAGCCTCAATGTGCCGCTGTTTGCCCGGTTGACTGTTGTGTGCCTGATGAAATGTACCAGGAAACGGTGGATCAGCTAATGGCCAAAAAAGCAGCTTTGCATATTTAATTTGTGCCGGCATTGTGCATAAATAATAAGGTGTTTTGGATGCTGTCTGGAATAAAATTTGGTAACTTACAATTATATCTTAGGATATAAGGCAGTGAGAGCTGCCCAAATAGTGGCGGGTGATATTTCCCGTCGTAAAAAGGTGAAGGAGAAACTGCCTTCACCTTTCTTATTTAGGGTCTTTGCCGGATAGAGGTAATTTCAGGCTGTTTTATTGAGAATTGTATATTGGGCATTGCATATTGAACATTGCATAGTACAAAAATGCTCAATATTCAACATTCAATTTTAATGTTCATAGCCAGTGCTGGCTGTTTTTCCAATAATATTTGTTAATCCTTTCTGATAAGAATATTCCTACCGTTGGACATCTTAATTTTTTCAGCAATATTTGCATAATATGCCCGAGGCGGCGGGTACAAAACTACTACACTACAATAATGAAGAAGAACATAGCTCTTGTTACCGGCGGTTTCTCTGGCGAAGCGGTAATATCTTATAAAAGTGCTGTTACCATTGACAACAACCTCGACAGAAATCTTTTTAATGTCTATAAAATTGATATTAATCCACAAGGATGGTTTTATGAGCTGGCAGACGGACGTAAAGCAGAGATTGATAAAAATGATTTCTCGCTGCAGCTTGATGACAAAAAGATAAATTTTGATGCTGTTTTTATAGGTATGCATGGCACACCCGGTGAGGATGGAAAACTACAGGGCTATTTTGATACATTGAAGCTGCCTTACACCAGTTGTGATGCCGCTACATCTGCCATAACATTTAATAAACGATATGCAGTAGCGGTGGCTGGTATAGCTGGTATTGGGGTAGCAAAATCCGTTATACTGATAAGGAATAGTTTTGGCAGCCCGGATGAAATAATCAACACATTAAAATTTCCTGTTTTTGTGAAACCCAATAATGGGGGATCAAGTATTGGTATGTCAAAAGTTGATAAGTCATCAGACGAGTTAGGGCTGGCAATAGAAAAAGCATTTAAAGAAGATGACCAGGTGCTGGTGGAAGAAATGATAAAAGGGAGAGAGTTTACAGTTGGTGTTTTTAAGACAAAAGGAAATATCATCGTACTGCCACTTACTGAAGTAAAAGCAGATGCTGACATGGCTTTTTTTGATTTTGAAGCTAAATACCAGGGCAAGTCCAGTGAAACTACACCTGCTATAGTGGATGAAGTGATTGCAGATAAAATAAGAGAAACAGCAAAAAAAGTGTATACAGTATTTAATTGCAAAGGAGTAGTGCGGATTGATTTTATATACAACGAAGAAGAGGGCAGACCGTACATGCTGGAAGTAAATACGATTCCCGGCCAAAGTGAGGCCAGCATTGTACCACAACAGGTAAAAGCAATGGGCTGGAGTTTGAAAGAGTTTTATACCAAATTGGTTCAGGAATGTTCATCGACTGATAATAAGCAGATTGATAAATTATAAATAAACGAATGAAATTCATCACACATCGTCCTTTGTGGGTTAATATCCTGGTGGGTATTCTGCTGGCATTGGGAATTTTTGCCCTTATCCTTTTGTCGCTTGGATGGCTAACGGGTCATGGTAAGGCCGCTACAGTACCATCTGTTACAGGTAAAAACTATGATGAGGCAAGAAAGATTTTAAAAAAAGCAGGATTTGATGTGGAGATACAGGATTCTGTTTATGTTGATACTTCAAAGCCGATGACTGTTATCAAACAATTACCAGATGCAGATGAAGTGGTAAAATCAAACCGCACCATCTTCCTTATTATCAGCCGTGCTGTGCCGCCATTGGTAGAAATGCCCAACCTGCTTGGATACAGTTATCGCAATGCAGAGATGGTGTTAAAAAACATGGATTTGAAAATAGGGGATACCACTTTTAAACCGGATTTTGCCAGAAATGCAATCCTCGAGCAAAACTATAATGGAGCACCAATAATACCTGGTTCAAAAATCCGTAAAGGGAGTACGATTACACTGGTGCTTGGCGATGGGGTGGGTAAAAAAGAATTTACGGTGCCTGTAATTACAGGAATGGAGTATTGTAAAGCAAAAGCAGTTCTCGAGGAAAATGGAATTGTGATAGGAGCTATTGTAACGGATGCAAATGTTACTGACACCTGCAATGCCTGGATATATAAACAAAACCCTGAACGGTTTGATGACGAAAAAAGAATTCAGCGGATACGTTCCGGGCAAACAATTGATGTGTGGCTGCAAGTAGATAAACCTGCGAAAACTGACAGCACGGATAAAAAACCATCTTCAGATTTATAATTATAAAAAATGCAAAACATCACAGTTGAAGAATTGAAAGCCCGGATGGATGCCGGCGAAAAATTAAATTTATTTGATTGCCGGGAACCGCATGAGTATGCCGAGTTTAATATCGGTGCCACCCTGATTCCGCTTGGTAAAATTCAAACCATGCAGATAGATGAACTGGAAGGTTTGCAGGATGAAGAAGTTATTATCCATTGCCGCAGTGGCAACCGCAGCGGACAGGCTTGTTTGTTTTTAGATGCAATGGGATTTAAAAATACCTGGAATGTAACTGGTGGTATGTTGGACTGGCAAGCGAAGTTTGGAGCAAAATAGTCCGGAAGTCCGGAAACGGAAAGTCCGAAAGCTATCTCTGGTTATTAGCAATAGTCTTTCGGACATTTCGATTTTTGGTCTATAGCGTCACATTCACCCCTATCATAAAATTGGTTCCTGCCATCGGGAAGTAATAATTCTCTGTCATGGTTTCTCCCCCTGCAAAATAGCTGAAGGTGTATCCATTTGGTTCATACTTCCTGCCGAATATATTGTTTACCTGTGCAATGATGTTTACTTCTTTTAGCCGCCCGATAGTTATAGGGTTCTTTTTTATTGTATAAATAGCTCTTACATCTTGTGTATAAAAAGCATTCAATAAACGGCTGTCGTTCTCTGTATTGTCAAGGTATTGCTTGCTTACATATTTGCTCAACAGACTCAGCTCTGCATTTTTAAATGGCAGAAAATTAATGCTGGCTGCGCCAACCATAGCAGGGGAGAAGGCAATATCAGTTGATTGGAAACTATTGGTTTTCTGTCCACCATTATCATAATCATCAATAAACTCTGTAAAGTTCTTCACTTTATTCTGACTTAACGCAAGATTGGCCGTAGCATTTATCCATGAATTAAATTTTACCCCGCCTTGCAGTTCAATTCCTGCCCTGTAGCTTTCAGGAATATTAGATCGGGAATAAGCACCAACATCATTTATTTTACCTGTCAGCACTAACTGATTTTTATAATTCATATAATACAAAGTAGCAGACCAGTTCCAGTTGGCTTTTACTTTCTCAATACCAATTTCCACATCATTCAGCCTTTCTGGTTTTGGTTGTTGTGTGGTACCTGCTTCAAAGTCATCCCGGTTAGGTTCTTTGTTAGCAATGCCAAAAGAGAAATAACCTTTCCATCCGTTTTTATTGTAACTGATGCCGGCTTTTGGATTGAAGAAATCGAATTTAGTTTTTACTGATAAGTTTGGATTATCCCGGAAGCCTTCTGTATTATATTTTACATGGCGAAATTGTAAATCATAAAACAAATTCCAGTTAATAGCAAACTGTGTTTGTTCTTTCAGATAAATATTGAAATCAGTTTTTAATGCATCAAGATCATACCAATTTTTTGTATCGGTTAATCCTTTGTCCGCCCAAATTATTTTTCCATAATGCAATCCATCATACCGGGTATAGCCGCCACCGAGTGTAGCTTGTGTTTTATTGTCTTTGTATTGCAGTGAGAAAATATTGCCATAGAAATCATTGTCGAGCCAAAGCTGTCTTATCATATCAGATTTTGTAACCGGTGTTCCGGAAGAAAGAGGATCAGGCATTCCATATTTCGAATATTTCTGCTGAGCTTTGTATTGTTCGTAATAGCCTTTCCCTTTTGTAAGAAACAAGGCTGTATTGAAACTGATTCGTTTGCCAATTAAATGATTAAAGAATAGCTGATAGTGTGTCTGCGTATAATTATCTGTTTCATTATTATAGGGCTCGCCTGGCTTTTCTGTTCCTGCTGAATTAGTAGTACGGTTCCCGGCTATTAAATCGGCTTCTGAAATTCCATTCCATGCCTGGTAGGTTTTCTCCTTACCAGAAAATGCGTTGAGGCGAAGTGAACCCTTTTTGCCAATGTACGCCGTTGTAAAATGAAATGATTTCAAATCACTGCTGGCTCTGTCAATAAAACCATCACTGCTGATGCGGGACAGCCTTATGTCTGTAGTAAAGCCGTTCACCAAACCGGTTCCGGCTTTTATTGTATTCTTCCAGGAGTTGAAAGAGCCATAGCTATTATTGAATTCAGCATAAGCGTCTTTTATCACTTCGTTGGTACTAAAATTTATACTACCTCCAAATGCACCTGCTCCGTTGGAAGAAGTGCCAACACCTCGTTGTATTTGTATGCTGCCTGTTGATGAACTAAAGTCTGGCAGGTCCACAAAAAAAGTTCCCTGGCTTTCGGCATCATTATAAGGGATGCCATTCAGCGTTACATTAATTCTTGTAGCATCTGTTCCCCGTATGCGGATACCGGTGTAACCAATACCATTTCCAGCATCGGAATTAACTACTACGGATGGTGTTTGGTTTAGCAGAAACGGAATATCCTGACCAAGGTTTATTTTAGCAATTTCCTTTTTTGAAATATTGGTTTTGGTAAAAGGCGAATTTTCACCAGCCCTTACGGCTCTTACTTCAACCGGCGACATTGCATAAAAGCTGTCTTTTACATCTTGTTTTTCTTCCCGCAATGGTGGAACAAGTTGCGAAAAAGCTGCAATAGTTGTTACACAAAAACAACCAAGCATAATAATCCTCTTCATTTTTTAAGTTTTAGGCGGTTAAAAAATAAGAGGGAAATGCTGATGAGAAAGGTCAAACTATGAACCATTGAAAACGGCTCACCTCCCTACGCAGGCATTACCCTGACCAGGTTTACGGGTATAATCTCAGATAAACCCTGAGCTTGTCGAAGTCTCCTTCGGCAGGCTCAGGGTTAAACACCCCGGAACTCTGTAAACTAAAGCCTTTTAAATCAAAGGCTAAGATCTATTGCAAAAATAAGGGAGAAATATTTATAAGAAACTGTAACTTTTCTACGCCACACTTCGTACTACCTCTAAACCATAGTTTATGAAGAAGTTATTATTATCATTTTTATTTATCGCCGCTACCGGTACTGCCCTTTTAGCCCAAAAAGTTATTAATGACCTCCATGCAGAAAAAAGAACTGTTTCTGGCTATCATGGTATTGATGTGGCAACCGGAATCGAACTTACATTGACAAATGGAAATGCCGAAGAAGTGGCTGTAAGTGCTGCAACAACAGAATTCAGGGACAAAATTGTTACAAAAGTGGAGAACGGGATTCTTAAAATCTATTATGAGACTAAAATGGGTGCCGTTAATAAAACCAAGGAGAGCAAAGACCTGAAAGCTTATGTATCCTATAAAACACTTGATTTGCTGCATGTAACAACCGGGGCTAAAGTGAAAATTAATGGGGTGCTTAAATCTGCATCTCTTAGTATGGAGGTGAACACCGGGGCATTGGTTGATGGTGAAGTGGATATTGCTTCATTGAAAGTAAATCAGAATACCGGCTCAAAAGTTACTCTTTCCGGTAAAGCGGATAAATTAGATATTAATGGAGATACCGGAAGTAAATTTAAAGGTGATGATATGAGTACTTCCAATTGCAATGTAACGGTAAGCACAGGTGCCGTTGTTTCTGTAAGTGCAGAAAAAGAATTGCAGGCAAAAGCTAGTACAGGCGGAAGTGTGAAATATAAAGGAAGCCCAACGGTAAAGGAAATTAAAAGAAGCACCGGCGGCTCAGTAAATAAAATCTAACAAGTCAAATAAGAAATAATGAAAAAATTATCAGTTTTATTGATTGGGTTATTAATTGGCGCAGGTTTGTATGCTCAGCAGGTAAATGACCCGAATGCCGAAGTAAGACAGGCAAAAGATTATCACGGTATCAGTGTATCTAATGCATTTGATGTTTACATTACCCAGGGAAATGAGGAAGCGGTTGCGGTAAGTGCGGCTGAAGTAAAACACCGGGAAAGAATAAAAGTGGAAGTGAAGGCTGGTATTCTTTATGTTGGCTATGACAGGGATGGAAAATCATGGAGCAGTGGCAACAAAAAATTAAAGGCATACATTTCTTTTAAACAAATTGATCTGCTAAAAGTAAGTGGAGCTTGTGATGTATTTATATCCGGAACCCTAAAAGCAGATGTGCTGAATATTGATCAATCGGGTGCCAGCGATGTAAGAGGGAAGCTGGATGTTAATAAACTTACTGTTGATCTGAGTGGTGCATCTGATATGATGGTGACAGGAACTGCTTCCCAGCTTTCAGTGGAAGCAAGTGGTGCCAGCGACTTTAAGGGCTATGATCTGGCGACTGATGTTTGTAATGCAAAAGCAAGCGGTGCCAGCGATATAAAAATAACTGTCAATAGAGAATTATCTGCACATGCAAGTGGAGCCAGCGATGTACGTTATAAAGGTAACGGACAAATTAAGGAAGTAAAAAGTAGCGGCTCCAGCAGTGTATCAAAAGGATAATAAAATTAGTTTTAGTATAGCCATTAACTACCGAAGCCGGAACATTGTTCTGGCTTTTTCGTTGAAAAATGTATAGGATTCAACTATGATTTTTGTTTGGAAAGTAAGCCACATACGGCTACCTTTGCACCGCGAAGTAGAGCAGCGGTAGCTCGTTGGGCTCATAACCCAAAGGTCGGGAGTTCGATCCTCCCCTTCGCAACAAAGGAAATCCGCCTTAAGGCGGATTTTTAGTTATGTTTACAGTATATGTTTTGTATAGTGAATCTTTTAATAAGATTTATATTGGCTATACAT
>Ga0163150_10003178_pt1 | contig 23579 bp, 20 predicted proteins | sample OliLakLV19P2IB_FD_148628 | JGI IMG/M metagenome (GOLD analysis project Ga0163150, IMG submission 148628) | Freshwater microbial mat bacterial communities from Lake Vanda, McMurdo Dry Valleys, Antarctica - Oligotrophic Lake LV.19.P2.IB | ecosystem: Environmental > Aquatic > Freshwater > Lake >...
GCGGCCCGAGCAAGGCTGGGAGCAGCGTCCCCTCCGCGGTGTGCCGCGCTACAACGACTACCACCTCAACGCGCTTGGACTGACCGATCTCCCGCCGATGGCCCGCGGTGACACCCCCGACCGCGGCCCGCTCGATGTCGCGGTGGTCGACGGTCCACCAAGCGGCGCGGAAGAGCGAGCCGTAGATCCCGATATCAAGTTCCGCATTGTGGGTTATGCCTCGCACGCCGACCTCATCAGCCAGTGGATGCCCGAAGAGCAGGCCCGCACGGGGCGCGTGGGCACGGCGCTGCGCACCGTCGAAGCCTACCTCAACATCCCCGCCGATCCGAGCGATCCCGCTTCGATCGATCCAACCAAGCCGCGTAAGAGTTGGCGGTTGATGCCGGATTCGCCAGCGCAGCGCGTTGCGATGCTCGATGTGGCGGAGCGGGCGTTGCTCGGGGTCGAGTACACGCGCGGTGACACCGGCGGAAGGGGTATGACCGAGCAGCGCTGGCAGGATCTGGCCACGCCTCTGCCGCGCGGCACTGAGCACGCGCTGGTTATCCGGCACAAGGCCTCGGGCTTCTCCGGCGTCTTTCCGGTTCAGGAGCGGCAGCGCATCGCCGTGGGTAAAACCGGCTACACCATCGAAGTCACCAGACTCGCGCCCGAGCCGCCGTTCCCGATCATCACGCGCGGATACCAGGGCGCCAGGTCGAGCGTCGCAGTCGTCCGAGTGACCAACCCCGACTCACCCGCGTACGAGCGGTGGGTCTACTCGCGGTTCGGCGAGATCAATCAGGATTTGCTCGATGCGCCGGAGTCGAAACCGGCGGGTGAAGCGCAAGGGCCGCTCATGCCCGGTCGCCGCGCTGCCGACCCAGAGCTCGACATCGCCTACATCGATGCCTCGATGGTGCAAGTCTACTTCGATGAGCGGCCGGATGGCACCGTGCGGGCGCTTACGCGTCTGCCCCGCGGCGGTGTGACCGTCACACCCTCGCTCGAAGCCGGCGACTCGCTCGAAGTCGCCCCCGGCTTCAGCCTCAAACTCGCCGACCGCATGGAGAACGCCGTGCTGGTCGAGTTCCCGTTCTCCACACCCAGCGCGCGGCGCGACACCAAGGCCATCGGCAACCACCTGAGGGCTGCGGTCGCGGTAGAAGTGAGTGGGGGGTCGGGGGGAGACGACGCCAAGTCGCTCGTATGGCTCCCCTTCACGCAGTACGCTCGCGCCCAGACCAACGAAGCCGAGCGAGTGGTGACGCTCCCGGACGGCCGCCGCGTGCGACTCATGTTCGGGCGCGTCCGCCACGAGTTCTGGCCGCAGATGTTCGTCCGTCTCGCGGATTTCGAGATGATCCCCTACGACAACAGCACGGTGCCGCGCGACTACCGCTCCGAACTCGTAGTCTCGCGGCGGTGGTCGGAAAAGTTCGCCGACATCCGCGCCACCACCAGCCTGAACGAACCCCTGCTCGAACGAACGCCTTTCGAGCCGCGTCCCGGCGTGCCCGCGGTCTTCAACGCGGCCGCGCGCGTGCTCAGCATCATCGCGCCCAATCAGTACAAGTTCAGCCAGGCAGGTTGGGATCAGCCCGGATGGACCGAGTCGGCGGCGGCCGTCGCGCAGGGCCGCCTCAAACGTCCGTTCGCCCGCTTCACGATTCTCGGCGTGGGCAACAATCCGGGCATTTACATCATCGCTACCGGTGCGGTGATGATGAGCGTGGGCATTCCGTGGGCGTTCTACGTCAAGCCGTGGCTGGTTCGCCGCAAGAAGAAGCAGATTCAGGATCAGCTCGCTCGCGGCGAGTATGTGGCGAAGTCGCCGCGGGCGGCGCGGAACGCGGGCCGGCACGCGGGTGGGGTTCCATCATCCCCGACCAGCAACGGTGATACCCATGCGCCGATATCCGCAAGCGCGAATGCATCGAGCGTGGAAAGTGAGTTGGAAAAATGAGCTCTCGTTACTTCTGCTGGAGTCTGAGGCATCCCGGCGTTCGCTCGGTGCTCGCCTTCTTTTGCGTGCTTGCGGCATCGGTGCTTTCCTGTCCGAGCGCACTGGCCCAGCGCGCCCCCGATGGCAACGCCCATCCCGATGCGGGCGGCATGAGCGAGTTCGCGGGCGGCAACCCATTCGCCGATCCGAGCGATGCGGCCCCGCCCACTGCCCCCAAAGACATCGCCGCCAAGTTCGCCTTCAGCAAGCAGGTCGATCTCGATCCCCTCCGCGACCTCGCGGTGTTTCATAGCGGGCGCGTCAAGATCCTCGATTCGCTCGCGCGCGAAACCGTCGCGACCATCACCGGCAAGAGCAAGTTCTTCGGATACGTCTCAGCAGGTAAGTCCGCTTCCTCCTCCACGGAGCTCAAGCGGGCCCGCTTCGATCCGCTCTTCACTTATCTCGACATGGTCATCGATCCCGCGTTTTTCATGAGTCAGCCGCTGATCGGCGTCGACTTTCTGCCGCTCCGCCAAGCGTTTCTCGAAAAGCTCTACACGGGCAAAGATGAGATCGAGTGGTGGAAGCGGGACGGCCGCCTCAAGCCCATCGACATCGAACGCACATGGGCCGAGGTTTCCGAAAAGAATGCGTTCGACCCTTCTGCCCGCAAGTCGCTCAACCACATGCGCGGCGCGATCGAGCTTTACCAGTTCTCATCCCGCAACCTCATGATGCTTGCGCCCTCGTCCAGCGACCAGCCCTGGGGCCACCTCTCGCAGCTATCCGACGGACCCGCCGCGGCCGCCGTTAAAGAACTCGGTGCCGCCTGGCGGGCCGGCGATGCCCCGCGCGTCAACGCCGCCGCCAAAGCCCTCGCCGCCGAGCTTCCCAAGATCAACACCGCGTCATACCCGACGACGAAGCGTTCGATGGAACGGCTCTACAACAAAGCCAACGCCTTCGAGTGGGGCTTCTGGATGTATGCCCTCGCGCTGGTGGCGCTTCTGCTGGCCTTCGGCACCGGACGCAAATGGCTCGTCGCGGGCGGCGTCACCATTCTCGCACTCGCACTGGGGCTCCACGCCTTCGGCTTCATCGCCCGCTGTATCATCGCCGAGCGCTTCGCCATTCAGAACCAGTTCGAGTCGATGACCGGCCTCAGTCTCTTCGCCGCGACGGTTGGCACGATCATCATGGTTGCCCGACGGCAATGGCTCTTCGGCGCGGCCGCGGCCGGTGTCGGCTTCATGGTCCTCGTCACCGCCACCCAGACCGGCATCCCCGGCATGACCGTCGAGCGCGAAGCCCCGATCCTCAACACCAGCGTGCTGCTCAAGTACCATGTCACCACCGTGCTTCTGAGTTACGGTCTGATTTCGCTGGGCTTTCTCATCAGCGTCTTCTACCTCGTCACGCACTACGCGGCCAGATTTCGGGCCGCGGAAACGAGCGCCGGGCCGAAGTCCGCGCTCGCAGTGCCCGGCGGAACGGTGGCCGTATCGGCCGCGGCGGTGGCTTTGGCCAGCGACGACGACTCGAATCAGTGGGCGCGCATCGGCCCCGCACGCGTGCTCAGCGACCTCGATACCGCCCAGATGATCGTCCTGCAGCTCGCGTTCTGGGGGCTGGGCGTCGGTATATTGCTCGGCGCGTGGTGGGCCGACCACTCGTGGGGACGCTGGTGGGCCTTTGACCCCAAAGAAGTCTGGGCGCTCGTCACATGGATCGTTTACCTCATCGTTATCCATATGCGGTTCACCGCTGCCAACCGCGGCCTCGTCACCGCATGGCTGAGCGTGCTCGGGTTCTTCGTCATGCTGTGGACATATTTCGGGGTCAACCTGCTGTTGCCGGGGTTGCACGCGTACGCGTGAGGGGGAAGTGAGCAGTGAGTAACGAGTAGTGAAAGGTGAGCAGGTGGTTGGTCGGAGGTGGCGGCGGGCGGATTACGCACGAGATGCACAATCGCTCGCGCGTGCATTGCTCGGCAAACTCCTCATCCGCCGCCTCGAGGACGGCACCATGCTTGCCGGGCGCATCGTCGAGACCGAAGCCTACATCGGCATCCGCGATCGCGGCTCGCACGCTTTCGGCGGCCGGCGCACGCCGCGGAACGAGTCCATGTATGGCCCGCCGGGCACCGCCTACGTCTACTTCACCTACGGCATGCACTACTGCGTCAACATCGTGTGCGGCCGAGTCGATGAGCCTGTCGCGGTTTTGCTCAGGGCTCTCGAGCCGGTCGCGGGGATCGACCGCATCGCGGCGCTCCGCGCGGCCGCAAGCAAGGCACGCGACCGTCGTTTCGATGATCGCGACCTCTGTCGCGGTCCCGCCCGGCTCTGCCAGGGGCTCGCCATCGGACGCGACCTCAACGGCCTCGACCTCACCACCGATCCGCGCCTCTGGATCGCGGATGCACCAGCCCCGCAAGTCCCCGCGCCCGATAATCGCGTGGTCCGTGCCGCACGGGTGGGCCTCGGCTGCGGCGGCCCCTGGGCCGTGCGGCCGCTTCGCTGGTTGCTCGACGGCCACCCATGCGTCAGTGTCCGCGCGCGTGCCGTTCGCCGACCCGCGAAGCCTCCAACCCGTCGTTCGTAGAACGGTTCGCTCGCCTGCTTCCGCGTGGATACAGTTTGCCCCGCGAAGGGCGGGCACAGGAGTTTGTTCTCGTGAAGAGTCGTGAAGTGGATTGGCCGATGGTCCGCACCCGAGCCGCGATGTTCCCGGAAGAAGCATTCGATTTTGTGCGCGACGGCCTGAAGCACACCGTCACCATGCTGCACGGTCGTCCCCCGGCCGCGGCGGTGCAAGCGCGGCCAGTTGGAGCGACGCCCGCGCGTCGGCACGTCTCCGGCCAGCAACTTTGCTCGGGCCTCAAGGATCTCGCCGTCGTGCGATATGGTCTGCTCGCCCCCACCGTCCTTAAGAAGTGGGGCATCGCCCGCACCGACGACTTCGGCACCATCGTCTATGCGATGATCGACCGTCAGGAACTCAAGACCAGCGACGGCGACAGCATCGAGGATTTTCGCGCGGTCTACGACTTCGACGAGGTCTTCGGAGCGCTCACGCTCGCCTGAGCCTCGCCCCTGCTGCCCAAGTCTTGCCTTCCTCCGGCCCCGCGTCAGCCGTGCCTATCGGATAGTCTTTGGCCCATGGCCGACACGACACCGATTCCTGCTCCCCCGCCCGGCGCAGTTCCTCCGCCGCTCTCGCCCGGCAAAGACTGGCGCAAGCTCCATCTCTGGCAGATCCAGCCCGTCCGCGACCTGATGCTCATCGGCGTCGTCGTGCTGATCGTGTACGTCGGCTACAAGCTCAAGATCGTCACCGTTCCGCTGCTCGTGGCCATGCTGCTGGCGTATATTTTTGAGCCGCTGGTCGCGCGGGCCACGCGGCGCGGGTTGCTCAGCCGCCGCGGTGTTGTGATCGGCATCATCGCCACCGTGCTGCTGCTCATCGTCACACCGCTCACCATCGGCGGCGGCTATGCGGCCATTCAGGGCGTGAGCATCGCGGGCGAAGTGTCCCACAAGATCCGCGGCGTGCTGCGATCCGTCGAGAAGCCAGACGATCCCGGACTTCGCGCGGTGGTCACAGGATCGGCTTGGATCGACATCCGCGACTGGCTCGTGAAGCGTCGCGGGGCCGCGGGGCAAGCGCCGGAGAGTCCAGCGCGGGATCCATCGGCCCCACAACCTCTCCAGTCTCCCACAACGCCCGATCCGCCTGCGACGGATGAAGTCTCGCCGGACGAAACTTCGCCCACCGACGCTGATCCAGCCGCCCGCACCCATTCCGCTTCCTTCGGCCCACCCGAACCCACCGGCGCGCGCTTGCTCACCACGGTGATGAGCTGGATCGAGCAGAACGCCGCAGGTCTGGCTTCCAGTCTCGGCAAGTCGGCCGTCGGCAGCGGCGCTCAGGCGATCTTCGTGGTGCTCGGAACCTTCGCCTCCATTGGCGTGCTCTTCTTCAGCGTCTTTCTCACGATGTTCTTCTTCTACTTTCTCTCCACCGGCTGGGGTCGCGTGCTCGATCAGGGAGCCAAGCTCATTCCCGATGCCGGGAAGTATCGTTGGATGCGGGTCATCCGGCGCATGGACCGCGCCATCGCCGGCTTCGTTCGCGGCCGGCTCACCATCTGCGCCATCATCGGCGTCTACATGACGCTCGCGTTCTGGCTCATCGGCGCGCCCGCGCCGCTGCTGCTCGGCCCGCTCATCGGCGTTCTGTTCGTCATCCCGTTTGCATCCGCGGTCGCGGTTCCCGTGGTGATGCTGCTGTTCTGGCTGCAGCGCGACGGCACTGGTTTCCGCAACGAATGGTGGTGGATCATCCTCGCCCCGATCGGCGTCCATATCGGCGGCCAGTTCCTCGATGACTACATCCTCACCCCAAAGATCCAGGGCGACAACACCGATCTCGAAATGCCCACGATCCTGTTCGCATCGCTCGCAGGCGGCGTGCTCGGGGGCGTGTACGGACTGCTCCTGGCGATACCCGTGGCCGCGTGCCTCAAGATCCTGGCCAACGAGTTCGTCTGGCCGCGCATCGAGGCCTGGGTGAAAGGCAATGCCCACGATCCTCTCCCGATTGCGCGCGAGTGAGAGAGCGCCGAGCGCAAGCCGCCGCGTGCCGGCCGCTGCTCTACCCTCGCACTTCATGCTCGCCGCGCTCACCATCCGTCCCGCCCAGCCCGCCGACCTCCCAGCGATCTTTGACATCTACCACGAGCAAGTTCTGCAAGGCATCGCGACGTTCGATACCGCACCCCGAACCGATGCTCAGCAGCGCGACTGGTTTCAGAAACACCCCGCGAACGACTATCCCGCCATCGTTGCCGATCATGCCGGGCGCATCGTCGGCTGGGCCGCGCTCTCCCCGTGGTCCGATCGCCCGGCCTACGACCGCACCGCCGAGGTCAGCGAGTATGTCCACGCCGACCATCGCGGGCGCGGCATCGGTCGTCAGTTGTTGGCCGCGATCATCGACCTCGCGCGGGCCCGCGGCCGCAAAGTGCTCCTCGCCCGTGTCGTCGATCAGAACCCCGGCAGCGTCCGCTATCACGAGCGGGTCGGGTTCACCACGGTCGGCATTATGCACGGTGTCGGCGAGAAGTTCGGGCGCATCCTCGATGTCCGCCTGATGGAGATGCAACTCCGGTGACCGACCAGCACGTCGCCACGCCACCGACCTTCGTCAAGATCTCGCTGCTCAGCGAGATGTATCGCATTTATGCAATGATGGCGCTCGCGGGCGCGGTATTGCTGCTCTGGCTCATCCGCATCGATCTCACTCCCGGTGTCGCGGCCTTTCCGTGGCTGCAAGTCTCCATGCTCGTGGTCGTGCCGGGCTACGGCCTCCTTCCGCTGGCCGTGCTGGCGCGCTGCCGCACCGCCGAGGCTCCCGTGCCGCGCTGGCTCACCATCGCCAACATGAGCATGGAATGTGCCTTTCCTACGGCCGCGATCGCGTTTCTCTGGCTCGGCGGCATCCTCCCGCCCGAGCGGGCCGTCACCGCGCCCGCGCTGCTCTGGTATGCGCTGGTGCTGATCCTCTCTCCGCTTCGCCTCAGTCCCGGCGCGTGCATGATCTGCGGGCTCCTCTGCGCCGCGGGATACACCGCGCTTATCGCCGCCGTCGCCAACCACATACCCGTGCAGGGTGAGGGCGACCCGCTGCCGCTCGGCGTGCTGCTGAGTTATCCAGTCCTCGTGCTGCTTTGCGGCGTGGCCGCGGCTTTCGTTGCGGCGCAGTTTCGCAGGTTCGTGCGTGCGATGGTTCACGAGGCCCAACTCCGCCACGCCGCCGAGCACGAGATCTCCGCCGCCGCCGAGATTCAGCAGGGGCTGCTTCCCCAAACGCCGCCCGAGTTTCCCGGCTTCGTCATTTCGTTCTGGAACCGCCCCGCCGATACGACCGGCGGAGATTACTACGACTGGCAGCGGCTTCCCGACGGCACGCTCGCGGTCTCTCTCGCCGATGTCGCGGGCCACGGCCTCGCGCCGGCGCTGGTCGCGGCCTTCTGCCGGGCCTATTCGCGGGCCACGCTCCGCGCCGGCAATCGCCTGGCCGAAGCCGTCGCCCGGGTCAACGTGCTCGTCGCGGACGATGTCCCCGACGGCCGCTTCATCACCTTTGTCGTCGCGCTGCTCGCACCCGACAGCGATGAGGTCCGCATGGTCTCCGCCGGACACGGCCCGCTGCTGGTCTACCGCGCCGCGACCGACACCGTCGAGCAGCGCAAGGTGGATGGCGTGCCGCTCGGCATCCACGCCGACAGCGAGTTCGCACTGGGTGAGCCGCTGCACCTGCAAGACGGAGACGCCATCATCCTCGTCACCGACGGTTTCTACGAATGGTCGCGGGCGACGCGCAATGGCTCGTCGTCAGACTCCGCGGCCGATGACGACCGCTTCGGCATTGATCGCCTCATCGCCGTCATCATCGCCGCCGCCAAGCACGATGGCGACATCATCGCCGCCATGCGTAACGCCGTCGAAGCCTTCGCGGCCAACGGTGGCAAAGCCCCGCCGCGGCAGGTGGATGATTTGACGGCGGTAGTGATTCAGCGGCGAATCGCGCCTACTTCCGCTTCTTGAACCGGCCCTTGAATCCGCTCCCCACGCTGCTCGGCTTGTTCTTGCCCATCCCGAATCCCGGCAGCCCACCGATTCCCGGCATCATGTCTGCCATGCCGCCCTCGCCCAGTTCCTTGACGGCCTTCACTCGGCTCATCGCGCTCATGTTCGACATCTGCCGGGCGAGCTTGCTCACCGTGGTGAACTGCTTGCCGAGCTGGCCGACCTCATTCGGGTCGGTCCCGCTGCCCCGCGCGATGCGCTTCCGCCGCGACATCTCGATGGAGTCGGGCTTGCGCCGCTCGCCGGGTGTCATGCTGTGCACGATCGCCTCGACGCGGTCGAGCTGCTTGTCGTCGATGTGTACGTCTTTCAGCGCGCTTCCGACTCCCGGCAAGAGACCGAGCAGTTGTTTCAGCGGCCCCATCCGCCGCAGTGTGCGAAGCTGCTTGAGGAAGTCGTCCATCGTCATCTCGCCTTTGGCCATCTTGTCCTGGAGCTTCTCGGCATCCTCATCGGAGACCTGCTCCCGTGCCTTTTCGACCAGGCTGACCACGTCGCCCATGCCGAGTATGCGCCCGGCAATCCGCTGTGGCTGAAACTCCTCCAGCGCATCGAGCTTCTCGCCCACGCCGATGAACTTGATCGGCGCGCCCGTGACGTGCTTGACGCTGATGGCCGCGCCACCGCGGGTGTCGCTGTCGAACTTCGTCAGGATGATCCCGTCGACCTCGAGCTTCTGGTGAAACACCTTCGCGCTGTTCACCGCGTCCTGACCGGTCATGGCGTCGGTCACGAGAAAGATCTGGTGCGGATGCACCGTCCGGTTGATCTGGTTCAGCTCGTCCATGAGCGAGTCGTTGATGTGCAGCCGACCCGCCGTGTCGAGGATGACCGTGTCTATGCCCTTGGCTCGCGCGCTCTCCACGCCCCGCTTGCACACCTGTACCGCGATGCCCACGGCCTTGCCATAGGCCGCGACCTTGTCGGGCTCGCTGTAAAAGCTCACCTTGGCCCCGCCCGGCAGATCGCGCTCCACACTCTCGGCCACCGTGTGCAACTGCTCCACCGCGGCCGGCCGCTGCAAATCGGCCGCGACCAGCAGTACGCTGCGCCCGCGCTTCTTCAGATACGCCGCCAACTTCCCGCAGGTCGTGGTTTTTCCCGAGCCTTGCAGCCCGCACATCATCACGATGGTGGGGCCGGGCGATATGCGGAGAATGCCGTCGGACGGAGCCAGCATCTGCTGCGGATCGGTGGTCGGTGTGCCGCCAAGAAACTCCACCAACCGGTCGTGTACGATCCCGACCATCTCCTGCCCTGGCTCCAGGCTCTTGGTCACCCGCTCGCCCACGGCATCGTCGAGCACCTTCTCGCAGAACTCGTCTACCACGTCAACGTGAACATCCGCTTCGAGCAGCGCCGTGCGCACATCGTCCATGGCATCGCGTACGTTGGACTCGGAAATGGCCCCCTTGCCGGAGAGCTTGCGGAACAGGCCGTTGAACGAATCGGAAAGGCGGTCGAACATGCGGGAAGTTTAGCCGCGGATGAACGCGGATAAGCGCTGATAGAGGCGAGAACGGGTCGAGGGTGCGGAGGTCATACGCCTTCGAGATCCTCTCCGTAAGTTGCTTGTGCTTCAATCCGCGTTCATCCGCGGCCCCTCCCATCTTTGAGCCAGCCGTGCAGCCGCCGCGGCTCCCACGCATTCACGCACGCCTCCGCCCTCAACCACCCCCTCCGCCCCGTCAACACCCCATACCGCAAGCTCTTGAAGTCCGCGGCCGCGTGTACGTCACAGTCGATCGCGATCATGCCCCCCGCCTCGACGGCCATCTGCACATGCAGATCCCGCAGGTCGAGCCGCAACCAGTACGCGTTGATCTCCAGCGCCACACTATGCTGCTTCGCCGCCGCGATCACTTCCGCCATGTCGGGACTTATCCCCGCTCGCCGGTTGATGAGCCGGCCGGTCGGATGGCCCAGAACGCGCACGAACGGGTTCTCGATGGCCTTGATGAGCCGGCGGGTCGCGGCCGCGGGATCCTGCGAAAGCCCAGCGTGCGGCGAGGCTACCACGACGTCGAGTTGCGCCAGCAGCTCGTCGTCGTAGTCCAGCCGTCCATCCGCAAGAATGTCCACCTCAGAGCCTGCGAGGATCGCGATGCCCTTCACCCTCCCGGCCGCGGCCCGCACGGCCGCGATGTGCTCGACCAGCCGCTCCGGCGACAGTCCACCCGCAATCGCTGACGACTTGCTGTGGTCGGTGACTGCGATGGTGTGAAACCCGCGCGACTGCGCCTGCGCGGCCAGTTCCTCGATCGACATATCCCCATCGCTCGCGGTCGTGTGCGCGTGCAACTCGGCTTTGATATCGCCGATCTCGATCAGCCGCGGTGCCTCTTTGAGTTTCAGCTCGCCCCGGTTCTCGCGGATCTCCGGCGGGACAAACGTCAGCCCGAGCGCCTTGAAGATGTCTTCCTCGGTCCTGGAAGCCAGCGGTTTCAGGCCGCGTTTGTGCGGCTCGGGTTTCTTGTCATCCTTGTACAGGCCATAGTCGTTGAGTGTCAGTCCCATGTCGAGAGCGCGCCCGCGAACGGCGACGTTGTGGTCCTTGCTCCCGGTGAAGTAGTACATGGCCGCGCCCCACGAATCTTCGGGGATGATCTTCAGATCGACCTGGATCGTCGGCCCCGCCATGTTGTCATCGAGCGTCCCCCAGCGCCCCGCATCCTTGCCGATGGCGATCCGCACGCTCGAGCGCGTCTCACCCGCGCTGATGACCTGCACGACCTCGGGTGCGCCGCGGAACTCCTCGCCGACCTTTGCCGGGTCGCTCGTCGCCACCAGGATGTCGATATCGCCGATGGTCTCCTTGCCCCGTCGCAGCGATCCCGCGAATGCCGCCCTCGTCACGCCCTTCACCTTCTTCAACCGCTCGACCATCGCCTCGGCGATGGGCATCGCCAGTCCAAGCGGCAAGCGCACGCTGCCCTGCTCGGCCAGCGCGATCGACTCTTTGAGCTTGGCCACGCTCTTGGCCGCCATCCGCGGCAGATCGAGGATTTTGCCGTTGGCGATGAGCGCCTTCAATCCCGAGAGGTTCTCGACACCGCCGTCTTTCCAGAGCGTGTGCAGAGTCTTCGGCCCAAGGCCGGGAATCTGCATCAGCGGCATCAAACCCGCGGGCACCTGCGCCCGCAGCTCATCGAGTTCCTTGAGTTTTCCGGTGGTGACAAACTCTATGATCTTGTCCGCGATCTTCGGCCCGATGCCCTCTATCTCAACGAGCTTCTTCCGCGCATCGATGCCGGCCGCGGCCACCACCGTGCTCATGTCGCTCGGATACCCCTCGACGATCCGCGAAACCTTGTCGTGCGCGATGGCCCGGAACTTGTCGCCTCCGAGCAGTTCGGTCAGCTTGGCGATCTCGGAAAACGCTTCGGCGAGGGCTTGATTGATGCTCATCGCCGATGGTAGTGTGGGCACGATGAATGACGGAATCGGGTTCCGGGTTGCGTGTGCGAATAAGCGACTTCGCGTTCCGAGTTCCGCGCTCAACCCACATCCCCCAGCCCCAGCCACGTTCCGTGCGCCTTCAGCAGCCGCCGCTTCAGCAGCGCCTCCTCCGGCATCGTCAGCGTCGGCGAGCGCTCGATCCACGCGGCCGCATCCCGCCGCGCCATCGCCAACAGGTCGCGATCCAGCACCAGGTCGGCCACGCGAAGCGGCGGCGCACCCGCCTGCCGCGATCCAAACACCTCGCCTGGCCCGCGGATCTCCATATCGCGCTCCGCGAGCGTGAAACCGTCGCTTACCGTCGCCATCACGTTGAGCCGCGCCTGCGCATCCGGCGTCACCGGCTCGGCGATCAGCACGCAGGCCGAACGCTTGGCTCCGCGCCCCACGCGCCCGCGAAGCTGGTGCATCTGCGCCAGTCCGAACCGCTCGGCGTGCTCGATCACCATCACGGTCGCGTTGGGCACATCGACGCCGACCTCGATCACGGTCGTGCAGACCAGCGCATCGATCTGCCCCGCGCGAAATCGATGCATGATCCGGTCGCGGGTCTCGGCGCTCAATCTTCCGTGCAGCGCGGCGACCCGCTTGCCCGCCAGCTCGTGCGCCTCCAGCCGCGCCTGCACCGTGCGCAGGTCGTTGAGGTCCGCATCGCCGCCCTCGCCGGCGCTGCTCGCGCCAGAGTCGATCGCCGGCACCACCACATACGCCTGATCGCCCGCCTCCAGCCGCGTACGCACCCACTCGTACACCTCACCCGATTGCATCGGCCCCACCACCCGCGTCACGATCGGCGTCCGCCCCGGCGGCAGCTCCTTGATCGTCGAGATATCCAAGTCGCCAAACAGCGTGAGCGCCAGCGTCCGCGGGATCGGCGTCGCCGTCATGACCAAGACATGCGGCGACAACGGCTTGTCAGACTCGCCCCGGATCGACACCGATGAACCCGGATCAGAAGAATCCAATCCGTGTGTATCCGTGTTCATCCGTGGCTCACTCTCCTGGGCTTCCCCCTTCGCCCGCAGCGTCGCCCGCTGATGCACACCGAACCGATGCTGCTCATCCACCACCGCCACCGCCAGCGACGCAAACCGCACGCTTCCCGTCAGCAGCGCGTGTGTCCCCACCACGATGTCGATCTCGCCCGACCCGATGGCCCGGACCAGCGCCTCCCGCGCCCGACCCGTCACGCTCCCCGTGAGCAGCGCGACGCGCACACTCGACCCCGCCAGCATCCCCCCGATCGACGCGAAGTGTTGCTCCGCCAGCAGCTCCGTCGGTGCCATCAGCGCTGCCTGCCGGCGCGGCTCGCTGGCCGCGGCCATCAGCATTGCATACAGCGCCACCACCGTTTTGCCCGACCCCACATCGCCCTGAATCAGCCGGTTGCTCGGCCGGTCCAGAGAAAGATCGGCCGCGATCTGCCTGACGACCGCGTCCTGCGCGCCCGTCAGCGCAAACGGAAACCGCGCCCGAATATGCCGGTCGATCGCCTCGCTCCACTTGAGCGCCGCGGCCCCCGTCTGCCCGCGCTGCTCGGCCCGGCGCATGTACACGCCCAGTTGCAGCATGAGCAGTTCGTCGTACGCCAGCCGCCGCCGCGCCGCCTTCCATTGATCTTCGCTCTCGGGCTTGTGCGCCATGCGATACGCATCCGCCAGTGCCATCATGTATCGCTGCCGGAGATATGCTTCGGGCAGGTGATCGGCCAGCACCGATACCGCGCGATCCAGCACCACGCCCACCACCCGCTCGATCTGGTGCGACGAGATCGCCTCGCTGGCGGCATACACCGGTCGCACCCGTGCATCGGCCGCGCCCGGCTCGGTCTTTTCGTCCTTGAGAATCTCGATGTGCCCGTTGGCCACCTGTAAGCCCGGCCCGTGCCGCTTGGTCTTGCCGCGCACGCGCATTCGCAGCCCCGGATAGATCGAGTGCCGCAGGAACGGCATGTTGAACCAGACCAGGTCCAAGCGGCCCGTGTCATCCATCATCACCGCCTCGAAGCGCTGCTTGCCCGTGCGCCCCGCCACGCGCGTCGCCGTGATGTCACCGCGCACGGTCACGTTCTGATCTGCCGCGAGCTTGTCGATCGTCTCCTCGGCCTCATGCCGCTCGTATCGCAGCGGCGTATACAACAGCAGCTCCGCGACATTCCTCACGCCCAGTCGCACCATCGCCTCAGCGCCGGTTCTCCCGATCGCCGCAACATCGCTCAGCCGCGTGGCCAGCGACACCGCGGACGACCCAGGCGGCTCGCTCGCCCGTGCTCCAGCCGGCCCGTCTAAGCGTGAATCCCGTTTGTCCTCAGGCAGCGGGTCCATCGCCCCCCAGCCCTTTCTTCTTCGCCTCGATCGCCACCGGATCGATCTCCCGCAAATATCCCCACGAATAGATCCCCGTGTCGTGCCCGTCGCTGAACCGAATCCGCACCGCGTAGTTCCCCACCATCTCCGCCCCTTCCGCCGTCAGCGGCCCGCCGCGCCCGCCGCTCGACGGCAGAATCGCCAGCGGATTGCCCGCCATCTCCTCGCGCAGTTGCCGCGCCTCCGCGCTTGGTGACATCTTCCGCAGGTACGCGATCGAGTAATACGACGTGCTCCCGTCCGACCATTCGATCGTCAGGCCGCGGTCCTTCTTGAGGTCCATGTGCCGGGGCGGGGGGGCATCCATCGCTCGCAAACGCTATGCTCCGTCCATGACCGCCGCCGCGCAACCCGCAGACGCCCTTACGGCCACCTCGCACGTCAACTTCGCCGACCGACTTCACTCCGCCATCGCCCGCGCCGGCACGCCCGCCTGCATCGGCCTCGATCCCGTTGCCGAGAAACTCCCCGCGTCCATCCGCAAGCAGCACCCAAGCGCCGCCGATCAGATCCAGGCCTTCTGCCTCGGTGTTATCGATGCCATTGCCGACACCGTCGCCGTCGTCAAGCCCCAATCCGCTTGCTTTGAGCGCTATGGCCAGTCCGGGCTGGGCGCGCTCCGCCGCGTCATCCAGGCCGCCCGCGCCCGCGGCCTCATCGTCATACTCGACGCCAAACGCGGCGACATCGGCACCACCGCCGAGCACTACGCCGCGGCCGTCTTCGGGCCTCGCCCCACCGCGCCCGTTGCCGAGCGCCCAACTTTCGCCGTCGATGCCCTGACCGTCAATGGCTACATGGGCATGGACACCGTCGAGCCTTATCTGACGCACGCCGGTGAGAGCGGCTCAACCAACGGTGTCTTCGTGCTGGTTCGCACCAGCAACCCCGGCTCCGACGCTCTGCAAAGCCAGAAACTCCACGACGGGCGCACCGTCGCCGAAATGATCGCGGATCACGTTGCCGAGCTCGGCCGCGCCGATGGTCGCGGGGGTGCCTGCGGCCTGAGCTGCGTCGGCGCGGTCGTCGGTGCCACCAAATCCGCCGAGGCCGCGGCCCTTCGCGCGCGGATGCCCGATCAATACTTTCTCGTGCCCGGATACGGCGCGCAAGGCGGCACGCTCGACGACATTCGACCGATGCTGCGGCGCTCCGCGGCCGGAAGTCCCGCCGACGCGGGGATCGTCGTCAATGCCAGCCGCTCGGTGATCTACGCGTTCGAGCCGAACGCAATGGACTGGACGGATCAGGTCCGCAAAGCCGCAGTCCGGTTCGCCGACGAACTCCGAACGCTTTGAGTTGCGTCGCGTTCGTGCGAGCCGAAACAGTCAGCGCGTTCGCCTCCGCCGCCCGCGCTTCGCCGCCCCCAGTGCGGTCAGCCCCATCAGCCCCGCCGCACCCGGTGTCGGGATCGCTACCACATGCCCCGAGTACGAGGCTTCGCTCTCCCATGAGAGCGGAAGCCGCGAGTTCGGATCGATCTCCACCTGCTGCCCAGCGCGACTCACCAACGTCATCGAGAAACTGAAGTCCTCGATCAGGTTCTGAAAGCTGAACCCGTATTGCGACGGCGATAACCCCTGCTGGATCATGTGTAGCTCGAGGCCGCTCGTGTCGTACGCCACGCCGTTGTCGCTGCCGGCCGCGAAATCGGAGCCGAACATCGCCCCCGCCGAACCCCATGTGGTCGCGGTTCCACCCACGGCCAGGGTGCTGCCCCCGTTCACCCTGACCGTCACCAGCGGCGCACCGTCGCTCTGCCTGACATAGCTAAACGTACCGTTGATGTTGTAAGTATGCGTCTGGTTGCCCGATCCGACGCTCCCCGCATAGCTGGCCGTCAGGTTCATCACCAACGCCGCGGCCACCGAGAACGTCGGCTGCGACATGTTGTCGTCATCCACGCGCAGAATCACCGGCGTCACATCTGGCGAGCGCCCGTTGCTTATGTTGATCGTGGTGGCGCTGTTCTGAATCCCGATCAGCGTAAAGGCCGTCGAGTCGTCGTCCGATGCGAAGCTGAGCGTCGCCGCATCGGCCGCGCCCGCCGAAGCGAGCAGGCCGGTAATCGTGACAAATGCGAGCGCGCGGGATGAGCACAGAGCCATGGGCCGGACCTCCTTACGGATCGGGTCTGAGAAATAGCACGACTCTCTCGCTCGTCATTCGCGTCGTGTCCGCATCCATCGCACGTTGAGCGTGCGCAATCCGCGGCCGACGCCACATCATGCCCCGCGGCCGAGAGCGGGCCAGACTTCCGGCAAACCACCCGGCACCGGGGATCACGTTTGGTCCGATTGGGCTGTTGGGGCAGGCTCGATGCGCACGGATAACCGGCGCATCGGCCGAGAATCGGCGTGACGCATCCGCGTGCCATCAGCATGACAAACGATCGCGCTCGCCGGGGGTGCGAACCCCCCGGCAAGCAGCGCTCTCATCCGAGAACGATTGATCCAGGAATACCAGACTCACCGACGGCGACGAGAACCCACGACCAGTAGCGCGAGTCCGAACGTGGCCACCGCGCCGGGCGACGGAACGCCCCAACGCGCCGCCCCGCTATACGAGCCTTCCGCGTTCCACATCGCCGTCGGCAGACGCGAGGTCGGGTCGATGCCCACCGGGCCGCCGGCCGCATTGACGATCGTCAGTGAGAAGCCGAAGTCATCTGGGCCGATTGACGTCGCATTGACGCCGCCCTGGATTCCGTACTGCGTCAGGTCCGCGCCCGCGGCCGTTCCAGCCGTAAACAGCGCCGGAACCGTGACGTAGCTCACCGACCCGCCTCCTCCGCTGTCGGAGCCGAACACCGTGCCCGATGAGGCCCACTGCGTCATCGTTCCACCGATCGCCAATCCCGCAGGGCTTTGGCCCGCCAGGTTGATGGTCAGCAGCTCAGCACCGGTGTTCACATCCACGAACGAAAATGTGCCCGTCACCGAATAGGCGTGCGTCTGCGCGCTCCCCGTGCCCACGCTTCCCACCCAGCTCACCGTCAGGTTCGACGTGAAGCCCACGGCCAGCGACACCGTCGGTCGCACGCCGTTTTCATCATCGATCTTCAGCGTCACCCGGTCGCGCGGCGTGCGGGCATGGGCCATCGTGAACGATGTGCCTGTCGCCGCGGTGCCGCGAAACGTGAACGCGTCCGAATCATCGTCTGAAGCAAAGCTGAACAGCGCTCCGTGCGCCGTTCCCGCAAGGCTCAGCGCCGCGGCCGCGGTCATCAATCCGAATGAAAGTCCACGATAAGAACGAATAGGCAAAGAACGAATAGACATGGCGGAAACCCCTTCAGTTCCGTCATCTCTCTCCTCGACTACTTATGGATGCTCGGCCGCGGCTCCCACCGCGCCGAGTTATTGGACGGGTCAAGGCTACACCATCCGCGCCACCTGGCAACCCAAAATATCAAAAAATACCCGATAAATCGCATAACAATTCGAGTCCGGCCCATGCCCACCAACGACTCGTTCTTCCCCAAAATGCCAAACGCCGCAAGCCATAAGGTCGCGGCATCCGGTATGAATTTAGATGAAGTGTCGAAGGATTAAATCAATCAGTAGATACAAGAGCAGGTCGCGCAACGTCAAACGCGCAGCTTGTTAACATCTTTCCTGTGTTCATTCGTTCTTGACCTCCTCAGTGCTCTTCGTGTCTCCGTGGTGAACCCGCGTACCGCGCGCGCGGCGACGCTGCGCTTGGCGGAAAACACACGCCGTGCGCAGCGCCGTAGCGCTACAAACTTACACCTGGGCATCCCGTCCTGAGAGACCAAATTCGGGATGCCCACGCGGCAGATGTCCGAGCCTCATCGACGGCGACGACCGCCCAGCAACAGACCCGCGAGCCCGAGGGTCGCGATCGCACCCGGGGCCGGCACCCATCGGGCCGCTCCGCTGTACGAGCCTTCGGCATTCCATGCCGATGTCGGCAGCCGCGAGGTCTGATCGATCGCGACATTGGTTCCGCTGGCGTTCACGAACGTCAGCGAGAATCCGAAATCGTCCGGCCCCGTCGAGGTCGCGTTCGCCCCGCCGAAGATGCCGTAGTCGTTCAGGTTGGTCGCGCCGGCCGCGGCAAACAGAGCCGGAGTGGTGACGTAGCTCACCGATCCGCCGCCCGTGTTGTCAGAGCCGAACAGCCCGCCGGCCGATCCCCACTGCGACATCGTCCCGCCGATCGCCATGCCCGCAGGGCTTTGGCCGGTCAGGTTGATGGTGAGCAGATCGGCACCCGTGTTCACATCGACGAACGCAAACGAACCCGTGACCGAGTACGCATGGGTCTGGGCACTGCCCGTCCCCACGCTTCCCACCCAGTTCAAAGTCAGGTTGGCGACGAACCCGACACTGAGGGAAATGGTTGGTCGCGACCCGTTGTTGTCGTCGATTTTCAGCGTCACGCGATCGCGCGGGTTTCGGGCGTGGAGCATCTGGAAAGATGTGCCTGACGCCGCGGTGCCGCGGAAGGTGAACGCGTCCGACTCATCGTCGGAAGCGAAGCTGAAAGTCGCCGCACTCGCCGAGCCGCAAAGGCTCAGCATGGCTGCGATTCCAAGGAAACGGGATGAGCGAGAGACGCCAGAAAACGAATTGAGAGACATGGCGGAAACCCCTTCAGTTCCGTCATCTCTCACCTCGTGGACGTGTATGGTCTCGGCAACAGCTCCCACCGTGCCGAGTTATTTGACAGCCCCGAGTCTACACACTTTGAGATCAAATGCCAGAGCAAAAGCATTCCAAAACGAAAAAAGTGCGCAACTTCGCGCGCGCCATCCGAGCGAAACGCCAACAAAGAGCCACGGACCGATAACCAGACTCCCCAAGTCTGGTGAATCCGCGCCGCAAGTTCACAGCGAATTCCCCCATGACTTTCGCGCGTCGGCCGAAACACCCGTCACATGGGCTTGTTCCCGATCGTCACGTCGTACACATTCAGCAGCTTCGCTTTGTCGAAGATCATTTCCTGCCGCGTATACCCCACGACGTCGTACTCCGGCGTCAGCTCGATCGCATCCACCGGGCAGGCCTCTTCGCACATGCCGCAGTAGATACACCGCAGTTCGTCGATCTCGAACTTCCGCGGATATTTCTCCCGGTCGTCCCACGGCGAGACCTCGGCCTCGATATGGATGCAATTCGCCGGGCAGAGCGTCGGGCACATCATGCACGCCACGCACTTCACCCGCCCCGCCTCATCGCGGTTGAGCCGATGCACGCCGCGAAAGTTCGACCGCTCGAACCCCGCCACCTCCGCCGGAAAGTTCTCCCGCCGCTCCTCGGGATACTGCAGCGTGCGGCTGGTGCGCCCCTGCCCGAACGACGTCACAAAGTGCCGCAGCGTTGTCCCGAAACCCTTAAAAATCTCCGGCAAATACGATGATTCCAAGCGCGTCAGCTTTGGCGACGAAACGGTGAGAATGTCCTCGGGTCTGACGGTCATGGGCGGGCAGTATAGCGGTTCGCGGTTTGCGCACCGATGCGTGCCCGCGCCGTTTGTGGCGAACCGGGACATTCGGGCGATACTGTTACGACAATGACCACCCGCAGACGCCAGCCCCCTTTGTTCGAGGCTCTCGGCGATCCCACCGTCCCAAGTTCCGCGTCCCCATCCCCGGCCCTCTACGGCGGCGCGATGAACGGAAAGGCAAGTGGCAGCGGGGGGGGGGCCATTCTTCACTCGCCCGCAGGTTCCGTGGCCGCTGCCAACAACGGTGCTCCCCGCTCGACCGCGGCCATCGAACACCGTCCAGCTCCGGGAGACCCGCGCGGCTCCGCCACCATCGCGGGCGGCCTGACCCGCAACCGTTCCACCATTCTCCTCTTTCTCCTCGCTGCCGTTATCGTCTTGTTCGTAATTGTTTGGACATTTGCTTACCGCCTCGGCCACGACCGCGGCCAGCAAAGCGTCCTTTCCCACACCGACAGCCCCGATGCTGCCGCCATCACCGGCCAGAATGCGACCACGCCCACGACCGGCCTGGGTTCAAGCTCCCCGCTCCCCGCCCCCACCACCCCAGTCAATCGATCAGGCCTGACCGGTGAGCAACCGGCCACTTCAGCAGCGCAACCCAGCAAACCCGCCATTCGCCCCGGCCCGATGCCCCCCATCGTTTCCGCCGATTCCCGTCAGCCCGGCAACAACTACCTTCAGCTCGTTCCATTGACCTGGCGCGATGCCGAACCCGCCATCCGGTACCTTCAGGCCAGCGGAATCCGCGCAACCTCGTTTCCGGCAGACCAAAAAGTTGACCCCGCCAGGCTGCAACCCAAGAATCTCGTCCGCATTTTCGTGGACCAGCCCTATGCTTCGGGAACATTCCGCGGCAAACAGGCCGAGCGGGACCAGTTGGTGGCGGACATCCGCCGGGCGGGAAAAAAGTGGCAAACCGAGCATCGCGGTGCCAGCGATTTTTCCGACTTTTTCTGGGGTTTGTACCGGGGAAAATAGCCCGGTTCGCTTGATCGACTTTGACGGAGCCGGGCCGCGGCTCACAACTCTTTGGGAGCTTCCGCATGAGCCTCGACCCGTCGCTGAGAACCAAGGGCACCCTTTCCGGCGTCCGGAGCGTTCTGACCCGCGCCGAGCGCGTCGCCCGTATGAAGGACGACCGCAAGTTCGACGACAAAAAAAACTCGCCCATGTCCCTTCCCAAGACCCGCGTCGCCAAGGCTTAGCCCGGTGTCCGGCCGGTCTTGTGGCTTTTGTCACATCGTTTCGTGTATTGTCGTGCCCACCGAGCGTCCTTCCGCTCCAAAGCTGTCCCCGCGCCCTTATCATGCCCCCCATGAACATCGATCGCCTCATCTCTGAACGAGCCAGGCAGATCGACGCTTCCGGCATCCGGCGGGTCTTCGACCTCGGGGCCAAGCTCAAAGACCCCATCAATCTCTCGATCGGCCAGCCCGACTTTCCCGTCCCAGACCCCCTCAAACAGGCGGCCATCAAGGCCATCCAAAACGATGCCAATGGCTACACCGTGACCCAGGGCATCATGCCTTTGCGCCACAGAATCGCCGATCACCTCCGCGATGAGGTCGGATGGGATGTAGACCTCCGCCCCGCCCGCGAGGCCGATGCCTCCAAGCCCGCCCTTCTGGTCGCCTCGGGCACCTCCGGCGACCTCCTGCTGGCCTTCCAGGCCCTCCTGAACCCCGGCGATGAGGCCATCATCCCCGACCCCTACTTCGTCATGTACCCCCATGTGGCCCGGATGTGTGGGGCCACCGCCGTTCGCTGCGACACCTACCCGGACTTTCGCCTGACCGCCGCCCGCGTCGAGCCGCTCATCACGCCGCGAACCAAGCTTGTCTTGCTCAACTCTCCGAGCAACCCCGCCGGTGTGGTCGCCTCTGCGGCCGAATGCCGCGAGCTCCTCGATCTTTGCCGCGACCGGGAAATCCTGCTAATCAGCGACGAGATCTACGACGAGTTCACCTACTCCAACGCTCGTGAGGAAACCGCCGTCGGGCCTCGCTGCCCCAGTCCGGCCCGGTGCGAGGGCTGCGACGATAACGTCTTGCTGGTGCGGGGCTTCGGAAAGACTTACGGCTGCACCGGCTGGCGCCTGGGTTACGCCGCCGGCCCCCGTCGGCTGATCGAGGAAATGACCAAGCTCCAGCAGTACACATTCGTCTGCGCGCCATCCCCCTTGCAGTGGGGGGTGTTGCCCGCCCTCGACCTCGATATGAGCCCGTACGTCGCCGACTACGAGCGTCGTCGCGACATGGTCGTCGATCGGCTTTCCCGCGTCACCGAGCTGGCCGAGCCGGGCGGTGCCTTCTACGCTTTTCCCCAAGTCCCTGCCCACCTTGGACTTACGGCCTCTCAGTTCATCGAGAAGTGCCTCGAACACAGCCTGCTGGTTATCCCCGGCAACGTCTTTTCCTCGCGCGACACCCACTTCCGACTGTCGTACGCGACCGACGAGCGCTCCCTCACACGCGGCCTCGATGTGCTCGTCAAGCTCATGTCCGCCTGAGCGAAGTCTTGGGTATTTGGGAAAACTGCCCCGATTTGCTTGCAGACCGAAAGAGCTTGGAGTATTGTTCATCCGCGTTGACAGGTCGGGAGAGAGAGATCCCCCCCAGCCCTCGACGATGCCCGCCGTGCCGCTCTGGTTCTCCCACCAGTTGGCAAGGTCTGTTTGCTCGTTGATGCTCTCCAAGGAAACCCCCCCGACGGTCTTGACAGCCGTCGCGACGAAAGTCGATGGAGCAGCCGCGAGCGATTCGGTGTCGTTGCGAAACAGGCCGGTGATCTCTCCACGGTGTGTGTTTTGGCAAAGCTCTGAGACAGAGTGCGCGACAAATACGCGATGTATGTAATCGCGTGGTCTATTTTCATTGGCTGCTTTTCGTTTCTCGTTTTTGTGAGACGTACCGCGCGTCGGTGCCCGCAAGCGATCGAGCCACTTCCACGCTCGCACCGGCCGCCTCTCCGCAAGCGGGTAATCTGAGCCGCGGCCACGCCGCCCCTCGGAAACCGTCGATGTCACCCGCTCCCACGCCATCCAAAATCTGCACCCTGTGCGGCCAGGATTGCTCCGGCCGACCGCGAAGCAGAGACCGCCACGGCCGCTATTCGTGCGACGTCTGCGTCGAACGCGCCCGCGTTGCCATGCCCGCCGCGTTCCCCGCGCCGGCAGCGTCCGTCGCCGACGATGCCCCGCTTGCCCTCATGGACGACGAGCCGGCATCGGCGACCGCAACTTGTCCCCATTGCGCCCGCTCGCGCTCGCCGCGAAGGTGTGCCTCGCGTGCGGCTACAACCGCATCACGGGCCGCAACATCGCCGTGCAAACCGGCGAGGGCGAGGCACCCGCCAGGAAGAAGCAGAAGCGCAGGCCCGCCTACCCGCCCGAAAAGTTCGTCTGCAAAAACTGCCAATACGACCTGGCCGGGCTTAAGTCAACGACCTGCCCGGAGTGCGGCACTGTCAACCGAATGCTCGCGCGCCGGCCGCGCGATTCCGAGTATTCCCGGCGCGTCGTCCGCAAGGCCTGGGTCAACCCCATCATCATGATTCTCGTCGGGCTGGCGATCTCTTGCTCGATCGCAGCCGCCGTGGGTGGCGCGCCCGCGGTGATAGGCCACCTGCTTAGGGCCTGACAATAAATAACTGCTACTAAAAGGACGTGCGATCCGATCATGGGCGTGATGGATCGAG
>Ga0163150_10003180_pt1 | contig 23561 bp, 19 predicted proteins | sample OliLakLV19P2IB_FD_148628 | JGI IMG/M metagenome (GOLD analysis project Ga0163150, IMG submission 148628) | Freshwater microbial mat bacterial communities from Lake Vanda, McMurdo Dry Valleys, Antarctica - Oligotrophic Lake LV.19.P2.IB | ecosystem: Environmental > Aquatic > Freshwater > Lake >...
GTGTCGACGGGCAAGGCGTTCATTCGAAGAGGCCGGTCGGCCAGTTCCAGTCGCGGATGTTTTGCGGCAGATCGGACGTCGCCACGTAATCCGTGCGGTACGCGGCAACCTGGTTTTGATAGGCTGCGGTGTTGGATTCCCGGTGGCTCGACTTTGCGACCTTGGCCGCCAGCCGTTCCCGGTCGCCCAGCCAGCAACCGTGGTGAAAGAAACCCACTTCCCACGGGCAGGTCTCAAACCCGAAGCAGCGGGCGGAAAAATCCGGGAGACGCAGAGTGCCCAGGAGTTTGGCGAGACGCGATTCGTTCCAACTGACGGTGCGGCGACACTCGAAGAACACGCCGGGGCGGATAAAGCCGAAATGGCAAAACGGCATCGCCTCGGCCGGCACCCGCCGGTTCCAAGTCGCGAGGTAGTTGAGCCCGTGAACGCGCAGGCCACGGGGCCGGCGCCGGTCCAGATGCGCCAGGATCGCGGGCACCGTCGCCAAGTCGTAAAACTCGTCCGCATCCACGATCCAAAAATAATCGGGCACCGCGTGAAATTCCCGGATTCGCTCCATTGACGAACCGTGGCTCATCACCCCCCGGTCGGGCCGCGTCATCAATCCCGCCATCTCCGCGTTGCGGGCCGCCGCCTCGTCGGGAAAACGGCGCGCCACCAGATGGATTTTCCCGGCGGGATCGGGATGGTTCAGCACAAGTTCCGCCGTGCGGTCCGGCGCTACCGCCCGGCCATACCAATCCCGGTCGTATTGCGTGATCACGCTGATTCCGGCGCAAAACGGATAGAGCGTGCGCAGTTGGTTCGCGATGAAACGCTCTTCGTTCAGCGCAAGGATGATGGCGTGGATGCGGAGACTCACGTGGGATCGGTCTCCGCGCGTTTGCCGGATTTAAGCAGACGGCGCAGGTAGAACGGCGCGTGCTTGAGGATAGCCTTGAGCGAATAATTCCGCGGATCGCTCCTGCGGCGGAAGATTTCCGGGTGGATCGGCGAAGGGATAAACTCGGTCGGGAAAGGCAGAGGCGTGCGCGAAAAAACCAGGGCGTTCTGCGCATAATAATAGGGCACGTTCGGGTGATTCCAAATGAGCGGACGAATGACATCGTAAGCCGTAAATTCCCGGGCCCGAAAACGCTCGATCCAGTAGTCCTGCAACTGTTCGTTCACGTGCTGAAATCCGCCCTGTCCTGGAATGGCGGCGGAAAAAAAGATTTGCCCGCCGTGCGCCGCCAACGAGTCGAGCAGGACATCGGCCGAAGCCGCCGGCAGGTGCTCGGCCACTTCGAGACACATCACGAGATCGAACTGCCGGCCGAGTTGGAACGGCATCGTCAGATCGTGCGTGAGAAAATTTTCCGCCGGGATCGCCAGATTTTCTTTGGGCACCCAAGGGCCGTCCAAACCGAAAACGTCTTCGACTCCCTGCGTGCAATATTCCCTCAACCACAGACCGACGCCGCAGCCCACATCCAGCACGCTGCGGAAAATCAGCCGCGAGCGCAGCAGCTCCACTACCACGCGGGCGGCCGCGATTGCCGGATGGTGGGCCAGATCGCGATAGCCGTAACCATCGGCCGATTGCAGGCTACGCCCGGGGGAAGCGGCTTTCATGTGAGAAGATTGGTGAAATCAACGACCGGGAATGAGTTTCGTCACGCGCACTGGCATTTCGGCGCGTTGGGAAAGCGCGATCAGCGTCGCGATCGTCGCGGAGAAATCGTGGCGGGCCACCGTTTCCGCCAGCCCGGCGGTTGCGTGATCGCCGCCGGACAGCTTGGCCAACGCCGTTGCCAGCGCCGCCGCGTCGGCGAGGGGAAAACGCCGGGCCGGATCGACCGGCGCCACCAGATCTTCCCCGCAACCGACCGCGTCGCTCACGATGCAGGGCACGCCACTCGCCATCGCCTCGTTGACCACGAGGCCCCACGTCTCGCCGTGGTCGCTGGGCAGCACCAGCACGTCGGCCGCCACGTAGGCCCGGCTGATTTCGATCTGATTCAGAAATCCCGCGAAGCTCGCCTTGGGCCGCAAGGGGCCGGTTGAGAGCTGAGGGTCGGGGGTCGAGCGTTCGGAGCCGGAGGTCGGCGCCTCGGCGTCGAAGACGACTTCGGTCGCGGCGCGGAGCTTCGGTCCGAGTTCGCCGCAGCCGACGAAGAGCAGGTGCCACGACAACGGCGCCTGCGGCTGGCCCGGCTTCGGCGATTCAAGCCGCTCCACCGCCGCCACCACGTCGAGCGGACGTTTCTTCGGGATGAATTTCCCGCAAAAGAGCACGCAGCGCGCATCCTCGGCGATTCCCCACCGACGTCTGATCTCTGACCTCTGACTTCTCAGCTCCGCCGCCTGGGCCGCGAACCGCGCGTTGTCGACGCAGTAGGGCGCGGAGAAAAGTTTCCGCTCCGCAACCCCGTGCCTTTGGTAAAACCGCCGGTTGGCCGCGCCGATGCACAGAAAGCGGTCCACCCGCGCGAACAGCCCGCGCAGCCGCACGCCCTTCAGCCAGCCCTTCAGCACGCCACCCGCCGGCGCTAGGTCGTTGGTCTCGCCGCGCAGCCAGACCTCGACCCCGGCGCGGCGCGCCTGCGCGACCGCCTGCCAGTAGGCGTATTTTTGCCAGCCCTGAATCCACAGCGCCGTCACGCGCTTCTCGCGGAAGAGCGGGCCGAGCGCGCCGCGCAGGCGGATGCCGAAAAAATCGGAGGGATGCAGCGACCACTTTTCATTGATCGGCAAAAACCGGTGCGGATAGCCTTCGAGGCTCCCCTGCCCCAAATCCCACGCAAACGCGCGGCCAAACTCCGGATCGTGCGTCGCCCGCACCGCATGGTCGCAAAGAAACCACACCTCGAAGGGCACACGCCCGTCGCGCGCCAGCGCCTGCCAGAGCGGCACCTGATACTGGATCGGATGGGTGGTAAGGATGACGAGCATGACGCCTTGAGATTATTCGCCGGCGCGCTGAACGGCGGCGGGCAGTTCTGAGAATCGGGCGTCACGGCCGCCATCGCCCGGTGACAGCTTCAACAGCAATCGCGTCCAGCGTTCGCCATAGGCCTCCCAGGAAAATTTCTCCGCTTTTCCCCTTCCCGCAGCACCCATACGGGCCGCCAGAGAAGGATCGTCGATGAACCGCTCCATCCGTTCGGCCAGACCCGACTCTTCACCGGGCTCCAAGATAAATCCTTCGACCCCGTCCGCGATCAGATCCGGCGCCGCCGTCGCCGTGGTGGAAACTATCGGCAGGCCCGATGCCAGCGCCTCCAGCAACACGAGCGCGAAACCTTCGAAAAAACTGGGGAAAACAAACACGTCGCATTCCGCAAAAATGCGCGGGAGTTCCTGATGGGGCAGGCGACCGACAATCCGGAGTCCCGGCAGCACCGGGATCAGCGCCCGCGTCGCGTCCGAAATCGGACCCACCAGCCAAAGCTCGGCGCCCCGCCCCGCCAAGGCCCGCCAAGCCGCGATCAGCGCGGGCACGCCTTTGCGCGCGTTGACCAATCCGACAAACAGGAAACGCAGGGGGCGTCCCGCCGGCCGGACGCGGGCCGTGCCGTTGAAGCGGGTCGCATCGACACCATACGGGTTGATCGCAATTTTTTCGGGCGCGACGCCGGCCTCGAGGAGCGTGTTCCGAGAGAAGGTGCTGGCCGCCACGATCAACGTGGCTTCCGCATGTTCGCGCTCCTCCGCGGCCAACAGCCCGACCGCTTTCACCGCTCCGACATCGGCCCACTCGGGATGACGCTCGCGCAATTCGGCATAAACGCGCTCTTTCACTCGCGGGTGCCCGATACTTTGGTCGAGAATAAAGGGTTTTCCCCGCGCCTTCGCTCGCTCTGCCAGCAACCACGAGGAGGTGTCGAAACCGATCACATGCGACGCCTCGTCGATCCAGCGATCCGGGATCGCGCGTTGGAACGCTTCGTTCCGATCCGCGAAAACTGTCTCAGCGGCCTCGCCTCGACGCAGGCGGCGCAGCGCCGACCACTCGAGTCCGGGAAACGTGCGCAGTCGCGCGGCCGGAATTCCGCCCACGCGGCGATTGGCCCAACGGCGGCGCAGACCCGCGGGCATAAGTTTATCCACCGCGCCGAGGAAACCGTCTTCGGGTACGGCCATTCCCGTGACAAAGCGGCCGAGCGCGCCGTGCCGGTGCAACTCCGCCGCGAGGCGCGGCGCGTATTGTGTGCCGGGATGGGCGATCAAAACCTGCATGGCATTCGGGTTCACAGCGCCCTCCCCGCCTTCGTTTCCCGGAGCCGCCCGGGCATGCCCACGATCACGCTGTCGGCGGGGAAGCTCTTTGTGACGACCGCCCCCGCTCCGACCACGCAACGGTCGCCCAGCTCGACGTCTTTCAGGATGACCGCCCTCGCGCCGATCCAGCACCCGTCGCCGATTTTCACGCGGCCGATGTCCATGCCCGCGCGCTTACTCACGGTGCCCAGCCCGTGGCGGTGGTTGGAATCGGTGACATACACGCCTGGGCCAAATTGGTTTTCATCGCCGATCTCGATTAGGCCGCAGGCGTCGATGAACACGTCGCGGTTAAGATAATTGTTATTGCCGATGCGGATGCGCACCCCGGTCTGCTCGGCGTCCATCGGCCAGAGCTGCCAGCCGGCGGAGAAGGCATTGTTGTTCCCGATCACGATCTGGGTGCAGCGGCGGATGCGGCCCCGCTCCATGCGGATCGGGCGGCCGGCGCGCAGGCCGAGGACGCGATACAGCGCCACGCGCAGGCGGCTGGCGAACCCCTGCGGCAGGCGCAGGCAGAGGGCTTCGAGACGCGCACTCATGCGCGGACCTCCCGCCAAGCCGGTGCTGCCGCGACCGGGATTTTCCGGCGCGCCAGGAAGTCGCGCACCGTCGCCGCTGCGTAGGGCCGGCGCAGGCGGCGAAAGCGCCAAAGCACGCCGGGAATGCCCGCGAGCCCCGCCGGAATCCCGCGCCAGCGCCCGCGCCGCGCCTGATCGGCGACCATGTTGCCCACCTGCAGCACTACTCGGCCGGCCAACGAGCGCGGATAGCGGAGCCACGCCAGCAGGGCGACATTCTGGATGGCCGACGCCGTTTGCTGCGGATTGCGGTGGTGCGAAAGCGTGGTGTCGTGAAACACCCGCAGCCGGCCGGTTCGCCGGATGGCGAAGCCGGCCGCGTGGAATTGCAGGCCCAAATCCAATTCCTCGATCCCGTAGGCAAACGGACGGTCCACGAAGCCCGGACAGGCCAGATAACGATCCCGCCGCACCGCCCATCCGCAGCCGGTGAATTCGACCGCGGCCTCGGAAGCGGCGGACTTCGGCGCGGCCGTTTCCCACGGGTGGGTGATCGCGGCCGCGAGCAGCGCCGTGCCGGGCTGGGCGGCGAACAGCGCCATGACCTCGGCAAAATAATCGCCGTCGAGGGGGTGGGAATCGTCGTCGAAGGAGACAAACACCGGCTGGGTGGCGGCGAGGAGGCAGCGGTGCCGTCCGCCGCCCGGGCCCACGCGGTGCGGGCTCGGCAGAATCTTCACCGAAGGGAACCGCGCAGCAAGGGCGCGCTCAAGCCGCCCGTCACTCTCGTCGATATGCACGATCGCCTCCGCCGGCCGCGGGTCGCAGGCGAACACGCGCTCGAGCACGGCCAATACCTTCTCACCCCGCGCCCAAGTCGGGATACCCACGGTGACGGGAACGGTTTGCCGCTCAACCATGGGCGTGTCTGCGAAGGACTTCGTCGTAGAACGAACCGAGTTCTTGATTTACGCAGGACCATGAAAGCGCCTCGGCCCGCCGCCGCGCGGCGGCCCCCATGCGGCGGTGGAGGGATTCGTCGGCCCGCAATTCCCGAAGCGCCTCGGCGAGGCCATCGACGTCGCTCTTGGGCAGCAATCGCGCGACCCCATCGCCCACATATTCGCGCGTGCCGCCGACATCCTCCGCCACGATCGGCAGTCCGGAGGCCAGCGCCTCGATCACCGCGTTGTTCGCCGTGCTGTCTTCGAGCGTCATCAGCAGGCACGACGCCCGCCGGTAAAAATCGGCCAGCTCCTCATCCGAAAGCTTGGCGGCAAACGTCACGTTTTTGAAGCGGGCGAGGCGCTCGCGGACGCCGTCGGGAACCAGCAGATGAAACTCAATGCCCGGCTCGCCTTCGAAGCGCGCTATCACCCGTTCGAGCACGTTGAAATCGCGCCGGAAGCTGCCAACAAAACATACCACGAAGGGTCCGCCGACTCGTCCAGAGGAGGCGGGGTGAAACGCGCGGGTGTCGATTCCGTGCAGGATAACCCGGCGGGGCACCGCGGGAGGCAGCAGGTTGGAGAAAAATGGAAGTTGGGATGAACTCACCAAGACGACACCGGCCAACTTCCGCACGGCCGCGGTCCGACGGAGCGGATTCGGGTCCCGGTGGTAGGGGGCGTGGAAGGTGACCACCAGCGGCACGCCCCGTCGCGCGGCCAGCCGGTCGATAATGCCGAAATCGCGTTCACCCCACAGCACATGGACCAGATCGAAACGTTCGCGCGCGAAACGACGGGCGGCGCGCAGTTCGTTCAAAATCGTGGCGGGCAGCGCCCAACGCGAACCGGCGAGCGCCCGAGCCAGCGGATTGGCCGGCCACAACCAGCCGGGCGAGCGCCGGTCGTAACCGCAAACGGAGGAGGAGGAAAATCCCGAGACGACTCGATCATAGCCGGAGAGGCCCGAGGGATAGCCCTGACTCCCCGTCACAAAGAGCACCCGCGGGGAAGCCGGCGTAGCGGGCGTGCTTGGATTTCTGGCGGCAGTATCCACCTTGCTTTGCTCAAGGATCATTGAATGACGCAGGACGAATTCAGATACGCGATGCAGTCCATCTTCGATTCGTGGAGCCGGTAACCCTGGTCCATCAGGAGCGTGTAAACCGATTCGATGTCCGTCTTCGAGAGGTTTAAAATTTCGAAGTTGATGATCGTCGGCCGGAGTTTCGGAAAGGGGATCATGCGGATGATCTCGGCGTCGAAGCCCTCGGTATCGATTTGGAGCACGTCGAGCCCCTTCATGTCGTGCTCGGCGAGCAGTTGCTCGAATGTCACGGCCCGCACCTCGAAGGTTTCCATCACCGCATCCGGGTCGGGCGTCCGGCCCGCCAGCCATTTTCTGATGTTGCCCGGGTCGAGCGAGGTGAGCTGGGGCGCGGCCTCGTGCAGGTGCCAGAATTCCCGCTTCACCCGAAACATTTTCACCGCCCCGTTGGCCCGCGCCACCGCCAGTTGCACAAGACGCACGCCGGGGCGGTCGCCGCAGTTGGCCTGGAGCGCCGCGAAAGCCGTTGGCTCCGGTTCCACCATTAGGCCTTTCAACAACCCCCGGCGCACAAATGGCGCAAGCACGTCGTTCGCTACGCCGTCGAACGCGCCGATCTGCACAAACTCCAGCGGAGATTTTTGCACCAGCAGGTGGGCGATGGGAAACGACGCGTCGATGTGCAACTCCTCCGCCCAGCGGTCATGCAGCACGCTGGTCTTGCGCGAAACCCAGAGACCGCGGCGGGTGAACTGGCGTTTTATGATGGCGGGCAGGCTCATGATAAAAATTCTTGGGTTAGCCGCGCCGCGCCCTCCATGCACTTGTCCATGTTGTAGTATTCCCATTCCGCGAAACGGCCGAGCAGGTGGATGCCGCGGGGGGCCAGCGCCGCGCGCGCGGCCGCGACCGCGCTTTGCGTGGCGAAATCGTGAAGGATGTAGGAGGCGGCCTCGTGGTTGTGCGCGAGCGGGCGGAGGTTGCCGGGTAACCGCGCCGCTTCGGCCTCCATCTCGGCCCGCTCGACCGCACCGGAAAACTCGACCACGCACGTGGCGCGGCCCGCCGGGCTCGCGCCGTTGTTCTCCGCCGAGAGCGATCCGGTGTGGATGATGCGGTGAGCCCGCGTCTCGGCGCCAGGCAGGTAGAGCCAGGTGAGCTCCGTGGCGTCGCATTCGCAGAAGAGATTCGACGTGCCGTTGGCGCGCAGGTCGCGCGCGCCCTGGAGAGCGGAGACCACTGCGGGAGTTGCGTCGGCCACCAGCGCGCCCAGCCGGCGGATATCGCCGCAATACACGGCCGCGTCGAACCGCCCGCCGTTGACCTCGACGCCGCCCGCGACGGATTTCAGTTGTTCGACCGGCGTGCCGAGGTGCACCTCGATCCCTTGCGCCAGACGGTCGATGATGAACTGCGAGCCGCCGCGGCGCGGGTAGAAAAACGTGCTGTGGACCATGCGCTCCTCGCCCCGGCGCAGGATGCCCTGCGTGAAAATCTCGCGCACGTCGGGCATCGGGAGTTTCCCCTCGAGCCACGCGAGCGGGATCGCGGCGAGATCGGTGCGCCAGATTTTTTCGTTGTAGGGGCGGAAATACAGCTCGAACAGCGTCGGCCCGAACGACTCGACGAGAAACTCGCGGAAGTCCGCGCAACGCCCCCGGGCGGGAGGCCGGCCGACGCGATCAAGGAGGTCCCCGACGATGCTTTCCACCGCGGCGGCGGGCAGTTGGTGCAGGTGGTTCTCGATCGGGTAGTCGACCTGCCGCCCGTCGAGCCAGATGGCGGCCTGCCGGTGCGCCTCCACGAATTCTTTCTCCCGGTCGAAGTGGGACCAGAACCAGGTGCGGATCGCATCGTCCTTCGTGTTGAACACGTGCCCGCCCACGCGATGAAACAACCGTCCGTCGATCCAGTCGCAGCGGATCAGACCGCCGATGCGCTGGGCTTGTTCGAACACCACGACGTCGGCGTGGTCTGCGGCCATGCGGGCGAAAGAAACCCCCGAGATGCCGGCGCCGATTACGGCAATGCGTTTGCGGGCGGGGAAACTCATGCGGCGAGCGCGGCGCCGGGGGCGGCGAGCGCGGTGCGAAGCGAGCGGGCCACCTCGGCCGAGGTGTGTCCGACCAGAAAGGCGTCGAGCGCCTCCACGGGCGGCGGGGCGTGACGGGCGTGATCCACCGCCTCGACAAATTCCTCGAACGAATCCGCGTGGCGGCAGGCCGAGGCGACGCGGTTGGCCACGAAATCGGCCCCGTCGCGCGGGAACCGGCCGACGAGGTGGCAGCGCGCCGCCGCGCTTTCGTAGAAACGCGGGGTCACGGGATTGAGGCCACCGGTGCGCGCCTCCCCACCGTCGATGCCGGGGGCGGAGACGAGCGACACGCGGCTGGAGCGCAGCAGGGCCCAGTAACTCGCGCGCGAGTTGTCCACTTCAAGCGGGCCGCGATCCGTCGCGGTCCAGCGCGGCCACGTGCCGCTGGTGTCGGCATAAAGGTAGTTGGCGCCCGGACGCAGGCCGACGTAGTCCAAAGCCCACCGGTGCAATTTTGCATTCTGCCGGCCGACCTGGATGAGATCGACCGTGCGCGGCACCGAGACCGGCCGAACATGCCTGGCGCTCACGCTCAACGGCAGGTAATGCACGCGCGCACCAAGCGAGGTGTCGGCAAGGGCGAGCTGGATTTCACGGTTGGTCACAAACACGACGGGCGAGCGGGCAAAAACGCGTTCGGCCTGCGCGAGGTGGGTCCGCCAGAAATCGACGACGACGGGCACCACATCCGGCTGCACCCAGAAGCTCGCCGGGTGCGCGGGGGGCCAGAGCAGAAAGGCCAGCGAGCGCGCACCCGCGCGCGCGAGCGGGATCCGGCCGGCGTCGTCCCACGGAACGAGCCCGCCCGGCAGGCGGCGCCGTAACGCGCCGAGGCGGCCGTTGGCGCGTTTCTCCTGGGCGCTCATGTCGCGCAGGGGCAGGCCGAGTTCGGCCGCAAAATCGTCTTCCCACTCCTCCACGATTTGCCGGAAGACCTGATGCTCCATGCGCCGGAGCGTCCAAAGTGAGTCGAGGTTCATGGCGGCGAGACCGGGGTCCGGCGACAGCCGCGAAGGGCGAGCGCCAGGTAAGCGATGAGGCTGCCGGCGTTGCCCGCGATCATCACGGTGATCGCCCCGGACGGCTGCGAGATGTCGCCCAACGCCACCGCCGCCGCCTGAAAGCCGACCGTCAGCGGCGCGATCCAGAGAATCGCGTCGGCAAAGACCCAGCGACGCGAGAGCGACAGGGTGGACACCAGCCCCACTGCGGCGCCGAGCGCACCCGCGAGCAGCAGCAGACCGACTTCCAGGCGGAGGTGGCCGTAGTTCGGCCCGAGCAACCACAGAAACGGGGCCGGCACGAAAAAGCCCAGCAGCGGCGCGAGCGCCAGGACCGCGCTCCCGGCGACCGTGATCTGCCAGAACCGCCGTCGGACCAGACCGGAATCGATCCGGGAAAAATAGGGCTGCACGATCCAACCGAGAAAATACGGGGCCACAGCGAACATCAGATTGAGCCGGGAAAGGGCGCCCGTCGCCGCGAGCGCGGCGCCGTTGCCGAAAACGGAGATGAGGAACACAACGATCTGGCCCTGCACGGCGTTGAAAATCATCACCGGCACCTGCGGGCGCACAAATTTCAGAATCTCCCCGCGCGCCGCGACCGCCGGCGCCACGTCGCCCGGGGGTTCGTCGAAAATCGGCCGGCCCCGGTGGCGCAGGGCGGCCGCCTGCGCGGCGTTGAGCGCGGTGTTGAGGCCGATCGCGAAGAGACTGCCCAGCCAGCCGAAGGCGTGGGCCGCCGCGTAGGCCGAGACGCGGAGCACGCCCATGATGTTCTGCGTGCCCTGCAGATACCGCAGTTGCTGCCGGATGACGATCGGGCCGCCGTACAGCACGGAGATCGCGTTGCACCAGATCGTGACCGCCACCAGCGCGAACAGGCTCAGAATCATCGCCGCGCCCAGGTTCTGGCGGACACCCAGAATCCAGAATGCCAGCAACCCGCCCGCGAGCACGAAGGGCAGCAGCCAAAGCCGCAGCCGCCGCGCTCCGGCCACATACGCGCCGATGACCGCGCGGTCGCCCACGCGCGAACCGACCAGCGGCACGATCGCGCCCGTAAACCCCACGTCCACGAAAGCGATCATCGCCGACTGGATGGCGAACGCCAAGGTGAACACGGCGTAGTCGGCCACCGGCATCCACCGCAGCAGCAGAAACCCACCCACCGCCATCAGCACCTGTAGCACGCCCTGCGCGAGGAAGAACTCGCCGAGCTTCAGGCTCCAGTGCTCCGCCCGCGGCCAGAGCGGATGGGCCCGCGCCGCCGCCGGCACCCAGCCCGCGACCCACGTCGCCGATGGTTTATCGACGGTCATCTTTTTGCCGCGCTCACGGACGCGTTCCAAGCCCCGGACAATTCCGACCAACGGCCGCGCCGAACTAGCGAGGCCACGCACAGCGCGTGCAACCAAGTGAAGTTGAGCGCGTGCCGCAGGCGGAAGGGAAGCCGCGCGCGACCGGTGACGGCGCCAAACCGCGTCACGTTCTCCGCGTGGAGCCGCCGCAGCGCGTGGACCATCGGCCAGTTCACTCCCCGCACGAAATGGGAATCGGCGTCGGCCCGGATCAAAGCCTCGTCCACGAACGCCACGTCGCTCTCCAGCGAAAACCGCATCCACATGTCAACATCGGCCACGCACCCAAAGCGCGCGTCAAAGGGCAGGAGCTGCCGGTAAAGCGACCGGCGCGCCATCACCGTGCCCCAGACCGGCGAGCTGCCGCGCCACGAGTTGAGAAAATACCGCCGGTTGAACTCCCGGCCCAGGCTGAGCGCCGGACACGCCCGCAGCTTCCGCTCCTGTTCCGCGTTCCGCGCCCCGACCCGGCAGAAAACGAATCCAGCCGTCGGATACAAATCGAGGGCGGAAGACCACCGTTCCAGGAGCCGCGGGTGAAAAACGTCAGCATCGTGCAGGTTTGCGACGTAGTCGCCCGAAGCCTGCGCCACCACCTCGTTCAGGTTTCCGGGCATGCCCAGGTTCCGCTCGTTGCGGTGATAGATCAGACGGGGAAAGCGGTCCTGAAAAGCCCGGACGATGGCCGCCGGATCGCCGGGCGACCGGTCATCCCAGACCAGCACTTCATCCGGCTGCCGGGTTTGCTCCGCGAGCGACGCCAGGGTCGCTCGTAGCTTGTCCGACCGATCGTAGTGGGTGAGGCAAACCGAGATCGTCGGGCGACCCGTTTCCCGCGTGAGCTTCGCCCCATCACTTCCGAACTCGGAGGCGACCGGGGCAAAGGGAAGGAACGGACGCATTGGAAGGTACGACCACCGCCACCGGGGAGGATCCCCGGTAGCAAAACAGTCGCTCCTGCAGTCCCTTGCCAGTGTCACGCGGACCACACGGACCACGCGGCCCGGTCGCGACAGAGGCAAAGAACGAACGCAGTGCAAAGAACGCGAAGAGCCGACTCAAGGCCCAGTTCGTTACATTATCGAGACTTGGTCGCCGGTTCGTATCACGAAGTTAACCTACGCGCCCGGTCCGGTTACGAACCTGTATGGACGCCCCCGCTGTCGACCTACGCGGACATGAATCCGACGTCCCGCGAGGCAAACCGACCTATGTTCGGAAAAGCGATCGGCAGATCCGTGGCGCTCACCCCGAACCAGCCCGCCAAGGTCGCTCCGAATTGATCGACGCTGGTCGTGGGAATCCACACGCCGCGTTCACCCGCATCGTCCGGACCACCGAGCGCAAGATCTGGCATGCGTCCGTAGACACGGCCGCCACGCACCGCACCGCCCACAATCATATGATGCGAGCCCCAGGCGTGGTCCGAGCCGTCACCGTTGGTACCGAAAGTGCGCCCGAAATCGGAGGCCGTAAACGAGGTCACGTGCCGCTCCGCCGCGATGCTCGACAGCGCGGCCTGAAACGCGCCGAGCGACTGGCTGAGATCCTGCAGCAGGTAGGAATGCGAACCGAGGGTCGGAGCGCCGACCGCCACCTGCTGATCGTGCAGATCCCAACCCGTCGCTTGGGCGAAGAAGATCTGCCGGCGCAAGCCGAGCGCCCGCTGCACCCGCACCAGGCGGCAGATCATATGCAGCTGCTGACTGAGCCGAGAGTTGAGATGCTGGAAATGCGATTGAAAAGGACTCGGACCGGAAAGGAACGACGACAAGTAAAGTCCATCGTCGATCGTCGCCCGCATCACGCCGCCGTACGCCGCCTGAAAAAGATGATCGTTCTGCAGGTTGATGATGTCGTTCAGCGCGCTGGTGCGCAGCCCCGCCGTCGAACCCGGCGGGTCCCATTCATTGAGGTTGAGTCCGCCATTCAGGTTGACGCTGTACTGGGTGACATTGCGCCCGACCTGAAAGAAGTTCTGTCCCGCCATGCTGAGGCTCATCGAAACCCGCCGGTTCTCGTTGAGCACCTGCGTAAGGTCCGCCACTCGCCCACCCCATCCCGTGTGAAATCCGCGCTCCGGCAGACTGGACTGCCAGTCGACCTGCGAGCTGTCGTGACCATAAAGTCCAGGTGGCAACGGTACGGACCGGCTGAGGTACTGACTCCGCGAAACCGGGTGGACGAGCGAGCCGACGTTCGCGAGGAACGCGGCCTTGCCCTGATCGTACAGTGACCGGATTTCCGGCATCGCTGGATGCACGGCATGGAGCGTGGTCCCCCCTGGGCCCGGGGAAAGCGGCAGCAGTTTCTCACGCGGAATCGCCAGCGCGCCGCGACCCCGGACATACTGCGCATGAGTGGTGGCGTCGTACGGGACCAGCGTGTTGTTCGCATCATTGCCCCCCACGAGGAAGAGACACACCAAAGCTTTGTAATCGGAATCCACGATGCCGCCGGAATCGGCCGCGAGACCGGTAGATCCCGAGGTCCCGGCGACCGCACCGACGAGCCGCAGCTGAGCCAGCTGCGAAAGCATGCCGGTCGCGGTGACGGCCGCACAGCAGGAGCCAAGAAACCGGCGGCGGGACAGTTGGGAGGACGAAATGGAATCACTCATAGGGTATTTTCAGCGCTGGATCGCGCCGTGGGGCGACGCGAGAATCAGATAGGCGACCGATCGGTACCGGCTTTCGAGGTCGTCCCGGTTTCCCACCGGAAACCCGTCGAGCATCCGCACGATCCTTTCCTTCACGGCCCGCGGCAGGGCGCCGCCGGTCAGCCGGGCTTCCAGACGTTCGACGAGTCTGGCGGCATCCCGTGCAAATTCGAGTTCCTCGGTTCCAGGACGAACGACGAGCATCTGGTCGTTGGGATCTGCGCTCACCCGGGTATTGAGATAAATCTGGAATACATTTGTCAGCGTCACGAGCGTCGCCGCGGTCAGGGTTTGGAACTCGGGCGAATAGAGTCCGGCGTTGGCCAGTGATCCCGGCCGCACATAGTCGGGTTCGAAGAAACTGAAGACACTCGGCGCCCGGAGGGGAGTCTGTGCCATCGCTTCGGTCGTGGAGACCGGGACCGTCAGCCGGCCGCTGTTCGAGCCGCCGTTCAGCCCGCGCAACATCGCGGTCACACGAAGCACGGGCTCCCGCAATTTGCCGGAACGATTCCGAGCCGCCGCCACGGTGGAGCGGGCCTCGTAGTCAGTGAGCACCGCCCGCACCACTGCCCCCAGGTCGCCGCGCACGCCGCGACCGTTGTCGGCGAACACCCTCGCGACGCGATGGATGTAGCCCGGCGACGGGTTGCTCGTCACGAGCCGCTGGATGAGCAGCCGCGAAAAGAACGGCGCCAGGTTGGGATGCTCGAAAAGGGCATCGAGCGTGGCCTTGAGGTCGCTTCTCCCGCCCTGCCCCGCCGGCAGGAACCGGCCCGAGACGATCGTCTTGGCTCCGTCGTCATGAAACTCTGGATACAGTCGCATCGGCTGGAAATAGTCGCCGGGAGAGGTCCGGAAGTTCGGCGCCGCCTCCGCCGAGGCAAAGCCCCAGCCGGTGAAGACCCGCGCCATCTCCTTCACGGTCGCCTCATCGTAAGCGGGAATCGTTCGGCCGCTCGCGTCGAGTTTCTGCGTCCCGTCGGGATGGAGCAGAGTCCGGCCAATCGTGAAAAGCTGCATCAGCTCGCGGGCATAGTTTTCATCCGCACGGGTGCCGTCCGTCGCCTTCGCGTTCCGCAGATGGCTGAGGAAAACGCCCATGACGGGGCTCACGGACACCGCCTCGAGCAGTTGCCGGAAGTTCCCGAACGCGTGCCCGGCGAGTAGATCATTGTAAGCCGCCACCCCGGCGGCCCGGTCGAAGAGGATCGCCTGATTCTCCGACACGACGAAGATCTGGCTCAGCGCGAATGCCACCCGCTGGCGAAGCTGATCACGCCCGTTCACGGCGATTCCCCACCACGCCGCGTGCCGGTTTTGCTGATTCAGGTGATACTTCGGCCCCAGGGGCTGCGTGAAGCGCTCGTAGTCGTTTTGGGTCGCATCGAGGTGGCTCGACATCGGCAGACTCATCTGCGCATCGATCCACGCGTGAATATCGGCCATGGTCCCGCCGCTCAAAGCATCGATCTCGGCCTGGGTGGGCCCGAACGTGGTCTGAATCAGAAATCGCCCGGCTTCAGCCGCCGTCAGCGGCGTCGATTCCAGCGCGGGTGGCGCCGCCGGCGGACTAAACGCCGCCGAGCCTGTGGCCCGCAGGAACCGGCCTTGCAGTTCCCCGGTTGGAAAAGACGCCGTCTCCACCGAGACGAACAAGCGACCCTCCTCGAGCGCGGACAGGATTTCCCCCGCGGTGTACTTCGTCCCGCGGCCCAAGTCCGAGAGAAACTGGTCGAGCCGGCCTCCGGGAAGCGCGACGAGGACGTCGCTCGTGTTGCGGTCGTTGGCAATCCGGATGTGAGCGGATAGCTGCGGCGAACTAAGACCGGAAAATTCCAGGCTGATGGATACCCGATTGTCCGCCGGGAAGTACGTCATCGCAGCGTGACCCGCCGCAGACGTCGACGTCAGCGCCTCGGGCAGACGAAGGCTCGCCGTATAAAGAACAGACTCAGGGGTACCTGCCGTAACCGAAGGGGAACCTGCCGCGACCAACGTTGTAATCGAGACGGCCGACGGTGCCGCCGCGGTGTTTGTTCGGGCTTCGCTTGCCGGCACCGGTGCCGTTCCTGCTTCCGGGCGCGCTGCCGGTGCCGACTCAGACTGGGGCGCAAGATCGTAGATCTCGAACAGCAACGTGCCGAAGTTGCCGCCGACGCTGGCCACCTGCGCGGTGTAGGCGCCGGGCGACAGCTCGAGCAACAGCGCACTATCAAGACCGCTGGGATCCGCAAGAGGGAACGCCCCACTCGATCGAAAAGCGGCGATCATTTCCGTCGGCGTCGTTCCGGTGCCCCAGCCTTGGTTGGATCCGATACTCGCACCTGCGCCGTCAAACATAGTAAGCACCGGGTCTGGCAGGGGTCTCTCGACGCCAAACCCGGCCAATGCCGGCCCGATCGCCCGGAGCAGGACCCGGCGCGCCTGCCCGGGTGCAATTACGAAGCCAGCCCCAAATACCGGACTTCCGGGACGCAGCTCGGCCCGCGTGGATAAATTGACCAGGCGCCCTCCGCCCGACCGGTCGTAGACCTCAATCACGGCCAGACCGACACCCCCGTCTTCTGCCCGCGCTCGAACCGTGTACGCGCCCGGCTTCAAGCGGGTCGAAATCGCCGCATCCAAGCCACTGGTGAAAGCAAACGCTCCGGCATTGGCAAGGTCGGCGGCGGTGGCGATCGCGCCCTCGGTGGGTCGCATCCAATCGCGGTTTTCGATCAACATGCGCCCTTCGGAGTCGAAAACTTCCAGCATCGGATTGGACAAGACGTCCGACACACCGGGGAATTGACTCAGGCTGGGTCCTGCGACCCGGATGAGCAGCGTTTTCGCGTCACCCGGCCCGATCACAAAGCCAGCGATCAATCCCTCGGCGGCGGCATGGCCCCGCGCCGAAAGATTGATCACGCGGTTGGTATTTGCGCCCACCGGAATCGCCCACAAGCAAAAGGCAGCGACTAATCTCCATCCATAGTGACGAAATTGGAAGGCCGGCATGCCCGGGGAGATCGGTGCCTCTCCGCCCTTTCTTAAGCCTAGCAATGTGACATCTGCACTTTCTCGAAAATCGTCACATTTCAAACGACGCAACCGTAAGGCCACGCCAGATTTCAGTGACCGGCGAGGTGGCGAAGGGGCCGTGGAAAATTTCCAAATACGTTACACGCTCCGTCACGATTTTTTGACGCCGTCTTCACCTGCAATCGTACGCGAGTATGCTACGATGATCTGCTTGAGACCCTACGTGACATTCCGACGGCACGGCAATCGTACGACGCGAGCTCCCATTTGAACCCGGCCCCGCGATTGCCTCCTCCCAGACACCTACCCGCGTCGGTTCGTCGGCGGATTGCCCTGACGGCGGCGGCGTTCCTCGCCGGCGGCTGGCTGAATACGTTGGCAGTGATCTTTCATTCGACGGGAGATCCGGACTACAACACCACCGAGCCGATAGGGGCTCTTGGCCTAAGCGGCTGGCAATGGGTTGGGAAGTGGGGCAGCAGCACCGGTACTCCGGTCGGTCCTCACCACTTCCTGGCAGCCCGGCATATCGGAGGTGCGATCGGGCAGGCCTTAGTTCTCGGGGCCGGTGAGTACGTCACGAAGGCCTACCAAGACGATCCGGAATCCGACCTCCGAATATGGGAAACCGCTACACCGTTCCCAACGTGGGCGCCGCTCTGCCGCGTGAGGGATGAAGTTGGCCGAATGGCGGTGATTTTCGGGCGCGGCTACATCCGGGGGGAGGACGTCCGTGACACCATGAACGGTGAATTGCGCGGATGGCGATGGAGTCCAGGCGATGGAAGGCTGCGCTGGGGCACGAATCGAATCCATGCCGAGGTAAATCGCGGCGCGGGATGGGGAACCATGCTTTACGCGCTGTTTGAAAACAACGGCAACGCCAACGAGGTCCACCTTGCGGTGAACGACTCCGGTGCTCCCATGTTCATTAACAACGGTCAAGGTTGGAAACTTGCGGGTATCGCCGGTGCCGTGGACGCTCATTTCAATACAAGTGACTCCGGTCCGGGTTTTGATGCTGCGATCTTCGATGCTCGGAATCTCCATTTCGGTCGCGAGGGTAAGTGGACGAAACGTCTCGAAGGACCGAAGCCGCTGCCCAGCGGCTTCTATTGCACCCGAATCTCTGCGCGCGCTGATTGGATTGACCGGATGATCTCCGGCTCCGACGATCGCTCGAACGGGCAGTCGAAATCGGCGAAATAGTATCGCATTGGGGATGTGCCAGGTGCGTCGGATCGGTTTTTCGTCGCGACTCGGGGTATACGTCGAGGTCGCTGCGTATAGCGTCGCTGCGTATAGGGTCCGCCCTGTTACTCGTTACCAACCGACACGCAGACCAACGTTCAGTTGACCTGCTTTAAGTTTTTCGGGGAGTGCCTGAATCGGCATTGATCCGGGATTCATCGTGGCGGGCGGCGCTGAAGTATGGGCCGACGTGACGGGCGCGCCCCGGGTCGCCGGGGCGAATTCGCGTCGTTTTTCGTGGGCATCCGCGGCAATTCCACCGCTGCGGCTGGGCCATCGAACGCCTGCGCTTTGGACGCTATATCATCAGGTACAATCAGGGCCTGACAGGGCGTGACACAGACATTCCTGTCTGTGGCTTATAAGGTACGTCCGATGCGGCTTCGGCCGAACCTTGTCTATGGTCAAGCCATCTCTTTTTTTTCAGCCTCATGGGCGTCAGGTCGGGAAGGATAGATAGGTTATGTGGTGAGACCTGTCACGGTGGGTTGCCTTCCGGCGATCCAACCTCCGGCACAAGCGCGGCAACACCGCGTGAGGCCGGTCGGGCCGTGGCAGGAGTGTCCGGAATCTGCAACGGATGCTATATCGGAAAGCAAAAGCGGAGCCGCACTGGCGCTGGCTGCTCACAGCGAGATGGACGCGATGCATTCCGCTGGAACCAATCCGAACGAAGGGGACACGGTAAGCCGCGCGCGGGAAAACCGCCTGCACGGTTTGAAGAGGGGAAGAGTAGCGTGATCGGCAACCGTTGCACTGCTCACTCTATAATCTACTGACGTATTTTTTCGGCATCTGCGTTTTCACGAAAATGTGGCCAGATTGTGACTCAGGTCCCATTGACCACATCTCATCGTCCGGCAGGAATGCTTCCACGAACGAGGTTGGGTCATTTCGATTCGGCCGTTCGGTTAGTCTTCACCCCCCATGAAACTCGTACGCATGCTCCCGTTGTTGCCGCTGCTTGCAGCGTTTTGTCTGTCGTCTGTCGCTACCCAAGCCCAGATCCTTGGTGCAGTCTACCCCGCTCCTGGCGGCACCACTTTTTCAAGCAGCGGCACCCCGATCAGTGCGACTGGCCGGACTAACTTCTACTCGGGATTTGACCTCAACGCCACGGAGGACCTGTGGTGGTCTTTCACCCAGATCGCCAATCCCCGGCTCAGCAACCAGAGCGCGACCGGCAACATGGCTTTCTCGTCGTTCAATGCCAGCACCGGCATCGCGACCTGGACGTCCACGTCCAATCTTGTAATTCCCACGTTCACGAGCGGAACGGTGTCCACCGCGACCAAGCTCGTCGCGCAGTTTCAACCCTACACCGGCGCGGGCAACGCGCCGCTCGGGTCGGGCTGGTTGACTCCGACGACCGCCGGGGCCGAGGGCATACCCGGCTTCAGCTCGGGTTGGACTTTCGCCGACGTGGTCTCGAACTTCCAAGTTTGGCACCAGTTCCAAACCTCGTCGGGAGTCGCGCTCGGTTCGTTCTATGACAGCCTGAGCACGAGTTCGGGGGTGCAGCTCGTGACAAACAGCTCGGGCGGATTTTACTACACCCCGATCCCCGAGCCCTCCACGTACGCCGCTTTAATAGGGGTTGCCGCGCTCGGGATGGTCGCCATCCGCCGCCGCCGGCCCGTCGCGTGAGGCGAAGCCACTAAAAAGGGTCACCATTTTATCTTTGTGGTCAAGCTGGTGAATATCTTCGTTGCCGCGAGGACGCTGCGTATAGGGTCCGCCCCGTTACTCGTTACCAACCGACACGCAGACCAACGCTCAAGTTGACCTGCTTTAAGTTTTTCGGGGAGTGCCTGGATCAGCATTGATCCGGGCTGCATGGAGGACGGCGGCGCTGACGTATGAGCTAACGGGGACGGGGCGCGTCCCGCGTCGCCGGGTCGAATTCGAGTCATCTTTCGTGAGATCCGCGGCAGTTCCACCGCTGTGGCCTGGCCATCTAATACCAACGTCCCTTGATATTTGGACTGTCATTGCGAGAAGCGGAGCGACGAAGCAATCGAGCTGGATCACCACGGCGCGCTTCGCGCACCTCGTGATGACAAGCGTCTACATTATACGGGCGATTTAACGCTTTCGACGCTATAACATCGGGTGCAATCAGGGCGTGACACAGACATTCCTGTCTGTGGCTTGGACTCTGGCCCGGCGCTCAAGCCACACAGACAGGAATGCCTGTGCCACCACGCCGGCCTTCTCTCCGCTGACTTCACTTTCAAATTACACCCTTAAGTAGCCCCCGCGGCGCGACGACCCTGCAACGCCACCACAGCGGCGCAAACCAAGCCCGCGGCGCTCGCGAAGAGTGCCCAGGAGTTCATGCCTGGCACCGCAACACCACTGGTCGCAGCCGTGATGTTGAGCGTGCCGCTGGCACTGCCGACGTAGCCCGCTTCCGTGACGGTCGCAACGACCGCGTACCTGCCGGCCGCGTTGGGAGGTACGCTGGATCCATTGTAGGTGACACTGACCGCGAGCCCGGCGGGCAGCGTTGTGACCGTGACCGCCCGGGGACTTCCGTCGTAGGTTTGCTCGAGATTGCTGAGTGTGACCATGGCGGTCAGCGGAGTGGCGAGCACGCCGTCGATCCAGGCGGTGCGGCTGGAGATCCGGATGCAGTAAAACCCGGACGGGATCGGAGCAGGATTCACCGCCGGGTTCGGGTCGAAATAGGTCCAGCTCCCGGTGCTTCCGTAGTACAAGCCTCGCAGGTCAAAAACCGCCGCGAGAAAACCGCTGTCGGTGCCCGTGGTGCTGAAGTACGCACTCACGGCGTAGGCGATGCCTGCCAGTTTCCATATGCTTCCATCCTTGATGAAGATCGCGCCACCCGAATCGTAGGTCGCGAGGTGGCATTCGTTCGTTCCGCCGGAGGCGTCGAAGGTTGAATAGAGCATCTCGCCCAAGCCGGGGCCCAGGTTGACCGCGGTCGCAACGGTGTTTTGTCCCCAGCGGCGCGTACCGGGCGAGCCGCCATACAGCCATCCGCGCAAAGTGTTCGTGCCCGGGTCGCGCACTTCGGTGCCGCGCGTGTACCCGCGGCCGAAGGCCACGAACGACCTGCCGTTTTCGTTGACCAGGCGATAGAGCGCCGCCGACGTGGGAAAGGCTTCGCGCACTTCCCAGATGCTCAAGTCCGTCTCTGGATCGTCGAACACGCGGGTCGTCGTATACGACAGGCCGCCGAACGAAAACGCCTGCCCGACGATGCCACCCGCGTGTCCGACTGTAATGAAATGATGCGGGCCGATCATGGTGCCTGAAAAGCTCCCCCAGTCGCCCTGCCACTGCCAACCGCTGTTCGCCAGCGCTCCGGAGGGGGCGGTCGTGTTGAGCGACGTGTCGGCTGTGGAATAGAATATGACCGCGTGCAGCGGAGCCGGTGCGCCCGCCCCGCCCACCGCCACGGCGGTGAGAACCAGACGCCGAACGAGCGCGCGACCGGATCGAGCCATCGCGGCAATCGCTCCTCGCACGTCACACCGAATCGAGTGAACCGTCAGCATCCAACGCGGATTCTGTCTGGCCCCGTCGACGGTTTGACGACGACCGCGTGAAAGTTGCGTGACATTACGCCGGCGGGATACGCAGCGAGCTCGGTTTAATCGCGAGCCGCCGGGGCCAGTTCGCGAAGATCCACAACATTAGCGGCACGATCAGCACGCCGGCCGGCCAGTCCGTGATCGTCGCATGCAACACCGCAACCAGTTCGATCCCTCCGCGCGAGATCCCCGCGAGGGCGCCCTGTCCCGCGAGGGCGTAGACGACATCGATCGCCACGCACGCACTCATGAGGGCGTGGAGTACCACCAACGCCACCGCCGCACGCCCAAGTCGCACGCGCCACGAGAGGCGGGTCGCGCCGAAGAGCGCGAGCAGGAATGCGGTCGCCGCGTAGGGCTGCCAAAAAGTGACGATGGGCTTGGCCACGACCGACTGCGGGCGACGTTGCGCGTCGAGCCATTCGCGCTGGTGCACGAGCACGGCGAGGTCCACGCGCGGATTCAAACCGAGCTCCGCTGCGCGCGGCATGGGGCGGAACGAGATCTCGCACGCCGCCGGCGCGAACGAGAAAAGCGCATTGCCCAATGCTACGAGTCCGTGGCGATAAGCCACGCCAATTGGAAACCACAGCGCCATGGCCAGAACGTACCAAATGGCCAGGCGGCGCAGGAACCGCCACGCCTCATGCAGCACCGCGGAGGACAGGGGCAACCGGTCTGCCGGCACGGCGTCGGCGGATCCGCTTGCCGCCGATAATCCCGTCGTCGTCGGACGGCTCATGCGGTTCCTGTCATCACAGTCTTTACGGGACCAGGCCCGGCGGAATCACCGGTGGGCGCGATCAGCCGGAGCCAGCTCACGAAAATCGCAAGGGTGCCGAGCGTCAGTAAAAACGGCCACGCGCCAAAATGCGCAAAGTCAAAACCCGATGGCCAGTGCACGCCAATCAACCACAGGCTCACAATGCGGACGAAATTGAGCGCAGCGATGGCGAGCGCACCGGCTCCGAGACCAACGAGCTTGTGGCGCCATGACGCAGGAAATACGAGGATCGCGGTCGCGAGCAGCAGCGTCAGCTCGATTGCATCGCAGCCACTCGCGACCGATACGACAAAGGCATCGGAGCGGAGCGTGCGCCCGTTCGTCGTCACTTCATATGCGAGGGCGCGCAACAGACCGCCGGTCGCCTGCGCGAGATAAGTCTGGTAAGGCTCGAGCACATGGTGGTGTGCCGCGTGGTTCAACGCCACGAGCCGAGCCACCACCGGTCGCGTGTCCGCCTCGGCGGGATTTCGAAATTCAATGGAGGCGGTCAGCACAAAGTAGAGCAGCAGCGCCGCACTGAAAACCATGCCAAAGCGCATCGCGGCGCGGCGGGCCGCGATCGCCCGGCTGAGCGCCGCCCATCCGGAATCGGTGGATCGATCCGGGCGCACGACACGGCAATGCTTGCGTTGGGCCATCGGCAGCGAGCGAGTTGTCGCGCGAAACCGCCCGCGCAGGCAAGATTCCCGACGGTTACAATCGTGTGAACGCGATCCCGATTCCGCGGTCGTCTCTTGGCCGGCGCGCGTTCGCGCCACATCGGGCACAATCAGGGCGTGACACCGACATTCCTGTCTGTGGCGTGTAAGCCACGTCCGATGCGGCTCCCGCGAAACTTTGTCAGTAGTCAAGCCATGACTCATTGAGCATCCCCCGCCGACTTTCAAGGTGCGAGCCGGTGATGGGTGACAAACAGTCCAGGGTGATGGGTTACACATTTGGTTGAGGTTGGTGGTGGGATATAGCAAGGACTATACAGTGATTGTTGCCTTTGAGGGGGTGTAGGGGAGCGAAGCTCCCCACCGGTACGTTGGTTTGAAG